>Ga0181565_10003920_pt1 | contig 11405 bp, 7 predicted proteins | sample 101ome_16_FD_129661 | JGI IMG/M metagenome (GOLD analysis project Ga0181565, IMG submission 129661) | Coastal salt marsh microbial communities from the Groves Creek Marsh, Skidaway Island, Georgia - 101401AT metaG (megahit assembly) | ecosystem: Environmental > Aquatic > Marine > Intertidal zone...
CATCTCGTCTGGCACGCCTTTCGCCATCAGTTTATCGGGGTGATTCTCACTCATCAGCCGGCGATAGGTTTTTTTAACATCCGAATCTGTTGCTGACTCCGACAGTCCCAACGCCGCATAGGCGTCTTGAAGTTGGGTTTCTGGTGATCTTTGATTAGCTTGGTAACCACTACCTCCATGAAAGCGCGACTGCGCGGACAACATGACAAGCAGTCGATCGACCTCCGGGATCGGTAAGCCAAGTTGCTTGGCAATGATATGCAGCGCTCCCCGCTCCTCGCCATCAAGCCTGCCGTCAGCCAACGCCATACTGGCGAGGAACATCAGCAGGGTGCTACGCGCCTGACGCCGCATACCCGTCGATTGGGCAAAGGCCGTTATCGTTCCGCGAGGGTCAAAGCCAGACTCCGCACCCTGCTTAAAACGCTGGATCGCGTCTTGCCGTTGTGCTGGATTCAACCGTAGCTGTCTGAAAAGCGCCTCAGCCTGTGCGACCTCAGCCTCACTCACTCGACCATCCGCTTTTGCCACGTACCCCAACAAGGTAAATGTTGTCGCGAAAAACTGCTTTTGCACCCGGGCTAGATTTTCTGGGTTTGCTGCCTGCAGGGCCTGCCATAGGCCCCGATCAAAAGCATGGCCGATAGCAATGCCGAACAGTAACCCAACGGGACCAAGAGCCAGATAGCCAATAATTCCAGCAATCACCTTACCGGTAATAGCATTCATTGTAGTTGCTCCAATTGAGGGCAAGACGGCCGGCGCTCAAAATCACTGCGCGAGACTTTAAGATTTCGATAGTGATCTACACCCAAGTTTGGCTGTGTGCGAAATCGCTTGTATTGCCACTGATACTGAGCCTCGCGGGTCTCAAGCAACTCGGCAATACTCGTATTCATGGCCGTCAATGCTTCCTTCAGGTCATCTCCATAGAGTGAAGTGGGCGCTGGTACGTAGCAAACCTCGAAGCCACCTTTTACACGAAAAGCCGCGCCCAAAAAGGCGTCGGCACCGGATCGCTGAATCAGGTTGCAGCCGAGTGCTGCGGTTCCGCACTCCACCCCCATAAAAGGTACATTGAGACCCCCAGACTCCGAATCCGGTACTTGATCAGGCAGAATGCCTGAGATACCTCCGGCTTTAACGCTTTTAACCAGCGACGCAATGCCACGTGGGGTTGTTGGCACTAGCTTGCCGCCACTTCTCTCTCTGGCTCGCTGGATAAGGGGGCCGAGACTCTGAATTTTCGGCGGCTCAAACAGGGCAACCATATTCCCAAGGGTCGCCAAGTGAAGTCCAAGCACCTCCCAATTGCCAAGGTGTGGCCCAAGAATAATGACGCCCCTGCCACTTTCAAGGGCGGCTTTAACGGCATTTTGGCCCTCGACTCGGAGAATGAGATCTTTGGTGCTTGTCCAGGGGCGGAGCCACACGTGTCCCATTTCAGCAGCCAAGGCACCGGTCTCCCGAAGGGTTTCCATGACCAACCTATCCTGATCGGAGTCATCGAGATCCGGGTAGACAAGTGCGATATTTCGTTCAGCAACCCGACGGCTTCGCCCATCCAAGCGGTAAGTCAGCCCACCGCTCCATCTGCCAAGGGTTCTGGCCCACTCAACAGGTAGTCTAGCCAGCAGCCACAACACCGATTGCAGCAGGTAGTTCGCTACATGGCGTCGTGCCCAGTGTGAAAAAGAGGACAATGCGTCAACCCGATTTTAAGGAGCGCTTATTATGCCCTGTCGAAGGCAGGTATACTAAGGCCTCCACTACCGAAGATCGGATTCCATTGTGATTCCCCAAACATTTCAAGAGCTTATTCTGCGATTGCAGAGTTTCTGGGCCGACCATGGCTGCGTCGTCCTGCAACCACTGGATATGGAGGTCGGCGCGGGTACTTTTCATCCGGCCACTTTTCTTCGGGCGGTGGGCCCGGAGAACTGGAACGCCGCCTACGTACAACCGAGCCGACGGCCCACTGACGGGCGTTATGGGGAGAACCCCAACCGTCTTCAACACTACTATCAGTTTCAGGTGGTCATGAAGCCAAGCCCCGCCAACTTTCAGGAACTGTATCTTGAAAGTCTCAAGGCACTTGGTGTGGACACCTTAGAACACGATGTCCGGTTTGTGGAAGACAACTGGGAGTCACCAACTCTAGGAGCCTGGGGCTTGGGCTGGGAAGTTTGGCTTAACGGAATGGAGGTAAGCCAATTCACTTACTTTCAGCAAGCCGGAGGCATCGAATGCTTTCCGGTCACAGGTGAAATCACCTACGGCCTCGAGCGAATAGCAATGTATCTCCAGGATGTGGAGTCGGTTTATGACCTGGTATGGGCAGAGACTCCTGCTGGCGTGGTGACCTACGGAGACGTGTTCCATCAAAATGAAGTCGAGATGTCGACCTACAATTTTCAGGAAGCCGACGTTAATCAACTGTTCACCAATTTCGATTTCTACGAACAAGAAGCGCAGCGACTTGCCGAGAAAGGGCTACCGCTTCCGGCTTATGAATTAGTCATGAAGGCCTCTCACACTTTTAACCTGTTGGATGCCCGGCATGCGATCAGTGTCACGGAGCGACAGCGGTACATCCTGCGGGTGCGCAATCTGGCCAAGGCTGCCGCCAGCGCATATTTCGCCTCCCGAGCGGCTCTAGGATTCCCCCAAGCAGATGCCGACCTCAGGGAGCAGGCGTTGGAGGCCGCTTCATGAACGACTCGACGTCTGACTTTTTATTTGAGCTTGGGACTGAGGAACTGCCCTCGGGATCTCTTTGCTCGATGGTCACAGCGTTGGAACAGGAGATTGTTGCGGGGCTTGCGGGCAAAGGATTGGCTCACGGCGAAGTTCGCCGTTTCGCAACGCCGCGGCGTCTCGCCGTAACCATCAAAAACGTTGCCCTAGAGGCTGATGACGAGACTATTGAGGTCGCAGGCCCGCCTTTGGCGAGCGCTAAAACCGAGAGCGGCGAATGGACCCCGGCGGCCCTTGGATTTGCCAAGAAACAGGGGGTAAGCGCCGAAGATCTTATTGAAATAGACGATCCAAAAGGCCCTCGTCTCGGCCTTCGGCGAATCCAAAAAGGAGCCGTCGCGGCCAGTGTGCTCCCCGATATTATAAGTGCGGCGGTTGCGGCAATACCGGTCGCCAAGCGAATGCGCTGGGGTCGCGAACGACATGAGTTTTTAAGGCCGGTCCAATGGCTTGTAGCCTTGTTGGGAGAAGAGGTCCTGCCTGTATCCTTATTTGGTTTAAATAGCGACAACCGCAGCCGCGGACACCGATTCCATCACGCTGAACCCGTTGTCATCACCAATCCGCATGGCTACGAGCAGGCCTTGAGCGCGGCCTTTGTGATCGCTGACTTTGATGAACGCAAAGCCGTTGTAGAAAAGCAGGTCCGCGAGGTCGCTCAGGCTCTCGGTGCTACTGCCGTGATCGAGGACGACCTCCTTGAGGAGGTAACCGGCCTCGTTGAGTGGCCCGTAGCGCTATCCGGTAGTTTCGACCCCGCATTTCTGGAGGTGCCGTCGGCAGCGGTGATCTCCTCCATGAAGGAGCACCAGAAGTATTTCCACCTCTTGGACAAAGCCGGTGAATTGCTGCCCCTTTTTATTACGGTATCAAACATAACCAGCCACACCCCCACATCAGTTGTGACTGGCAATGAAAAAGTGATCAGGCCGCGACTAAGTGATGCGGCTTTTTTCTTCAACACTGACAAGAAAACCCCGTTGGTCGACCGCGAAACCAAGCTGGAAACCGTTATATTTCAGCAAAAACTTGGGTCTTTAGCCGATAAAACCCGCCGGGTGGTCGCGCTGTCGGGCTGGCTTGCAGACACGTTATCGGCTGACAGAAAAGTCGCCGAGAGAGGGGCCGCGCTATCAAAATGCGATTTGGTCTCCGATATGGTGCTGGAATTCCCGGACCTTCAGGGTATTGCCGGGGGTCACTATGCCCGTCACGATGGTGAACCGGAGCAAGTGGCTGCCTGTATCGAACAACACTATTGGCCAAAGTTTTCAGGGGATAATCTGCCTCAATCCCCGGAGGCAACCTGTGTTGCTTTAGCTGATCGCTTGGACACTCTGGTTGGAATCTTTGGGATTGGGCAGGTGCCAACAGGCTCCAAAGATCCGTTCGCGCTCCGCCGCGCTTCGCTCGCGGTAATACGAATGCTGCTGTCACTGGATGTTGATATTGATCTAGGTGAGCTTATTGCCGAGTCAGCTGCCACCTACCCGCCGGACACTCTCGAACCAGATGCGTCTACAACACTAATCAGCTATATCCTTGAGCGACTACGCGCATGGTATGAGGATCAATCAATATCTGTTGATACGCTTAGAGCGGTGACGGTTACCGGGATCACCCGGCTTACCGAAATCGATCGGCGAGTACAGGCGCTCCATCAATTTAGTAGTACGGAGGCGGCGGTCACGCTGTCAGCCGCGAACAAACGCGTCGCCAATATCCTGTCGAAAACAGAGGACGACTTCCGCGGCCCACCCAAGGAAGACCAGCTGAGCGAGCCCGAGGAAAAGCAGCTTTTCGCAGCGTTAAATCAAGCAGACTTGTCCGCGCAACCTAAAATTTCTGCCGGAGATTATGCAGGGGCGCTTGAGGTGCTCTCAGTGCTTCGAGAGCCAGTGGATTTGTTCTTCGAGAACGTCATGGTGAACGTAGAAGACCCCGAGATTCGCGCCAATCGCCTGCGGTTGTTGGGTGCTCTCAGAGATAGCTTTATCCGCGTTGGAGACATCGCCCTTCTATCCTCCGGAAAGGGCGCCACATAATGAGCGCACCGGCTCTGATCGGGCTTGGCATCCTTGTTGGGCTTGCTGTTGGTGGCCTATTGGTCTGGTTTTGGGTTGCTCAAAAAGCGGCTCGCCTAGAAGGAGAGCTCAACATTGAACGAGCGCTATCTGAAGAGCGAGACAAGGCATTCAAGCTACAACTTGAACAGGTTGAAGCCAACAAGTCGGCCTTAAAAATTGAGTTTGAGAACCTTAGTAGAGATTTTCTTGCGGCGCGGGGTAAGGAGTTGGTTGAAACCAACAGCAACAGCTTGAACGCCATCCTGAAACCTCTATCTGAGAAAATCGACGGCTTCCAACATCGGGTGAATCAAGTCCACAGTGACATGATTCAGAACTCCGCCTCACTGATACAGCAGATAAAACAACTTGAAACGGTTGGCCTGACAATGAGTGCTGACGCCCAGCACCTAACCGACGCACTGAAAGGGGACAAGAAACTGGTGGGTAATTGGGGTGAGGCCCAGCTGGAGAGAACCCTTGAACTTGCTGGCCTGCGCGCGGGAGAGCATTACGACAGCCAGGCCTCATTCAAAGATGAGGCGGGCAAACGCTACCTCCCTGATTTTGTCATTCGGCTACCCGAAGGAAAAAACCTTGTTGTGGACAGCAAAGTATCGCTGGTGGATTATGAGGCGGCCGTTGCGGCCGACGCAGAACCTCTTCGTGACGCTGCCCTCAAGCGGCACGGGGAGGCCGTTAAAGCTCACATCGACAACCTCGCTTCCAAGGCCTATCAGCAACTTCCGGGTCTATCGAGCCCGGATTTTGTGATGATGTTTATGCCCGTCGAACCCGCCTACATAGAGGTAATGCGAAATCATCGAGATCTGTTCGCTTACGGATATCAGAAAGGCGTCGTAATGGTTTCTCACTCAACGCTCATGCCCATCCTTCGGACAGTCGCCAACCTTTGGATGGTGGAACGCAGTAACGAGGAAGCAAGAGAGATAAGCGCGCGCGCGGGCGAAATTTTCAACTCAGTGAGCCTGGTGGCGGAACGCTTAGCCAGCCTTGGTGGCAGCCTGCAAACCGCATCAAAAAAATATAACGAAACCGTTACCGCACTCACTGGAAGGCAGGGGTTACAGGGTAAGGTTGAACGATTCCAGTCCCTATCTGCCAAGGCAACACGTCCCTTTCCTGAGGAACTAAGGCCAATCATCACAGAGAACGACAGACTTCAGCTTTCTGATAGCAAAGGTGAGGAGTCGACCGAACCAAGTTCACATTAGACACCTCGGCTACTCACCGCGGCGCTCTGCGTCAGCTTACTAGCGACTCAATAGATAGCGGTAAAGCAGATAGCGACGGATCCCTCCACATCAAACATCTAGATTTGCTACCGCGAGTGCATTTTCCTCGATGAACTCCCGACGAGGTTCTACATCATCACCCATCAAGGTGGAGAACATTTGATCCGCAAGAATCGCATCTTCGATCGTTACTTTTAACATTCGGCGAACATCAGGATCCATCGTGGTCTCCCACAGCTGACCCGGGTTCATCTCTCCAAGGCCCTTGTAGCGCTGGACCGATACCCCGCGGCGCGCTTCCTGCATTAGCCAATTCAAGCCCTCGGCAAAATCCTGTGTTTCAAACTGTCGCTCGCCGCGCTGGAAGTAGCCGCCCTGTTCAATAAGGTTGTGTGTTTGCTCTCCCAGTGACACCAGAACACCGTATTCCTTGCTGCCGAAAAAGGTTCGGCCCAGGATGATTTCTGTGGTCAAGCTGTGAGAGGTTTGCAGGACCACTGGATACCAAGTACCACGCTCAGGATCCTGTCGCACCACCACCTCATAGCTGGTGGTCTTGTCTTTAAGTGATAGTAGGCGCTCACTTAGTTGGGTGGAAAAGGCTTGAACACGTGCCTGATCCTCAAGCTGATCGACGCTCAGCGCGTCCATAAAAGGAAGCTGCCAAAGAATATTGGGGGCGTACAGTCTTGCTATACGATCAATAGTTTGAGCGGCTGTTCGGTGGCTGGTTGCGAGCGCCTCGAGCGCTTCACCGTTAATTCCAGGGGCCCCTTGATTTACGAACAAACCTGCACCGTCGAGGGCATTTTGGATCAGATAATTATCCAGCGCCGCCTCGTCCTTCAGATACTGGCTCTGTTTACCCCGGGTCAGCTTGTACAGTGGGGGTTGCGCAATATAAATATGGCCGCGCTCGATAAGCTCCCGCATCTGCCTGAAGAAGAAGGTAAGAAGAAGCGTTCGAATGTGAGACCCGTCCACATCAGCGTCCGTCATGATGATGATGCTGTGATAACGTAACTTGTCTGGATCGAATTCGTCTTTGCCTATTCCACATCCCAGTGCGGTCACAATGGTGCCAACTTCAGCAGAGCCAAGCATCTTGTCAAAGCGCGCTTTCTCAACATTCAGAATTTTGCCTTTGAGCGGAAGTATCGCCTGAAACTTTCGGTTTCTCCCCTGCTTGGCTGAACCACCGGCTGAGTCGCCCTCAACGAGATACAACTCACAGAGCGCGGGGTCACGCTCTTGGCAGTCGGCCAGCTTGCCGGGCAATCCAGCAATGTCCAACGCCCCCTTTCGGCGTGTCATTTCGCGAGCCTTTCGCGCGGCTTCACGCGCCCGAGCCGCATCGATCATTTTGCCGACGACAGACCGGGCTTCCTGAGGATTTTCCAAAAGATAATCGTTGAAATGCTCCCCCATGGATTGTTCCACGGCGGTTTTAACCTCACTTGAAACAAGTTTGTCTTTGGTTTGCGAAGAGAACTTAGGGTCGGGAACCTTCACAGAGATGATGGCTGTAAGGCCTTCACGAGCATCATCACCGGTAGTGCTAACTTTTGCCTTTTTGGCCATCCCCTCGCGCTCGATATAGCCGTTGAGACTTCGGGTCAGGGCTGCTCTAAATCCAGCCAGGTGCGTCCCTCCATCCCGCTGCGGAATATTGTTGGTATAGCAGAGAATATTTTCCTGAAAGCTGTCGTTCCATTGCAGAGCAACCTCAACGCCAACCCCGCCGTCGGCCTCTGCCTGAAAATGACAGACCTTGTTGATACTGTTTTTCCCCTTGTTGAGAAAATCTACAAAGGCATTCAGCCCGCCGTGGTAACAATAGGTCTCACTCTCACCGGAACGCTCATCGCTGAGAACGATGCGGACCCCACTATTCAAAAAAGCCAGCTCCCGCAGACGTTTTCCGAGGATATCAAAATGGAACTCGATGTTGGTAAATGTCTCTGAAGAGGGCTTAAACCTTACGCTTGTCCCGGTTGAGTCGGTCTCACCCACCACCGCTAGCGGCGCATTTGGTACCCCGTGACAGTAGGTTTGTTCATAGAGCTGCCCGGCCCTTCGGACCGTGAGTTGTAGAGATTCAGACAGGGCATTAACCACCGACACGCCGACCCCGTGCAGGCCCCCTGACACCTTGTAGGTGTTGTCATCGAACTTTCCGCCCGCGTGTAGCACCGTCATAATGACCTCGGCGGCAGACACGCCCTCCTCGTGCATGTCTGTCGGTATACCTCGCCCATCATCGGACACCGTGACAGACTCGTCAGGGTGGATAACGACATCAATCTGGGAGCAGTGGCCTGCCAAAGCCTCATCGATCGAGTTATCGACTAACTCAAAAACCATGTGATGGAGACCCGTGCCATCATCGGTATCACCGATATACATACCCGGGCGCTTTCTCACCGCATCCAGGCCTTTTAATACTTTGATACTGCCAGAATCGTACTCTCCGCCCGCCGGCGCGTTTTCGTCCGCCATACCTTTGCCCCGCTTTAAAAACGCCTGATCGCTGCGCGCCAGACACTAATTCGCTTTTGAACAGACGCGACCTTGTTCCACGTGGAACAACCGCCCCTCATCACCACCCCAGAACTGCTGTAACTCCTGTGCTGCCACCGCAGTAAATAGAATCTGAGAGCCTATTCCCGCCAACAGTCCGCAGACCGACTCAGCGTGGTATCCGTCTAGCTCAGACCCCAAATCATCCACCAAATACACGGGCGGCACCTCAGCGAGCTCTCTCATCAAACCGCCCTGCGCCACCTTTAAAGCCACAACGGCCAGCTTCAGCTGGCCTCGAGACAACACTTCCGCTGCGACCCGGCCACCAACCGAGATGCGCAAATCCGCTCTATGGGGCCCAGCTCTTGTAAAACCCTGAGACCTGTCAGCATCAAGGCTCTCTCTCAGCGCTTGCTCCAGAGATACATCGCCGGCCCATCCACGCCTAAACTCTAGCGCAGACCCCCCAAGAGCGGGGCTCAGCGCCTCACCAGTCTGGCCAAACTTTAAAGCCAATTTATTAGCCACCGGTGCGCGCATTGTGGACAGCGCCTCACCCACCCTGGCCAGCTCCTCACACCACGCGGAGAATCCCCGTATCATACCACGACGCAGCCCAGCATTTCGTTGGCGAAGCACCCGGTAATAGCGCCGCCACTGCTCCATGAAGCGGTGTTCCACGTGGAACACAGTGGCATCAAGGTAGCGCCGTCGTAGTTCTGGGGCGCCTGTAATAAGATCAGAAGCACTTGTGTCAACCAAGACGGTTGGCAAGGCAGATGCCAGATCGACTAGAGAGCTCGCAGCCGCACCATTCAACCGCAGGTCAACCCCCCCACCCCGATGACGCCGAATACCTAAATCATGGCGGACACCAGCTCGAGTCAGCCGCCCCTGCACCGTACAAGCAGTGTGGTCATGTTGTATAAGCGGACGGGCAGATGTTGTTCGAAAAGAACGGCCGGTCGCCAGCAGGTTTACCGCCTCCAGAATGCTTGTTTTACCACTGCCGTTACCGCCAACGAAGAAATTGGCTCCAGAACCAAGCAGAAACCGTTGCTCCGTAATGTTTCGGACCCGGTCGACATACAAGCGCTCCAGGTGCAAAAGACCTCCCAAGAAGAGTGGGAAAGTTAGAAAATTCGTTCCTACAGGCGCATCGGCATCACAACGTATAGTGAATCTCCTGCCTCAGCCTCCTCCAACAGAGCGCTACTCGAGGAGTCGGCCAGCGACATTCGCACTTTTTCCCCATCCAGCACAGACAAGACATCAAGCAAATAGCTTACGTTGAAACCAACCTCAAGATTTTCGCCCGCGTACTCGACGGCCACAACTTCTTCCGCCTGCTCTTGCTCGGGGTTGTTAGCCATGATATCCAGCGTATCATTGCTCAACTTCAAACGGACACCGCGATACTTCTCGTTGGAAAGAATCGCCGTTCTGGTAAAGGCCTGTCGAAGCTCCAAGCGGTCACCAATTATTGTTTTGTCGGGCGATTTCGGCAAAACGCGCTCATATTCGGGGAACTTGCCGTCAACTAGCTTCGAAGTGAAGGTAAATTGCGAGTTGGCGGCCCTGACATGATTGCTACCGATGATCAAGGACACATCGCCCTCACCCTCAAGAAGGCGCGACAACTCAAGAACCCCCTTTCTGGGGATAATCACGGCGGCGTCACCTGCACTTACTGTGTCTGGGGCGGTACACAGAGCAAGCCTATGCCCATCGGTAGCGACCATCCTGAGTCGGCCGGACTTTAATTCGAGTAGCATGCCATTGAGGTAATACCGAACATCCTGTTGGGCCATGGCGAATGCAGTTCGCTCGATGAGTCGCTTCACTGTCGCCTGAGGTAATTCCAAGGCAAGCTCTCCGGCGCCCTCTTCAACCGAGGGGAATTCAGAGGCTGCAAGAGTAGAGAGCGTAAAACGGCTTCGACCCGCCTTGACCACCGCCTTTCCTGACTCCACCTTTAGCTCGATTGTGGATCCGTCGGGAAGTGATTTGCAGATATCAACCAACTTCCTCGCCGGCACGGTAATCTCGCCGTCGGTTCCGGCCGACTCCAGCTCAACGCGACCAACCAGCTCAACCTCCAGATCAGTCCCGGTCAGCGAGAGCTTTTTACCCTCAAGGCTCAGCAACACATTAGACAGAATTGGTAGCGTCTGCCGGCGCTCCACGACACCGGCAACAAGATTCAGCGGCTTCAAAAGCGCATCGCGAGAAATATTAAACTTCATGTTTCAACCTGTCCTGAAAAAACTGTTTACCGCCCACCTCAATTTTAAAATCAAGTGGTCAATGAACGTAATAAGTTTTTGTAGTCTTCACGAATATCTGTGCTGGTTTCGCGAAGCTCTTTGATTTTACGGCACGCGTGCAAAACTGTCGTGTGGTCTCTTCCCCCGAAAGCGTCACCAATCTCAGGAAGGCTGTGGTTGGTCAACTCCTTGGACAGCGCCATCGCCAGTTGACGGGGGCGAGCGACTGAGCGACTACGTCTTTTTGACAGAAGGTCTGACGACTTGATTTTATAATATTCAGCTACAGTTCGTTTGATGTTATCCAGGCTAACCTGTCTATCCTGCAATGCCAGTAAATCGCGAAGGCTGTCTTTTATCAGCTCGACATCGTAGGGGCGGCCGGTGAAGTTGGCGCTCGCTATCACGCGCTTTAGCGCACCCTCAAGCTCTCGCACATTTGACCTAATTCGCTGCGCGATAAAAAAGGCGGCGTCTGGAGACAAGTCTATATTCGCCTGCTCTGCCTTTTTCATCAAAATCGCAACTCGCGTCTC
>Ga0181565_10003941_pt1 | contig 11373 bp, 9 predicted proteins | sample 101ome_16_FD_129661 | JGI IMG/M metagenome (GOLD analysis project Ga0181565, IMG submission 129661) | Coastal salt marsh microbial communities from the Groves Creek Marsh, Skidaway Island, Georgia - 101401AT metaG (megahit assembly) | ecosystem: Environmental > Aquatic > Marine > Intertidal zone...
CCTAAAACATTGGTGGTTATAAATGGGCTGCTGTCATGAATGCTGCGATCCACGTGCGATTCAGCTGCAAAATGCACCACGCAGTCAATGGGGTGAGCAAATATGCCCGTTAAAGCCGCACGATCTGTAATGCATGCATGATGAAAGTGATAGTTTGTGTTCGCCAAGTTGTCTAAATTGGCTAGATTGCCGGCATAGGTTAGGGCGTCGACATTGTGAATCGTAATGTCTGGACCATAGTGATTCGCCAAGTAATGAATAAAATTACTGCCAATAAACCCGGCACCCCCGGTGACTAAAATATGCTTCATGACGCTACCTCCTGAGCCGTTAGCCAATCAATAAATTGTGGAATACCAACGTCTAAATTGGTCTTGGGTGAATACCCATAGGTTGTTTTTGCATGAGTAATATCTGCGTAGGTTTTATCCACATCCCCGGGTTGAGCGGGCAGTAAGTTTAGGTTGGCTGTCCGACCAACGGAGCGTTCTATTTTCTTAATTAAATCCAGTGTTGAAATTGTATCTGAATTGCCTAAATTAACAATGTCATAGGTATAATCGGATTCCCAAATTGCCACAATACCCGATACGATATCATCAATATACGTGTAATCGCGTTCGCAAAGGCCTTGATTGTATACATCAATCGGGGTGCCAGACAATAGTGACTTAGCAAATTTATGAATGGCCATTTCAGGCCGCTGTCGGGGGCCATACACGGTGAAAAAACGCAGGCAAGCGATTGGGATTTGATACAAGTGATGGTAGGTATATGCCAGCAGTTCACCCGCTTTTTTTGTGGCTGCGTAGGGGGATATGGGGTGATCCACAGGGTCTGTTTCAGAAAAAGGAACTTTGTGATTGTTGCCATACACGGACGAGGATGAGGCAAATAGAATTTTTTGGACACCGTGCATGCGCGCAGCTTCAAACAGGGTCATGGTACCGGTCAGATTCACATCTTGGTATAACGCTGGATTTTGCAAGGATGGGCGAACCCCAGCCATAGCGGCCAAATGAATCACGGTATGAAACGGGTCTCCACTAAATGCATTAGAAACAGCATTGGCATCCCGAATATCTCCCCAAATGCATTGAAATTCAGGGTATCGGTTCTTCAAATCCGCACAATTTTTTTGTTTAATGCTTGGGTCATAATAATCATTAAAATTATCCAAGCCAATGACGGAATGACCGACACTTAAAAAGTACTCGCAAACGTGGGATCCAATGAACCCAGCAGCACCTGTAACCAAAATTCGAGCCATAGTGGTTTAAGTGTACGGGATTGGCTTGCAATTGGTAAAGTCTCTAGTGTACTTTTTAATATGTAAGACCATGTCAAAAAAAAAAAGCGGCACGACGGCGCATATCGCCAACAACAAAAAAGCGTACTTTAATTACACAATATTAAGTACGTATGAGGCCGGCATTGTATTGAGTGGCTGTGAAGTAAAATCGATTCGCAATGGGCATATAAGTATTAAAGAAAGTTATGCGACGGTGATTCACAATGAGTTGTGGTTGGTTGGCTGTCATATTAAGCCGTATGAGCATGCCAGTCATCATCAACCGGATCCACTGCGGGATCGAAAATTATTGTTGCATCGCCACCAGATTAACCAGCTGATGGCCAAAGTTGCCCAAAAGCGATTGACCGTGGTGCCGTTGCGTGTCTATTGGGTTCGGCAACGGGTGAAGCTCGAATTGGGCTTGGTTCAGTCTAAAAAATTATTCGACAAACGGGATGATCTTAAGCAAAAAGCCGTGAGTCGCGATCTTGAACGCGAGCATAAGCCCCGGTAGTTGATTGTGAAGCTGCTTATTGTTTTTGGTACCCGTCCCGAGCTCATTAAACTGGCGCCTATTATTGCAGTGGCAAGCACATACCCAACGGTTATCACGCATGTATGCTTTACGGGTCAGCATCCGGATATGGTTCGGCCGTTGGCAGCGGCGCTGGATGTTCCGATTCACACTCAGCTTGAATTGCTAGACACGCATGGGGATTTGTCATGCTTAAGTGCGCAGTTAATTCAACAGTTAAAGCCCGTTATGATAGAAGAAGAACCTGATTTTTGCATGGTTCAGGGGGACACAACCAGTGCGCTATGCGGGGCGTTGTCTGCATTTTATCACCGCATTCCGGTGGTTCATGTCGAGGCTGGGCTTCGGTCCGGGAATATGCATGAGCCATTTCCAGAAGAAATGAATCGCCGATTAATGACCCAGCTAGCCAGTATCCATTTTGCGCCAACGGAGCACGATGCTCAAAACTTGCGTGCTTCAGGGATTGTGGCGCATGTGGTTACGGTGGGCAATACGGTTGTGGATGCTGTTTTGAATAGTCAGGCGAATCTGCCAAAAGCGTGTTCGGGTTTTCCAGTATTGGTGCCGGATAAACGAACCGTGTTGGTGACCTGTCATCGTCGAGAAAACTGGGGGGATAGTTTGCATGCCCTGTGTGACGCCTTAAAAAAATTGGTGGATACACAGCCAATTCAGATTGTATTTGTGTGTCATGCTAACCCGGCACTACAGGCCAAGATTCATGCCTGCTTGGATGGCTGTGCGTCCATTCACATCGTACCCCCGATGGTGTACCCGACATTTATTCGGCTGATGCAGGTTTCGGATATAATTATCACGGATTCTGGGGGGATTCAGGAGGAAGCCCCGGTTTTGGGCAAGCCTGTACTGGTCTTTCGCAATACAACTGAGCGTATTCAGGGTATTCAGTCCGGCCAAGCGCGGTGTGTATCTGCAGATACTTTAGTCCAAATAGTGACAGAAGTATTTCATAACTCTAATTTGTATCAAGAAATGTCGAAACAGAAATCTTTGTATGGAGATGGCAAAGCTTCCCAGCGAGTAATCGATTATTTGCTTGATAATTATACAGAAACTAGGTTGACGGTATCATGATACATGTAGGCAAGGTGCTAATCGTGTTAATTAAAGAAAATAAAAGAAAATTGTTAAAATATTTTTTTTATAGCAATTTATGTTATTATTGTTTTAGAAATATTTAATCAACAACTGTTTAATATATCTTTCAAATGATTAATTTCAAAAAAATAAAAAATCTAACAATAAGGAGAGTGTAGACTATGACTTTAACTGTATCTCAATCATCGACGCAGGCTAGTGAAGTGTATAAAAAAGATAATTCAGACCTACCACGTTTTCGATCGGATAGTTCAACTAATGCAACTAATGCAACTAATGCAACAGATAATCCAACAGATAATCCAACAGACAGTAGTCCCAAGGACATGAAAACTGGACCATGTAGGAACTGGTTTTGTTGTAATAGTAGTACACCGCCGATAGATCAAGATGAGTATAGTTTAGAAGATGGCGGCTACACTCCGGTTGAAGCGCTTAATTTTTCCGAGAGGACTATTGATGGGCATATGCCACGACCAAGTTCTACAGAAGATGATATCGATAGAGGCCAAACTTCTATTCAAGCGCTTGATCTTGACCAGAACACTCTTGATAGGCATACACAACCAAGTTCTACACAAGATGATATGAATAGCGTTATAAGCAGAATTGTTGGGTTAAAAAAAGAGGAGAAAAGAGAATTTGCTAAACAATTTGAATTAAGAACTAAAGAACTTCAAAAAAAATTGGACCAATCATTGGACTTAAAAGAAATTGTACAACGAGCAACAGAACTTAAAAAAAAGAAAGACGAATTAAGCAATTCGCCTAAAAAGATAAAATTATTAGCTGATTATTTTTCCGTTTCTGTTGGATATGTTGCTGGGACAGTATCGTTTCCCGTAGAAAGCGAGTACAACAATAATGAGACGTTCAACGCTGAGAAGGTATTGATCGGATTAGTTTTGATGTATGCTATACATTGGGCAACAGGTGAATTTAGTGATGCATATAAAAGTGTTGTTAGCGAAGAGAATAGAAACGCTTTTATGGAGCTGGTTTTAGAGCATATAGGAACGAGAGGTGGTATAAAAAATTATAGTGATCAGTTAAGTCAATACGTATCTGAAAAACAATTTATAGACATTATTGTTGAAGAGTCACAATTGATTATTGATGCAACAAATATACTAGATACTAAGTTTTTTGATGGCTTAACGCCATCACTGATGGGTGTCGTGAAAAAAGGATATGACCAATGTGTAAGTGCTTTAGTTGCTAAAATGGCATTTAGAAATGAAACACCGCTTCATGTTATAGCTAGCAATCGTATGCATTCCGCTGGGATTTGGCCTTACGTATTTATTAAAGCTTGTCTGAAGAGTCCTAGTTTTTTCTCAAACAAACTTGACCAAGAAACACAAAGAGCGTACATAGAGTATACTGTAATATTATCACAGCTGCTTGGGGTTCTTAACGATGCAACTGATGTGCTAAGAGATACTCAGGATGGAACTCGAACAACCAAAACAGCATTAAAAGACCCAGAGAAGCACCAGAAATTAATATTAAACCGGGCTAAAGATTTGTTTAATAAGGAAGAATATCTCCGTTTGGTATGCCCAGATGGTCCAGATCCTACACCTTTGATTGAGGCTGTGCGTCATGAACTCGTGTCCTTTATAGTTCTCCAATCAATTCATCCAAGATATCAAGATGGTGAAAAAAGAAGAATCACTGAAGCCGAGTTGATTTATATGGGGGTCGTTGATAAAGACATACTTGACTCAATACGTAATCGGGAGTCATTGTACTGAATCCATTTAATATATAACTAATTTAAAATACAATTTATGCGAAAAAAATTTTTGAAAAGAATCATCAAAAAAGGAATTGCTTTTGATGAAGTTGCTTTATCTAATTATTTAGCATGTATCCTTATTCTATTTTCATTCCCTTATATTTTTATTTTCTATAAACTAAGACTAGTTTATGGAGCTGCTGTATTATTAATAATACTTATATATGCTGTTTGTATTTTATTAAACTATTACAAATTGACAAAAACTTCTCGTGTAATGATGGTAGCTACATGTTCTGTAGGACTCGCTTTTTTTTATATTGTATTAGGATCAGAGTTATACATACAAAATTTATTTGTAGTATTAGCAATAGTTCCAGTTATTATTTGTAATACAAAAGAAAAAACTCTCAAAAAACTTTTAACAGCGATGCCGTTAATTGTCTTATTAATCGCTACAGTTCTAAAAAAAGACTTTTATTCATTAAATATTAACAATCAATATTTATCATTATTTATTTTCACTTCTGTATTTGCTATTTTGTATCTTATATTTAATTTTTATGCAAGCTTAGCTCGGTCATCAATACGTGATTTGAATTTAAAAAATATTGAATTGAATATATCAAATGCTGAATTGAGAGAATCCAAAAGGCGTGAACACGAGGCCCATGATCAAGCCTTATTTGGTAAAATCATTCGCGGTATTGGGCATGAAATCAAAAATCCGCTGGCGGGCTTGAAACTATGGTCGGACATGCTTAGCAATAATCTTCATGATCCAGAAATAGTTAAAAAAGCCAGTCAGGTATTTGAGAATAATATTAATCGTTTAGCACAACGAACAGCCATTATGTTAAAGTATACGGGCAGTCAGAAATATGCGTTACAATTATTTAATCTTAATACGATACTCAATGACTTGGTATTATTGTTTGATCATAATTTTAAACAGCATGATATTAACTTTGAATTTGAGACTATGCCGCCAATAGAAGTTTATGGATCTGAAGATTTATTGCAATCGGCACTTTGCAACATAATGCTGAATGCGCTGCAATTTACACCTAGAAACGGAACAATTAGATTGTCTGCCAAGTATTCAAACTACCGAGACCCGGATGATACGCTTCGCGATGGCGTTGAAATTACCATTTCCGATACAGGGCCTGGAATTTCTCAAGACCAACTAACAGAGATTTTTAAGCCGTTTATAACGAGCCATGCCCAGTCAGAAAATGCGGGGCTTGGACTGGCTGAAGTTAAAAAAGCAATGACATATATGTATGGGGGCGTTGATGTCTTTTCTGAAAAAGGTAAAGGGAGCCGGTTTATGTTATATATTCCAGTTCAAGAGCCCATGAAAGATGGGAAGCCGTTAATTAGTCTATCAACTAATGACGCTAATCTTGATTTCTGAGTTTGACTAATAACCGAAGAATTTCGATATACAGCCATATTAAGGTGACCATCAGCCCGAAAGCACCGAACCACTCCATGTAATCCGGAGCCCCTTGCGCAACGCCTTGTTCAATGAAATCAAAGTCCATAACAAGGTTTAATGCCGCAATCACCACAACAACTAAACTAAATACAATACGGAAGGGCCCCGATGTGCTCAAAAACGACACACCAAAAAAGCTCAGTATAAATTGAGCCAAATAGACAATACAGATTCCCCCGGTTGCAGCGACAATACCCAGTTTGAAGTTTTCAGTGGCACGAATGAATCCAGATTGATAGGCGCCCAATAAGGCAAACAAAGTGCCAGCCGTTAAAGCAACGGCTTGAACAACAATACCCGGATACGTTGCTTCAAATAATGCTGATGTAGCACCTAAAAAAAGCCCCTGAAATACAGCGTATAGAGGCGCTGTAATGGGAGACCAGTGTTTTTTAAACACGGTTACAAGGGCAATGATGAATCCCCCAATAGCGCCTAAGCCAGCGAAGGCTCCAACCGATTGGCTACCCCAGCTCCAGTACCCAGAGACCAATAGCAAGAGCAATAAAATACCCGTTTTTTGCACGGTTCCTGGCAATGTCATGGCACGGTTGGACATGCGCTCCAAATCTTTAAACGAACGGCTGGTTAAGGCTGGATTTGATGATTTTAACATAATAATTAGATCCTACTAAACAGAATATGGCTATGTCAACAAGACTTTTTCAATCTCATGCATATCAATGGTTTTTTCGGTTGCGGAATCTGCATTGATAATCTGGTTCAGCAGGCTTCGCTTTTCTTCTTGCAGTTCTAATATTTTTTCCTCAATGGTCCCTTCTGTAATCAGCTTGTAGATAATGACTTTATTTTTTTGCCCCATACGATGCACGCGGTCGGTGGCCTGTGATTCAGCAGCGGGGTTCCACCATGGGTCAAAATGAATAACATAATCCGCAGCGGTTAAGTTGATACCCACACCACCTGCTTTGAGTGATATTAAAAACACTGTAGGGTCTTGAGTATTCTGAAATCGCTGGACGGCTTCGTTGCGTTTTTTTCCGGTTACGGTACCATCAATTCGCTCAAAGGGCAGGTTTTCAGTGTTCAACCAATCTTGAATAAAATCCAGCATTTTGGCAAATTGGCTAAACACAACCAGCTTATGCCCTTCTGCTAAAATGTCCCGGATGTATTCTTTACCCAGGTCAAATTTGGCGGATTCGATATTGCGTTGATTAAATTCGGATAATAATCCGGGGTGAATGCACACTTGTCGCAATTTTAATAACGCGCTCAGCATATTCAAATAATTGGATTTGCCATCTTGGGTTCGAATGCCTTGTTTAACGGTTTTTAAAACAGTTTGATAGAGTTGCTGTTGTGGTTCAGACAGCGGGCATTTTAATACAATTTCAGTTTTTTCAGGTAGTGAATCCAAAACTTCCTGTTTTTCACGGCGCAAAATAAATGGGCTTACTTTAATTTTAATTTGTTTGGCTTTATTGGTTTTAAAGGCATTTTCAAATTGGCGCAATGTTCCCAAATAATTGGGGAGTGTAAAATCAAATAAGTTCCACAAATCTTGAATGTTATTTTCAATTGGGGTTCCGGTCATGGCCAGTCTAAACGTTCCTTGAATCGTTTTAATGGCTTTGGATAATTTTGTGGCGGGGTTTTTGATGTATTGCGCTTCATCCACTAAGACGCATTCAAATTGAATGGGTTGAAGTGCTTGAATGTCATTTTTCACAATACCGAATGATGTAATAACAATATCATAGCGTTTGATTGATTTTAGATACTCCTGTCGATCCGCACCCGCGTAAATCAATACTTTATGTTTGGGTAAAAACTTTTTGATTTCTTCAGACCAATTGTAAATGACGTTCGTTGGGCCAATAACTAAATGCGGGTGCTTGCTATTGAGCTGGCTAATAAAGGCCAAGGTTTGAATGGTTTTTCCCAAGCCCATATCATCGGCCAATACACCACCAAATTGATTGCTATACAGGTAATGAATCCAGTTTAAGCCAAATTGCTGATAATCGCGCAGTTTTCCATGGAATCCCGATCCGGTTGGAATATCGGTCATGGTTTGTAGGGTATTAATTTTTTCAATTAGCGCATCACTGGAGTGATCCGCACCAACGGTATCCGTTTGTGAAATGAGGGCGGTGACCTCGGATTCACTAAATTGTGCATTGCCGGTGAGTGCGCCCATGTCAGTTAGCGTTTGCAAATCCGATTGTGTTTTTTCAGACAATTTAATATAGCCGTTTTTGGTCGAAATATAGCCTTGGTTTTCAACCATCATGGTGGCAATTTCATGGAGCGCAAATTCTTCATCCATAATTTTGCATGATGGCTTATACTGAAACCACTTATTTTTTTTGTCTTGCTCTAACACGAATTCTAACGATAGGGGGGTGTCATCAAAGGTCATGTCATCGATATGGGATTCGATTATCCAGTTTTCAGATTCTAATGTTGGGATAATTTTGTCCATAAAGTCACGAATTGCACTCGGGTTGTCAAGCAGAAAGGGAACTTCCGTTTCAATAAACAGTGCCATGAGCCGATCTTGATGATTTTTTTCAATGTCCAATTGACGCGGCACGGTTGATTTTTTAGTTCGGGTGTCGGTGCTTTGGGGATCGTCTTGGGGGTCGATAATTGTGCCATTGTAGCTGTATTTTAAAATAGGCGTTAGGGTTGTGTCGGCCATCGTTAGGGTCAAGTGCGCTTTGGGGGCCATGTGATCCAACTTAAATGAATTAACGTCTACATTCACAACCCAATCTACGCTATGAGAATGGGGCTTGTATACTTGCTCAATTAATGAAAAGGCATCATTGTTATGCAAATATTGACGTTGCTTAGTTAGAAATTTAATAAGAAACAAGACCAAATGCAAGGACGTATCTAAGACAACCGTTCCGTTGCAAAAAAATGTAATGTCGGGTTTGTCATAAATGACAACACTGAAGTAAGGGTCGTTGGCAAATTGAGACCAGTTTTTCATTTCACAGCAAAGCGCTGAGTTTTGTTGATTCAAATGAATAGTCAGGGGTAATTGATCCGAAAAAACCAATTCAGATTCAATATTTTTTTTGCGCCAATAGGCCGTAATTTGGTTGTCATAAATATGCTTAAATAGTAAGCGTTGATCGGCGGGTTGGTCAATCATGGCACACGGCTTTCCATTGCGTTGAGCTGACTTTATAATTTTGCTTAATAGAAAAGAAAATTTGATGTCATTATCATCCAAATCAGCTTCGTGTTTGTATAAAAATGATAAAAACGCTTCTTTATCAATTGGAACGGGTTCGTCGTTCCAGCGTATTTTGATATAAATAATTGGTTGGTTTCGTCTAAAAACGAACGATAACATAAAACAAATTCGTGTTTTCATTAGTGTAATTGATGACCTCTGTTGTAATGCTTCCATAGATACCCAACGAATAAAGTATGCATGATTCAATATGGCTACCGATTTAGTTGAGTTAGTATAAATTCAACGTAAATAAACACCCATCTAAAAAGACGCTAAACAATGCATAGCTTATACTTCGACAAATATGATTGTATCGATAAAGACAATCATTTGACAATAGTATAAAAATATCACTATTCATCCCGCTGCTCCTGTGCATTTACTCATAGACCTAGCCAGGATGCTTGATTGGTATTCTTGACAAAGTTTGATTTTTTGTGTGATTATCATTTATCTTGTTTGTAATATAACAGTAGAAGGTCTGTAGCTCCAATTGGTAGAGCGTCGGTCTCCAAAACCGAATGTTGTCGGTTCGAATCCGGCCAGGCCTGCCAGCCATACCCGATTACAATTTTGTATAGTAAACTGTGGAGAAAAATAAAGTCGAATAATTATGGAAAAAGCAAAACCAACAGTGAAAAAAAGCATGAAAATGAATGGGGCTGCAAAGCGATCATTTTTTTGGATTGAAGCTAAAAGCGAATTTAAAAAAGTGATTTGGCCCTCTAAAAATTTAGCGGCAAAATCGGTGTCCCTTGTGTTAATTTGTGTGTTCGTAAGCATTGCGCTTATCTCTGTATTTGATTTCGCTCTTTCAAAATTTGTGATTTTGTTGTAGAATAGTCTTTCTTGGTATTTTAATGACTTTATTAACATATATAGAAAAGATAGAAAAAGGTTTTGAAAAATAAAAATGGAAGAAGAGTTAAACAATAACAGCATTAAAGAAGGGGTTGCAGAGTCTGAAAACCACACCGATGGTGAAAAGCATGGTGCTTCTTGGTACATTTTGCAGGTTCTGTCGGGTTGTGAATATAAAGTTCAAATTTACTTGCAACAATTAATTGAGGAGAAAAGTCTTCAGGAGCGTGTATTTCGTATTTTAGTTCCAGAAGAAGATTTTATTGAAATCAAAGATAGCAAACGCGTTGAAAAAACGGTGAAGATTTATCCTGGATATGTGTTCGTTGAAGCAATTATGGATGAGTTTATATCCTATGAATTTCAACGAGTTCCCCATGTTGGGCGATTTATTGGCACAGGAACAGGGCCGTCCCCAGTCGTAGAGTCTGATATCTTAAAAGTGTTATACAAAATTGGGGATAACACGAAAAAGATCGAGGTGGATTTTGCTGCTTCAGATACCATTAAAGTGACAGCGGGCCCATTCCGAGGGTATTCCGGTGTAGTGAAAGAAGTGTATGTAGAAAAATCGCGGGTTAAAGCGATGATTTCTGTTTTTGGTCGAGAAACCCCAGTTGAGCTTGGGTTTGACCAAGTTGAACGTGTTGTATAGAGGAAATTAAAAATGTCAGATAAAAAACAAACTCAAGTCATTATTAAATTGCAAATTGTTGCCGGAAAAGCAACGCCAGCACCGCCGTTGGGCCCAGCGTTGGGTCAGCACGGTGTGAATATTATGGATTTCTGTAAGGCCTATAATGCGGCCACGGCAGATCAAGCGGACAGCGGGGATATTATTCCGGTTGAGATCTATGTTAAGCCCGACAAGTCCTTTACGTTTAAGTTGAAAACTCCACCGGTGAGTGGTCTCATTTTAAAAGAGTTGGGAATCCAAAAAGGGTCTCCAGAGCCAAACCGAAATAAAGTGGGTAAGTTGACGACCGATCAAATTATGCGAATTGTTGAGATTAAGCGTGTGGACTTAAATGCCAATGATGATGCTGCAGCGGCAGAAATTATTAAAGGAACGGCCCGAAGTATGGGTGTGGAGGTGACA
>Ga0181565_10003946_pt1 | contig 11369 bp, 14 predicted proteins | sample 101ome_16_FD_129661 | JGI IMG/M metagenome (GOLD analysis project Ga0181565, IMG submission 129661) | Coastal salt marsh microbial communities from the Groves Creek Marsh, Skidaway Island, Georgia - 101401AT metaG (megahit assembly) | ecosystem: Environmental > Aquatic > Marine > Intertidal...
CAACTCGTCTTCGTAGTGTTTTAAGTGCTGGCGTATTATCAAGGAACTTTGCTTTAAGACTAGCACCTGCTTTCGCACTTCCTCCCACGATGCTTCCGATTTTGGAATCTCCAGCTCCATATAAGAAGGCATAGATGAAAGTCTTTGCTGAATCTCTTGATTGAAGTCCTGCAGCCATTTGATTTGCTGTGTGAATATCTCCATTTAATATCTCCTCAGTATAGTCATTATCGTCCATATAATGTGCTAGCATCCTGAGTTCCAGACCACTAGCGTCAATACCTACTAGTTTCTTTCCTTCAGGAACTATCCACAATTCTCTACATTCTTTTCCGTATGGGGAATAAACCGCAGGTACTTGTGCCAAGTTAGGACTACTATGTGTCATTCTACCTGTGACGGCACCGCAGCTGTTTACCCTTCCGTGTATTCTATTGTCTTCTTTTATGGCATCTATCCAAGATTGAACCATCGCAACTCTTTTGGTGATGGTGAGATACTCTACTATAAGTTTGGCTTCAGGTATGTTCACATTCTCAAGCACTTTCTCATTCACTATCGGATTACCTTTATCAGTAAATTCCTGAGGTTCCCAACCAAAATGTTGTAAGTATCTAGCTATCTGTTGTCTACTTCCAAGATTAAAGTCAGGATACTCTATACAACCCCAGGTACCATCATTATAGTGAGCACCTCTATCCAACTGTTTTTGATAGGCAACAGTAGGAGTTCCATCTTTCTTATATTTCTGTTTTATGTCGACTAAGTCTACCCATACAGGCAGAGGAGTAAATACTTTTCTTACTCTCTGTTCTATCTCAATAACTTTATCTTTTAGTTCAGCCAATAATAAAGAAGCTTTTCGTTCATCAAATAAGATTCCAGTATCTTCTTGTTCTTTAATTATTGTTGCGACTCTATGTTCTATATCTATACTTTGTTCAGAGAAATCTTCTAATTGACATTCTAATCTAAAATAAAGGTCTTTCAGAACTCTGACATCTTGTTGGCAATATTCTAACATTTCTTGAGAGAAGTTTTCCCAACCACCTTGATAGTCATCTTTATAATTACCTAGTCTTTCACCCCAAGACTTGAGAGAGTGTCCCCCGTCCAAGGAAGGATTAACCAATCTTGATAAGACGAGAGTGTCTCGTATAATAAAATCCCAGCTGAAGCCACTAAGAAAACGCAGAACAGGAACATCAAAGCCAATGCCGTTGTGAGCAACAAGAACTCGTATATTTTCCATCCCCAACCATCTGTAGAAATCTTCATAACATTTATCTCCTATAAAATTGTACATTGTATCATCATTATCTTTCATTGCACAGATACAGTGTATTTTAGTTGCATCTATACCATCAGTTTCTATATCGAAGTACACCTTCATTTTAAATTTCCTTTAATCTTCCAGTGTCTTTATTATATAGTAAACTTCCAGCTTTACCAGTCAAACCTGCAAATCTATTCTTAATGACTCTAAGTGTAGTAGTATTCCTTTCTTGTTCATCATCTGCTTGTTGATTTCTCTCCAAACCAATTACCATATCAGATAACTGTGCGATTGCAGATGAACCCCTAAGTTCAGATAAAGAGACTTGTCCTCCTTCCTCGTGAGATTTACCCATAGGTCTTTTAAGGTGGGAGACAACGAACAGACCTATGCCTGTCTCTTGTACTAACTTCCTTAGTTTAGTCATTATAGAATCGATAGCTTTTCTTTCATCTAAGAAACCTTCTTGGTCTGACACAACTATCGATAAATGGTCCAAGATAATCCATTGACAATCCATACCTTTTGCCATAGCTCTGATTCGATTGATTAGACTATCTTCTGCGATGCTGCCGAAGTGGTCGAAAAAGAATAATCTTCCGTCATACTGACCTACGGCTTTGTACCACATATTGTATCTCTCTTGTTTAGAGAACTTACTTTTATATGTGGGGATGTGCAAAGGAATATTATATTCTACAGACATAATTCCTTCAGCTGATTTACTGATAGATTCTTCTAGATGTAAGATACCTATATTATCTTCAGTATTGTTGATTAGGTAATGTTCTAATTCTTTTACTACACTAGTCTTACCCATACCAGTACCACTTGTGAGTGTGACTAATTCTTTAGGTCTAAACCCATAAGTCACTTCATTCAATGCCATCCAAGGATAAGGGATAGATTCGATATCTTCCTCTTCCTTTAGATACTCCCAAGTATCTGCGGCTGAGATAATTCCTTCAGGAGTATAAGGTTTTGCATTGTACCAACATTCAGTAAAATCTTTGACACTACCTGCCATCAACATATCACTGGCATCCTTCATAGGAAGGGTACAGATTCTTAGTTTATTAGGTGAGATAATGTCTCTTACAGCTTTGATTGCTGCCAAACCTGGTTCATCTTGGTCAAAACAAAGAACGACATATTCAAAGGATTCTACATACTCTAGATTATCCTTAATATCTTTGACTGCTGATTGAGCTCCATTCTTTAGAGATACAGATGCCCACTTACCATCGAACATTTCTGCGACAGACAGTGCATCTAATTCTCCTTCGGTGATAGTTAAATATCTATTACCACCTTCTTTATATACATTCTGTCCAAAAAGACCTGCTCCTCTATTTGTTCCACTAATAGTGAAATCTTTAGTTGCTACATTTCTTACTTTGTAGCCTACTAGGTCTCCTGTCTTTGAATCGTAATATGGATAGTAGTGTTTATCAATCTTACCATCCGTTCCTTTAGTGACTCTAACTCCGAATTTACTTGCAATCTTCTTAGAGATTTTTCGTTCAGGGATGTCACTAATAAATCCCTTTGTTTCCAACTGTGTCTCCTCCTCATAGTTATGTTGTGTTTGTTTATCTGTAGCGGGTTCAAAGTAGCCACAGCCAGTGGTAAAACACCAGCCGTGACCATCTGAATACCGAGACAGATTATCCTTTGAGCCGCACTTAGGACACGGCTCGTGATGTAGAAAATCTGACATCTTTTAGACACTACTATCTATTAAGGAAGTCTGCTAATTCTTCATTAGCGCCTCTGTATCCAGGAGTGTAATCATCTTCTAGTTTGATAGCTGTCAGATAAGTAGCAACTCCGTGAGTAGGATGTTCTTTACCTGCCTTCCATAGGACCTCAACCTGAGACCCTGCACCGAAGTCAGTTCCTACTACATTACCACTGTTAGTCTGAATCATATTATCATCTAACTTGTACTGTGTAGAGAACTTCCTAATCTTGATGTCCTTACCACTGTCAGCATCTTTAATAGTTCTGACTTTAACACCTGCTTCCTCTAACTTAGCTGCCTCTGAATCAGACAGTGCAATAGTTAAAGTGTACTTACCTGTGTCTTCACCTCCAAACTTCTCAGTTGAGTCAAGATACACATACTTAGCTTCGCCTTTTGTAATCATTTTGTTTTCCTTACTAAAAATAGACATCAAAAAAGGGCGATGTCCAATGCCCTATCTTAAGTGTCACCTTAGGTAACACTTTAAGTTATTACCTAAAGATATAGCAGCTACAGCTACACTTTAGGTAAACACTTTAAGTTAAACCTTAGGATTAAACTAAGGTGTAACTTAAGATATTGTATCACAGTTTATTCTTCTATGGAATTATTTTTAAAATTATTTTCTTCTCTAAAAGATTCTTCCTCTTCCATCTTAGATATAGTCTTTGTTCTAGACATATTCAGACAATATGTACAAGTGTCTAAATATTGTTTAGTTACTGGGTCCTTCTTCATAGATTCATAATCATTTAATAATTGGTCGCAAACTTTACACCTCACTTTCTCTCCCCATAGTTAATTTATTGATTTTAGCTATTACCTTCTTTAAATCTTCTTTATTACGACTTATTTCCCACTCTAAGAAATCTCTCTCTTCAACTAGTTTACCTAGTTTAGTAGTCTCATAATAACCTTTGTCTTCATCGAAGTACACAAAACCTTGTTCTTCTTGACCTACTAAATAACTGTTACCAATACTCATATTTACTCCTTTGTTTTTATATTTACCACCAACGATATATTCCCCATAAGTCTATCAAAATAAAAGATAGGTTATGTAGATACATTGGTTTATCTCTTTGTTTTAAGAATAGTATACCTAATAAAATATGTCCTGTTAAGAATAAAAAGAATCCCCATTTACTGATTGAGATATTAGAAGATAACATCAATGCAGCTATTAGGAATAACATAGTTCCTAACCATTTGATTTGATTAGGATTCATTATCTAACATAAACTTATAGATATGTTTAATTACATCTACAGTCCAACCATTACCTAACATCTTATATCTCTGACTATTAGAGACACCCTCAGTATAACCATCAGGGACTGTCTGCAGCCGTTCACATTCAGTCGGTGTAAGTTTCCTGTAAGACTTAGGTTGTTCATACCATATCTTAGGGACAGATGCTGTACCAGCTGACAGAGTATTACTAGGGACATCTAGTTTCCTTATTCTGTCTTGTTGAGACTTATATCCTTTACCTGAAGTATCGAACTGCCAGTAATTAGGTGTTTCTCTCATTAATTCAGGATTAGGTATAGGAGTTCCCTCATCATCACAACTGATATAATCTCCTTGTCTACCGTTCTTAAGATATTCCATTGCAGATAAATTACTTGCCTTTTCTTTAGTTGTGCCATCTACTAAACAATTCCTATCTTTATTCCTGGTAGTGAACTTATCTGACATCATCACACAGTTATTAGGATTACTCTCCAATATATCTTTTAATATTATTCCCTTATCTTCGGGTTGCACAATATTAGGAATATTAGTCCAGTAATATCTTTGTCTGCTCTGTGCTGATACTAAAGATGAATTGATTAGATGTTTATTTACTACTCCTAAAGCTGCCTCAGTATGTTTAGTAATGTACTGTTCAAACTCTTGTTTCATCTTGACATTCTCCATCAAGAAATAAGCTTTAGGATTATGTTTAAGGACATTCTGTATGATATCTAACATAGTCCAAAACAACATACCTCTAGGGTCTCTATCTCCTTGTTGTTTACCTGCAATAGACCAAGCCTGACAAGGGAATCCACCACTGACTAAATCTATACTGGACCAATCTATATCCCAATCTTGCCACTTAGTGACATCACCCAGCTGGATTGTGTCTGGATAGTTCTTCTGTGTAATCTCTATCGCAAACTTATCTATCTCAGCTGCATAGTATGTCTCTATATCTACCTTTAGTCGGTTCAGGGCAATCTGCCCACAGGACATACCATCGAATAAACTTAATACCTTCACATTTCCTCCTTCATATCAATTATTACTTCATTGTAGTAGTTCACCATATCGATATTGAAATCATCGTCAATCATAAAATAATTTACTACGATACTTCGTGCCTCTACCTCATCTACTAAACCAGATACAGGCTTACCATCAACAAAAACTTTCCACATCTTATATCTTTTGTGTCCGTCAAAAAATCCTTTTCTAAATATACTCATTTGTTTCTCCTTGAGATTCAACTATTACCTCAAAAGTTATTTCTTGAGATTCAACTATTATATCAAAAGTTATTTCTTGAGATTCAACTATTAGCTTATAATAATATTCTGAAAATCCAATATTGATAGGTTGTTGTAAAAATACAACAGATGTTGCAGAGCTACAACAAATGTTGCATAAATACAGCATATCTAAAATACTTAGATTTTAGGGGAGCTTCTGCCCAGCCCTGGTATATGCACCTAAAAGACATAAAGTCCTCTAGAATCGAAAATATGGAGCTCTCTGTGTACTTTACCTAATGCGGAACCGCTGCAGCTACCTCCTAAGGACAGAACTAAAATAGAATAGCCTTAGGGTTGGTATAGGTGAAGACATAAAGTCCTCTAGAATCGAAAATATGGAGCTCTCAGAGTGTTCCAGGGTCCTGGGATATTGTTTCAGCTACCAGGTCTGGGAGTATATAAGTATATAATGATATTCTAATATAGATAGACATAAAAAACCCCCACCGATTGGCAGGGGTCAGAGGAAAAACGGAGCTCGAGTTAAGGAAAAATTTCTATTTGGTTCGAGTCATCTACAAATAGGAATCTATAGCCTTCTTCGTCATCGCTCCAAGAGTAAACCATTCTTTTATGTTTGTCGTCCCAGCCTAGTTTTTTGACTAGTTCACGGACTGCAGCAAAATGGCATTCAACTCCTGATAATTCATAGGGGTAGGCAATCGTAATAGATTTTTTTCCGAATGAATTAGAGGCTTTTATTCTTGCGCCTCTGTGGGTTGTAGGTCCTAAGTATTTTGTTTTTATGTGTTGCATATTTTTCTCCTGTTGGTTCCTAGAGGTCAAAGACTGCCGCCACTAGGAACACAATAAAAATTAAGACTAATAAAAGCATTCTTATGCCTCTTCAAATAGTGGCATACCGTACTCGATGCAGTTAGGCAGTCTATCCCTGACTTCAAAACCTGACTCCTCTAGATTGTTCCTCATAGTCCAGTAGAAGCTATCCATCTTTTCCAGGTCGTACTGGTCTCCCAGTCCTGAGCTCTCCTTCGCCTGTTTCTCTATCGCCTTAATGGAATTCCAAGGCGCATTAGTATAATATTCTGAGTTGTCGAACTCGTCCAGATAGTCAATGTAGCCGCTTCCTCCGTGGCTTGGGAAGTGTTCCCGCTGCGGGTCAAATCTGTACTCGTCGTCAATGTCCGAACCCTCAACCTTAAACCAAGGTTTGATTAGTTTCCATTCCCATTTAGTATCTATTTCAGTAGTCATCTGTAAGCCTCCTATAAATTTTCTATGTGGTTAATTTCGATATCATATCTTTCCACATCGATAGAGTGCTCGTTGTAGACATCTTCAGAAATTAGCTCGCTGGCTTTATAGTCGAGTTCATCCTTGTTTAATACCTCTACAATGGTGGTATGAAAAAAGCTCACTCTCGCCTCAATTTGGACCTTTAAAGGGTAGTTATCTCTAATGTAGTCCTCTAGCTCGTCCCATTTGTCTGAGTTCACCACATCCTTCAATTCTTCGACCTCAAATACATCTTTTCGGATGTCGAATCCGTGCTGACCTATTCCCTCATCCAATTCGCCTGTATCTATCCAACCATCGCTCCAGACCTGGACAAAGGCATCGACTAGCTGCTCCTCGTTTAGGTGCATCCTACCGAAAGAGGTAGGGACTTCGATAATGTTTTCAGTTGTTAAAGTTTCCATATAGTTCTCCGTAGTTAAAATTTAGCCTGTCTCATCAGCTCAGAGGCGGCTAATCCTCCGAGGACCTAAGGCAGCTCAAAGCTGCCCAGGTTTCGACTGTTATGCGTATTCCTTGTCGCAGCCTTCGACTGCCTTGGCTAGACGCTCCATTTTCTGCTTTTCGGACTTTCTTAAGGTTCCTAGGATTTTGTCGTTGTCGTAGTCCCTATGTAAAACCTTAGTCCATAACTCTTGAGCGTAATCCATAACTTCCTTATAGTCTTCTTCGCTACAGTCTGAGCTACCAAAAATAATGGCGTGTTTAATACCTTCTAATTGAGATAATAGACTTCTCTGTGTATGAGTCCACATATCAAAATCACCCTTAACAGCCCAATCTTCCAGCATAGTTAAGTCAAGCGATGCAATCTTATCTATAGTGTTTTTATCTATTGTAATTTTCATTTTGTTTTCCTCTCTATATTAGTATATTATTATATTGTTGTGTGGTTGCTTGTTGCCCCGTCCACAGTTAATAAGATACAGACATAGCTACCTGTTGTCAAGTATTTTTTTAATTATTTTTATATGGCTCTAATCGCTCGAAATTTGCCCATTTTTGGACGATTGTTGTTTACCCTAGTCTTAATATGTCTTTTCAATAAGTGCAGGTTCGATACACTTTTGTAGTATTCCTGATACAGTTGTTGTATTTATGATACATATAAGTAAACCATAATATAAGTATATCGTAATATAGCTAAACTCTAATATAAGTATATCGTAATATAGCTAAATATTAATAATCGCTCCCTCTTTCTCCCGCAATATTAACACTCGATAATATAAGACAATCCTAATATTAGAATTTTCTTATGTATCCCAGGACTCTGGAGCTCTATATTAGAATATCATAATATAATAATACAGCTGTATCGCTATATAATAATATTCTTAAGTACCCCTGGGAGGGACCCAAAGCTCGCTAATAAAATTAAATTTAGAATCACTTACAGATGAGAGGAGATTTTGGGATTATTAGGTAAAAATTAACTAATTCTGTGGCTAGAAACTAAGGACTACTTATAAAAAATAACTATATTTAGTAATAAGAAGAAAGAAAAGAATCATTAGAGGGGTGGACTCGTGTTGAATTTATGAGAATATGTGGGAAAAATACTACAGTTTTAACTTTATTTACCACAGACTATTGACTTTTTACTAAAAATATGGTATAATAATAGGTATAAACTTTAGTTTAACTAAGAGCCTCACCTAAAGACAACTCTTAAAGTTATAACCGCTACAGCTACCACATTAAGTCTAAATCCTTAGGTGTCTACCTAGGTTAAACCTAAGTTATAACCTAAGATTAAACTAAGGATAGATTTTTATGAGACCTGATGACAAACGAAGATTAAATAAAGGTAACCCAGCACTAAAGAAAGGGGTTGTCTTAAACCCTAAAGGTAGACCTAAGGGTAGTCTAAACAAATATACTGAACTGAGTAGAGAGTTGATGTCTACTAAAGGTCCAGAGATAGTTCAGAAAGTGATAGACTTAGCGTTAGAAGGAGATAGGACCTGTCTTAAGATGTGTATGGACAGAATCCTCCCTACAACTAAAGCAGTAGAATTAAAGTCTGGTAACGATAAAGGCAATGTCATCATCAATATAGGTGGTCTAGAAGATAAAGTCGTAGAAGCCAGACAAGAGAAAGAATTAGAGTATGAAGAAGGTGTCATAATCGAAGATTCTCAGATAGAAGAGAAGGTGGTAAAGATTGGCACAGAATCTTGATGTTAAATTACATCCTGCTCAGTTAGAGATATTCAACTCCGCAGCTCGTTTTAAAGTAGTAGCAGCGGGGCGAAGATTCGGTAAATCTAGACTGGCGGCTTGGTTACTCGTAATTAAGGCATTACAATCTCCCTCTAAGGATGTCTGGTACATAGGACCAACATTCCAACAATCTAAAGAGATTATGTGGGGGATGTTAAAAGAATTACTACAAGGGACTGACTTAATCGAATCTACCCACGAGAATACAGCTACAATTACTCTGACCAATGGAAGAAGGATTAGTCTTAAAGGTTCCGATAGACCTGATACCCTTCGAGGAGTTGGTCTTTACTTTGTGGTACTGGATGAATATGCTAGTATGAAACCAGAGGTGTGGGAAAAGATTATTAGACCCACACTAGCTGATGTTAAAGGTGAGGCACTATTTATAGGTACACCTGAAGGTAAGAATCATTTCTATCGTATATGGGAAGAGGCTGGAAAAGAGGAGAATGAGGACTGGGAACAATTCCAATATAACTCCACAGATAATCCTTTAATCGACCCAGAAGAGATTAAATTTGCTAGAGAGACTATGTCTACCCAGGCATTCAGACAAGAGTTCGAGGCAAGTTTTGTATCATTCACTGGAGGTATATTCCAGAATGATTGGATTAAGTTTAGTGAAGAAGAACCTGAAGAAGGTAACTATGTTATTGCAGTTGACCCAGCAGGTTTTGAGAATGTGGAGAAAGAGCGTGGTTCAAAAGGTTCTGCTTTGGATGAAACAGCGATTGCAATCGTTAAAATTGATAGAGATGAGTGGTGGGTTAAAGACATACTTCACGGCAGATGGAATATTAAAGAGACTGCAAACAAAATTCTCACAGCTGCAATCCAAAATGAAGCGACTACTGTCGGAATTGAAGCAGGGTCGTTAAAGAATGCGATAATGCCCTACCTCGAAGATAAGATGAGGGTAGAAGGTAGATGGGTAGTAATTACAGATGTAACACACGGTGGTAAGAAGAAGGCAGACAGAATTACTTGGGCGTTACAAGGTCGTCTAGAACACGGCAAAATAAAGTTTAATAAGGGAGAATGGAACAGAGACTTTGAAGTTCAACTCCTAGAATTTCCTACAAAAGGCACACACGATGATATGGTGGATGCCTTAGCATATATAGACCAAGTAAGTGTGGCAGATTTTATGCACACTATTGAGTTAGAAGATGAGTGGGAACCATATGACGAAGTTGCGGGGTATTAATGGCAGAATACAATTCAGAAAGTAATTATCAAGCTCTAGTATCTTGGTTGATGCCTAGATTAGATGATTGGAAGGACCATAGAGATAATAACTATCTCAGTCAATGGGACGAATATTATCGTCTATGGCGTGGTCAATGGACTATAGAGGACCAAATCAGAGCAGGAGAGAAATCTAGAATTATTACACCTGCATTACAACAAGCGGTAGAAGCTAGTGTAGCAGAACTTGAAGAGGCAACTTTCGGTAGAGGTAAGTGGTTCGACATACAAGATGATATGTTGGATAAAGACAAGAGAGATGTCGAATTCCTAAGAAATTTATTACAGGAAGACTTAGAAGAGGCAGGAGTAAAAGATGCTATCTGTGAGACTTTCCTAAATAGTGCTATATATGGTACAGGAATAGCTAAAATTATCATCGAAGAGAAGATTGTAACTAGTCCTATCGAAGTTCCTGTAGAAGGAACCTTAACTACTAAGAGAGAGATAGCAGAAGAAATTAAGATAGAAGTAAGAATAGAAGCTATTTCACCTAAAGAATTCATCATCGACCCAGCAGCTAATACAATTAATGAGGCACTAGGAGTCGCACACGAGGTATATAAACCTAGATATGTCTTAAATGATGGTATTGCCTCAGGTGTCTATAGAAATGTAGTTATAGAAGGAAATACTAATCGCATAGATATGGGATATGACCCAGAATATGTAGATGTAGATGCTTCCGATGAAATTAAACTTACTGAATATTGGGGTAAAGTACCTAAAACTTTCCTCAACGCTAAAAAAGATGACGATGACTTCGATTATAACGAAGATGAGTTAGTTGAGGCAGTAGTTACTATCGCAAATGATATGTATGTGCTCCGTGCTGAGGAGAATCCGTTTATGATGGTAGACAGACCATTCATAGCGTATCAGCACGATATAGTACCTAATAAATTCTGGGGTCGTGGTGTCTGTGAAAAAGGATATAATCCACAGAAAGCATTAGATGCTGAGATGAGAGCTAGAATTGACTCCCTCGCACTAACTACTACACCTATGGTAGCTGCAGATGCTACTAGATTACCTAGAGGAATTAAATTAGAAGTTAGACCTGGTAAAACAG
>Ga0181565_10003950_pt1 | contig 11364 bp, 7 predicted proteins | sample 101ome_16_FD_129661 | JGI IMG/M metagenome (GOLD analysis project Ga0181565, IMG submission 129661) | Coastal salt marsh microbial communities from the Groves Creek Marsh, Skidaway Island, Georgia - 101401AT metaG (megahit assembly) | ecosystem: Environmental > Aquatic > Marine > Intertidal zone...
CGTCTTCCCGTCCGTCGCGTCGCGTCTTGACGCGCGCCGTCGGTCGCCAGCCGTCACCGTTCAGCGAACGCCGAGCTGTCGACGGTTACAGTGGATGATACAAACCGATCCGTGCGTGTTTCGGTGAGTCATGAGTCGTCCACCTGTACCCAGTCGCGCATCATCCATCCAAAAGGAATCATCCAAAAAAACTATGCAACCACCGGGAATCGAACCCGGGTCTCCTGCGTGATGCTCCGAGTTCTCGTTGTGAACCAGGCAGATCATGTATCGGCGAATTGTATCGCCAGGAGATCATCATTCTTTACGCTGCGACGTGTGCCATCGTGTATGGCAGGCAGGTATTCTACCACTAGACCATGGTTGCTTCGCGACTGCGAAGGCCGCTTCACATAGTTACCAACCTCGATGGCGATGTACACGCGAACCGTTCACCTCACACGTCATCAATGTTACGGGTCGCATACACGGCGGTCGAATGTACTATCCTCCATTCGGTGGAAAACGTAAGGGTCTGTGACTCGTCGCATTGCGACGTGATATTTTTATCGCGGATTACAAAATTTTATATGGGACTTTAAATCACCACAGTATTGCACATATCGAGGAAAACGCGCGCGCGCGAACTTTTGAACTTTTTTTATCGCGAAAGAGAGCTAGGCTGAGACACGTCAAGCGCGGTACTAACTTGTCACAAACTTTACGCCAACATCTATTCTTACAAAATCTAAACACAGTCGTTGTACATACCCTTTTGCCTGTTCGACGTTTGATAGACATACTAGTGATGGATGTACAGTGTACCACCTACCTTGTCCGAAACAAACGTCATTCGAGACGATTGAAAAACGACGACGCGTCGTATCCCGGGTCGTCACCGTCCATCTCGACGACGCCCACCGCGACGCACGCGGAGATGAAGTCTTCGGGCACGGGCGCGCGAATCGTTCGCGCGTCGTCGAGGCGTAAGAGATGGGCGTGAAGCGCGTGGCGGTGAATGACGGGTTTTTCGTCATCCGCGTAATCCGCGTAGACGGCGTCGCCGACGATGGGCCACCCGACGCGCGCCAAGTGCGCGCGAATTTGGTGCGTGCGACCCGTTTTCGGTCGACACTGCACGAGCGCGTGATCGCCCGCGCGCGCGATGATTCTCCAGAGCGTGACGCTGGGCTTGCCGTCGGGACGCACCTCGACTCGAAACGACGACGACGACGACGACGAGTCCTCGTCCTCCGACGAAACCTTCGCCAGAGGCGCGTCGATCGTCGCGAACGTCTCGCGAGGTAACTCTCCGTCGTCGCACACTCGTTCACACTCGTTCACGGCGCGCCGTCGACACAGCGCTAAATACGTCTTCTCCACCGTCTTCTCTTCGAACGCGCGCGCGACGCGTGCCGCCTCCTCCGCCGTTCGCGCGAACGCCACCGCCCCCGACGTCTCTAAATCTAATCTATGACACGCGTGCGCCGTCAGCGACGCCCCCACGACCGCACCTCGAGGTAAGTTCGTTCCATCGTCTCGTTCGCGCGTCTGCACCATTCGCCAATACGCGACGACGAGCGATGCGCACGAATCGCAATCGGAGATTCGATTCGTCGGCGTCGTCGGTTGTCCCGCGCGTTTCGCCACCACCGTCACGCGGTCGTCCTCGTACAACACGCACGTAGACGCGAACGCACGAACGCGTTCGAGCGAAACGGTCGTACCCGAGGGCACCGCCTCCACCTCGCGTCGAATCACGCGCCAATCGTCCGCGCGTTTCGACCACCCGTCGCCGCGGAATCCGCCTCCGTCCCACCCGAACCGTCGCGCGCACGTCTCGTACGCCCTCGACCGCGCGCCGTGGCGGCGAATCACGGACGATCGAACGATGTCGGAATCTCTCTCGCGCCACGACTCGACGTCGAGCGCGTCCGGCGCGCACAGCGCGAGGTGACGCGCCTTGTTGGTCACCGACAACGACGCGCCGCACGTCGGACACGTCGTCGTCGCGGCGTCGTCGTTCGCTCGACGACGACGACGACGACGCGCGTCGGTCGGTGTGTGCTCGCGTCGGTCGGCGCGCGCGACGACGACGACGACGCGCGCGCGCGGCGCGACCGTCGCCCGCATTAAAATCGCCGACAGAGCGAGACTCGGAGACGCGACTCGGAGACGCGACTCGCGATCCGATGCGCGCGGCGCCGCGAGACGGCGTCTCGACCGCGTTCGCGCGACGCGATGTCTCCACGCGCGCGGCGCGCTCGACGTCGACGCGACGTGTGACGAGTCGACGAACCGCCGGGGATGATTTCCTCCCGGGGACGCTCGTGTCGAAAATCGTCGACGCGTCCGCCAACGCCATCGATTGGGGGCGTCTGGTCGAGCTGAGAGATAAAGTGAAGGAGACACCGATCGCGGGGGCGACGCAACCGACGCTCGGGTTGATCGCGGGCGAGCTGGAACTGGTGAACGGCGACGTCGACGCGTTGCGCGCGAGGGCCAAAACCAAGTATAAAGAATACGTCCTCTCGAGAACGCTGGCGATGAAATCCGTCGTCACGTGCGCGAGCACGGACGTCGGGATCGTCGAGCCAAAGTTGCGGTGCGCGGTGGGGCGAACGCTGTCGGACGTGACGAGCGAGAATTCGTTGTTCGCGGTGTTCGCGAGGCGCGCGAGGCGAGACGTCGACGCGTTCTCGAGGGGTGTCGGGGAGGATTTAGAGGTCATTCTTCGAGACGCGAGCGAGGAACACGTGGCGAGGACGAAGAATTTTTACGGTGAACACGTTCGTGCGGAACACTTCGCGTTCATTCGGGCGCAGGTGGCGGCGTGCGCGAACGCGGCGGCGTCGGCGAGCGGCGGCGTCAAAGTCAAACCCGTATTGATTCCGTCCATGGACACCGTTCTCGTCGTGGACGAGGACGCGGTGGATGACGATTCGAACGGCGGTGAGTTCATGTTTGGGAAAAAATCAAAGAAGAAGAAGAAGAAGCCGCAATCGGCGAACGCCGCGACGTCTTCGACGTCCTCGACGTCCTCGACGGATTTGGGGTTGGACAAGATCGGCATCAACTTGGGCGAACGCGCGACGCAGACGCTGACGAAAATGCTCGGTGATTCGTCCGCACGCGAACCGGCGTTTCCCGAAGTAGAGTCGTGGGGCCAGACGACGTCGGGCGAGGCTGCCGGCGCGGCGTTCGGCGTCCTCGCGCGCGCGCCGGAAAACGTCGCCGTCGTCTTTCCGAGCGAGCTCATGCGCTCGGCACTGACGTTCGACGCCGAGACGAACGAGACTGTGAACTCTCTCGGCGCGCGCGCGTTTTCCGCCGAACACATCGCGCGAGATCCCGACGCGTGGCGCGAGGAGAACGAGGACGTCGTCGCCGCGATTTGGATCGAATTCGACGACGGTCGTCCGGACGCCGTCGCGACGGACGACACCTTCGCCCGCGCCTTCACCGCGCTCCGCGACGGCGCGAAAATTCCCATCGTCTACGCCGTCGTGACCCTTCTTCGCGAGTGCGGCGAGGCGTGCGATCCCGTCGCCGGTCCTCCCAACGCCGTCGCCGCCGCCGCCGCCGCGAGCAGCCGAGCCCACGCGCGCGTCGACGCCCTCGGCGGCGACGACGACGAGTGAGTGAGTGAGTGACCTCACGCAATCATTCATTCCATTTATTCATTCATTCTTTTTATGTACGTTCCTGTATGTATTCACGACGCACCGGTCCCTTCCTCGCGTCCCGAAGAGAGAGAGACTGAAAAAAAGAACAACCGTCCGTCACACGCCCGCGCGTCATGGTCCCGCCCATCGCCCTCGCGTGCGCCGCCACGGCGGCGGCGTGCGCGCTCGTGTCTCGCGCGACGCACCGCGCGCGAAAACGGTGGCGACGCGCGCGGAAACGACGCGGCGAACCGGTGCGCGATTCGATTACGATGTCTCGTTTTTGTTTTTGTTTTGAAAAAGTGACGCGCGGGAACACGACTGACGCGCGCGCTCGCGCGTCGCCGCGCGCAGGGACCGACGCGACGCCACGACGGTAAATCCACGCTCTCGGTCTCGATCGCGCCGCCCTCGGTGGGACGCGCCGGGGGTGCGTCGTATTATTGTCAGAGATGCGCGGACGACGCGCCGACGTCGCCGCCGACGAAACCGGACCCGCTGAATACGAATAAACGATCGAGGTACATGTCGTGGGACGATTATTTCATGTCGGTCGCGTTTCTCAGCGCGCAGCGGAGTAAGGATCCGAATAAACAGGTGGGCGCGTGCGTCGTCGGAAGAGATAAACTGATTCTCGGCGTCGGGTACAATGGATTTCCTCGCGGGTGCGCCGACGACGCGTTGCCGTGGAGTAAGAAGAGCGAAAACGACGACGTGTTGGAGACCAAGTACGCGTACGTGTGTCACGCGGAGATGAACGCCATCATGAATAAAAATTCAGCCTCCGTCGCCGGTGGTTCGCTCTTCGTCACCATGTATCCGTGCAACGAGTGCGCCAAGTTGATTATTCAGGCGGGCATCGAGGAGGTGGTGTATTACGAGGGGAAGATTAGCGAGGTGAAGGGGATCAAAGGGGACGACGGGCGTCCCGCGAGACGGGATGATCCCATCTACGCCGCGGCGAATAGACTGTTGCGACTCGCGGGCGTGCGCGTGCGACAACACCGACCGTCTGTGGCGGTGGAGGTGACGTACCTCGACGACGAGTCGAGCGACGACGAGGACGCCATCGGCATGGCGGCGTGAGCGCGCGCGGCGCGAGGACGATGTAATAGAAGAGAAAAAGAAGAGTGACCGATCGCGCGCGCGCGCGCGCGCCGGTGCGCGCGTTCCGTTTTGTTTTGTTTTGTTTTCATGTACGTCGCGGTGTCGTATTTATTGCATGGTCGTGTTTTTTTTTCGAGTCCACGACGGCGACGTCACGTCACGTCACGTCGCGACGCGACGTCACGTCACGTCGCCGTTCGTGTTCTGCGTGTGTTCAAGTGGTTTAAGTTTAATCCCGGTTTTGCTCGCGAGACTTGGCGGCGGCGATCTCTTCGACCTCCTCCCACGCCGCGGGGCAATCGTCCGTGCACTCCTTCGCCACGGCGATGGCGGCTTCCAACGCCTTTTCCATCGCCGCGATTCGCGCCGAATTCACCTTCTTAGAGACTTCCTTCATACCCTTCGCGGCGGCTTCAATCTCCTTCAACGTCTTTTCGTCGACTTGTCCCGCCGCGCGCGCGGCGACGATGGTTTTCTTCGTCGATTCGATCAACGCCTTATCCTCGTCCGAAATCGCAACCTCCTGCATCTCTTCCTTGGCATCCTTTTGCGCCGCGCTCAATTCCTCCACATCATCCCACGCCACCGCGCAATCTTCGACGCACTCCTCCGCCGTCTTGAGCGCCGCCGCCAGGCGATCCGCCGCGTCCCCGGCGCGCGCGACCGTCGTCGCGCGTCGGCCCTACGCGTTCGCCGAGCGTTCGAGCCATCGAGTCAGTCGACGAGCGCACACGACGCGCACGCATCACGACGCGCGTCACACCACCTCGAACACATCGCGTCATCATTCATTCACGCATCCATCGCGTGTGATCGCACGCACGTGATCGCACGCATTTGATCGCATCCCATCCAACCCTCGACCTATCCCGATCGCGATCGAATGAATCATCGTCATCGATCGTTCGCACGCACCGTCATCGTCGTCGTTCGCTTGACACCGACGACTCGGCGCGTCGGCACCGAGAGAGAACCCGTCGTCGAAATCGTCATCGTCATCGCCATCGAAGTCGAAATGAAATCGTCCTCGACCCGCGCGCGCGTCTGTGCGGACGACGACGATCGATCGATCGTGGACGAGTCCGCGTCGTGCGACCGGGTCTATGGGTCGATCGATATATGGGCGTGTGTACATATACAGTAGTGTACTACGTACAGTATTTTACGGAAAAGATACCTATACCAGATATCCGAATCGAGGGGAGACGACGATTTGGACGATTTCGACGATTTCGACGATTTGGACGACGAGGAGAGAGTGTGAATGATGTGAACTACACTTGGCGGTCGATCATGTACTGGACGGCGGTGACGACGTCGGTGGCGCGCTTGACGACGGTTTTTTCCATCTCGCTGGCGTAAGGCACGGGGGCGTCCTCCATGCAGAGACGCATGATGGGGGCGTCGAGTTCGTCGAAGAGGTTTTCGGCGACGATGGCGGAGAGGGTGGCGCCGACGCCTCCGGTGCGCGTGGATTCGTCGAGAATGCAGAGCTTGTGGGTGCGTTGGAGAGAGGTTTGAATCGTCTTCCAGTCGACGGGTTTCAAACACGTGAGTTCGATGAAATCGGCGTCGATACCGCGAGCGTTGAGCTCGGCGATCGCTTCCTCGGTTTCCTTGACGCCGTGGAGGTAGGTGACGATGGTGACAGCCTTGTCGTTCTTGACGGATTCATCGCTCGCCAATTTGTGGACGGTGGACTTGTGAAGCGGAAGGAAAGAATCGGGCGTCACCGGTCCGCGAGACTTCATCATCTTGACCGGGAGCAACAAGACGCCGGGGCCGTTGTCGCGAATCATAGACTTGGCCAAACCGTACGCCTCTTGCGGCTTGGAGGCGGAGCAAATCTTCAAACCGGGGATGCCCATGATGTAGGCGTGGAACGGTTGGGAGTGTTCGGCGCCCAAAGATTGGTTCGGGGCGGTACCGCCCGCGCCGATGACCGTCATCGGCATCTTGAATTGACCGCCGGTGGTGGCGTACGTGTTCCCGGCGGAGGAGAGCTCCGCCATGCCGTAAATGCCAAAGTTGGCATTCATGAGCTCGACGATCGGACGATACCCGTTCATGGCTTCGCCGAGCGCCTTACCCATAAAGTGACCCTCATCGATGATCTCATCCGCCGCGCGAAGCGTGCCGAACGCTTGTTGCGTGTTGGCCGGAATGTTGTACGACGAACCGGCTTGGAGATCCTCGGCGTGCGCCACGCACGTCGGGTCTCGCAACATCTCTTCGAGAATGGCGAGGTTCACGGCGTCACCGATGGAGATGCCTCGCGGATCGGTGCACATCGCTCGGAGCGCTTCGATGCGCGACTTGAGGGCGGTCAAGGTTTCAGCCGGGACGATTCTCTCCGTCACCGCGGCGGCGGATTCGAGACCCTCCTCGGGTTCGCGCGCGGCGTAATCGACGGCGCCGCTCGGATCCGGGTACTCGAGCTCGGCGGCCAAGTTGGCCGGCGGCGGCGGAGACGCGTCCGCAAAGTCCAACGCGCGTTTCACTTCCTCTTGCGCCTTCTTCGTCTCAGCCTTGAGATCGACGCGAGCGGCGTCGGAGGACTGCTCGAAAATTTTAATCGGGTCGCACTCGGCGCGCGCCCAACGCTTTTCATCCTTACGGTTGCGTTCGTGCTCCGGATCCGCCGGCGAGTGACCGTTGAAACGGAAAGTGTGCACTTGCAAGATGGCCGGGCCCTTGGTGCGGACGTGGTTGATGGCCGCGCGACCGACGCGAAGGACGTCTTGCACGTTTTGGCCGTCGACGAGGACGCCCGGAACGCCGTAGTGCTTCCCTTGGTTGAACACCTCTTGGTTCGCGGCGACATCCTTGGTGAAGGTGTTGATGGCGCGACCGTTATCGATGACCAAGAACAAGATGGGCAAGTTTTCCTTGGCCGCCGCGTTCAAGCATTCAGCCATGCGGCCGTTTTGAGCGCCACCCTCGCCGACGAAGACGACGGTGATGCGATCGTGCGCGTCCTCACGGCCTAGCATCTTATCGAGCACGATGGAGCGCGCGGCGCCGACGGCGTACGGCAATTGCTCGGCGACGAGCGCCCAACCACCTTGGAAGTTGGTCTCCATGTCGTACACGTGCATGGACCCCCCAGTACCGCGGCAAGTGCCGCCATCCTTACCGAACAACTCGGCCATGACGGCGCCGCTGTCGACGCCGCACGAGATGGCGTGGCAGTGATCCCGGTAGTACGAGTGCTTCAAGTCATCCGTACGGATAGCATCCGCCAAGAGCGCCGGAATAGACTCTTGCCCGTTATCGAGGTGCATGAAACCACGAATCTTACCCGCCATGTACGCTTGGTTGCACTCGTTTTCAAAGTCGCGGCAGAGCTGCATCATGTAATACGCCTTGCTCAAATCCTCATCCGACAACGACTCACAGCGCTTCAACTCCTCATCCGTCGCCCCGAACTCCTCCTTCAACACCTGCTTCGCCTTATCCCACGGCGTTTCGATGCGAAATCGCTCCAAATTCGCCGGCGGACCCGCCGTCTTCGCCGCCGCCGCCGCGCACCGTCCCGCGCCGCGCGGCTTGGTCGCGCGCGCGCGGTACGTCGTCGCGCACGAGGCGCGCATCACTCCCTGCATCTCGCGCGAATGTTCGTGTTGAGCACACGATTTGATCCTGCACGTCGCGCGATCGTCGTCAGTCCACGGTACGTGCCGTCGCGTCCCGCGCCGTCGTGGAGATCGCGCATCCGAGGGTCAGCATCCATCTCGCGCCCCTCGCGCGCGCTTGCGCGCGTCGACATCCCCGAAAACGCATCAAGACTATAGAACGACACGCGGTCGTTCGTAACGCGAGTCGCGCGAGACGCATCGCGCGCGCGTCGACGCACCGTTCGTGCGGGAATGACGCGACAATCCGCGCGTCGGCGCCGTCGAGACGCGTGGATAGGTGTGTACCGGGTACACATGATGGGTCGTGACCCACCAACGTCATCGAGATCATATCCATCAACGCATCAACCGAGCTGAGGTGGACGCGCGCGAGAGGTTGTTTGGCGCGTGTACGATGGCAAATTCTACGACTAGAGCGCGATGGTGAGATCGTTTGAGTGAACGAACCCGAACCCGACGATGATCCACGCCAGTGGACCGATGATCCACACGAGATTGGCGAAGAGGACGACGGCACGAGACGTCGCCGACGCGCCGACGTCGTAGCGGTTGTGGCGATAGTTGACAAAGTAAAACACCGTACCGTAGAACATTTGATAGTTCATGACGACGGTGACGACGCCCAGGGTGCGAGGGGAGATGGCGGCGATGAGAGGTACGACCGGAAATCCGGTGACGGCGATGGAGAGGGCGACGGTGGGGACGAGAGTGGTGAAACCGTTGCCGACGTCGATCCAAAAGCTCCACGACGTGTGTTGAACGTACGAGGGATCGAGCGAGGCGTATTGGGCGAAGATGATCGACCAGTACTTGAGCGATAGCGCCTGGGAGAGAGTGATGTCCTCGAATAAACATAACGGCGACGGTAACACCTGCGCGAGGGCAACGTCGGCGGTCGGTCGATCGGGTCAGTCGTCGAGTCGTCAAAGGGGCGCGCGCTCTCTCGTTCCGTTCGCGCGCGCCCACGCACCTTGTCGCCAAACTTTTTAATGTACCCCTCGTGTAAGCGCTGAACGTTCTCTCTATACACCCACAGCGCGATCTCCCACACGCATATCAACGCGTTGACGGCGTTAAACAGTAACAACGATGCGAGTTTCCAATCGATGACGCTCGCGAGCTCGAGGTACGCGCCGCTCTCGAGCGCGCCCGGCGCGCGTCTCGAGGCGTCGGCGACGACGAAGGGCACCCAGAGGGTGGCGACGAAGGCGCAGACGTACGCGAACGCGATCATGGCGGCGAGAGAGACCGCGCGCGGTCGTGGGCGCGCGTCTGAGGGCACGCGCCCGATGCGCCCAAACGATGATGATGGGCGCGATGATAAACGTTGTACGTTCGGACATTTGGACTATATCTACCATAAACTATGATGGAGCGTTTTCGTGAGCGTTTTCGCGGCAACATCCGCGTCGAATCCTCCCGCCGACGTCACCGCGCGTCGACGACGCGAGTCGCGCGCGCGCACGAGACGCCGACGCCGACGACCACCACCACCGTGAGGACGCGCGACGTCTCTCTCGCGCGCGGGTGGACGCGACCGGCGCGCGACGCGCGAGCGAACGCGGGACGAGACGACCCATGTTGCCCACCGCGCGCGAGACAGAGACGCCGAGCGACGCGCCGGGGAACGAGCTCGATCTGGTGTTCGCGCTCGACGACGAAGAATCCGACGCGAGCGCGTTCGACGCGGAGGGCGCGAGCGACGACACCGTCGGGGCGTGGAACGATGTGTTGGAGGCGTTCGAGTCGTACTGCGCGAGAGGATTCTCGGGCGACGGTTTCGACGTCGACGAATTGTTGCGTGAATTTTTGATCGATCCGACGCCGATGGGGGAGAAGGAGACGAAGAAGAGCACGAGTGACGATGGAGACGCGTCGTCTCGCGCGCGAGAGGCGGCGGCGCGAGCGATTCGAAGACACATCGCGAATGCGCTGCGAGACTCGACGCGCATCGCGGAGAACGACGACGAGCGAGAGATGACGCGACGAGAGGCGAAGGACGTCCCCACGGCGATCAAGTACATTCGGGCGCGCGTGAACGGCAAGGTTCGTTCTTTGCGCGCCGCTGGAAAGTCGAAACCGGAGATGAACCGATGGGTGATTTTGCGCGACATCTTCGTGGCCGACCTCAGAAGTTTCGGCGAACGCATGCGCGAATTCGAAACTCTCGCCGGGTATGTGCTGCCGCCGCCCGATCTGAACCTTCCGGATGCTCGTTCGCTCGTACAAAAGAAGATCAAAGAAACGCTCGAGGATGTTGTGGACAAGTTTGACGAATCCTTCGACCACCTCGACGCTGTCGTGAAGCGCTCGAAGGCTTTAAAATCGAATTCGCGAGCGTCCTCCGGAACGACGACGGAGGCATCGAGCGACACGCGCGAGGAACAATTGAACAGCGGACAAGGGAGACACAAAAAGTATGCGCGACAAGTCCTCGCCGCGTGGCTCTGGGAACACTTTTATCCCACGGACGAGCGATTGAAACCGATTCCCACTCGCGCCGAAAAGGAGGCGCTCGCGAATCAAACCGGTCTAACCGTGACGCAAGTGGGCGATTGGTTCGTCAACGCGCGCGCGAGACTCTGGAAACCGTACATCGAAGGTTTAATTCGAGGCGTGTACGACGACTCGACGGTGAAAAAGGCTTTGGACTTACGGGTGAACGCGTCGGCGGCGTAACCCGACTGACGAAATCGAGGCACCGCCGCCGTCGGAAACGTTGATGATGATGATGATGATGAAATAACACACACTGTACTCTGTCGATCGAATCGTCGTCGTGCATACATACTCGAGCGCGCTCAGATGACGAGCGCGTCATCCGTGGCGTCTTGCATGTGCGCCTCTTGTTCCGCTTGATAGGCTAAAAACTCTTCGCTCGGTTTCGGATGCTTTTGTCCCTCCTCCGAGTCGTAAAAATCCTTCACCTTTGGAATGTGCTCCGGAACGATCACCTGTCCGACGTAATTCGGATC
>Ga0181565_10003953_pt1 | contig 11353 bp, 10 predicted proteins | sample 101ome_16_FD_129661 | JGI IMG/M metagenome (GOLD analysis project Ga0181565, IMG submission 129661) | Coastal salt marsh microbial communities from the Groves Creek Marsh, Skidaway Island, Georgia - 101401AT metaG (megahit assembly) | ecosystem: Environmental > Aquatic > Marine > Intertidal...
GGGGGGGGTGGGGGGGGGGCGAAAGGGTAAGGGGGGGGGAAGGGGGGTGAGCCCGGCTGTTTGCCTCCGTCCTCCCCGTAACCCCCCCCCCCACCACGTTGCTGCCTCAATCGTCGCGGCAGTCGAGAGCGGACGTGGCGGCCCAGGCCCCTAGGATGGCAAACACCGACACGAGGGCGGCTGGGGAGGCGTTGCCCGCGAGGGGCAGGACGTCAACCCGGAGGCCCGCCTGCAGAAGGGCCCCCACGGCAAGCCCCCCCGCGAGGCCTGCGGCAGTCGTGCCCACAGCGCGGCCGATGGGCGTCTTGCTGGGCGCCCCCTTGCGTTGCGACTGAAAGTAGACGCCCGCAGCGAGCGCGAGGGCCAGCTGGAGGCCAGGGACCTCGTCTTGTCCGCCCGGGGTCACGGCGAGGCCCCCCGAAAAGGCCCAGAGGGAGAGGAGGCCAAAGGTGGCAGCATGGAACTGAAGTTCACCGTCGCCGGCCCGGACAACGCGGGCGCCGACGACCGGTAGGCGCGCCGGGGGCTGCTTGGGCGGCGGAGGACGGTACTTTGGGACGTCGGCGTAGCGCACCGAGGGGTCCGTGGTGGCCGAGCCGGCGACACGGGCCCGGAAGGATGCCAGGACAAGGGCGTCGTAGGCGGCCTCGACTGCCGAGGGCTCGGCCCCGGCTGCGAGGGCGGCAGCCTTTGCGGCGACGAGGTCATCCGTGCCGGACGTCATCCCGAGGATGACACGGGCCTCTTCCTCGCTGGGGGGGGAGGACGCGGAAACGGCGTCGAGGTCGTCGTCCCCACTGGGGGGGGAGGCCGTGGCGCGCATGACCTGGTGTGGGGGCGGTGTCGGGTAGACGGTCGCAGGAGGGAATTGGCGGGGAGGAGCGGTCATGGCTGGAGAAGATCTAGTAATTACCAGCAAAACTGCATTATCTCGCCGAAACGCGGCGCCGGCGAGACCCCAGGGAGGTCGACGACGGCGGCGCAACGCCTGCCACGGCCGGGCATCGGAACAGCGGCGTCGCCAGCTGCGCGGGTGCCGAAACCGCAGCGGCGAACATCTAGACCGTCAGGAGATCGCGATCTGGCGGAGGGTGGAGGAAGGGGATCGAACCTTCTCGAGTGGCCACCCTTCCTAAGTCCCCTCCCCGAGCCCGTCAGAACCCACTGCACCGCGCCGCGTCAGCTCGTGATGATAGTCGCGACGCCGAACAACCTCTTGATCTGCTCGTAAGACACGAAGGCGATGGCGATGCTGGGCACAACCTTGACATAGTTGGCCCAGAGCCCTTTGAATAGGGATGACCCGCCTTCGTGCTTGACCATCTTGCGGAAGCAGTCGACCATGCCGCGGTAATGGTGAGCCTCCGCCTCCCCTTGGACCAAGTGCTGACTACCCTGCCACCCCGTGACTTGCAGACGCCTACGCGCCACGTCGAAGGGGTAGGCCACCGTCTGGCCAGTGGTGCCCGCGACGGCGCCGCACGCCAGCCGCAGGGCAACGCTCAGCTCGGCCTCATTCGTGGCGCTTGTCCACCCCGTCAGCAAGCCATTGGCGTGGGTCAGCTGGTCTTTCAGCGTCTCGTACACGGCAAAGTTGAGCCCGACATAGGGCACGACCCCGAGCACGCTCGGCACCCACCCGCGGTAAAGGGCGCGGGGTCCCTCCTCGGCCACGATGCGGACAGTGGCGTCGACCATGCCTCTGTAGGGCCGGGGAGCGGGCGGCGAGGAGGCTGCGGCAGCTGAGCCCGGGCCCGGGCCCGCCGCCGCAGCGGCGGCGGAGGCGACGACCGAGGGCGTCGTAGCCCCCTCCTGCACTGTCAAGCGGCCGCGAACCATGTCGAGCGGGTAGGTCGCGCTCATAGCGACAACGCCGGCCCCCGCCCCAGCGACGAGCCGCGTCAGGGGCGAGAGCCGACCATCGCCCGTCGCTGCCAGCCGTCGATCCGACAGGACGTGGGCGAAGTTCTCGTAGCACAGGAACTTGACCGCGCTGTTGGGCACAATCCGGGCGCAGTTGGCGCCGTTGCCCTTAAACATGCCCCGCAGTCCCTCATCCCGGTACATGCGCCACACGCCCTGCACGACTCCGGTGTAAGCGCGCTGACTCGATCCTTGGACCTGCATTAGAATTTTGAGACGCTCCAGGGGGGCCACGGCGGTTCGGGACCTGAACAGAGGGCGGTGAAGGAGGAGGGGGTGGTCGGGTTGGCGCGTGGCCATTGACACAGGGCGACGCGTCGGCACAGATCGGTCTTGGCCCCCAGGCGAGGTGGCGGCAGCGCTCGGCGACAATCACTCGCAATCCACCGGCCACACCACCAGCAATCAACGACTTGGCCAGGCCGAGGGGGGAGAGGTCGGGGGCCGCTTTCTGGGCCGGCGGAGGCGGCGGCGACGTCTCAGCCGACATGGCCGACCCCTCTGACCCTGTCGTTTCTCTTGCCCCGTGCGGCCGTGGAGGTGGGCGCAAGGCGCCACCCACGCTCGCCGGGTCGGTGGGAGCCGGGCTCGGAGGTGCGGCCGACAAGAGCACGGTGGAGGGAGGTTGAGCTCCTCCGCCCCAAGTTTTCACCGTGCCCAGAGGGCTCGTAGTGTCGAGTGTAAGCCAGCTGAAGAGTTCGCATCCAGGTCCGTCCGCGGTGAGGCTCCAGTCGGTGCTAGGCTGTTCCAGCAAGCCGGCTGCCGAAGCCGGCCGCCGCATGCAACGCTGCTGCCTGTGTTTCTGGTTGACCTAGTCCTCAACCTCCTCCCCACCGCATACCCAGAGGAGCGCACGCGCTCTCTCCGACGTCTGGTTGACATCCAAAGGTGAGGGGCGCCCCCAGAGCTGGGCTGCCGCCGCCGAAGCCGCTCCCTCCGTGTCATCGACGCAGAGAAACATGGTCCGCAAGAAGGTCGACGCCCGCGTGAGGACGCTGGTCGAAAACTGTGCGGCCACCAATGAGCGCGGTCTCGTCGTGGTGGTGGGCGACCACGGGCGCGATCAGGTCGTCAATCTCCATGCCCTGCTGACGCGGTCGCGCGTGCGGGAGAGACCCTCAGTACTGTGGTGCTACAAAAAAGACCTGATGCTGAGCAGCCACAAGAAGAAGCGCATGCGGCAGTTGCAGAAGCAGAGTCAGCGTGGTCTGCTCGACCCGGAGCGGGAGGACCCTTTCGCCCTCTTCGTGGCCGCCACCCGGATTCGCTACTGCTACTACGCTGACACTCACAAGGTGAGTGGGAGAGGACTGGACCCCGCTGCGTGTCTTCCCACTCTGCTCTCCTCTTCTATCTCGTTCTTCTCCCTTTCCCCCTCCGCTCTCTCCGCTTTACCCGACCTCCTCTGTTTCCCCACAGGTGCTTGGGCAGACATTCGGGATGCTGGTGCTGCAGGACTTCGAGGCGCTGACGCCCAATTTGCTGGCACGCACAGTCGAGACGGTCGAGGGCGGTGGTCTCGTGGTGCTTCTGCTGTCGCAGCTCGACTCGCTGACGCGCTTGTACGAGCTGACGATGGACGCCCACGCGCGGCTGCGCACAGCGGCGGGCGGGGCTGTGGTGCCGCGGTTCAACGAGCGCCTCGTCCTGTCTCTGGCGGGGTGCACGTCGTGCCTCCTCCTCGACGACGAGCTCAACGTGCTGCCTACATCCTCGGCCGCACGAGACCTCGCCGCCCTTCCAGCGGGCCACCAGAGTGCCACATCAGCCAACTCAGAGGCCCTCGCCGCCCTCCGTGAGGGTCTCCGGGACGCCGCCCCTGCAGGCCCCCTGACAGACAAGTGCCGTACCCTCTGCCAGGCCCGCGCCCTCGTCGCCTTCCTCGACGCCGCAGGGGAAAAGACGCTCCGGTCCACCGTCGCCCTAACTGCAGGCCGTGGACGGGGCAAGTCGGCTGCCCTCGGTCTCTCTGTTGCGGGCGCTCTTGGACTCGGCTATAGCAACATCTTCATCACGGCCCCGTCCCCTGAGAATGTCCGCACGTTGTTCGAGTTTCTCTTTGTCGGACTTGACGCCCTCGGGTACAAGGAACATCTCGACTACGACCTGATTGAGTCGACTAGCCCCGCCTTTGGCCGGTCCATCGTCCGCGTCAACATCTACCGCGACCACCGGCAGACGGTCCAGTACATTCAGCCGGGGATGGCCGAGCGCCTGGGGCAGTGTGAGCTCCTCGTCATTGACGAGGCCGCAGCGATCCCATTACCCACGGTGCGGTCTCTGCTGGGTCCCTACCTCGTCTTCCTCGCGTCGACCGTGTCGGGATACGAGGGCACAGGAAGGTCTCTGTCTCTCAAGCTGCTGTCGGACCTCCGCGCCCGGGCCACCCAGGGGGGCGGTGGTTGCGTGGCGGGGACGTCGGCGGGCGCGGCGGGGCGCACCTTTCGGGAGGCCACCCTCGAGGAGCCTATCCGATACGCGCCCGGGTGCGCCGTCGAGCGGTGGCTCAGTGATGTCCTCTGCCTCGATGCCGCCCGGCACCTGCCCCCGCCGCCCGGCGACGCGCCCCACCCGTCTGCGTGCGACCTCTGGCGTGTCGACCGTGACACGCTCTTCTCGGGCCACCCGGCCTCGGAGGCCTTTCTGCAACGCTGTCAGGCCCTCATGGTTGCCTCTCACTACCGCAACTCCCCCGACGACCTCCTCCTGCTGGCTGACGCCCCTGCTCATCGGCTCTTCGTCCTCCTTGCTCCTGTCGACGCCTCGGGCGAAGCGTCCGGGTGCCTTCCCGATATTCTCTGCGTCGTTCAGGTCGCCCTCGAGGGCGCCGTGTCGAGGCCCGCGGTGCTGGCGTCCCTGGCCGCGGGAACGCTCCCGGCGGGAGACCTCGTCCCGTGGACGGTGGCTCAGCAGTACCAGGACCCCGATTTCCCTGGTCTCTCAGGCGCCCGTGTCGTGCGCATTGCCTCCCACCCGGGCTGCCTGCGCGCGGGATACGGTAAGCGGACCCTCGAGCAGCTTGCCGCCTACCTTTCCGGGGAGCTCGCGGGCCTGACGGAAGCGGGTGAGGACGGCGGGGACGGGGCGGCCGCTGGTGGCTCCGGCAGCGCCCGCCGCTCGTCGACCGCTGCCGGAGTTGGCAGTGACGATGACGCTTTGCACACTGAGTGCCTCGCTCCGCGCCAGAATCTGCCGCCTCTTTTATCGCGCGCCGCCGACGACCCGCGCCCGCCCCGGCTCCACTGGCTTGCGGCGTCCTTTGGCCTCTCCCCAGCACTCTACAGTTTCTGGCGCCGGGCAGGATGCCTGCCTCTCTACCTGAGGCAGACGCCCAACGAGGCCACTGGCGAGCATACTTGCGTCATGCTCCGCGCACTGGCCAACGATGACGTCGAGGGGACGGGCTGGGCAGAGCCCTTTACGTGCGACTTTCGGCGGCGGCTCCTGGCGACGATCGGGGGTCCCTTTCGGGGCATGTCTCCCTCGACTGCCCTCACCCTCCTTGACCCCAAGATCAACTTTACCGACGAGGAGACGCGGCTGGCCCTCGCCGAGGGCGCCGAAGCGGACGCTTCCCTCGAGGCTGAGACCGAGAATCACGTGGGCGAGCTGGGAACGTCGAAGGCTGGGGCACCGGCATCGCCGTCATCTGCGGCGGCGCGCATGCTCCCCCCCGTCGTCCGTGTTGATGGCCGGGCCCTCGACGCGCACGACCTTCGCCGCCTTAAGGCTCATGCCGATTCCCTCGCCGACTACCGCATGGTGCTCGACCTCGTCGGCCCCCTCGCCCGCGCCTTTTTTGCAGGGCGCCTCCCGACGTCCCTGTCCTACGGCCAGGCGGCCCTCCTCCTCGCCGTGGGTCTCCAAGGCCGTGAGGCCGATGCTGCCTCTCGCGAGCTGGGCCTGACCCCATCCCAGGGCCTCGCTCTGTTGGGCAAGGCCCTGCGGAAGATGCACGCCTACCTCGCGCAGCGGCGGTGGGAGGCAGCAGCGCGGCGTCTGCCAGCGCGGCCGTCGGGTCACCTCGCCGCCGAGGCCCTTGCAACGTCTGTACCTGACCTTGATGAGGAGTTGTCCGAGGGCGCAGCTGAGGCGACTGAGGAAATGCGGGTGCGGCTCGATCCCGATGATCTGGCGCGCTTCGCCGTCGGCGGGGCCGCGGGCGGGAATGCCGCCGGTGGGAAGGTTGCCGGGAAGAATCGGGACAGGGGGAAGGGGGCAAAACGGGGGAGGCGGGACAAGGGCGGAGGGGCCGGGAAAAAGCACGCGCGGGAATGAAGTAAAGAAGGGTCACCGCATGAACGTGTGGGCGTCCGGCACGCTTCCCGTCACTACGGCGCCGGAGAAGTCGAATCCCGGGTTCTCCTCCTGAAAGCGCTGGAGGAGGAGCCGGCGCCGGTCAGGGTCAGCGTCAGTACCGGCGCCCGGGGCCTCGTGGCCTGCAAAGAGGGCTGTCCAGGGTTCGCCCGGGATGCGCTTGGTGAGCGAGACGCGGAGCTCCTTGCAAGTGGCCTCGCTCGAGCCCGACGCCACGGCGGCGGCGTCTTCAAGAGTCCAGACCGAGTCGTCGGCGTTGGCGGGGCGGGCGAGGTCGTGGGCGAGGTATGGAGAGGCCGCGCCCTTGAGGCCGACGACGACCCGTGTTGGCGTGATGCGCACGTCTAGATCCTTCGCTCTCGTACCTTGCGGGACCTGGAAGACGTGGGGCGGGTAGTTGATGTCGAAGGCGGTGCAAAGAAGTCAAGGTCTCTGCCGTCGCGTGAGAAGGCTTCGGCTGGGCAGGCACCCTCTTCCCAGCGTATTGCCTGGATAAAGAGCTCGATCTCCGTCAGTGACTGACTCCACTCGTATACCACGCGGCCCTCGTGGCGGTGCGCATGGCGCGGCTGGCCAACGCTTTCTTCCGCGGCCGCGGCTCCGCCGCGGTAAGACGAAGCAGTCAGTGCGGGCCGCTACGCGCACGAGCGCCGGCGGCAGCAGGAACGGCGGTGCTTGGGCGAGGTGGGCTGGCGGAAGGGGGGTTTCGCGACGACACAGCATCCGCCTTGCCCTTTCTCACGGTTCGAGGCGGGCGCAGGCGAGGGTGGGCGTGGCGACGCCGAGCGTGCCCACCAGCGCAGCAACAGCGGCGCCGTCGATGTCGGCCTCACCTCGCATCGTCTCAGATTCATGGATGCCTGCCCCGACGAACAATGAGTCGACGCCGGCGCCCGCGGCGCCCGCGACATCGTGTTCGAGGCTGTCACCCACCATGAGGCACTCGCTCGGCGCGATTGAGGTCGAGGCTCCCGCGCCATCGGCCTTGGTGAGGAGGGTCCGTGCTGCGTCATAGATGATGGCAGCGGGCTTGCCCATGTAGACGACTGCTCCCCCCTCGGCTGCGCAAATCCGCGCGAGGTGCCCCGGCATTGGGGCGAGGGCCTTGGCGTCGACGGTGACGATGTCGGGGTTGGCACATACGAGCGGGAGCCCGCGCGTGTCGCCCGACGCGACGCGGTCGGCGTGGATGTGGGCGACCCGGCGGCAGAGGGCCTCGAGGTCGGCAAGCGACGTGTCTTCCGCTCCCGCCTCGCCCTCGCGTGCCGGTCTGCCGATGGCCTGGGTGCCATGAACGAGCACCACGTCGGCCTCCTCCGGTGTCGCCACGACGTCGACACCCGTGCCCGCCAGGCTCACGGCGCCGCGCTCGCCCCACGTCAGCCAGAGCGCGCGAAGCGCGCGCCCGTCGCCCGCGGGGGGCTTGGCCCAGTCGGCGTCCCGTGCCTCAAGCGCTCGGTGTGTTAGCTCCCCACTCGTCACCGCTCCCACAAAAAGGGAAGTATCGAATCCCATCGTCGCGAGCTTTGACAATGCCTGGTTGGCGCGCCGGCTGCTGTTGCTAACGAGGACTACTCGACCTCCGGCGGTCCGAATGGCCTCGAGGGCGGAGACGGCGCCAGGGTAAGGTTTTCGGCCATCGTGGAGGACACCGAACTGGTCCATCAAAAAGCCTCGGTATCGACCCATCCGTAGCACCTCGTTCACGCCTATTGGGGGGGTTTGGATAGGAGGTCAGGGGCGAGGCAACCGGGGTTCGACGCCCGGGCGGCGTTGAAGCCGGGGATTGAGGAGCCAGCTTGAGCAGCGAGGTGACTGCTCCACCATCACCGCGGCTCAGCCATGCAAGTAGGAGCAAGAGGTGTAGTTTACGTATGCGCCCTCGGGGCGGAGATGACGTGCGCGTCCTCACGACTCTGGCGAACCAAACCCCGGCTCTCGCCTGATATCACCCGCGGTGCTGACGACGAAGCCATGGCAGTCACTGAGGGGTCCAGTGGTGCGGCAGCGACGCCAATGACTTCCGGAATATTTTCTAGAGCGCGGGAGACCGGGTGGAGGACGCCGCCGACGGCTCTCTTGGCGGGATGTGCCGCCGAAAGGCCGTCGGCAACTGCGATGCAAGCGGCAGCTGGCGCAGCACTTGCTTGCAGCGGCCACTTTACGCCCGAGCGACGCTCGCGACGCTTCCTGCTCTCTTCGAGGCGCGGGGAAGCGCGCGAGGTCAAAACGCGTCGCCGAGTGTGTCTCCCCCGCCCGCTTGAGAGTGGCCAGGGCGGGGTCACGGCGCCTAATCTGAGCCATATTCCGCACTTTGAGGCCCACGGCGGTGCTCAAGGGACAGATTAAGAGGACGTCCCTGGACGCCCGCGTTGTACACGGTCTCCCCCGCCGCTCGGAGCCAGTCGGCCAAGGCGCGCTCTGGCCGCCCCTCCGCCCCGATGACCGGCGACGTCCGCGTCGATGAGGAGGACGCGACGCCCGCCTTGACCCCCGTGGTCCCCCTCCCGAACCCCGAGGGCGCACACTTCATCTCAGCCCTTCGCTCGTACTTGCACGGCAGAGCGGAGGTGGTGCTGGCGGAGGAGTTACCTGAGGCGGCGCCCTGTGATCGCGGCTGCTGCCGGTGCGCCAAGCTCGCACCACTTTCGAAGGACGTGCGGGCATTTTATGCGCGGCAGGATGGACTGGCCGAGGCGTGCCTTGAGGCAACCGATCGGGAGCACCGCCCGCCGGAGCTGGACGATGCGGCTGAAAAAGCCGCACGGCGAGCCCGCGCTGCTGAGGCCCACGCGGCCAGGCTGCGTATGGACATCTCGTTTGGCGCCAACGTGCTGTTGCTGACGCTCAAGGTGGCCATCGCCGTTGCCGTCGGGTCACTGGCAGTCGTTGCTTCGGCACTCGATTCCGTCCTGGACCTCGCCGCGGGGGGAGTCCTGTGGTGGACGAGCCGTTCCTCGCGTCGGTCCCGTGACGGCGATCGGCTTGCCTACCCCGTCGGTCGGCGTCGGCTCGAGCCCATCGGCATTGTCGTCTTCTCGAGTGCCATGGCGACGGTGTCGCTCTTTGTCATCGTTGAGGGCGCGCGGCAGCTTTCCGGCGGTAGCCCCGACCCCGGCGACCCGGCCCCGACAGCGAGCGAGGTCGCGGCCCTTGCCGGCACCCTCGGTGCCGTTGTTGCCGTCAAGTTTTCCCTATGGCTCTTTTGCCGGGGATCCGCCGATCCCGCCGTCACTGCGTACTCCTCCGACCACCGCAACGACACCTTGTCGAATGCTGTAGGGCGAGTTAGACTCCGTGGCTGTGGGGAGGGAGGAGGGAGGGAGAGAGAGCGACAGATGTGACACGGGGGGGCTCGTTTCCCGCCCGCCGCGGAAAAGCGGACCCACCGCCGCCGACCCTCGGACACCTCGCCTCCGCTGCCCGCAGGCTTGTCGGTGCTACTGTCGCCGCCGCTTACCCCGAGACCCTATGGATGATGGATCCGGTGGCGGCCATCGTCATCGCCCTCCTAATTTTTCTCTCATGGACGTCGAGGGCCCGCGAGGACACCGACAGCCTCGTCGGCCGGGCCGCACCGACAGAGCTCCTGTCGCTGGTGGCCTTTATCTCGGTGACCCACTCCCCGCTCATCTTGCAGCTGGAGAAGCTCCGCGGCTACACGCTCGGAACCCGCTGCTGGATCGAGATCGATATTGTGATTTCGCCCTCGACCCCACTGCGGCTCGCCCACGACGCCGGCGAGTCGCTGCAACGGCGTGTCGAGTCGCTCCCTGAGGTCGAACGCTGTTTCGTTCACGTCGACGTTGATGTCGAGCATCGCGACTCGGACGAGCACCCGTGCTGGGGTGGAGAGAGATGACGGGGAGGGTGATGATGGGGGGGGGAGTGTCTGCATTTTACTGTTCTCTAGATAAGTTCATATTGCGGGGCCGACGGAACCGGAGCCTGGGTCGTGGTTGGTGGCGGCGGAGCCTCAGCCCTCCCCCCCGCCCGAAGCCGAGGGCGGAGAGGTCGATTCCCACTTCGGCAGCGACGCGCTCCAGACCTGCCGAGCCGCCCATGGCGGCCAGCGCTTCCTCAGCCCCTCCATCTCCGGCTACGGGCATCTCCACCCGGAGCTCGGCCGCGTCTCGGTTAAACTTGGCGCTCCCGCCGTCAGGACGGACCCTCCGGGGAAGGGGCACCGACAGCTTGTACTGCGCCGACCGCACCATCACACGGAGGCCGTCCGGCGCCACGTCGAGGTCGAGCTCGGCCGCCGATGCCACGCCGGGTACTCGCACGCGCAAAACCACGTGGTCGGCGTCGCTCGCGCCGGGGCCGGGGCGGCCCGACCAACCCCCGAAGACGTCCCCGGCGCTCACAGCCCGCCGCAGACTGAGGTCGTGCCATGGTACGTCGCGGCCGTCGGGGAGGTCATCCACGACCGCGTCGGGAACCTCGTCCTCGTCCCAGATTGCCTGGGTCGGGGAAGGTGACGGGGGGTGGCGGCGGTGAGGGCGGTGGCCAAGTGCCTCTGCGCTCTCGCATGCGCCTGGCGGGCGAGGCGTGAGGCCTCGGCTGTCGTGGTTCCCTACGCCGTCGCGCGGAATTGAAACACACCTTCGGATCCCGACGAGGTGCTTTGATCTTAACTCCGGGGAAAACGCCCTCACGCGGCCCGAAGGAGCCGGAGGGGCCGGCCGAATGGCCCGCTCCCCTTTCAGCGCGAGACACGGCGTCGTCGGGCGCTTCGGGCGCCAGGAGCGCCGCGAGGGAGGCCAGCCCACTGGAATCCATCTCTTTCCTTGTGTTCTCTGGACCTGCCGCCGAAGTTGGCGGGGGCTCGTCGTCGGAGCTCGGCCGGCCTCCTCCAGGGCTTGCCCCTCGTCGTTTGCCTCTGGGCACGCTTCACGACGATTCACGGAACTCTTTCACGCTTACATCTGAGAATCACATAACAGTGCCGCCAAGAGGCGCAGTAAAGTCACTTGTACTCCGGGAGACGGCTGTGCCTCATCGCCCGCCGTCCTTGCTTGGTGTGCCGACTCAGGACGTCCGATGACGTCCGATAGCCGCGACGTGGTGTTGGCCACAACTTCCACAACTCATCTTCAGCAGCGTGAGGAAA
>Ga0181565_10003960_pt1 | contig 11340 bp, 8 predicted proteins | sample 101ome_16_FD_129661 | JGI IMG/M metagenome (GOLD analysis project Ga0181565, IMG submission 129661) | Coastal salt marsh microbial communities from the Groves Creek Marsh, Skidaway Island, Georgia - 101401AT metaG (megahit assembly) | ecosystem: Environmental > Aquatic > Marine > Intertidal zone...
AAAAAAATTATCAATAACCTGAGTGAATCATGAACATTAAAGTCATTCGCAACATCATCATCGCGGTCCTCATCCTAGTGGTTGGCGTCTTCGTAAAGAAAACTTTATCCGGCATGGCGACCAAGGCTGAGATAAAAGAGAGTAAGACTGCGCCAGTAGTCAACACGTTCACCTTTACCCCGGAAACGGTAGCACTACCTTTAGAGCTTTATGGGAAATTGAACGCCGAGAATAGAGTTGATTTACTTGCAGAAGTGAGCGGCTCCTTCGTAGGGGGTGATCGTCCGTTCCTAGAAGGAGTTTCCTTTAGTAAAGGCGAGGTGATGATCCAGCTCGACAATGCAGAGGCGAAAGCCAATGTCATGAGTTTGAAAGGCAACTTTATCAATAGCATCGTTGGCATTCTTCCTGATATAAAAATGGATTACAACGAGTCTTACGAAGCCTTCGAATCTTACTTGAATGCGTTGAGTCTTTCAAAGCCGCTTCCACAGCTTCCGGAGGCAACGGGTACTTTGGAAAAGTTCTTGATTGCACGAGGCATCCAGAGTTCTTACTACCAAGTAAAAAGTGCAGAGGAGCGCTTAGAGAAATTTAGCATTCGCGCACCTTTCAGTGGTGTCGTGGCTGCAGCCAACGTAAAACGTGGAAACCTAGTAAGTCCGGGACGTGCTTTGGGAACATTCGTGGGCACGGGCGCGTATGAGGTAAAAAGTGCAGTGACCTTGGCCTATGCGGACGACTTGACTGTGGGCCAATCGGTTCATTTTACTAGCCCGGATATCGAGGGGAATTGGACCGGACGCATTGATCGCATCAGTCCTATTGTCGACGGCGCAAGTCAAAGCATTAACGTTATTGCCACCGTACGTGGCAAGGAATTGCGCGAGGGCATGTACCTCACTGGAACCATTGAAGGGCTTGCCGTGGAAAACGCCATGCAAGTTCCTGCCTATGTGGTTTTTGATAACGAATATGTATACACAGTGGAGCGCGATAGCGTTCTCCAAAAGAAGCAGGTTCATGTGGTGGAATGGCTCGACGACTCCATCATTATTACCGGCGTTGAAGAAGGGACTAAGATGGTCGATTCACCAACCTTGAAAGCAGCGGCTGGAACCATCGTAAACGCAATCGACAGTAAAAGATGAAACGACTGATAGAATTCTTTATTAAGTATCCTGTCGGAGTCGATACCCTTCTAATCGGGTTTTTCTTCTTTGGCTGGATCAGCTATTCTAGCTTGAACACCACCTTTTTTCCGTTGGTTGAATCCCGCTTGATTACCATCACGGCGGTCTATCCTGGGGCGTCTCCAGAGGAAATAGAGGAAGGTGTTGTAAACAAGATTGAGCAAAACTTAAAAGGCTTGACCGGGGTAGAACAATATACCTCTGTTTCTAGTGAAAATGCCGCGACCATTCGTGTGGAGGTGTTGAAGGGATACGATGCGGATCTTGTATTGGAGGATGTTAAGAATGCGGTAGAACGCGTTCCTTCCTTTCCTACTGGGTTGGAGCCGGTGCGTGTTTCGAAGCAAGAAAACCTCACCTTGGCCATGAGTATGGCGCTCTCTGGTAAGGGTGTGGATTTGGTAAGTCTGAAGCAGGAAGCGCGCCGATTAGAGCGTGACCTCCGCCTTAAAGACGGCATCTCTAAAGTTACTTTGGGCGGATTCCCTGAGGAAGAGATTGAAATTGCATTGGACAAGAATACCTTACGCAAATACAATCTCACCTTGACGCAAATCGCAAATGCGCTGCGTACCACCAACCTCGATATTACCGGGGGTACCATCAAAGGATCGCGTGAGGAAATGCTCATTCGTTCGCGCAATAAAAACTACGACGCGCAAGAACTACAAAACATCATAGTCTACACGAGTCCGACGGGCCAGATCGTTCGATTAAAAGATCTGGGTGAGGTTCGTGATCGCTGGGCAGATAACCCAACTCGTGCCTCTTTCAATAGTATTCCATCGGTCGAAATCACCGTGAACAACACCGACCAAGAGGACCTCTTGGCCACTTGTGAATACCTCAACGACTTTATTGAGGAATACAACGCGAAGACCACCAACATGCAGCTTGATGTCATCCGAGATTTCTCCGTGACCTTGCAACAACGTAAAGACCTCCTTTTTGAAAACGGCTTGTTAGGGTTCGTTTTGGTATTGATCCTTTTGACCCTGTTCTTGAACATGCGTTTAGCGTTCTGGGTAGCCATCGGTATTCCGGTATCATTCGCAGGGATGTTCATCTTGGCCAACTATTTTGGCATCACCATCAACGTAATCTCCCTATTCGGTATGATTGTGGTGATCGGGATCTTGGTGGATGATGGAATTGTTATTGCCGAGAACATCTATGCCCATTTTGAGGAAGGAAAACCTTTGCTTCGTGCGGCACTAGATGGAACCATTGAGGTTATCCCATCGGTAGTCAGTGCGGTACTTACCACCATCATTGCGTTCTCAAGTTTCTTCTTCTTGGACGGTCGAGCCGGAGATTTCTTCTCGGAGATGTCCTTCATTGTTATTGCAACCCTGGCCGTCTCCTTGGTGGAAGGACTTTTGTTCTTGCCTACGCATTTGAGCCACAGCAAGCTCGATCGCAAGGCGAAAATGAACCCTGTACAAAGTGCCGCAACGGGAGTATTGTTCAAATTCCGCGACAAGGTATATGCACCCTTCCTAAAGTGGTCGCTGCAAAATAAATTGGTCACCATCTCCCTATTCATCGCTTTGATGTTGGTCACTTTTGGGGCCATCGGTGGAGGCATTATTCGAACCCAATTCTTCCCGTTCATTGAACGCGATAACTTGGACATCAGCCTCGATATGCCTGCAGGAACCAATGAGGCTATTACCCAACAATGGATCGACCACATCGAGAATAAAGTGTGGGAGGTGAACAACCAATACAAAGCGGAGCGCGATGATAGTTTAGATGTGGTTGTGGCCATTCAAAAGAACATTGGCCCATCGACTTCCAAAGCACGCTTGAACGTTATTCTGCTTGATTCTGAAACCCGACTAACGCCGTCTTTCCTTATCCAAAACGACATCCGCAAGGCCGCGGGTGAAATCCCAGGGGCGGATAACGTGAGCTTCGGTGGGGCACAAGCCTTTGGTAAGCCTATCTCCGTGAGTTTGGTTAGCTATGATCTTGAGGAGCTGCGCGCAGCGAAAGAGATTTTGAAGTCCAAGCTCAAAGGCATGGAGGAGTTGACGGATGTCGTAGACAACGATCAAAAAGGAATACGTGAAATCACCTTGCACCTCACGGACAAAGCGAGATTCCTCGGCCTTACGCCTGGAGGGATTATGACGCAGGTTCGCGAGAACTTCTTTGGTGCTCAGGTTCAACGCTTGCAACGCGGCGAGGACGAGGTGAAGGTCTGGGTCCGATTAGATGAAAAAGACCGACGCGAAGTTTGGGACCTTGAGGAACTCTTGATCACAACTCAGCAAGGGGCTATTCCGCTGAGAGAATTGGCCACCTATACCATTGAGCGTGGTACAGTAAACATCAATCACCTCGATGGACAACGTGAGTTCCGCGTTGAAAGTGATTTGTCCAGTCCAAACGGATCGGCGCCGGCATTGCTTTCACAAATCCAAGCCGACATTTTGCCGAACATTTTTGCACAATACCCTTCCGTTAGCGCACGCTATGAGGGACAGCAAAAGCAAAGTATGAAGACGCAAGAAAGTTCGAAAACGGTGATGCCGATCATCCTGTTCTTGATCATCTTGACGATTACCTTCACGTTCCGCTCTTTGGTGCAAACCATTGTGATTATGCTTCTCATCCCACTGAGTATGACGGGGGTGGCATGGGGACACTGGTTGCACGGTATGCCAATGTCTATTTTAAGTTTCCTCGGAGTTGTTGCCTTGATTGGAATTATCGTGAACGATTCGCTCGTTTTGGTAAGCAAATACAACGCTAATGTGAAATCAGGTCAGCCCGTTTACGATGCTATTTACAATGCTGGGTTAAGCCGATTCCGTGCCATTTTCCTTACCACTATCACAACGGTGGCCGGTTTAGCTCCATTGATTTTTGAAACTTCATTCCAGGCTCAATTCCTCATTCCAATGGCAGTATCCATCGCTTATGGTATTGGTTTCGCGACCATGCTTACTCTTGTGGTACTTCCTTCGCTCATGGCACTGGTGAACGACGCCCGCGTCAACATTGTACACCTACGCACGCTCGAACGCCCGAGCCGCGAATCTGTAGAGCCAGCGATTAAAGAAATGAAGGGTGAGGCCTACTTTAATGAAATGCATAAACACGAGAACGATGAAAAATAGCCTCCTATTGGCCATCGCCACAGTATTACTAGCGTCTAATATTTGGGCGCAGGATTCTAAGCCAACCATCATAGATCTTGATCAGGCTGTAGCCTTGGCGCTAGAGAACAACCACGATCTATTTATTGCGAAAGTGCAATCGGACAAAGCAGAAAACAGTGCTACCCTAGGAAATGCTGGTGCGCTACCTACATTGCGCGCCACCGCTGGTACAAACTACAGCAATCAGAATTCTGACTTGGAGTTTGCCACGGGTCAAACCCAAAACGTATCGGGTGCAGAAAGTGCGGGTCAAAATGCTTCTTTAGGGTTGAGCCAAGTGCTCTTCGCCGGTGGTGCCCTGCAGCGTACCTACAGCATATTGAAATCTGCATCACAAATGGCGGACATTGCTGAACTCCAGCAATTAAATACAACCATCGTTCAGACGCAGAGTCAATACTTCGCTATTGTATTGCTCGGTGAAACCGTTCAAACGGCAGAGACGAACCTGGCAATCAGTACAGACCGCTATGCACGCGCGGAGTTGAAAAAGGAATTGGGTGGATCCAATACCACTGAATTGCTTGCGGCTGAGGTTGATCTGAACCGAGACAAAATCACTTTGATGGATGCGCGCACTCAGCTCCTCAATGCAAAGACCCTCTTTAAAACCTTTGTTGGTATTGAGGGCAGCTTTGAATTAGTACCGGTGGTTAAGGATGAATTCGCAGCGGTGGACGATCTTATGTCTTTGATTAACGCTGCTTTTGAGAACAACCCGACGCTTCAAATGGCAAGGATCTCTGAAGAAACGGCCATCATGCAACAAAAATTGGCGCAGAGTACGTTGTTCCCATCGCTAAGCGCGCAAGTGAGCTATGGCCTCAATCAAAGTCAAGCAGAAGCCGGATTTTTGACGTCTTCACAGCAAACGGGTTTGAACGCTGGGGTGTCTTTGACCTATGACCTGTTTGGAGGCGGTCGAAGCAGAACCCAACGCCAAAACGCGGCACTGGACGTAGAAATTGCACAACGCCAACGCATCAAAACCGAAGAAACGATCCAAGCAGCGGTTATTAACGCAGCAGAGGTATATGTAAATGCCCGCGCGAAATACGAGCTCGAGAAAAAGAGTGTTGCTGTGGCACAGCAAAATTTTGACAAGACAAAGGAACGCTACGATTTGGGGCAGCTTAGTTACCTTCAACTACGTGAAGCGCAACTGGGATTGCTCAACGCGCAAAATGGTAAAACATCGGCCTTGTTCCAAGCCCGAAACGCCTACCTCGCTTTGTGGCAATTGGTCCAATCTTTTGAACTCTAGAAAAAGCGCCTTTGGGCGCTTTTTTTTGCACTTATGATAAATGTCACAGCCCTTGGGAAAGTACCTCCCTACCTTAGATGAACCTAATCTAACTCAAAGACTGCCAGGCCTAAACCGCATGGTAATTGCAACCGGTTTTGTCTGATTTGTTCCGGTGCAAAAGAGAAAGGCGCCCTTACCAGGGCGCCTTTTTTTAGTTGTTTGCAGTACAGCGATATTCATCTCCATCTATATCGAAATGGAGCTCATTTCGTGTAAGTCGAGAGATATCTACTTCAGTGCTTCCTCCCATGAAGCTGACGATAACCCCTGATTTATCGAAGTTCCAATACCAGTACCAGGTATTTGCGGTATTCACGCCATTCTCGTTGGTGATTTCATCAAGGTCTCCATCCTCTTCAAAATCCCAAGTGGTATTTGTAGGGTAAGGTGCGCCGTTGATTTCATCCAACTGCCATTCTCGGCAGAGACGCTTCTCCTTTGTGAGTGGACTGTAAAAAGGCCCATCATCATAAGTTGTACGTTCACAGCTAAACAATACCGGGAGTATTGCGAATGCAAAAAGGATACGTTTCATAATTGCGTAGAATTAAAACTGCATTTCAGGCACTTCGCCTTCTACCACGAGGCGACCGGCTGTTTTGGACTGAATTTCCTCAACGGTTACACCTGGTGCGCGTTCTAAAAGGATGAAGCCGCGCTCAGGATCCACTTCCAACACAGCTAAATCTGTGACAATTTTCTTCACACATTTCACCCCTGTGAGCGGAAGCGAACACTCTGTCAATAGCTTGCTTTCTCCGGCACGGTTTGTATGCTGCATGGCCACAATGATGTTCTCAGCCGAAGCTACGAGATCCATGGCACCGCCCATGCCTTTAACCATTCGACCCGGAATTTTCCAATTGGCAATATCTCCATTATCGCTGACTTCCATAGCGCCCAAAACAGTGAGTTGTACGTGCTGCCCACGAATCATGGCGAAGCTCAATTCGCTCGAGAAAAAGCTCGCCCCAGGCATCGCCGTGATGGTTTGCTTTCCAGCGTTGATAAGGTCGGCATCTTCTTCGCCTTCAAAAGGGAAGGGCCCCATACCCAAAATACCGTTCTCACTCTGAAATTCTACATTGATGCCTGTGGGAATATGGTTGGCCACCAAGGTGGGAATACCAATTCCAAGATTTACGTACCAACCGTCGCGAAGTTCTTGGGCAATGCGCTGTGCAATTTGATCTTTACTCAATCCCATAATTATTCGCTTTTTGCACGTACGGTGCGTTGTTCAATTCGCTTCTCGTAATCCACGCCTTGGAAAATTCGTTGCACGAAAATTCCTGGAATGTGAATGCTGTTTGGATCGAGTTCACCAACTTCAACCAACTCTTCCACCTCAGCCACAGTGATTTTACCCGCCATGGCCATCATGGGGTTAAAGTTGCGTGCGGTACCCTTGAAAATCAGATTACCGGCTTTATCACCCTTCCACGCTTTTACAAAAGCAAAAGGCGCATCAAAGGCGTGCTCCAAGATGTGAGGTTTGCCATTAAAAACACGGACTTCCTTTCCTTCAGCTACCTCTGTACCAAAGCCGGCCGGTGTGTAGAAGGCGGGTACTCCAGCTCCAGCAGCGCGACAACGCTCTGCCAAGGTTCCCTGAGGAATAAGTTCCACATCCAATTCGCCACTCAACATTTGGCGCTCAAATTCATCGTTTTCGCCTACATAAGAGGCAATCATCTTCTTAATCTGACGGGTTTGAAGCAAGAGTCCTAAACCGAAATCGTCTACTCCGGCGTTGTTGGAAATACAAGTAATGCCAGTAATGCCTTTGTCGCGGATAGCAGCGATGGAATTTTCAGGAATTCCACAAAGCCCAAATCCGCCGAACATCACGGTCATGTCATTTTCCAATCCCTCAATGGCAGCCGCTGCATTGGGCACCACTTTGGAGATGTAATTTTTTGCTGACATAGGTTCTTTTATTCTGTGTTAGTCTTCGATGGCAGGCAAGAGCTTAGTGCTCACTTCACCAAAACCGATGCGAACCGCGCCATTCTGACAATGTCCGCGCATGGTGATGGTGTCGCCATCTTCAATAAAGGTACGGGTCTCCCCAGTATCCAAGGTGATGGGTTCTTTTCCTGCCCAGCTCAACTCAAGCATGGAGCCGTAGCTGTCCTTTGTTGGCCCAGAAATGGTTCCAGATGCCATCATATCACCAGCGTTGATGTTACATCCATTCACGGTGTGATGGGCCAATTGCTGGCGCTGGTTCCAATACATGTACTTATAGTTCGAGCGGCTAATCACCGTTTCGGCCTTGCCTTCCGGTGCCAAACCAACTTCTAGGGCGATATCATAGTTGTTGGCGCCAGTGGTTTGCAGGTAAGGCAATACGGGCGGGTCTTGCTTGGGTCCTTCCACCTTGAACGGTTCCAAGGCATCCATGGTTACTACCCAAGGACTGATGCTTGAACCAAAGTTTTTGCCCAAAAACGGACCTAATGGCACATACTCCCACTTTTGGATATCACGTGCACTCCAATCATTAAACAACACCATTCCAAAGATGTAATCCTCTGCCTCTTCCGCTTTGATGCGGTGGCCCAAAGGCTTCCCTTCACCAGTGATGAATGCCATTTCTAGCTCGAAATCCATACGAACGGATGGACCAAAATTAGGTGCTTCGGCACCGGGTGCCATGCGTTGACCTTTCGGACGGTGCAAAGGCTCTCCGCTAATCACAATGGAAGAGCTGCGACCATGGTAGCCGACCGGGATGTGTTTCCAGTTAGGTAAAAGTGCATTATCCGGATCGCGGAACATCTTACCAACGTTTGTCGCGTGCTCAATGGAGCTGTAAAAATCCGTGTAGTCTTGGATGAAAACGGGCATGAGCATTTGAACGTGATCAACCGGGAATAATGCCTTGTTTTGGTGATCGATATTTTCTTTGAGCTCGGTATTACTCTCGTCAAAAAGTTCAGCTAATCTGTTGCGAACCTTGCGCCAAGTAGGGCGTCCAAGCGCAATGAAGTCATTCAATGTATCCTGCAAAAAGACATCGTCCGGAAGGTCAATCCCTTTGAAATACCCCAACTGCTGCAAGACACTTAGGTCGATCGCAGTGTCGCCAATACGCGTTCCAGTGGTGATGATGTCGTCTTCAGGGATGAACACACCAAAGGGGAGGTTTTGAATAGGGAAATCACTGTTTTCTGGGACAGGAATCCAAGATTTTCTTGACGGGTCGTTCGCAAGATTTTGAGTCATAATAGGTTCGTTCTGTTTATCGTATTAAAGGGTTCCTCTGTTTTCTTGTTCGCGTTCGATGGCTTCAAACAACGCTTTAAAGTTTCCTTTCCCAAAGCTTGTCGCTCCTTTGCGCTGGATAATTTCAATGAATACGGTAGGTCGGTCCATGAGTGGTTTCGTGAACAATTGGAGCAAATACCCCTCATCATCACGGTCGACCAAGATTTTATAACGCTTGAGTACCTCTATATCCTCATCGATGGCACCTACGCGCTCTTGTAAATCATCGTAATAGGTATCCGGCACATCAAGGAATTCTACGCCGCGCTCACGCAATTCGTGAATGGTGTAGATGATGTTATCGGTAGCAAGGGCTAAGTGTTGAACGCCCGCGCCATTGTAGAAGTTAATGTACTCCTCAATTTGAGAGCGCTTTTTACCTTCGGCGGGCTCATTGATAGGGAACTTAATGCGGCCGTTTCCGTTGGACATTACCTTCGACATCAATGCGGTGTATTCCGTAGAAATATCCTTGTCGTCGAATGAGATGATTTGCGAGAAGCCCATGACTTCAGCATAAAACTTCACCCAGGTGTTCATCTGTCCCCAATCCACATTTCCCACCATGTGGTCGATGTATTTTAACCCAACATCTTTCGGTTGGTATTTTGGCGCACGAGCAACATAGCCCGGAAGGAAAGGCCCGTCGTAGTCATTGCGCTCGACGAACATATGTACGGTTTCTCCGTAGGTGTAAATTCCTGAGGTCACTACTTTGCCATTGGCATCTTCATGAACCGTGGGTTCTTGATAAGGCTTTGCGCCGCGCTTGGTGGTTTCCTGAAAAGCTTTGGTCGCATCTGGTACCCACAATGCCACAAATTTCACCCCGTCACCATGTTCGTTCAGGTGTCTGTTAATGTCGCTGTCCTTGACCATTGAAGAGGTAATGACCAAGCGAATCTTATCTTGTTGAAGTACGTACGAGGTACGGTCTTGCACTCCGGTTTCTAGTCCGGCATAGGCTACTTCTTGGAATCCGAAAGCCGTTTTAAAGTAATAGGCACTCTGCTTGGCATTTCCCACATACATTTCAACGTGATCGGTTCCCCACAATTCGAGGAAATCTTGGGCATCAGCGTACTGTTTTGGGAGGGTGGTACTTTGGTCCATTTGCTGTTTGTTTAGGTTGCTAAAGTATTAAATGATACGGTTAAGGGCGGCATGAAGATCTTGGATCAAGTCCTCGGCATCTTCCACGCCTATACTTAGTCGAATTAAATTTTCGGTGATGCCAATTTTTGGCTTGAGTTCGTCGTCCACTTTGGCGTGGGTCATGCTATACGGGTGCTCTGCCAAACTCTCGGTACTGCCCAAACTAACGCCTAATTTAAACACCTTCAGGTGGTCCAAGACTTCAAAGGATTCCTTTTCATTTCCTTTGATGTGTAGGGCGATCATTGAACCCGTTCCTGAATACTCAGTTTCGAAGGTTTCAAGCATATGAGGCGCCCATTTTTCGAGATTGCCAAGGTATTTTACAGCTTCAACGGCCGGGTGATTTGCCAAGGCTTCAGCCACTTTGTGGGTGTTGGCTTGCTGTGCTTTTGTACGCAATTCGAATGTTTCCAAAGAACGCAACAATAGCCAGCTGTCCATGGGACCAAGTATGCCACCGATAAAGGTGCGGGCCATGCGTAATCGGCCCATCCAATAAGAACTGCCCGTTGCGGCCCCTGCAATTACATCGCTATGTCCGCCGATGTTCTTGGTTGCGGAATACAGCACGATATCTGCACCGTTGGCATGCTGCCCACTCATCAGCGGTCCCATGTAAGTGTTGTCTACCATCAAAGGAACAGGTAAATCTTCTGATGTAAAGGCGTCTACAATGGCACGGGCCTTTTTTATGGAATACAAATCCATGGTAGGATTCGCGGGTGTCTCGGTTAAAAATCCACACACCGCAGTATTCGGAAATTTCGAACGCACGTCGCCAATTATTTCTTGAGCACTCATGCTGCGATCTACCGCATACGAGTGCACGTTGTATTGTGCTAGATAATGATGAATAAAGCTATGCGTCCCACCATATACGGGGTCGGTGTGGATTAATACGGTGCCGGGTTTGGCGACCTCAAGCAGGGCCGACGATATTGCCGCCATGCCAGAAGCGAAAACGACGGCTTCATCACATTGGTCGAGCAGTGCAAGTCTTTGCTCAAGGAGTTGCGTATTGGGCGAGCCTAACCTGCTGTAGATATTACCCATGGATGTGCCTTCGGGCATTTCTTCCTTGCCGGTGGCCCAGGCAAAGTAGTTTTTACCTGCTTGGGCATTGGGGAATTCGTAGGTTGAGGTTTGGTAGATGGGTTGCTTCATGCTGCCATGGTAATCAGCGGCATGATAGCCATGACCCAACATTTCTGTGGATGGTTTCTTTTTCATGTGATAGGTA
>Ga0181565_10003961_pt1 | contig 11338 bp, 7 predicted proteins | sample 101ome_16_FD_129661 | JGI IMG/M metagenome (GOLD analysis project Ga0181565, IMG submission 129661) | Coastal salt marsh microbial communities from the Groves Creek Marsh, Skidaway Island, Georgia - 101401AT metaG (megahit assembly) | ecosystem: Environmental > Aquatic > Marine > Intertidal zone...
ATGCCGGCCGGGTTGGTCTCGTCCTCGTTTACGGCGGTCAGCGCGGGGGTGCCGGAGTTGTCCAGCACGGGCGCATTATTCGCCACCTCGCCCGGATCGTCTGTCACGGTCACGTTAAGTGTCTGCGTATCGGAATTGCCGGATCCACTGAGATCGGTGGCCGAGACGATAACGACGTAGGTATTGTCGCCGCCGATGTCGGTTGGGTTTTCAAAGTCGGGCGCCAAGAGAAAGGTTAGCACGCCGGTAGCGGGGACGATCGAGAAGTCGTCCCAGTCTCCGACTCCGGTATTAATGGAGAAGGTGATGCCATCGACGTCTGGGTCGGTCGCGTCGACGTCGGTGACAGCGGTCGTATTCTCAACTATGCTAATGGAGGCGACGGATGTGCCGTTGTTGCTCGTGATATACGGTGGCAAATTGACCGTGGCGCTGCTGTAAATGATGTCGCCCGCGGCGCCTGCGGCAACGACCCGATCTCCCAGCGTGTTGTATTCTACGTCTTGAAGGTCACCCGTTCCTGTCGCGGCGGAAAAGTCCCAGTTGGCCCCCGTGTCTGTGCTCTCTCCTGCCTCCCCCATATCGCCGACGGCGTAGCTCTTTGTTCCGACTAGGGTGACGGCAAATAGATCTTCGTCTGGGTCGCCTACGTCTGTCCAATTGACGCCGCTGTCCGTGCTGCGCCAGATTTCACCGTCTCCCATTTGCTTTTCGGTTACGAGGATAGCGGTCGATCCAGAGAGGCGCAGGTCTCGGACAGTTTCATCGTCAGAGCCCGTTAAATTAACCTTTGTCCAGTTGACTCCGTTATCCGTGCTGCGAAAAATGACCGTTGTACCCTCGTCCATATTTTTCGCACTGCCGGCGATGGCATAGGTCCCGTTGTAGTCTATAACTTCAAAATTCGCTGCGTCATCCATACCCCCTGGAGCGGGAATAGTGGCTAAGTTCCACGTGCCGCCGAACCCACTGCTGTAGAAGATGTTGTCGTAGTCCTGCATGCCATCGCGTTCCCCTACCGCAATGCTTGCCGTACCGGACAGAGAAACGTCGTTTAGGTTTTGGGCGTAGCCCGAACTGGTCGAGCCGGCGGTCCAGGTCTGCCCCTTGTCGGTGCTGTAAAAGAGGACCCCGTTGTTCCCAACGGCCACGGCATTGGTCCCGTCGAACGTAACGGCATTTAACGCAGTTCCCGTCGCTGCCTGCGTTTCGGTCCATCCAACGGTGCCGGGATTGGTAGGGTCTGCGGGGAGTATGAGCTCGGTGTTTGTCCAGATGGAGCCGTCTGCCCGAACGGCAATGGTGACGCCTTCGGCGGCGCTGTAGGCCAGGTCGTTTATGGCAACGGCGCCTGTTAAGTTTGCTTGTCGGGTGAAGGCTACGCCGAAGTCGTTGCTAACGTATACGTTGCCGTTGGCATCTCCGGCGATAAAGGTGCTGTTGGTTACGTCGGTTACCACCACGTTGAACTGGTTGCCGGTGGCTCCAGACACCGTCGAATTATTCCATGTGACGGCTTCTGCGCGTTGAGGTAGCCCCCACAGTGTCAGTGCACACCAAGCCACAAAGAGTAGACGAAATACGTCCGCTATAACTGCGGGGGGACGCATCGCATCGCTCGCCTGTGTAGATAGGCCGTTTATGGTGTTTGCCACGTACATCTTATATATATCGTCAGAAATTCAATAAGCGTGAGTTGCAGTTCGTTTTTAACGGAATGATACCCCTCGCATCACGGCAAACGGAGTGAATCGATCACCGCGTGCAGGGCAACGCGAAGATCTAACGTGCCGTTGGGTTCAAAGGGTTCGTCTCTCAAGAGAGATAGCGTATTGTCCAGTTGGTGCTTCAGCATATTTGATTCGTCTTTTGGCAGGGAAAAGGCGCCGCTGCGAGAGCGATCAAGCAGTGAGGTGACGTGGCGATGCGTCTGCCACGCCGTGGCAATATAGGCCTGCGTGTCGCCCAACTGGGCGAGGATGTCTTGACGTAAGAAGAGTAGCTGAGCCTTGTGTGACCGTCCCAGGAGACGGTCAATCAGTTGGATTGACTCCCAGAGCACATTCTGGTCTCCAACGAGTGCGCCTAGATGTCGGCGCCATAGCGCGCGCAGCAGGATGGCGTCGGCTATCCACCCGTCTGTGGCCTGAACGGTGGCGAGCGTCTGCTCCAGCTTGGCCAATCGAACCCAGTCGCGTTGTCGTGCCAATACCTGTCCCCGTAAGACGGCTTGGGCCGATGTGGGCAATAAATCAATCTCGATGGCTCCGTCGTCCGTGTGCAGGGAGTCTCTAAGGTGGGTCCGCTGCGATGCGATACCCGCGTAGCGCGCATTGTGGTTGTCCGATTCGTGCGCGAGGGATTGAGCAAAGGCCGCAAGCGCGGCCTGCGGCTTGCCCTGCTGCTGGAGTCCGTATCCCTGAATAAGAAACTTGAGCGTGGGTTCCGAAACGGACTGAGCCAGCCGCAGGGCGCGCTGTTCATCGCCCTCTTGGATGAGTCGGTGCGCTATATAATCCAAATGGAGCGGGCCCAATTGTGAGTGAATCCAACTATTCGGCTGGAGGATCGGATCGTAGCGCTCCAGCGCCTTAAACAGGGCGTCGGTTGCGTCATCCCGGTCTCGTACGTGTGGGCGCGTAGCTAGTGCGTTATCGTTGTCTGAAAGCGGCAGAACTCGGTGGGTAAATTCGGTCGAGGCTACCTCGTCCAAGGTCAGCGTCAGAAGCAGATCCTCCGTGGTGAAAATACCGCTTGACCGCAGGTAGTCCTGCCAAGCTGGTGGCTGTGACGCACGGTTTTGGACGTGCTGTTCCAGCTGTAGGGAGGAATCTGAAGCCAAGAGGATAAACATGCCGCGAGAGGGTTGGTATACGCGCAGATAGCTAAAGTGCTCTAAGAGCGTTGCGCAGAGCGCCCGCATCAGCTCCAAGTCGACAAAAGGCGTTCCAATCCACTGGACAAATACGCCCTCGGGTTCGAGGTGCTGCTTGGCGACTCCGACAAATTCGCTTGTGTACAGATGGGATGCGCCGGCTGTCCACGGGTGAGAGGGCTGCGACACGATTAGATCGTAGCGCTTGTCGGACAGCGCGAGCGCGCCGCGCGCATCGTTGAGCACGAGGCGTATGCGCGGATCGTCCAACGGGTTGCTGTGTCGCGCGTCGGCAATGTGCCGATTGGCCGCTATGACTTCCGGCTCCAGTTCGGCTACGTCTACGCTGCGCAGAGTTGGGGGAAGGTCTTCGAGAAGGACGCCGCCGCCCCAGCCGACCACGAGGCCTGAACGCGCGTCGGGTCGCGCGATGAGGGGGAGGGCCATAAGCCAGCGCGTGCTGTGCGCGCCCGGAGGGCTGTTGGCCATGCGAATGCTGGCTTCGGGCAGGCCGTTTGTGCGCAGGTAAAACGACCCCTTTGACGCGTAGAGCAGCACGTTGGCCGCTTTGCCAACGCGAGAAAAAAGGGTTTCCCCTTCTGCGGGACGGGCAATGGCCGAGGCGTTGAGCAGAACGGTGGGCGTCGAAGGCGTGTAGATGGCTACGGCTAGACAGGTTGCTAAAAGCGCGCCCCGCGTATACAGGGCAGGCAGAGAGCACAGGCGCCAGAGCGCGATGAGCATGAGCACCAAGCTCAGAGAAATGGCCCAGCGGAGTGCGGTTGCAAAACCAAACTGCGGCAGCAGGTAGAACCCGGCGAGCAGGCTGCCGGCGATGGCGCCGATCGTATTCCACGTAAAGAGCTGCGCGGTGGCGTGGGCAGCCTCTCGGGCCGTCTGGGCATAGGCGCGCACAGATAGGGGAAACGTAGCGCCGATACAGACGGCGGAGGGAAAGAGCGCCGCTAGGGCCACTGCCGTTTGCGTGGCGGGCTCCAGCTGATCAAAGGAGAGGGCGCAGAGGATCTCATAGCTTGCCAAGGTGAACAGCGCCGTGCCGCCTAGTGCGGCGGCAAAGCCGGGTGCCGCGCGCCGCGCCTGCGCGCCCAGTCGGCCTGCCAGTGCGCCGCCTACCGTCAGGCCCGATAGAAATGCGGCGAGCATAGTGGCAAAAGCCGCGATGGTGCCTCCCATCGTTGGACTGAGCAGGCGCGTCCAGAATACTTCGAAAAAGAAGGAGATCGATCCGGATAGCGCGACGAGCAGGACAATGAGCTGCGTGCGGCCAGTGGAACGGTCGGGCTGCTGCCGCACGGGGTCGGATGGATTGACGGGCGCTTCGGTCCGTTTGTGGAGCGACAGGGCGATCAGGCACACGGCTCCGTTGATCGCGGCGGCTAGCCATATCGTGTTCTGCAAGCCCAAGTTGGGCAGTAGGACGTAGGCGGTAGACAGGGTGCCCACTACGGCGCCGGCCGTGTTGAGGGCGTAAAACAGTCCGGTTTTTGGGCCGATGGATGCGTCGGTTTGTACGACGTGGCGCACGATAACGGGCCAGGTTGCTCCCATGCAGCCGACGGGAAATGCCAGCACGGCAACGGTTGCGATCCACTGGTAGATCGCCAACGCGCTGCCCGCTGCCGGTAGGATAGGCTGATGGCCAAAAAATCCCACGTATACGGCTGCAGTAGCGCCTTGCAAAGAGGGGACGAGCAGGGCACCTACTGCAATTCCTATCTCCAATAAAGCATATATAAACAGGGGGTTAGGTCGATTTATAAGGTGGCGCTCAGCTAGCCAGCAGCCCAGCGCTAGGCTGCCCATATAGGCGGATAAAACGGCGGCCACGGCCGTGTCCGAAGTGCCAAATACGACCGCAAATTGCCGCACCCAAGCGGTTTGGTAAACCAGGGCTGCTGCCCCCGAAAAAAAGAAGCACGTCGCGATAGACATTTACGGCTCGGACGCGTTTTTGATGCGAAGGATGATAGAGAGACAGAGAATAGGCCACCAGCGCGCGTGGTTAGAGACGAGGTAGAAGGCTCAGTGGGCATGGATTCGAACCCGTATTTACGCGAAATATCGGTAGGCTCGCTTTTTTATGCAATCGAATTTTATCATTTATTGGCAAAATATAAAGCATTGCAAGAGAAATACTTAACTCAGAGTGGATATTTTAATCACAAACGTTGTAAAAGTGACTATCAGGGATATATATCCTCAACGATCTGGTCGTTGCCCTGCGTTTTTGGACGGAGATTTTGATGCCTCCTTTTGGGGTGGAGAAATTTCTCAATAGGCCGATAGACTATATATGTCTAAGGGAAAATCGATAAAAAACCCCGGTGAAAAACTAGTTTCCACGAGCAAAGGGAGCGGATCAGACGGGATAGATGTAAGGGTCCGATTCTGCCTGCTATTCTGCTTGGGACTGGCGACGCTAATGGGAATTTTTCTCCAGTGGAAACCTTGGTTCAGCGACCTGTATCTCTGGCCAATCTCTTGGACTGCGGCGTCGCTGATCGATCTCTTTGGTGCAACGGTTGCCGCGTACGATCCGGTAGACCAACACGAATTCACCGTTATCGAGATCGGACGCTTCGTCTTTCACGTCGAACATCAGTGTAGCGGCATTTCGGCGTTCTTCATCTATTTGGCTGCGCTGGTAGCCTATCCGGCCGATTGGGAACACAAGATCCGCGGCGCTCTGATCGGGTTGCCCGCCTTTTTCGCCTACGGCACGCTCCGCCTGGTGATTCTAGGGGGTATTGCGCTTACCATACCTGATTTATTGCAGTTTTTCCATCTCTATTTCATGGTCATACTCAACCTCGGGTTTGTGATGATGCTGTGGACCGATTGGATTCGCAGAGTGTCGGAAACGGCAGACGCCTCTTCGGTAGACAAGGGGGCGTGATGCACTACCGAGGTAGATTTATCTGCGAGTTTCTGCTGTCTGGCGCCCTGCTGCTGATGGGGTGGACCTACGTCTCGGACTTCTATATGGAGTTTCTCCTGAGCGGAGTGCAGTTCGGGCTGCAGCTTACGGATATTCCAATCTATCTGCGCTCTGGGCAGCCTGTCGGACAGGGGGTCGCGTGTCCGGACATCATTGCGGCAGCGGCCCTCTTTGCCGCTAGCTCTGGTCGCTCCTTGCGCTGGCGTCTCTTTGGGACGGCCCTCGCCGCGTTGCTGACGAGTCTATTGCAATCTGTGCTCATCCTGCTAGAGCTTCAGCTCCTAATACGGCAGATGGGGGGTCAGGAAGTGGTGGCACTGGTCAGGGATTGGTTTGGCTCTGCTATGATATTGATGCTGTGGTTTAGCACGCGCGGTAAGCTTGCGCTTTTGCCGTCTGAGGCTGGCCAGGAAGACGCGGAGACCAGTCCCTCGCTGAATGCGGAGCCCCTTCCCGATGCCAAGCCCGCACGTCGTTCCAAGTCTCGCAAGGCGAAGAAGAAAGCGCGTAAACCCGTGCAAGAAGTGCCGCAGGCGCGCGTTTCGCTATGGGATTCCGTCCTGTCGTTTATGAGCCCGTCGTCTGTTCGCGGCGCGCAGAACTGAGCCGCCTCCTACGCCTGTTTGCGCAGCATCCAGACCTGCTCGCTGGGGTAACTGCGAGCCCATTCCGCAGAGACGCCAAAGGGTGAACCCTGCGCGTCGCTTGGAGCGGCTAGCTCTAAATAATTCTCAACGATAAAGCCCGTTTGCGAAAACAGCCGAATCCACGCGGAGATCGTAAGGTTGAACTCTACGCCGCCTGGATCGACTTCGACCGTGCGCCAGTCAAAGCGGTGCATGCCGAAGTACGGGCGTTCCAACCGGGACGTAGTATCAGAGCCGTCGGCCGGCACGCAGAGCATCTGCAGGGGGCTATTGCCCAAGAATACCAGTCGTCCGCCCGGTTGCAGCAGGCGATGTGCCTCGGGGATCCAGCGGTAGGGGTCGGCCCAGATGGCCGCGCCGTATTCGCTGATGGCAAAGTCAAAGCACTCGTCGGCAAAGGGCAGCGTCTCGGCATTGCCGTGCAGCGTTTCAAAACCGAGGCCGTGCTGGCCCTGCAGGCGGCGACAGGTCGCAAGCTGGTTGGCCGAATTGTCAACGGCGGTGACGACGGCACCGCGTCGGACCATCCACGCCGAGACGTAGCCCGTTCCGCAGCCCAGTTCAATCGCGCGTTGTCCAGAGAGGCTGTCGGGCAGCAGCGGCGCTTCTGCGTTGGACACGCCCCACTGCCCCCACTGTGGTTCGGACGCCCAAAGGCGCTCTCCCGCAGCGACCCACTGGTCGGCCATGCCGTCCCAATAGCGCCGATTTTCTCGCACGTGTTCGGGTAGATCTGATGCGCTCATGGGCGTTACTCCTTTCTCCTGCTCAATCCACGATCGTTGCAACGAGGCTGCGGGCACCCCCTCGGTTGCGAAATTCACACAGATAGATACCCTGCCACGTGCCCAGACCTAGCTGGCCCTGCACGACCGGCACGCTGACGGAGCTACCTACGAGCGATGCCTTTATATGTGCGGGCATGTCATCCGACCCTTCGAGCGTATGCCTGTAATAGGGCTCGTTTTCGCGCACCAGCGCATCGAAGCTGGCGGCAAAGTCGCTGCGCACCGTGGGGTCGGCGTTCTCGTTGAGCGTGAGGCCGGCCGACGTGTGCTGAATAAAGAGGTGTAGCAGCCCCGTTACAGGCAGGGGCGGCAGGGCGGCTTCGACGTGGTGGGTCACTAGGTGAAAACCCCGCGGATAGGCCGGCAAGCAGAACGTCACTTGATCCATGTGTTCGCCTACCTCAGCGCAGACGGGCCGCTAGTTGGTCTAGCAGTAGGGTCAATTGCCCATGCTGTGCAGAGCCGTCGCCGTCTGCCAGCGCTTGGGCGAGTCCAGCCAATTCATCGGCGAGTGCACGGTCGCGCTTGCGCCATTTGCTCAGGCGCTTCTCGGCGCGCTGGAGCGCGTCTGTCAGCGCGCCGATCGTTTCGGAACTGAGCGCCTGGCTGCGTCCGAGCTGGTCGACGTACGCCTGCGCCACCGTGGGCTCGTCGGGCCAGGTGATGGCAAACTGCTGCTGCGGATTGAAACCTTTGCTGTATTCGGCCAAGTGGGCTGCATCGATTTCCGCTTGCGACATGTGCTCGCTGGTGGCTAGCGCCAGCACGTCTAGCCCGCGCACTATTTCGGTGGCATAGATTCGACCGCCATACCAGTAAGACGACCAAAACCCGCCCGTAACAAGCGTCTCCTCGTCGATGGGGCCGCGATCAAAGTAGCCGATTTCGACGGGATTGGCCGAGTCGGTGAAATCGACCAGGGACAGGCCCCCCTGGTACCACGACTGAACAAATAGGTCGCGCCCCGGAACCGGCACGATCGAACCGTTGTGCGCCACGCAGTTCTCTTCTTCGGTCTGCGGGGCCGGCATCTTGAAGTAGCTGCGGAACTCGAGCTGGCCGTCGACGATATCGTATATGGCATCGGCGCCCCAGTCGAGCGGATCGTGGGCGCGGCAGCGCGGTCGGCTGCCCCCACCCCATTCGTCGGTGAAGATGACCTTGGTGCCGTCGTTGTTGAACGTGGCCGAGTGCCAGTAGGCGAAGCCGGCATCAACCGTGGCGTCCATCCGCTGCGGATTGAGTGGGTCGGAAATATCGAAGAGGATCCCGTTCCCCGAACACGCGCCGGCGGCTATGTTGCGCTCGGGAAATACGGTGATGTCGTGGCACTGGTCGGTGCGTCGCGTCTTTTGCGTATCGTCTCCGTGATCGCCGCCGCGCCACAGGCCGGCTAAGTTGCCCGTTTCCGGATCGGCAAAGACGGCCGGACTCGCCACGATGCGCGCCTGCGACGGGTCTTCTACGGGAATCTCGATGATGTCGATGCGGAAGAGCGCCGTGCGGTCGTCGCCCGGCGTGCCGTCGACGCAGCCGGCTAGCTCTTCTTCGTCGCGAATGGAAGAAGTGCCCGAGTTATAGACGATGAGCTTGCCGTCCGGCTCGGGGCCCGAGACGACCGAGTGGGTATGTGAGCCGCGGCAGGTCTGCACGGCACCGACCTGTTTGGGTTTTTTTAGATTGCTGATGTCGAAGATGCGCAGGCCGCGAAAGCGCTCTTGGCTGACGTCTTGGTCTACTCCCTCGAGTCCGCAGTCTATGCGGCCACGCGTCTGTTCGACAGACATCAGCAGCAGATCGCCGACGATAGAGACGTCGCCCTGGCCGCCCGGGCAGACGATGGAGCTAATGAGCTTCGGCGTGCCGTCCTTCTCTAGCTTGTACAGGTTGAAGCCGTGATAGCTGCCCACGGCCAGCACGTCGCCGTCAAAGGCCATATCCGTATTGGAAAAGCTCAGCAGAGGAGAGCGACTCTTTTTGTCTTTACCCTTTTTTGCCGTGCTGTCCGCTCCGGCTGAATCGGCAGCGGCTACGTGCAAATGGGTGCTATCGCTCGCGGCTGCTGCGGTGCTATCGGCGTTTTTTTCATCGGGTTTTTCCGGCGGAAGTCCAGCCGGGTTTTGCGGATCGAAAAAGCCTACGGGTTTGGGCAGAGAGGCAACCAGCTGCAGGTTGAGTAAGACCTGTTCTGCGTCGTCAAAGCCGGCGCCCAAGCCGACGCGAGGGTCCGTTGAAAGCGTGGCTAAGAGGGCGCTCATGCGCTCTATTTCCGCCGTCTGATCGTTGGTTATGTCGGAGGTAAATTCGAAGAGAATCGGATCGTAGGCCGAGCCGGGTTGATCGAGTAGATCATCAACCATATCGACGGCCCCTTCGTGATGGCGAATCATCAGGGTGAGAAAGAGACGGTCAAAGTCGGCGCCCTCTGATGCGGCCAGTGCGGCCATCTGTTCGGGGGTCGCCATGCCCATCTCGGCGTGCGACCTATGGGCGTGTCCGTGGTGTCCGTGCGAACTCTGTTGGACTCCGTTGCGCTCGGCCAGCCAGTCCTCCATAAACTCAATCTCGTCCGCCTGCGATGAGTTGATGCGTCCGGCGATATCGATAAGCTCGGAGCGGTTGGTGCGATCGGCTACTAGAGCAGCCATCTCGAGAGCCTGTCCGTGGTGGGGGATCATGTCCTGCACAAAGCGTATATCGTCGCGCGAATAGCTCGTGTTGGCCAGTTGGGTCGCCTGCTCCGCGCTGAGCGTGCGACCGGGCTGGCCCGGTGCCCCCGGATTGATGATCGGTGCTCTGCTATCTGCGTTCGTGTGGGCGACGAAAAGGCCGATGGCGAGGACCTTGTAGAGGCTGCTCATGTGCTTAACGGACTGGCTATGCATAGCGTTTCCCTCTTTGGGTCGGACTCTATTAGAAGAATGGTGACGAATTATAGGGGCAATTCTCTCTTTAGATACGTCTGGATATGCTCTTTGTTATCCTTCGGTGTATAGGGTTTTTCTAGGAGGGTAGAAGAAATGACAAAGTCTGCCGTGGAGCGGTTACACGCCGTGGGCACGTTGTAGAGGACGGCAATGCGCAAGAGGGCCTTGACGTCGACGTCGTGCGGCTGGACGCTGATGGGATCCCACAGAAAGATCACCACGTCTACTTCCCCTTCGCTGATCATGGCGCCCAGCTGCTGATCGCCGCCTAGGGGCCCAGATTTCAGCTTGTGAAGATCGAGGGATTGAGCGCTCTTTTCGAGCAGGGTTTTCTCAACTAACTGGCCCGTGGTGCCCGTGCACACGAGTTTGTGTTTGGCCAGCGTGTGCCAGTTGTAGCTCACCCAACCGATTAAGTCGCTCTTGCAGTTGTCGTGGGCGACTAGCGCTATGCATTTTTTCATCCGTCCCTCTCAAAATGGGGGTATAGAGCGTTGGGCTACTGCCCGCGCACCGTGTGTCGGTCTTCATAGCCGCCGCGCGGGAAGTTGGTCAAGTCGAGCGCACCGGGCACGTAGTGCCAGGCCGTGCTGTAGCGCGTGCGTTCGCTCGCGTTGTCCGCCGTGCCGTGCAGTAAATTGGCCGAAAAGAGGACTACGGTGCCGGCGGGAACGGGCAGCGATACGGCCCGTTGCTCGTCGACGCGTGTCCAAGAACCGTGCGTGCTCGTATCGCGCTGGTGTTCGGCGATTTGTCCGCTGCGGTGACTGCCAGGAACGACCTGCAGGCAGCCGTTTTCCGCATCGGAATCCTGTAGATAAATGCCGCAGGAGAGGACTTCGGGCGAATCGGTGCCAAAGTAAAAGTTGTCTTGGTGCCAGTGCGTGGACGTGCCTCCGCCCGCGAGCTTGGGAAAAAACTTGGTGCCGAATACGTCGATATCGGGTCCGAGCAGCGCTTCGACTCGGTCGAGGATAGCCGCCTCTTTGGCCAGCGATAGAATGCGCGGTTCGACTACGCAGACGCCCTGCACCTTGTGTAGCATGCCGGGGATAGGATTTTTATCTCCGTCTAATTCAAGCGAAAAAGAGTGTGCCGACTCGCTCATGTGGCGGCTGCGTTCGACGAGTTCGTCGAACACA
>Ga0181565_10003969_pt1 | contig 11324 bp, 13 predicted proteins | sample 101ome_16_FD_129661 | JGI IMG/M metagenome (GOLD analysis project Ga0181565, IMG submission 129661) | Coastal salt marsh microbial communities from the Groves Creek Marsh, Skidaway Island, Georgia - 101401AT metaG (megahit assembly) | ecosystem: Environmental > Aquatic > Marine > Intertidal...
ATCTTCATTCACTTAGATTAAGTTCAAGTCTTACTGGCCTAGGTTTTAAAAATATTGAATCTTCTGTATTTGGAAGATTGATTGATCTTATTTTTATACTTTCTACTGTAGGCGCTGCTGGAGGAACTATTGGTTCTTATGTTCCTATGTTATCCAGCGGATTTAGTAGCTTGGTCAATATAAATAATAATATTTATCTAGATCTTGGAGTGATTGGTATATGTGTAAGCTTATTTGGGTTTAGTGTTTATAAAGGACTCAATAAGGGTATTAAGAATTTAAGTAATTTTAATTTAGGCTTAGCATTGTTTTTTTTAGTTTTAATTCTAATTTCAATTGATTTTATAGAACTCGCTCAAATAGGAGCTTCTGGAATTTATTATTCTTTTATCTATTTCTGGGATATGAGTACATTAGGGATTACAGAAGAATCAGAATTTGCAAAAGAATGGACAATATTTTACTGGGCCTGGTGGGTAGCCTTTGGTCCTTTAGTGGGTCTATTTATAGCAAGAATATCCAAAGGCAGAACTTTAAGAGGAATTATATTCGGGATGTTGTTTTTTGGAACGTTGGGAACTTGGCTTTTTTATACAATCCTAGGTGGCTACGCAATGATTAGTGATATAAATGGCGAAATGAATGTAGTTCAAAACATGAAAATCTACGGTCATGCTGATACAGCTATTCAAGTAATAACTAGCTTACCTTTGCAAAATTTAATGTTACTAATTTTTTGCGTTATTACGGTCGTGTTTGTTACTACTTCATATGATTCAATGTCTTACGTTATCTCTTACCATGTCTTAAAAAAAGACGGGCAAGCTTCGAATCCACATAAAAATTTACGGCTTTTCTGGGCTATTATTTTAGGGATATTACCTGCAGCTTTAGTTTTATATTCTGATCACAGTGTAGCCCTGGATATTATTTTAATTACTTCATTGCCATTGATGCTTGTATATCCTTTAATGGCAATCTCCATTGTGAAAGAGTTAAAGAGTTATGAAGAAACCTAAGGATTTAAATTTAGACACACTATCATTACATGCAGGGAGTAAACCCGATAAAGAATTTGGATCAAGGGCAACACCAATATACCAAACTTCTTCATTTGTTTTTCCAGATTCTGAAACAGCAGCTGGTATCTTCAATAATGAGATGGCTGGTCATGTTTACTCACGCATAACAAACCCTACAAACGCAGTATTAGAAGAAAGAATTAGTTCTTTAGAAGGCGGAATAGGAGCAATTTCAACAGCGAGTGGTCAAGCTGCACTTTTTTTAGCAATAACAACAATACTAGGGAAAAATTCTCACATAGTTGCTTCAAAAAGTTTATATGGGGGTAGCCATAATTTACTTGAATACACTTTGCCTAGATTTGGTATCAAGACTTCTTTCGTGGATTTCAGAAAATATAGACAAGTCAGAGATGCGATTCAAAAGAATACAGGATTGTTGTTCGGGGAAACATTAGGAAATCCTGGCTTAGATGTAATGAACATAGAAACAATTTCAGATATCGCCCATAAGAAAAACTTACCTCTACTTGTAGACTCAACATTCACAACGCCTTACTTAATGAAACCTTTTGATCTAGGAGCAGATCTGGTATTTCATTCTGCAACTAAATTTCTTTCAGGACACGGTGTAGTAATCGGAGGTCTATTGGTGGATAGTGGAAAATTTAATTGGAAATCTAATAAAAAATTTAAAACTCTAAATGAACCATATGAAGGATTTCATAATATGCAGTTTGTAGAAGAATTTGGTCCAGCAGCTTTTATCAATAGAGCAAGGAAGGAAGGAGCAAGAGATTTTGGTGCTTGTATGAGCCCTAATACTGCATTCTTGGTCTTACAAGGGTTAGAGACTTTGAGTCTAAGGATGGAGAAGCATATATCCAATACACGTAATATTGTGGACTTTCTTTCGACACACCCTGAGGTCAAGAGTGTTTCTTATCCCGAACTCCCAAGCCATCCAGATTATGATCTTGCCAAGAAGATATTGCCCAAAGGCTCAGGAGCTGTATTTACTTTTGAGATTAAAGGAGGATATGAATCTGGAAAGAAATTTATCGAATCCCTTAACATATTCTCACATCTTGCTAACGTGGGCGATGCAAAATCACTTGTTATACATCCTGCTAGCACAACTCATCATAGAATGGACAAAGTAGCTCTTAAAAAAGCAGGCATAACAGAAAATACAGTGAGATTATCCGTGGGTATAGAAGATATAGAAGACTTGAAAGAAGATATTGAAGAGGCATTGAAACAGGCAAATAAATAAAATGTATTACCACCCTACTTCTAAGAATATTAAAAAAACTAAACCTATTATTTTTATTCACGGTACCGGTATGGACCATACCGTTTGGACTCTACCTGTTAGACATTTTCTTAGAAAGAGAAGAGATGTTATTGCTATTGACCTTCCTGGTCATGGCAGCAATCAGGATAAAACACTTTCTTCTGTTGAAAAAATATCTGACTATATCTATGCGTTCTTAGACAAAAACTCTATTTCTAATTTCTCTGTTGTGGGACATAGTATGGGCTCTTTGATAGCCCTAGAAATGGCCTCTAGCCAACCTGAAAGAGTTAATGCCATATCGATGATAGGAACTGCATTTCCGATGCAAGTTAATGATGCTCTATTAGATTCTGCTAAAAATAATTCACAAATTGCTATAGATATTTTGACCTTCATGGGTTACAGCTATGCATCGAGATTAGGAGGTAATAAGAATCCTGGTATTTGGATGACAGAACTTACTAAAAGGCTAATGCAAAAAAGTTCTAAAGGAGTTATCTATAAAGATTTAAAGGCTTGTGCAGACTTTAAGTATGGTTTAGAAAAAGCTAATAAAGTGCAAGGAAAAGTTCAGCTTATTCTTGGATCTAATGATTTTTTAACACCTAAATTTAAAGCTCAAAATTTAATTCAAGCTTTTAAAAATCCATCTGTAGAAGAAGTTAAAGGTTCAGGACACTCTTTAATGATGGAAGAACCAAATAAAGTACTAGAGTATTTAAAAAAATTATTCGACAATTAATCCTGGGGAGTTGATATGAAGAAAATACTTATTGGAGATGGTGGCATGGGGTCTGAGCTTAGATTCAGAGGAGTTGAAGTGCCTTCGCATATAGAGTCTATTTGGTCTGCACTAGCCTTAACTACTAATACAAAAGAAATCAAAGAGATTCATTTAGACTACATAGAAGCAGGTGCTCAATATATAACTGCAAATAACTATACAGTTACACGACCTATTCTTGAAAGAGCTGATATGGCTGATCAGCTAGAAGATTTAACACTGTTATCTATATCTCTTGCTAGAGAGGCTATAAAAGAGTCTGGAAAAGATATCCAGCTTGCAACTTCCTTGCCGCCGTTAGAGACAAGTTATCGTGCCGATCTGGTTTTAGATAGATCTATGCTTGAAGACCAATATGCAGAAATGGTAGGAATTATTGAAGGAAAAACAGACATTATCATTTGTGAGACTATGGCTCATAGCCAAGAAGCGGAAATAGCACTTGAGAGCATTCAAAATTCGAATTCGAAAAAATGGCTAAGTTGGACTTTGCATGGAAATAGAAGCAACAAACTACCAAGCGGTGAACATATTAAAGAAGCATTTAATGTGACTAAGGACTTAGCTTGTGATGCTTATCTAATTAATTGTTGTGGTGCAAATATGGTTACTGAATCAATGAAAGAGTTAAAAAATCTTACTGACAAACCTTTTGGTGGATATGCAAATTCAGAATTCATTAAAACTATCAACGACGAAACCACAATAAATGCCGAAGAAGATCATTGGAAATCAGCTACAACTATTGATGAGAAGGCTTATACGGGTGAAGTGTCTAAATGGTTAGATGAAGGAGCAACAATAATTGCTGGATGTTGCAGAACTAGACCGTCCCATATAAAACACATGGTACAAAACCTAGTAAATTAATTTTTATTCTGAGTCTGCTGAATCTATTATTGTTTGGAGTTCTCCAGCCTCGTGCAACTCGGTAATAATATCGCAACCGCCTATAAGTTCTCCATTAACAAAAAGTTGAGGGAAAGTAGGCCAATTTGAAAACTGAGGAAGATTTGCTCTAATTTCAGGATTCGAAAGTATGTCAACGAAAGAAAAAGGCTTTCCACACGAAATAAGTATTTGAGAAGCCTTTGAAGAAAAACCGCACTGAGGCGCTTCAGGAGAACCTTTCATATATAGAAGTACGGGGTTATCTTTAACTTGCTGTTCTAATTCTTCAATAATTGTCATGAATGCAATTTTACATTATTTACATAAATCTAGGTATTGCTTTGCAACAATATCTAAACCTTTTATTAAAGCATCGGATATAAGAGCATGGCCTATAGACACTTCATCAGCAGGTACTTTTGATAAGAAAAGCTCCAAGTTATTAAGATCAAGATCATGACCGGCGTTAACACCTAAACCAATATCCTTGGCATGGTGGTAAGCTTTTTCATACTGAGACAAAACTTTAGGTGATGGGTTAGAGGCATAAGGTCCAGTATAAAGTTCTATTCTTTCTGCACCTGCTTCATTTATAGAATTAATTTGAGATAGATTTGGATCAACAAAAAAGCTCACTCTTGTTTTAGTAGTCTGAATTTCTTCAACAATATTTCGGATAGCATTATGTTCAGTAACTTTAATCTCCCAACCATGATCAGATGTTAATTGATCCGGTGAGTCAGGCACTAAAGTACATTGATCTGGCTCAATATCTTTAACTAGATTTATAAAACCAGGATAAATTTTTGTGGGTTCAGAGTAAGGATTGCCTTCAATATTAAATTCAACTGATTTTTTTGTGCAAAGGAGAGAAAGTTCATAAACGTCATCAGGAGTTATATGTCTTAGATCTGGCCTAGGATGTACGGTAATTCCTTGGATGCCTGAATCAATTAATAATTCTGATAATTCTAATAAATTAGGCCTGTTCTCTCCTCTTGCATTCCTTAACCAAGCAATTTTATTTACATTCACACTTAAATTAGTCATACCTTATGATCAATAACTACTTTTCCACTTACATGACCAGTAGCAATTTTTTGATGCGCCAGTTGAAGATCTTCAATAGCATATACTGAATCAATAACTGGTTTAATAGTTTCTTCTTGTACTAATTGGGTTAGTTGTTCAAGACCTGAAAGACTTGGTCTATAGATCGACCAATGAATATTAATTGGCCTGTATTTATTTTTTTGTACTTGTCTTAAGTAAAGGGCATGCGGTACGCCCATTATCAGCCCTTTAGAATCAAGAGTATTAACGAGCGGATGAGTTAAAGTAATGTAATGAGAATCAGGAGATTGTGTCAAAATCTTGCAGCATTTATCAATTGAATTGTGTGAAACGTTATCTCCTAGCAGATCGTAGGCAATATCGAAGTTATGTAGCACATCTTCAAAATTCTCTTCGTTATAGTCAATAACTTGATTAGCTCCAAGTGACTGAACTAATTCAATATTTTTTTTACTGCATGTAGTGGCAATTTCACATCCAAGATTGTTAAATAATTGAATTGAGAAACAACCAACTCCACCTGCTCCGCCCTGAATAAAAACTTTTTTTCCTTTGAGGTCATTGGGACGTAAACCTGACCATCTAACTAAAGCAGACCAAGTGGTTAAGGCAACATACGGAAGAGATGCAGCCTCCAAATGATTTATGTTGTTTGGTTTATGGGTTACCTCATCTACATCAATGCAAACAAATTCTGAATGAGTCCCTGAATTTGCATTAGAAGTACAGCCCCAAACTTCATCATCGATATTAAATCCTGTAACTTTAGAGCCAAGCTCTACCACTGAACCTGAAAAGTCAGATCCTAAAATCCATGGAAATAAAATTTTTCTCTGTTTTTCAAATATAGCTCTTCCATATCCTTCTCGTTTCATTAGGTCTATTGGATTAACTGACGAGGCGTGCACTTTAATCAAGATTTGATTAGGCTTGGGTTTAGGTGTATCTATATCTTTCTCAATTTGAAAATTAGAAGCATCTCCATATTTGTTAATTGTTACTGCGTACATCTAAAAAAAATTTGAAAAGTTTTGGTTAACAGTCAAAGATTGTTAAACCGAATACGATAATTTTACCATTAGCTGATATTTGGATCGAAAATAACTTTGATACTTTCTGATGTTTTATCAGCTGCAACTCTAAAAGCCTCTTCGGATTCTTCTAAGCTAAACCTGTGAGTAATAATTGTTTTTCCTATATTGGGAAATTTAGCTAATACTTTTGCAGCTATTTCAAAATCTTTTACTCCATCAGTAGAGCTATACATAATTGAAGGAAGTACTTTAATTTCGTTCATTATAGTTTTAAGACCAGGGAGGTTAATACCCTTTAAGGGTATACCGAGCAATACTAGCCAAGATCCTGGTTTGCAATGATTTACAGATAACTTCAAAGTATCGTCATTTCCAACACAATCTATAACCCTATCGTATTGACCATTTAATTCACCAGCACCCAACTTTAGTCCTGCTTCTATTTGATGATCATATTTTGCATACAAATCTACTTTACAACCTAGATATCTTGCCGCTGCAATTGTACAAATTCCAATAGTTCCGCCTCCAATTACGGCAATTCTGTGGTGATTTTTTGTCTTCGTTTTAACGAAACCGTGTATAGCTACGGCTAAAGGTTCAACCAAACAAGCATCTTGAACTGGGACTCTAGAATCAAGTTCAATTAAGCAGCTTTCTGGAACAATCATTTGTTCAGTCATTCCTCCATTGATGCTCATCCCCATTCCTTTACTATTATTTTTGCATAAATGGTAATTTCCTGAGTAGCAGTCATCACATTTAGAACAAGGAATGATAGGTTCAATTGCAACATGTTTACCATTTTCCGTAATGCCTGAAATTTCATGACCGGCAATATGAGGCGAATGAGCTCCAGAATTAAGTAAATGTAGATCGCTGCCACAAATTCCTGCGGAAGAGACGTTCACTACGACACCATCACCAATTGGTTTTTTAATGTTGGACGTTTTTACTTTTCCATCAGCGTAAGAAACAGCTTTCATTTAATTATAGAAAGACTTTTATAAACAGATTCAGCTACATCGGTTGCAGTTTTCCATGCAGTGATTCCAGGATGCATTTGATTCATCACAAATCCCAGAGAAATATGATTGTCTGGATCTGAAAATCCTAACGAACCTCCAGCACCTCCGTGACCAAAGGCATTAGGATTAGGACCCATACTTACATTTTCAGTTCCCAACATAAACCCAAGGCCAAAGCGAGTATGCATACCACCCAAAACTAGATCTTTTCCGTCCGATTGTGTTTCTCGACCACTCTCAATAGTATCTGGACTCAGTAAATGAAAATCATCAAGAGACCCTCCATTTGCTAAAACTCCATATAATTTTGCTATAGATCTGGCAGTAGCATGACCATTTGCTGCAGGTATCTCTGCATTTCTCCATTTTTTGGTATTTGCCTCCATACCTTCATTGGATGAGATAGGTGGGTTATTGAATGCCGCACCAACTGGTTTCGAAGTGTCTCCAAAATCTACAAGAAATTTGGTAGGTCCTGGCAATAAAAATCTTGGCAACTTAGCAATTAAAGGAAATAAAAATTGTAGAGGACTAGGTTTAGATGGATAAATGTCCGATACTCTATGGAACTCAGAATCAGGTAAACCAATCCAAAAATCGAGATCTAAGGGCTCTGCAATTTCTTCTCTAAAATAGGTTCCAATAGTTCTTCCATCTATTCTGCGCAGAAGTTCTCCCACTAAATGTCCGTAGGTGATTGCATGGTAACCATGGGCAGATCCTGGCTCCCAAAGAGGTTCCTGTTTAGCCAATTCATCGCAAATTAATTCCCAATCACTGAAGGCACCTGGTTGAAGAGGTTCTCTTACTCCACATAATCCTGATTTATGGCAAAAGAGATATCTCACAGGTATATTCTCTTTACCGTTTTGAGCAAATTCAGGCCAATAATCAGCAACAGGTTTATCTAGATCGAGTAATCCTTTTTCAATTAATTGAAGTAAGCAGATTGCCGCTATACCCTTTGTAGTTGAAAAAACATTTACTATTGTATTTTCTTGCCAAGGCTCTGTTCGTTCATGATCTAAATGTCCACCCCAAAGATCTAGAACCTTTTTTCCTTTCACTTCAATACAAATAGCTCCTCCAAGTTCAAATCCACTATTTATACTTTCTTCAAATATATTTTTTGCATCTAGGAAATTTTCTTCGCAAAATCCATCAACCATATTTATTCCCCTTTTTTAACTGACTTCCATATTATCAACTGACGTGTTGAATTCATATATTCTTGATAATCTGGTCTTTTTTCTAAACTCCTGTTGTCCATCATTTGGCAGGTTATGAGTGAAAACATTAAATTCATAATCAATGGGCAAACAAATAAGTACCAGAGATCGGGCTCTAAAGATAGAGTCATAAAATATAATCCCCACCAGAATAATATTTCTCCCAAGTAATTTGGATGTCTAGAATAAGCCCATAGACCCTTTTGCATAGTTAAACCGATATTGTTACTTCTTCTAAATATCCTCATTTGCTCATCCGCAATAGTTTCCAAAACCACTGCAAGAAAAGTAAATGCACTTGCCAGATAAAGATAAATATTTACTTCACTTACCGATATAGATAGAGCAAAGTAAATTGGGACTAAAGATAGATTTACTTGTAGTGTTGGGTAGATGTGTATACCAAATAAATCAATAAAAAAACTAAAAGGTTTGCTCTTCAAATTAACATATCTAAAATCTTCATCGCTTAATCCTCTCCAATCCCTGGCCCAATTAGAAGTTAACCTAATAGACCAAAATATAATCGGTAAATTAACTAAAAAAATTTTTTCTAGATCAATCTCTCCTGATTCTGGGTAAATAGATATGTATATGGCAATAGGTAAAGGTGCAACTGACCAAAAAGGATCATACAAACTTGAATTCTTAAAGATTTGGCTACTAATAAAAACAACTAAAGTAGCTGATAAATGACCTGTTAGGAGCATGAGCCATTGATTTAAAGAAGAAAAGAAATAGCAAGTTACAATGGCTGCAATAAAAGCAGCCATGTAAGTAAATAAAGTTACCAGGTAACTTTTTTTCATAATCTATGAACTAGCTACAGCACCCCCATCGCAAGTAATAGTTTCACCTACTGTATAAGCGCCAGCTCTTGAACAAAGAAAGATTGCTAGTCCTGCTATATCTTCAGGAGTACCTACTCTTCCTCTTGGATTCGAGTTACCCACCTCATCCCAATTAATATCGAGGTCTCCTCCACCTCCAACTCCAGTACTTAACATCCAAGTTGGAAATGGTCCGGGTGCAATTGCATTAACAATAATATTTTCCTTAACAAGTGAAGCTGCTAAAACTCTTGTTAAATGATGTAAGGCAGCTTTTGACGGACCGTAAGAAAAAGCATCAAATAATCCTGTTTTTATTCCGTCTATACTTCCAATATTGATTACTCTTGATGGGTCTTCGGCAGTTGCTGAAGATCTCAATAACGGTAGTAATTTCTGAGTTAGGAAAAAAACACCTTTAACATTAGTGTCCATGACCTTATCCCAGCCTTTTTCAGAATATTCATCTATAGGCTCTCCCCAAGAAGCCCCAGCGTTATTAACTAAAATATCAAGCTTTTCTCCATCAGGAAGACTGTTCACAAGAGATTCAATGCCATTCAAATTAGATAAATCTGCAGGTAAAGAAATACACTCTCCTCCATATTGTTCTTGCAATCTATTTGCCGTTTCATCACATACTTCAGCTTTTCTAGAACTTATATAAACCTTAGTTCCATTAGCAAGAAAACCAGCTGCTATCATTTCGCCAATACCTCTTGAACCACCTGTTACCAATGCAATTTTGCCTTCTATAGAAAATAAATTATTCATACTTCTCCTTGATAATTAAAAAATATACCCCATATAAGTAGTGTAAGTGCCTACGGGGCTTACGTAAATTGTTTAATTACTTGCTTAATTTAAGGAGATAAAAATGATAAATAATACATTTGACCTATTGTGGAGAGATATTTCTCCATTCACTATTGGTTTTGACAGAACATTTGACACACTTGCACTGTTAGCCAATTCTAAACAACAGACTTCGAACTACCCCCCTTACAATATAAGGAAGGTAAGTGAAGATAAATATACAATTGAACTAGCTGTTGCTGGCTTCGAAGAAAAAGAAATAGACATCGAAGCTGCTGGAGAAAATTTGACAATCAAAGGTTCAAAAGACAAAGAAGCATCTGAAGGATTAGTACATCAGGGGCTTGCAGCTAGAGATTTTACTAAAACATTTGTATTGTCCGATGACATGATCATAAAAGGAGCCGCTCTTAGTAATGGAATGTTATATATAGGAATAGAGAGGATAATACCTGAAAATAAAAAACCTAGAAAAATTGACTTTACTTCAAAAAGTAAGCTTTTAGGTTAATTAAAAAAGGAGGGTTAGCCCTCCTTTTTTTTATCATGTTTTTTTAATGAAGAAAGCTCATTGATAAATTTGATTGTTAAATCTGATAAATGATTTACCAACCTTTCGGCTTCTTTGGAGTAATTATTAATTCTTTTCTCTACTTTTTTAGCCCTTTCAATATATTTATCTTTATCATCCATCAATAGAATTATACTTATAAAATGAAATTGGATTCTATCATTCAAAATATTCAAACTTTAGCTGAAGATAAAGATGTTAATCTTGTCATGCAATCATTGAATGGATCGTTAATTAACTATGCTGAATTGAATAATGAAGGCCAAAAACTGATTAACGTATTGAAGAGCAGTGAGATAAGAATTTCAAATAATAAATCTATCTCAAAAGAAGAGATAACCCTTCTAATTACTATTCCTATTATAAAAACAGGTATTCAAAGTGTGTTTAATGAACAGTATCAAGCTAGTCTTGAAAATAAGTTAAATGTTCTACAGACCTGTAGTTATAAAAATATAATAATTACTCTATTTAAGAATTAGATGGCTTTCTAAATAAAAGTGTCATTCGATCACTTTCCCCTATTTCCGAATACTTGTCTCTATCAACATCTTTGAGTCTATAGTTTGGTGGAAGAGTCCATACTCCTTTTGGGTGGTCAGCTGTATCTTTTGGATTGGCATTGATCTCTGATTTAGAAACAAGTTCGAAACCATGTTTTTTTGCAATTTTTATTGCGTGCTCTTCAGTAACATAACCGCTTTTTTTCATTATTTCCATTGAAGTACCTTGTTTAGCTCTGTGC
>Ga0181565_10003978_pt1 | contig 11316 bp, 8 predicted proteins | sample 101ome_16_FD_129661 | JGI IMG/M metagenome (GOLD analysis project Ga0181565, IMG submission 129661) | Coastal salt marsh microbial communities from the Groves Creek Marsh, Skidaway Island, Georgia - 101401AT metaG (megahit assembly) | ecosystem: Environmental > Aquatic > Marine > Intertidal zone...
CGGGGGGGGGCGCGGCGGCGGGCGCCGGCCCGACCCCGCCCCACGGCGGGCGCGCCACCCCCGCCCCCGGCCCCGTGCGTGACGCCGAGGGCGGCCCGCGGCGGCGAACGAGCTTCCTTCGCAAGGACGACCCCCGCGACGGGGCGGGCGAAAGCTCCCATTCCTTGTGTATTCAGTTGGTTTGGAGAGCTCGGCGGCGCCTGCGGCTGATTCTTTCGGAGCAGGTCATACCAGTTGTCTCGCCGAATGCGAGGCCATGCGAGACGCTTTTCCTTGACCTCTCTGGCTTGTCGAGAACCTACCGCGAGCTGTGCGGCAGCGGCGCAATGGTCGGGTCGAATCTTCCAGCTGGACGGCGACGGCGTCAACGAGGATCTGTCGAGGCCCGTGTCGGCAGCGTTGCGGCAACGGCGGCGGCGCCCAAGACGCCCCTGCCGCCCTATACCGCGTAACGCGACCACGATCCCTCCCCACGTGCTCGCAGGTTTCTTTCCTTGTCTCTGCTGCTTCGCTCCACCCGCGATCATCCTCGTGGCCCCGCGCGCTCGATGAGTCTGTCGTCTCGGCCTCGGCCTTGACGACCAAGACGTTCGAGGACGAGGAAAAGCCGCCACAGCCTCTTCTCTTCGCCCCCCACCCGTGTCTGCGCCGCGGCCACCGCCCCGACGTTCAGGTCCCCGTGGTGAGCTTCCGCGTGGGTGGACGCACGTGCGCGGCTCATTCAAGGCCCTCAGTGCCTCTCGATGCGCTGCTCGTTACCGCCGGCTGGCTCGTGGCGCGGTATGCGTGCCGAGAGTCGGCCGCGATCCGCGCGGCATTTTCCGCGTCCTGGGTGGCCGGGGCGGGTGATATCGCTCTCGCTATGGCGGGTCGAGCGCGACAGGTCCCCGCCCCCCTGGACCGGCTCGCCCTCGGGGCGCTGGCGTCGCGCCTGCTAACGTTTTTGGGCCAGGCGACCCTGATCGCACCCGCGGCGCGCTTTCTCCGCACCGTCGGCGCTCTCGCCCTGGCGCAGACTGGCTACGCGAGGGCTCGAGCGGAGTGCCGCGCCATCGACGCCCGCGCCGATGGGCGGGGCCCGGCGGCCCAAGCCGATGCCAGACGGGCAAGGTGCCTTGTATGGCGACGTTCGCACCGGTGGGCCGCGGGCCACTGCGGCCCCTGCCTCGCTGGCCTGCCCTCGACGCCCCCACTCGGCCCTGTCCTCGACCTGCTCGACGTTGTCAGCGTCTCGTGTGCGCCAAAGGTGGCGTCAGCGTCGCTGCCGGCGCCGGGGCCGCGCCGTCACCCCCGCCGGGGGGCGGCTACCCCAGTCGATGTCAACAGCCTGGTCGCTGAACATTTTTATCGCGGCCCGCGGCCCGAACTGTGGGTCCCGCCCGACACGGCGAGGGCGGGTCGCGTCCAAGCCGAGGCTCTTGCCTTCCTTCGGGCCAGAAAGTGCGGAGACGACGTCGACGCTCCCGTCGCCCCTGTCCCGGCACCTGTCGACGGCATCCCCGCCCTCTTTGGCGCTGGTGATCACCACGCCCCCGTTGACGCCTCGGGACCGGGATTGACGTCCCTCGCCGTTCGCGCCATCTATCTATCTGCCTGCTTCGCTCCCTTCTTCGTTGCGGGCCTTCCCCTCCTGCTGGTCGCGCGCGCCTTGGGGGGAGGGGCCGGGGCCACCACAGACGACGAGATGCTGGAGCCCGTCGTCGTGCCTGACGAATCCTTAATCGTCACACCGACCGACGTGCCCGTCGCCGCGCCCGTAGTCGCTTCCGTCGCGTCCGCGACCGCCCCTCGGCCCACCACCCGTGGCGTGCTGACGCTGCCACCTGCCTCGCCGCTCAAGCGGGCGCGTGGCGCCCGGCCCTCTCGCGGCCCGTCGCGATGGCCCCCCGGTGGCGCCGAAGGGTGGGACGATGATGACGACAATGCGACCGACAATGACCGTGCCGACGACGATGACGGCTTCGACGCTGGCGCCATCGAGCACGGTCCACCTCCCTCCCCCTCTATGCCACCGCCCCCTCCACCGCCGTCTCCCGCCCGGGCCCCCGCCGCCATCCGGACTCTGGCTGCGCGGCTCGAGGATGGCGGCTGGGCCCTTCTCCTCCGGGCCATCCGCGGAGGAGGTGCGGCTTTCATCAAGTGGGGCCAGTGGTCGAGCGCTCGCCCTGATCTCTTCCCGGCCCCCTTTTGCCGGACGCTTAGCCGCCTCCACGACGACGCGCCCCGGCACAGTTGGACCGCCACACGGAGGGCTGTCGAGGAGGACCTCCTCCGCTCCGCCGAGACTGGCCTGAAGCTCGAGGACGTTTTCTCCGCGTTCGATCGGCACCCCGTGGCGTCGGGCTCCGTGGCTCAGGTTCATCGGGCCACGCTGCGTGCGTCGCCGGGTACCGGATGGCGCGAGGGGGTTGAGGTGGCGGTCAAGGTCCGGCACCCGGGGGTCGCCGAGCGCCTCGGCCTCGACTTTCGGCTGCTCCGGCCCGCGGCGGCGGCGACGGCCTCTGTCCGCGCTCTGAAGGGCCTCTCGCTCAAGGATAGCGTGGCTCAGTTCTCAGAGACCATGACGGCGCAGGCCGACTTGCGTACTGAGGCCGTGCACCTGGCGCGGGCGAGGGCGGGGTTCCAGCCTGAGGGCCTCGCCGGTCGCGCGGGGCATGCCGGCCCTGGCAGGCTCGACGCCGCGCCCCATGGCGTTGTCGTGCCCGCCACCTATGAGGGTCTCTGCTGCGCGTCCGTGCTGGTCGAATCCTTCGAACCGGGGCGCGGCGTCTCCACCTTTATGACGGGCGGGAAACTCGCCGGAGCGCACTCGGCCACGGCGAAGGCTGAAAAGGCGGACGAGGCCGCAGCCGATGCCGAACTGCCGACGCACGTTGTTGCTCTCGGCGTTGACGCTTACCTGCGGATGCTTCTCCTCGATAACTTCGTGCACACGGATCTCCACCCGGGCAACATCCTGTGTCGGCGACGTGACGCGGGCGGCGACGGACGCCCTGGCCCCGTCGAAATTGTCCTCCTTGACTATGGCCTCGCCGAGGCCCTCTCCCCGCGCGTGCGCCAGCACTTTATTGGCTTCCTCATGGCCATAGGGAGCGGCGACGGTCGAGCCGCCGCCGACCACCTTCTCGCTTGGGCTCCGACGGGGTCTGCCAACGAGCCCTGTCGAGATGTGGCGGGCCTCCGTCGTGACCTCGACCTTCTTTTCCGCCGTGCTTGCGGCCTGTCAACGCAGCACGAGCGTGAACGCCTTGCTGCGGCACGGGCGTCGGGTGCCATCCTTGACGACCCCACCCAGTCGAGGGGGGTCGACCTTGACGTCGTCCTCCAGTCCACCCTCGCCCTCTGCCGCGTCCATGGCCTCGCGGTGTCGTCCCAGTACGCCGCCCTCGTCGTGGGCGTCTGCGTCATTGTCGGCTTCGCCACTGCCCTCGACCCGGGCGTCAATCTCATGGACGCCTCGGTGCCTTGCTTGCTTGCCTACGCCATCACGGGGCGCGTCCTCGGGGGGCTCTACAGCTAGTCCACGTCTTGGGACGTGGCAACGTTACTCTCCCCCCCTGCGCAGAAGGACGACGGGGCGTGGGGGGGAAACTGGGCGCATGAGAACTCACCTGGTCGCCTGTCTTCCCCCCCTCCACCGCCTCGAGGATTGAGCACAGCATTCTGTGCGCGCTCGTCCCAAATGCAGACGGTTCTGGCGAAGCGAGTTCTCCTCACCCCCGCCTGATCACATCGCCGCACGAGCGGCCCACAAACAGCCAACTATTTGCCCTCCCAGCGGCCCCATCGACCGACATCCTCAAGATCCGATGAACCCTAATTCTAATTTGGCATCAATTGCGACGCATTTCTTTGATCAAATCTATCCGTACGTGGGCTCGGAGAGGGCGGACGATTCTCGGCCGAGGTCGCGGCGTCAAGCGGCTCACCCGCATCGCACGTCGGCTTCCAGCGCCCGTGCCTCCTCGATCTGAGGTCGATCCGAACAATGCTCTTTCCCTGCCCGCTCGTCTTCGCAGATCTGGCCTTGTCCGTCCCTCGGCCACCCGCACGTCAGCCGCCCCCGCGCCCCTCACCATCCGCCGCGCCGTCATGGCACCCGCCGTAGCCGCCGCCGTATCGGCCGTGCCGACGACGCCCTACGAGGGCCAGAAGACTGGCACGTCCGGCCTGCGCAAGAAGACGAAGGAATTCATGAAGGAGCGCTACCTGGGCAACTGGGTCCAGTCCCTCTTTTCCGCCCTCGGAGACGAAGCCAAGGGCAAGGTCATCGGCCTCGGCGGTGATGGCCGCTTCTTCTCCAAGCCCGCGGCCCAGGAGATCATCAAGCTCGCAGCGGGCAACGGGCTCGCCGGCGTCGTCGTCGGCCGCGACGCCGTCATGGCGACACCTGCCATGTCAGCCCTGATCCGGCTCCGGTCCCTCTACGGTGGACTCATCATGTCGGCCTCACACAACCCCGGGGGCCCCGAGGAGGACTTCGGCATCAAGTTCAACTACTCATCTGGGCAGCCCGCCCCCGAGTCCATCACGGACAAGATCTACGGCGAGACGACCTCCATCAAGACCCTCAACGTTGCTGAAATTCCCGACGTTGACCTTTCCCAGACCGGCGTCACAACTTTCGATGTCGACGGCAGCCCCTTCACCGTCACCATCGTCGACCCCGTCGAGGATTACCTCGCCCTTCTCAAGGAGGTGTTCGACTTTGAACTTTTGAAGTCTTTCCTCTCCCGTCCCGACTTCAAGTTTAAGTTCGACGCCATGCACGCCGTCACTGGGGCCTACGCCGGCCCCATTCTCTGCGACGCCCTGGGCGCCGGCCGTGACTGCCTCAAGGACGCCGTCCCCGCCGAGGACTTCAACGGCGGTCACCCGGACCCCAATCTCACCTACGCCCACGAGTTGGTCGAGCTGCTCTGGGCGGAGGACACCGACCTTGCCTTTGGCGCAGCGTCGGATGGCGACGGGGACCGCAATATGATTCTTGGCAAGCGCTTCTTCGTCACCCCCTCGGACTCGGTCGCCATCATCGCCGCCCGTGCCGAGGAGTGCATCCCCTACTTCAAGGGCGGCATCAAGGGTCTTGCCCGGTCCATGCCCACGTCGGGTGCCCTCGACCGTGTCGCCGCCGCCGCGGGCCACGAGTTCTTTGAGGTGCCCACCGGGTGGAAGTTCTTTGGCAACCTCATGGATGCCGGGCGCCTATCCATCTGTGGCGAGGAGTCCTTCGGCACGGGATCCGACCACATCCGCGAGAAGGACGGGCCGTGGGCGGTCCTCGCCTGGCTGTCGATCCTCGCACATGAAAACCGCGACGTGCCAGTGGGGGGCAAGCTTGTCACGGTCGAGGATGTCACCAAGGCCCACTGGGCCAAGTATGGCCGTAACTACTTCTCGCGCTACGACTACGAGGGCTGCGAGTCTGACGGCGCGAACGCCATGGTCGAGCACCTCGCCGCGCTCCAGACGTCGCTCAACGCGGGAGATATGACCCTGGGGGGGCGCAAGCTTTCGCTTGCCGACAACTTCTCCTACACGGACCCCGTCGATGGCTCCGTCTCCAAGGGCCAGGGCCAGCGCTTCGTCTTCGAGGACGGGTCTCGCATCATCTTCCGCCTCTCGGGCACGGGGTCGTCAGGCGCCACGGTCCGCATCTACCTGGAAAAGTACGAGGCCGACCCGAACAAGCAGGGCCTCGACGCCCAAGAGGGTCTCGCCGAATTCGTCAAGATCGCCCTCGAAGCCAGCCAGCTCGAAAAGTTCACGGGCCGCAAGGAGCCCACCGTCATCACCTAATCTCGTTGAGGAGGAGGGGGGTCGCTGGGATGGCAAAAGAAATGTCTGTTTTTCAGATAATCCACGCAGCCCGCCCCCCCTCACATCTTCTCAGCTGCTGCCAGGGCCGCCCGGAGGACATCGGCCGGCTCTGGCGCGTCGCCGAATGTCCGCTCCTGCCAGGCCGCCTCGACTCCGCCATCCCCTCGTCGGAGGACGAGGACGCCACCCGTGATGGACCCGTCCCCTTTCAGGTTATGCTTCTCGACACCCCGCTCCTTGACCAGAGCGGCGTGCTCGCGCCAGACGCGCCCAAAAGGGTTAAGCAGTGCAAGCATGGAGGGCTTCCTCACCTTGCCCTGTCCAACTGCCTTAAAGAGACCCTTGTCCTTGTCGAGCCAAACGGGGGAAGCCACGGCATCGGCCGCTGCGACGTCCTCGGGATCGTTCCCCGTTGCGAACTTGCGCCACGCCACGCGCTGAAAGTCCTCGACCTCGCCAGGAAGCGCCTGGGGGGTGGATCGGGTGGTGGGGAAGTCGAGTCGGCGGTACCGTAGTCGCTGGCGGTGCCGTTGCCACTGCCGATGGCGGCAGTCTCGCCTGGTGCACAACAGCGTGGAGTCCGACGCCCGCCGCCGCCAGGGGGGCTGAGAGCTCACGGTGCAGGCCAAGCGCCGTCGACCGGCACAGGGCACAGCCGGGACGACGAAGCACGAGAATCACGGCAGGCTGATCCTTCCACAGCGCCTCGGACGCCAGCGCTACGGGCTGCGAGGTTGGGGGGGAGAGGTGGGGGGAAGCATCGTCATTGCGTGGCCAACGGCCGAGGCTGTCGACCTACGTCCACGATCTCCCAACGGCTCGAGGGCGCGTTGTCGAGACCGCGGAGGGAGAGTTCGCGGGCTTCCCAAACACAATCGCTGAGACATGATTTTTCTCGCTGACGGCACAGGACAGTGCTCACCTCGCTAGCAGACACGCCTACCCGACGTAGGGAGTGGCCGACGCAAGCCTCGAGGCCAACGAGGATGGACAGAACGGGTGGCATCGTGACGATTCCGTCAGATGTACTATCCGCCCTCCCCGAGACCAGGGGCTGCGGCGGAAGAGAACAACTCGCGACACCACGGCTCGGTCGCGAGCCTGCTGACAACACGCTCGAACGCGCGGGACCACGTTCACACCTTTTAACCGCGCGTCAGAACAATGCTTATCTCATCTTTCTCGAGGCGGGACACTCTGTCTCCCCAAGAGCGTGTTCCGGACTTCGACACAACCTTGTTGCCCCTTGTTGCCCTCCTCACCGTCACCACCCCCCCCACTTCACCCCCCCAATCCCCCGTCCACCCGCCCTCACCCTCACGCCGTACCCGTCCACCCCTCCGACTCCCAGCGTTCGGCGTGCCGCTGGCATCCTAGCCCCCCGTGCTGCCGCCAGGGCCATGTCGATCGAAGGGTCCAAGTCGTTGCACGACCGCGAAAGTGCGCTCGAAGCTGACTTTATCCGCAAGGCCGAGGCAGAGGCGATGCGCAAGGCAAAGCAGCACCTTGCCGAGGCAGTCGCGTCAGACCCCGCCTTTGGGGCTTTGCGGGAGAGGGAGGAGAAGGCGCTGCGTGAGGCACTGGGGACGACGGGAAAGTCGTTGTCGGCGGGCGACGTGGCGAAGCTGCTCAAGTGGAAACACGGGGGAGACGGGCACTGACAACGGCGGCTTGGATGGTCAGATGGATTGGGGGCAGTGGAGGGTTGAGGTGGTGCACCTTGACTTTAACGGCCCCGCTTCCCGCCGCCGCGACCTTGCCTCGTTGCGGTGGGAGACTGGGACAGCGACAGCCAGCCTTCGCACCGCCCACACGCACGAGTGTGGCGCTGAGTGGTGTGTGCCGTCAAAGGGGAGCAGGAAGCTGTCTTGGTGCGATGAACTCCTGCGCGGCGTTGACGCGTGCGGCGCGAGCCGCCCTCCTCGAAAAGGCCCGGTGCGGTGGAGCGTCAACGAGCGGCAGGGCGCAGGCTGTCGGGGCCACCGCCGCCTTCGCCTGCCGAGCGGCCGACCTCAACGGCGAGTTCTCGGTCTCTCTTCGGGATCCTCCTCATTCCCAAACAAAGCTCGCGCCGCTTTCTCCCGTGGTACGCGCTATCTTACCCTTCACGTGCCCGTTTCGCCTCCCACGACCGACACCTGGCCCTCAACCTCACGCATCGCCCCCTCGCCCTCCCGACAGGGTTGTCGCTGTCCGTGGCGGACGACGCATGGGAGCTGACCAATTCTGGCCCCAGCCGTCGGCGCTCTTCGCTCGCAAGCCTGGCCCGCGCCGCCCGCGACTCCCGTCCCGTCGATCCTGGGGCGGTCGTGGACGAGGAGCTCGCGTCCGAGCCAGGAGTGCCCCCCCCTGAGGCCTGGCTCGTCGCCGCCACGGTAGCCTCCCCCCCCCATCGTCTCCTCGCCCTATGGCTGCGCTTCCCATCGCATGCGGCCTTTCGTCTGGCGCTCGAGGCCCAGCAGTTTCGAGAGGCGGCCCGAAGCGGCCGGTCGTGGTCACGGACAGGAGAGGCCCTGCGCCACCAGGAGGCGTGGCTGTCTGAGCGCATGGGGCTCGCGGTCGACGCCCTGCCGCTCCGCTTCGCTTCGGCAGCCCTGTCGGCCCAGGCGGCAGCTGACGATCTCGCTGGCCTCCTCCGGGCGGGCGACGAGGACCGGCAGCCAGTACGGCGCCTCGCTGAGCGGTGGTGCCGTGATACCCTCGCCTCCTCCGAGGCCGCCCAGGCTCTCAGGGGGTGGGAGGTGCGGGTGCGGGGGAAACTCACGGCGGGGATGGCGACGGGATTTTCACTGCGGGCTGGCGCGACGACCGCTGGCGACTTTCCCCGCCGCGTCGACCGCGGCATCGCCCATGCCCAGACGCGCCTCGGCGTTGTGGGGGTCACGGTACGGCTCCACCCGCACCCGCCGCACGCCTGGGGAGCAGGTTCGGCGCCCTCGGCGGGGGCAGCGCGGCGCGACGCCTATTGGGCCTCCCTCGGCGGCGGATAGGGACAGGGACAGGGACAGGGATTGGGTTAGGGTTAGAACCACGTTAAAGCTGCGCTCGTGACGGAACGTAGGTGCCCCCTGAGTGTGACGGAACGTAGGTGCCCCCTATTCCGAAACCCGCCATCCCGCCACCTCCCCACATCACTGTGCGCGTCCTTCGCCCCGCGAGGTGTCGTCGGGGAGTCGTCGAAGCCCGCGTCCGGTCGCCTGCAGTGGCAACGGCGTGAGGCGACGGCGGCCGGGAGCCAAGAGAGCCACAGGCAGACGTCAGAATGAGTGGAAAGCTGACCTCGAACTGGGCCGCTTTGAAGGCTCGATTGGACGCGGGAAAGCAGTCGCGATCCGCCGACAGCGAGGCGAGACCCATCGCCAAGCGTCCGAGGCCAACACCCAGCGGCGGCAGCGACGAGGCAAGCGCTGTCGGCCCGAGCCGCAAGTCCCGGAGAAAGGCGCGCGCTCGAGCCGAGGCCGCCCGAGTCGCCGAGGCGGAGATGGCTCGAGTAACTTCCCTTGAGGCAGAGGCCGTGCGACGCCGTCGCGCGAGCGGGGCAACGCATGCTGCCTTTGACGCCAACCCCGCGGACCACTGCGAGACGTCGTACGTGGCCTGGGCAGACGCTGCACCCCTCATCGACGCCATTGTCGGGGCGGGACGAGGAGAATGTGCTGGAGAAACGAGAAAAAGCCGCGCCGACCCGCTCATCTGGGACCCTTATTGGTGTGCTGGGACGTCGGCCAGGCACCTCGGCCGCCTAGGCTTCTCCCGTGTCCACCACTCCGAGGAGGACTTCTACGCTGTCATCCGGGACGGCCGCGAGGCGAGAGGGCGGTCTTCTCTTCGCGCTCACCCTTCACCTCCGCCGATGATCATCTTCCGCAAAACCCCCACCCACACACACAAACGCACACACCCCCGCCTCCATCGGCCCGTGCAACAGCCGCCCTTTGATGTGCTCGCCACCAACCCGCCCTATTCGGGCGACCATCCACGGCGTCTCCTCCACTACGCGGCGCGATGCGGGCGGCCGTATCTTCTCCTCCTGCCCCACTGGTGCGCGGTGCGGCCGTGGTGGACGGGAGCGGTTGCCGAGCTGCCGCCCGACCAGCGCGCCGTCCATGTCGTTGCCCCGCTGCAGCCGTATGCCTACTGGACGCCTGAGCGATTCCGCGTAGGCAGGGGGTGGAAGGACAGTTTGGATGGGGGGATGGACGGGGGGGCGGAACACAAGGCGACAAAGCCGGCCTGGACGCCCGCCCGGGCGCGGGCGGTGGCCAAGACTGGCGACGCTGCAGACGCTGGCACGCAGGACGCTGAAGCCGACAGCCCGGGGGTGTGGACGACGCCGTTCCCATCTTTTTGGGCCATTGGGGGCCTTGGAGGACCGGGATCGGCCGTGACACGGGCCGTGCGCGCTGCGGCTGAGGACGCGGGGCTGCAATGGGCGACCTCGATCGACGAGGCCAGGTATCTGACCCAGGGCGGCGCCCTTCTGCTCGACGTCGGCTGGGCGTGGGACGCAAAGCGGCGGAGATTCTTCGATCCTAAGTCTCGCGGAGGAGGGGGAGGACGTGGAGGGGGTCGGGGACGAGGCGGGAGAGAAGGAGACAGGAGTCGACACCGGGGCGGTCGAGGTGGATAAAATGATTCCTCACTTCCAATGCGCCGCAGAGCGGTCCTCTCCCGATCCGTCCCACCGCGAGTCGCCCCACCGGTCCCCGCCCAGATACCCAGCGCCGTCCTCCTCGGGGACGCCGGGGGGAGGTGGGGCAAGGTCGACCTCCTCGGGCGCCTCCGCGGCGCCCCAGACGGCCGAGGGGCCCACGCCCTCGAGGTCGGCCGCTGAGGGGTCAGCAGCGAGGTCAGCGGCATCGGACCCCCCACGCCCAGCGCCGGCGGGGGCGAGGCGCGGGTCGCGATCGTACCTCCCCGCACCACCCGGGCGGGCCGGGGGGACGGCCGAGGCCCAGTCGCGCGGCGTGGCGGTGACGTCCGGGGGATGGTAGCCCACCTCGGACGCCGCCGGGTGAGAGTGACGCGGGGCGTGAGCAGCAGCAGCGCGAGGCGGCCTTTCGCGGTGGCCGGCGGACTCCCGCTCGCGGGGCCGCACAGGTGCGGGGCCGCTGCGCGGACCAAAGGCCAAGCCAGGGGAGCGCGACCGGTGCCGCGCCTTCTCCATGGGCGCCTCAAGAGCCTTAGCGGCCCGGCGCTGGGCGCGGGCCTCGGCACGTGCCGCAGCAGCTCCCCCGGCATGTAGCCCAGGCACAGGAGGGACCCGTCCCCGGCGAGGGGGCTCGTCATACCTCGGGGCGGGGCAGTGGTCAGGGTGATGGTGGTAGTGGTGGTAGTGAGGGTCGGGCAAGCCGTGGTGGTCAGGATGGGGGTGGTGCGCCCTCCCGCGTGACTGGCGGGGTCCACCACTGCCGCGGCCCGGGAGGGGATGCATCTCGGCCTGGCCGACGAGGGATGCCGAGGGCTCAGCCGAGACCCGCGACGGAGCTCCCCCCC
>Ga0181565_10003983_pt1 | contig 11309 bp, 10 predicted proteins | sample 101ome_16_FD_129661 | JGI IMG/M metagenome (GOLD analysis project Ga0181565, IMG submission 129661) | Coastal salt marsh microbial communities from the Groves Creek Marsh, Skidaway Island, Georgia - 101401AT metaG (megahit assembly) | ecosystem: Environmental > Aquatic > Marine > Intertidal...
CTTGGCGAGGTCGATGGCGGCATCACCGACCGGCTCCGCGATCTTGAATCGCTGTGGCAGCAGGCCGGGTTCACCGCCCGCGCCTTTGCCGACATTACGCAGCTGATCTGGGAGAAATTTGTCTGCAACGTAACGCTCAGTGCACCCTGTACCGCCTTTGACTGCAATATCGGGGCGCTGATGGCGAATGATGAAGCCTGGATGGTGGCGCTTGGCTGCGCGCGCGAGGCCTATCAATGCGGTCTTGCCGAAGGGGTCAATTTCTCGTTCGACGATGTCGAGGCCTATGTCACCGAGTTCGCCTCGCTGATGCCGGATGCCAGCCCGTCGCTGCGGCTGGATCATCTTGCCGGGCGTGCCTCGGAGATCGATGCCATCAACGGCATGGTGCCGGTGATCGGCGCACGGCACGGGATCGGCACCCCTTTCAACGAGACCCTCAGCGCCATCGTGCGGGCGCGCGAGGTGGCGTTCACAGGCGGGTCAGACTGAAAAACGTTCGGCGCGAAACGGCGTGGTGTCGAGGGGCGGCGAGGTGCCGTCCACCATCGCGGTGATGGCAAGCGCCGAGCCGGGCGCCATCGACAGGCCAACATGCTGGTGTCCGAAATTGAACCACAAGCCGCGATGCCGCGGGGCCGGGCCAATCACCGGCAGCGAATCAACCATTGTTGGGCGCCGCCCCATCCAGGGTTCGGTTTCAAGCTCCGCCTTCATGTCATGCGCCTCGCGGGCCATCGCAACCGATGTCCTGATCTGCTTGTAATCGGGCGGGGCGTCACGATCCGTCAGCTCGACCCCGCTTGTAATCCGCACCCCCTGCTGCATCGGGGCGATGACAAACCCGCCATCCATGTCGTTCACGGCGCGATTCAGCTGCGGGCCGTCGGCCGGGGCAAGATGGAGATGATAGCCGCGCTCCCATCCGAGCGGCAGGTCATAGCCGAGCCAGCGGGCAATCTCGGCCGTCCAGGCGCCGGCGGCAAGCACCACGCCGTCTCCGTTCAAAACACCGTCATCAGCCCCGGCAAATCTGACCTCCCAACCATTGCCATGCTGGCGGAGGCTGGTGACGCTGCCCTCGACCACTATACCGCCGGCGGCGGTGAAAAGCGCCAGATAGGCATCGGTCAGGGCTGCCGGGTTGGACACCCCGCAGGTGTCATCGAATAGAACCGCCTTTTCATAGATCGGTTTCAGGCCGGGTTCGATCTGCCGCAGCTGCTCGCGATCAAAGACCGTGTAGCGCACCCCGACCTCGTCATAGAGTGCCAGTTCGGCGGCATAGGCAGCGAAGGAGGCTTCGCTGCGAAACACCTTCATCCAGCCGCCATGGCGAAGCAGGTCCTGAACCCCCGCCTCGGCAATCCAGTCCTTGTGCTGGGCAAGCGAGAGAACCTGCAATTCACGCAGCGCGCGAGCGGCGGCGCGCCAGTGCCGCGGCGTGCAATGGGAGAGGAAACGCAGCATCCAGCCAAGCCGTTTCACAACGAAAAGCGGTGAATAGCGAAGTCCGTTCGAGCGTCCGAGAAGAAGTTTCGGCAACGCCTTCAGCAGGCCCGGGCTGTTCAGCACCGCCACCGAGGATTCGGACAGCACACCGGCATTGCCATAGGAGGTCTCGCGCCCCGGCGTGCCGCGGTCGATCAGGCTGACCCGGTAACCGGCACGTTGCAGCGCCAGCGCGTTGCACAGCCCGACGATACCGCCGCCAACAACGAGCATCGTCTGTATCTTCCGGTCTGCCACCTTCTGTCCCGGCCCCCGCCCCGTCAGACCCGCGCGATGTTGCCGCCGGCCTCGGCCCAGGCCACAAAACCGCCCGGAATATGGGCGCAACTCTCGACCCCGTCATGGCTGGCGATATCGACCGCCATGGCGGATCGTTCACCGACAGCGCAATAGAACACGACCTTTCTGTCGCCAGCCTGCTTCAACATCGCAAGATGCTGGTCAAGGCGGCTATAGGGAGCATGCACCGATCCGGGGATCACACCGGACTTCACCCGCTCGGCCTCCTCGCGCAGATCGACCAGCAGCATGCCTTCGGCATTGTCCATGATGATCGATTCCGAGGTCACCGTCGCCACCTCGCGCTGGCGGTCGAGATTGATCCCCATGCGGATATTTTCCGGCACCGCGACATCCATCATCTTCGGGTTTGGCAGGTTCAGATTCGCCATCAGTTCGATATATTCGGCGCGCGAGCCGACCTGGAGGCGCGGATTGAACGCCCGCTCCTCGCCGATGCTGGACACCATGTCGCCCTTATAGTCATGCGCCGGATAGACGAGCGTGCTGTCGGGAAGCTTCAGCAGATTGCCGAACAGCGAATCATACTGGTCGCCGGCATCACCATTCTGAAAATCGGTGCGGCCGGTGCCCCGGATCAGCAGCGTGTCACCGGTAAACACCCGGTCATCCATGCGAAAACAATAGCTGTCATCGGTGTGGCCCGGCGTATGCATCGCCATCATCGCCAGCCCCTCGATTGTCACTTTCTCGCCATCGGCAACCCGCATCGACACGACATCTACCGGCGACTGCTCGCCCATCACCGTGACACAGTTCGTACGGTCGCGAAGCGCGCCCATGGCGGTGATATGGTCGGCATGGACATGCGTGTCCACAACCTTGACCAGCTTCAGATCGAGCTCCTCGAGAAGCTTGATATAGCGATCCGTCTTCTCGAACACCGGATCGATCAGCAACGCCTCACCGCCAACACGGCTTGCCATCAGATATGTGTAGGTCGATGAGACCGAATCAAACAATTGCCTGAAAATCATGACACTCCCCTTCTGTTACTCTGAAATTGCAGAATTTTGCCCGGCAAGGCAACAGCCCAGACCGATCAGCCATATCCCAGCATGAAATTGAACACCACCAGCATCGCGCCGCCAAAAAGCGAATAGAGAAAGCCGCTCAGCATATTGTCACCGAGGACAAGCTGGCGCGTCGGCACCCGGTAGAGACCACCACATGACAGCACCGACAGCGAGGCCACCGAACTCATCGTCCCGGCGCCCCAGCCGATCAGATGCGCCTGCACAAGAAGCGCCGGATGCACATCCGCCCCGCCGCCGCTGAAAGTGGCGAGCAGTGCCGTGCTGGTGATCACCGGGTGAATGCCGACAACCGACAACTTCATCATCGCCAGCGGTGTCACCATCAGCGCCACCCAGCCCGGAATCTGCCCCTGCCAGATATTCGCGACAAGACCGGCCAGGCTGTCATTCTGCGTGGCAAAGAAGGCGACAAGCATGGCCGCCGTGATCACCACCAGATCATCCGCCGTACTGTGCATCGCCTCACGGGTCTGGCCGAGGATCTCCGCCGCCTTGTCGCGATGTCGGAACAGCTGCACCAGCACCAGCAGGGGCATCACGACAACAACCGCCGACAGCGCGGTCAGACCGAAGGCCAGCGCGACGAGAAGCACCGTCATCAGCACGATGACAAGCCGCCATGCCACCGGCCGCAGGCAGTCCAGTGACATCCGCAGACGCGCCAGCGAGAAATCACGGTTCAGCCCGACAAGGCTGGCGCTGGTAAAGACCAGCGCCGACAGCACCCCGATGGCGATCGCCATCCAGGCATATATCGGCGCAACGAAATTCTGCCCGATCGCGAAGGCGACGAAGAAGGGCGACCATGCCGAGGATGACACCATACCGCGAATCACCGCCTCGGCGGCGGCGCGGCGGCGCGGCTGGGCCGCATCTTCGGGCAGGGCCGCTGACAGCAGCGCAAAAGCGCCGGTATTAATGATGCCGCCAAAGACATGCGCCGCCAGCTGCTGGCCACCGGCCGAGGCGCTGGCCGGCAGCGCGCCAAGTCGGCGCTGGGTGGCATGAACCGACGGCATCGTCATCGCCGTCGCCCTGACAAGCGCCATCGTCGGCAGCAGGGCGGCGAAAATCAGGACCCGTCTGCCACCTGAAAGCATGTCGGCAAAACCTGGCAATTCATCGAGAAGCAACCAGGTGACCGCCGCCAGAACGGCAAGGATCACCAGACTGTCCCAGCGCAATCGCGCCATCGTCAGCAGAATGAACAGGCCAAAGGCCAGCGCGCCGATGCTGGCGACAAGACCATCAGCTCGCGCGGTCACAATGGCGCCGACAGCCGCCACCCAGGCGATTGTGAGACAGGCAAGGCGCGCCTGTCGCAGCGCGTTCGTCAGGAATGTCAGGCTGGATCTTGCGATCATTGGGGCTTCCGCGGATGGCGATGCCCGAGTATGACAGGTTTGACGGCCCGGCCAAGAGTTGAATGTCGGGATGAAATCGCCGGAAAGTCGCCGTAATGGCAATCACCTCGGTAATGCCGTCACCTGTCAGACCAGACAGCGAATTCATGTCCCGCCGGTTCGGTGAAATGGAACCGGCGCCCGCCCGGAAACGGGAAGACCGGTTTGACGATGACCGCACCATGCTGCCTGACCAGCCGTTCGCTCGCTGCCAGATCGAGGCTGTAAAAGACAATCAGCGCGCCGCCGGAACCGGCGCGGCTTGCCAGATCGGCAGGATAGATCCCGCCATCAAGCCCGGCCCCGTGAAAGGCAAGATAGGAACCATACTCCTCGAACTGCCAACCGAAGGCGGCGGAAAAAAAGGCCCGCGTCGCCGCCATATCCGCCGAGGCAAACTCGACATAATTGATCTTGTGATGGGCGAGCCTGTGATCGCTGACGGTATTCTGATGAGTTGACATGGCGCTCATTGCCTTCTGCTTCGCTGCTGCCGGGCCATCCGCTACAGCCACGTGCTGGGCCGGCGGGTGCTGGGCCGGTATCACGGGACAAAGCCTGGCCGCGCGCCGGCCATGCAGCAAATCACGTTTCCGATATCCGGATGACAGGCAGGATCACGGACAAAAAAAGAGGCGCTTTCGCGCCTCTTTTAGTGTGCTCCAACTGAAGGATGAGTTGGAGCTTTGTGTGGGTGCCATCACACAAAGCCTTGGAGGTCGCGGGACCTTGTCCGCTACAAAACACAGCTGAACGGTAACGTTTGCCGGAATCACAATAAAGAGCCGACAAGGGAAAAGATTTTTCCTCGACCATCAATAATGGGCCCATAATGGGTCACCAACGGGCGGAGCCAATGACCGGCGAAATAGCCCGCTGGCACTGACCGGCAATATGCCCTGACAGGCCTCAGGCGTGGATCTTGTTCCAATAGGGGTCCATCCCATAGCGGGTCGCCATGAAATCGACAAAGGCGCGGGTGCGTTTTGGCAGGATCGTCGTCTTCGGATAGACGGCATAGACGTCATACTCGGCCCATTCATAATCGCTCAGAACCGGCTTCAGAAGGCCATTATTGATGGCGTCGTAATGCAGAAAATTTGGAAGGCAGGTGATGCCGAGACCGGCGATCGCCGCCTCGCGCAGCACATCGCCATTATTGGCCGAGAGTTTCGGCGACACCCGCAGCACCCCGGGCTTGCCGTCCGGCCCCCGATAGCGCCAGTCATTGGGCGTCTTGTCATTCGAATAGACGAGTGCAGGTGCAGCTTCGAGGTCTTCGGGCCTGGTGATCGGCTGGTACTGCGCGAGGAAATCCGGCGATGCACAGGGAATATTGCGGACCGTCGAGATCTTTTTCGCGATCAGGCTGGAATCGGACAGCACGCCGATCCTGATCGCAAGGTCAAACCCCTCGGCGACCAGATCAACACGCTTGTCGGACAAATCCATGTCGATTCGTACATCCGGATGCGCGTGCATGAATTGCGAAATGGCCGAGGACATATGCGATACACCAAATGAAAGCGGCGTGCTGATCCTGAGTACACCGCCCAGGCCACCTCCGGAATTAAGCACTTCCTGTTGTGCCGCCTCCAATTCATCGAGTACCGCTTTACATCGCTCATAGAACCCTTGGCCAACCTCATTGAGGTACATCCGACGGGTTGTGCGTTGGATAAGGGGCGCGCCCAGCCTGATTTCAAGGTCCTTCAGGCGGCGGCTGACAGCGGATACAGCGATCCCCAGCCGTTCAGCAGCCTGAGTGAGGCTGCCTGTTTCGACCACCATGACGAATGCACGGATTTCCTCAATCTGGCTCATAATGTCGCACCTTACATTATTATTCTGAAAATTAGAATTATATTTTCCCTCTGATCGTCTTTTTACTTGGCTTGGCAATAATTACGTTGAATGGAGCCATGGGGACCCTCCCCCCTCCCATGGCGCTTCCCTGTTGTGGTTGACGGCGCGAAAAAAATCGGCAAAAGGCAGTCGTTATGACCGGATCACATAGAAACATTCTGAGGATCGACGCCAGCATGCGTCGCCAGAAATCCGTCAGCCGGATGCTGGCCGATGAGATGGTCGCCGCGCTTGGCGCCCGCAAATCCTCCATAAATGTGATCAATCGCGATCTCGCCGCCGGCATCGGTATCGTCAATGCCGCCTGGATCGAGGCCGAGCGGACGTCAGAAGAAAACCGCACCTCCGACCAGCGCGCGCTGCTGACCCAGTCAGACGCGCTTGTCGCCGAACTTCAGGCCGCCGATGACATTGTCATCGCGACACCGATCTACAATTTCAGCGTGCCTGCCGCGCTCAAGGCCTGGATCGACCTGATCTGCCGCGACAAGATCACCTTTGTCTATGAGAATGATTCGCCGCGCGGCCTGCTGTCGAACAAGCGTGCGACGGTCATCGTGACGTCCGGCGGCACGCTTGCCGGCAAGGACATCGATTTCACCACAAGCTATATCCAACATATTCTGGGTTTCATCGGCGTGGATGATGTGACGATGATTGATGTCACCGGCCTGTCGAAGAACCGCAGCAAGGTGATCGACGATGCGCGCAAGGAAATCAGCAGAGTCAGTGCGAGGCAGCTTGCCGACGCGCGCAATCTGTCGGTCGCCGAATAACCCTGCCCCACATCACCGCTTCCGGATCGCGTGACACCATGGTGGCGCGGCGCGGATCGATCACCGGCCGGCCCGAGAATCACGCCGGATATTAACAGGCCGGGCACAGCCGTTGCCATCCATGCCCGTTGCCATCTATGTATGGGATGCCAGCCTATACCGGCCCCACCAGCTGATTGCCCAACCCGGAAGGAGACCATGATGCCATCCAGCACCCATATGGACGATCTTGCCGCCCGCGCCCGTGCCGTCCTGCCGGCCGGCGGCTTTGGCAATTTCGATGCGGATGTCTTCATCCGCGAGGGTCACGGATCGCGCGTCATTGACGAGAATGGCCGCGAATTCATCGATTATCTGATCAGCTCGGGCCCGATGATCCTTGGCCACGGCCATCCCGAGGTCAATGAGGCCATCCGGGAACAGCTGGATCGCGGGATGACCTTTTTTGCCAACAACAGCGCCGGGCTGGAGCTGGCCGAGGAAATCTGCCGCGCCGTCGCCTGCGCCGACCAGCTTCGCTATGTCAGCACCGGCGGCGAGGCCGACATGTATGCCATGCGACTGGCCCGTGCGCATACGGGCCGCACGAAAATCATGAAATTCGAGGGCGGCTATCACGGCATGTCGGCCGAGGCGCTGATGAGCCTTGCCCCGACTCGGCTGCAGAATTTTCCGCGCCCGGTTCCCGACTCGGCCGGCATCCCGGAGACCGTCGAGGATGACATCCTCGTCGCGCCTTTCAATGATGCCGCTTTCGCGGCGTCGCTGATCGATGAACATGCCGACGATATTGCCGGCATCATCGTCGAGCCGCTGCAGCGCCTGATCCCGCCGGCACCGGGCTTTCTGGAAGCGCTTCGCGAAAAGGCGTCCCGGCACGGCATCGTGCTGATCTTCGACGAGGTTGTGACCGGCTTCCGCCTTGCCTATGGCGGCGCACAGGAGGCTTACGGTGTCACCCCCGATCTGTGCACGCTTGGCAAGATCATCGGCGGCGGCCTGCCATTGGCGGCGGTGGCCGGGCGCGAGGAGATCATGCGCCATTTCAACAGAGATGCTGTCGGCGCCGAAGCCTTCACCTTCCAGACCGGCACGCTGAGCGGCAACCCGCTGGCCGCCGTCGCCGGCCTGAAGACCCTGGAGATCCTGCGCCGGGAGGCAAGCTATGAGACGCTTTATGCTACCGGCAAGCGGCTGATGGCGGGGATGTCGGACCCGCTCACCGCGCACGGAATCGCGCACCAGATTGTCGGCTCACCGGTTCTGTTCGATGTGATCTTCACCGCGACGCCGGTGCTGAATTACCGTGACATTCAGGGCGGTGATGCCCGGCTTGCCGGCATTTTCAACAGCGCCGTCCGCGAGCAGGGTGTGCTGAAACCGGCGGCAAAGCTGTATCCGCATCTGGCGCTGAGCGAGACGGATCTTCAGGAAACCGAAGCTGCCTTCGCTCATGCCGCCGGACAGGTTGTCGCCGCCGCCACCGCGCATTAGACTTGCCGGCATGTCGCAGACCATTCCCGCGCCGCACCAGGATGTGCGGATCGAGGCAAGCTGGAAGACCCGGCTTGCCGGCCAGTTCGCAGCACCGCATATGGTGTCGCTGAGTGCCTTCCTGCGCGCCGAGAAAGCCGCCGGCAAACGCATCTACCCGCCGGGAAGCCGGATGTTCCGCGCCTTTGAGCTGACGCCTTTCGATGATGTGAAGGTGGTGATCCTCGGCCAGGACCCCTATCACGGGCCGGGACAGGCGCATGGGCTCAGTTTTTCCGTGGCGCGCGGCGTCACCCCGCCACCATCCCTTCAAAACATTTATCGCGAGCTTGAGAGTGATCTGGGCATTCCGCATCCCGGACATGGCAATCTTGAAGGCTGGGCACGCCAGGGCGTGCTGCTTCTCAATGCCTGTCTCACCGTCGAGGACGGGCGCGCCGGATCGCATCAGGGCAAGGGATGGGAGCCCTTTACCGACGCGGTGATTGCCGCGCTGAACCGCGAGCGCGAGAATCTTGTCTTTATCCTGTGGGGCCGCAAGGCGCAGGACAAGGGCGCGGTCATCGACCGGACACGCCATCTGGTACTGACAAGTGTTCACCCCTCGCCGCTGTCGGCCTCGAACGGGTTTTTCGGCAGCCGGCCCTTTTCCGCGGCGAACGCGTATCTCGAATCGCATGGCATAACCCCGGTGGACTGGACTCCGGTGGACTGGACCCCGGCATGAGCGGCGCGCCGACGCCGCCCTCAAACCAGCTTGGCATCCTGTTGATGCTGGGGGCGGCCGTCACCTTCGGCCTTCAGGACGGGCTGTCACGGCTGCTTGCCGAGGCCTATAACGTGATGAGTGTCATCACCATCCGCTACTGGGCCTTTGCGTTGTTCGTGCTGGCCTTCAGCGCCAGCCGCCCCGGCGGGATCCGCGCCGTGGCGCGCACCGGGCGGCCGGTCCTGCAGGCAGCCCGCAGTGTTCTCCTGATCACCCAGATTTGCACCGCCACCTATGGATTCACCGTCATCGGCCTTGTCGGCTGGCAGGTGATTTTCGCCAGCTATCCGCTGATGATCGCCGCCCTGTCGGTGCCGTTCCTTGGCGAACGGGTTGGCTGGCGCCGCTGGCTGGCCATCCTGGCCGGTTTTGCAGGTGTCGTGGTGGCTCTTAATCCGGGCAGCGAGATTTTTGGCCCGGCGATGCTGCTGCCGCTGTTCGGGGCGGCGCAGTTCGCCCTCTATGGAATTCTGACCCGCATGGCCGGCCGCGGGGATTCGACCGAAACAAGTTTCTTCTGGACCGGCATTGTCGGCGCGCTGGCCATCACGCTGGTCGCGCCACTTGCCTGGGCGCCGCCAACCGGCGGTGACTGGGGGTGGATGATATTGCTCTGCACCGCGGCGATCATGGGCCATTTCATGCTGATCAGGGCGTTCGAGATCGCCGAGGCCGGGGTTCTCCAGCCATTTGCCTATTTCGGCATCGCCACCTCGGCGGCGGTCGGATATTTCGGTTTCGGCGATGCGGTGACACCGGCAATGCTGACCGGTGGCGGCATCATCGTCATGGCCGGCCTGTTTACCCTGTGGCGTGAACGTCTGGCCGCGCACCGCCGCGCCGGGGACAGTTGATCAGCTTCCCTGCCCGGCAAGGCGCGGCATCGACACCGCCACCGTCATCCAGCAATTGTCGAACTCGCCCCCCTCGACAAGCTCGACCGACCAGTTGAAATACAGCACCTGACCGCCATTTGTTTCCATGAAGACATCGAACGTGGCGCGGTTGTCATTGCCCGGCACCGGCACGATCCGGTGGCTGGCATGGTTCAACATCTCGCCATAGGCCGGTCCCTTGAGCATGCCGGCGAACCGCGGCAACGGGCCAGTCATCGCACGGTTGCGCGGATGCGCGAAATTCCAGGTCTGCGCAATGCCGAAATCCGGGCTCGGATTGTCATTGAACTGCAGCGCCTTCATCTGGATGGCGACCACCTCTTCGGGCGCGATCGACGGATCGGGGACGACAAGGTCGGTCGCGCGGGCCATGAATCCCGGCAGGATCAGGCCAAGGCTTAGCAGCAGGATCGGCAGAACAGATTTGATCTTCATCACTTCAAACTCCCTTCATCCCCCGATTGTTGCATCTTGTGTAGATGGGGCGCGACACCCACATCTGCAATCGTGGCGGGGCATGGCGCCTTGTGACATGGCGTCACGCCATCATCATGTCGCCGCTGAGATCAATGGGAGTGTTGGTGATGAATATCCTGATCCAGGGCGGCGGGCGCGGAATCGGCATGGCGCTGGCGCAGCATGCTCTTGCAGCTGGCGCGACACGGCTGTTCATCACCGCGCGCGACCCGCTGGCCGCACCGGCCTATGACATGCTGGCACCGGATGATCGCGTCACCTTCCTGCCACTTGATGTCACAGACGAGGCCAGCATCATGGCGACCGGCGCGCGGATCGCCGGGGCCGTGCCGCAGCTTGACCGGGTGATCTGCACCGCCGGCATGCTGCAGCAGGGCGATATCCGGCCGGAAAAACGTGTCGCCGACCTGAAGCAGGACAATCTGCTGCATCTATACCGGGTCAACGCCTTGGGCCCGGTGCTGCTGGCGCGTGAACTGTGGCCGCTTCTGAAAGGCGATCACAGGCTGCATTTCGCCGCCATCTCGGCGCGGGTGGGATCGATCTCTGACAACCGTCTTGGGGGCTGGTACGCCTACCGGGCCAGCAAGGCCGCGCTGAACCAGCTGATGCGCACGCTGTCGGTCGAACTGGCGCGGGCCAACCCGAATGGATGCGTCGCGACATTGCATCCGGGGACCGTCGACACCAACCTGTCAAAACCATTTCAGGGGGGTGTGCCGGCCGGCAAGCTGTTCACCGCGAACCATGCGGCCGGCTGCCTGTGGCAGGTTCTGGAC
>Ga0181565_10003988_pt1 | contig 11303 bp, 8 predicted proteins | sample 101ome_16_FD_129661 | JGI IMG/M metagenome (GOLD analysis project Ga0181565, IMG submission 129661) | Coastal salt marsh microbial communities from the Groves Creek Marsh, Skidaway Island, Georgia - 101401AT metaG (megahit assembly) | ecosystem: Environmental > Aquatic > Marine > Intertidal zone...
ACGAGACATCGGCGCTCTGTTCGCGCGTCGGCGATTGAACGAGGAGAGTAATCTGTGTTACGGCGAGGGTGGCGCGGGGACGTGGTCGGATGGGAAGTTGACGACGCGCATCGGGAGGAATAGTGAACGCGTGCGCGCGGTGTTGCAAGCGTTGGTGCGCTTTGGCGCGCCCGAGGACATCCTCGTCAACGGCAAGCCGCATCTCGGCACCGATCGCTTGGTACGTATTTTGCGCACGGCGCGGTTGTATTTGCAGACGATGGGGGTGGAATTTCGATTCGGCGAGAGATGCGCGCGAGTGAATCGCGACTCGCGCTCGGGCGAGGCGAGCGGGGTGACGCTCGCGAACGGCGATGTCGTTCGCGCCAAGGCTGTCGTGCTAGCCGCGGGACACTCCTCTCGCGGTCTCATGGAGGCGCTGCACGACGAAGGCGTAAAACTATCGTATCAATCCTTCGCCGCAGGGTTTCGCATCGAACATCCGCAGGGCATGCTGGACACGATTCAATACGGCGCCAAGTACGCCGGGTACGTCGACAACGGAAAGGGACCGCTTCCCGTCGCCGATTACCGCGTCGCCAACACCGTCCCGCACGGCATCGCCGCAGGTCGTGCGTGCTATAGCTTTTGCATGTGTCCGGGAGGACAAATCGTCCCGACGTCGACGGTGAGCGACGAACTATGCATCAACGGCATGAGCTTTAGCAAACGCGCGAGCAAGTGGGCCAACAGCGGATTGGTGAGCACGATCACGGAGGCGGACGCGGCGCCGTACGCGGACGACGGGTACGAACCTCTGTGCGGCGTCGCGTTCCAGCGTCACATCGAACGCGAGGCCGCCATCATGGGCGGCGGCGATCTGGTGGTGCCCGTACAAACCGCCGAAGATTTTTTGAGCAAACGCGTCTCCGACGCCGCGTCGCTTCCCTCGAGCTCGTACCGACTCGGCGTCACGCCCGCGCCTTTGCACGAACTGTACCCGGCCGAAGTCACGGCAACGATTCGCGAATCGCTCGTGCGTTTCGACAAGCAACTGCCGGGATTTGCCGGACCGCGCGCGTTGATTCACGCGCCCGAGGCGAGGACATCGTCGCCCGTGCGCATCGACCGCGATAAAGAAACCATGTGTTCGGTGTCCATGGTCGGCTTGTACCCCACGGGCGAGGGCGCCGGGTACGCCGGTGGTATCGTCTCCGCCGCGTGCGACGGACTCGCGGCCGCCGAGGCGATTTTACGCGCGAGGGCGTAGGAAAGAAGTGTACTCGTGTAGAACAATTATCAATACATGCTAGTCTCGCGCTACGTATCCGCCGCCGCGTCTGGGCAAATCCCACGCGCGATCGACCTCGAACGCGTCCACGCCGCTCGCATACGGCGGCGCGTCTAAATCTTCATCGCGTATGGCGACCAGCGTGGCGTCCAAAATCGACCGAACCGTCGTATCCAGTTTTTTCGCTCTCTTTTGAAGCTCCTCGTCGACGAGTCGTCGCCACGTCTTGTTGTTGGCGCACCCGTGAAATAAGTTTTGAATCTGGTGCATCATGTGACGCACGCTCGGGATTCGATACCCATCCTTGGCCGTGCCGTACCTACCGACGGTTTCGTCCGCGTACACGGCGTACTTGTCGAGGAATTCGCGCCGAGACGCGCACGGATTGGACTCGGCGCCGAACACCTCGACGTCCGCCGTGCTCAACAAACCCCACGGATCGGCGTGCGCCTGACGCCCGATCATCACGCCCGCGATCTTCCCACCGTCCGCGGGCGCGCAATTCATCGCGTTTCGCACATCCGTCAACGTCTTCAATCCACCGTTTAAATGAAACTCGCACTCTGGAAAATCTCTCGCCAACGCATACGCCCACTCGTGTTTCAACGGCGGCACCGTCCTATTCTCCGCCGGCGACAGTCCATCGAGCAACGCTTTTCGAGCGTGCACGTAAAACCTCCTCACCGGCGTCTCGCGCGCGATCGTCTCCACGTAATCACACAGATGATCATACGAATCCGCGTCGTCCACGCCGATGCGACACTTGACGCTCACCGGCGTCCCTTCCGGCGCGTTCTCCGCCATCGCTCCCAGACAATCCGCCACCAATCTCGGCTCCATCATCAACGCCGCTCCAAAACACCCCTTACCCGCCACTTTCGGACTCGGACACCCAGAGTTCAGATTAATCTCTTCGTATCCGTACGGTGCCGCGATCGCCGTCGCCCGTCCCAAATACTCGGGCGTCGATCCTCCCAACTGCAACACCGTCCCGCAGTGCTCGGCGGGATAATCCAAAAACCGATCGATCCTCGTCCCGTCCTCGATCGCGTGCGTGAGCGTCTGATCCACCTCCATCTCCGTCCACAACCACGCGTGTCGGGACAACAACCGACACATGACGCGAAAGTGCGGCGTCGTGTACTCCATCATCGGCGCCACGCTGAGCGCGCTCGGACGCTCGGGTCGCGGTCGCGTCGCCCTCGCGACGTCGACGTCGACACCATCGACGCCCGGACCGCGCACGTAGCGCTCGGACGCCCATCGCCAGGTGGGCGTCGTCGTCGACGTCGACGAGGTCGAGGCGGCGGCGATCGCGCGTCGACGTCTGGAGACGGACGCCGCGACGCGCGCGGTCGTCGAGCGCGCGGACGAGGACGCGCGCGACGCCCGTCGCGTCGTCGACGCGCGCGAGGACGGTGACGCCACGAGGGCGCGCGCGACGCGGTGCATGTCTCGCGTCGACGTCTGGCGGTGAACAGTCGCCAGAAATCGACGACGATGATGTCGGCGCTCGCGCGGACGTCTCGCGTCGACGTCTCGACCGTCGCGTCCGCGCGACGGTGGTCGCGATCGGCCTCGACGTCTCGACGCGCGCCGCGCGCGCGCGCGACGTCGGACGACGACGACGACGACGCGGTCAAGACGGCGTTCGCCAAGGTGTACGCGCCCGATTCCAACAAATCCATCCATTTCGGCGTCTTCACGCGCGACGTCGACGCGTCGGCGGTTCCGAACGATGACGAACGCGCGTCTCGTCGCGCGCGCGCCGCGCGCGAGCTCGCGGTGATCGACGACGAGGAGCGGGCGAGACGTTTGGTGGTGGGGAAAGCGGCGAGCGCGGCGACGGCGGCGACGGCGGCGGCGCAGCTCGCGTTCGGCGCGAGTCGACCGGAACGGGCGTTCATCGCGATTCCGTTGTTCTTCGCGCTCGGTTTCGTCGGTTCGGCGAAGACGGGGGCGTGAAACATCGCGCAGGCTGGCGTGTGGGACGTGGACGGGTCCGGCTTGCGCGAAATCGAAGACGCGTCGTTGGCGAGGGCGATTCGGGAGAAAGTGAATGATTTTAACCTCAAGAGCGCGATCGCGGTGGCGGTGATCACCGCGCTGTACGTTGCGTTACCGGTGCGGTCGTGATGCGGGTGAGAGAGAGGTAGACGCGTCGACGGTGGACTCGGTGACGACGAACGCGGGAGACGCGGATTTTCCGCGGCGCGTTCGTCCGATTTTTTGTCATCGTCGACGCGCGCACGCGTTTGTAACAAAAGAAACTGGCGAAATTGCTGAACCGTGCGAATTAGTTATTAATTATAGCGTCGAATCGTCGCGACGACGACGATCACATCACTCGCGCGGCGGCGCGACGGATTTGACGTGTAAATCCGCGTATTGCTCGTCGCTCACCAAGCCAGGCGCGCGCGTGAGTAAACACTGTCCCGCCGCCGTCTTCGGGAATGCGATGACGTCCCGGATGGATTTCGCCCCCGCGAGCATCATCACCAATCGATCGAGCCCGAACGCGAGACCGCCGTGCGGCGGCGCGCCGTATTGAAACGCCTCCATGAGATAGCCAAATTTGTTCTCAGCCTCGTCGGCGCTCAATCCGATGGCGGCGAAGACTTTTTCTTGCGTGTCTCGTCGATAGATGCGCAGGGAACCGCCGCCGATCTCCACGCCGTTGTACACCAAATCGTACGCGATGGCGCGCGCGTTTGTTAAATCGTCGGGATTGGCGCGAACGTCGTCTTGATTGGGCGCGGTGAACGGGTGGTGCATCGCCTCGAAGCGCGACTCGTCCTCGTTGTACTCAAACATTGGAAACTCGGTGATCCACGTCACGGCGTGCGCGTCGTCGGGAATGAACCCGTACGTCTTAGCGACGTATTGACGCACACGGTCGAGGGTTTTGTTCACCAACGCCTTGTGACCGGCGGCGAAGAGTAAGAGTTCACCCGGTTTCGCGCCGGCGGCGGCGATCATCGCCGACGCGTGCGCCGCCGTCGCCTCGACCAAACCCTTGGCGCCCTCGAGCGAGACGCCGTCCGCGGCGACGCGAGCGAAGGCTAACCCTCCGGAACCGGCCGCGACGGCCTCGTTGAAGACGTCGCCTTTGGGTTTGAGCTTGGAGTTGGGGATTTTCCCGTCGTCGTTCACCACGAGCGCCTTGACGGTGCCCGAGGCGGCGGCGAGCGCGTCGGAAAAGATTTTAAATTCACACCCCTCCAAAGCCGCGTCCAAGGTGGCCATCTCCAGTCCGTATCGTAAATCAGGCTTGTCGCTTCCGTATTTTTCCATCGCCTCGGCGTACGTCATCTTCGGGAAGCTCGCGGGGAGGTCGACGTCGACGCCGCTCTTGAACGCGGCGCGCATCAAATCCTCCGCCAGCTTCATGATGCCCTCGTCGTCCGTGAACGCCATCTCGATGTCCAACTGCGTGAACTCGGGTTGGCGATCGGCGCGTAAATCCTCGTCTCGGAAACACCGCGCCACCTGATAATACCGATCGACGCCAGCCACCATGAGCATTTGTTTAAACAGTTGCGGCGATTGCGGCAACGCGTACGCGCCCCCCGGTTGCAAACGACTCGGCACCAAATAATCTCTCGCCCCCTCGGGCGTGCTCCGCGTCAGCGTCGGCGTCTCAACCTCTAAAAATCCGTACTCATCCTCCAACACGCGTCGCAACGCGCGCAGCGTGTCGTGTCGAAGCTTGAGATTTCTCGCCATCTCCGGCCTTCGCAAATCCAACACGCGATGTTCCAAACGCGTCTCCTCCTTGATCTCCTCCTTCTCCCCGCTCGCCTCCGACACCGCGAACGGCAACGGTTTCCCCACCGTGTTTAAAATCTTTAATTCCGTCACCACCAGCTCCACCGTGCCCGTCTTTGTCTTTTTATTCACGCTCTTTCTCGCGCGCACCGTACCCTTGGCGCGCACCACGCACTCCGGTCTCAGGAGCCCGAACGTCTCGCGCACCTCCTCGCTCGCCTCCTCGCTCGCGACGATCTGCGCGATGCCACTGTGATCGCGCACGTCCGCGAACGAGATCCCGCCCATATCTCGAGACTTGTCGATCCATCCGCAGAGCGTCGCCTCGACGCCCACGTCGCCGTCGCCGAGCGTCCCCGCCAGGCGATCCCTGCTCGGCCACTCGAGCGCCCCCGGCGTCGACGCGCGCGCGGACACCCCGCGCGCACCGCGTCGCGCGCGACCTCGCGCGGGCGCGACGTCCGCGCGCGTCGGCGCGGGCGTCGACGAGACGACGCGCGCGGACGCGGACGCGGTGAGCCCGCTGGCTGGGACGACGTGCGCGGCGCCGGTGAGCCTCGCGCGCGTCGACGCGCGACGCGAGGACGCGAGGAGCGGGCGCGCGAGCGTGCGCTCGAACCTCGCGAGCGTCTTGGACATCATCCGAGACGCGCGACGAGGTGTGACGACGCTGGGCGCGCGGGTGGCGATTCTTCAGGTTTTGGGAAAGAATCAGAACGGGACTCCGTGACGCGTCGTCGCGCGTCGCGTCGAGAGGGATGCGATCGTCGACGACGACGGTGTCGTCGGCGTCGTCGTCGGCGGCGGCGTCGACGGTGGACGCGCGTCGCCGCGCGCGCGCGAGACGTCCGGGACGTGCGGCGGTAACGACCGCCAGTCGAGGCCGACGCGCAGTCTCGACGCGGGCGAGCGACGACGCGGGCGAGCGCGATGGATTCGGACGCGACGCCGGCGTGTGGGCGCGCGCGCGGTTCGTGACGCGGGACGCCAAGACGCGCTTGGCGCTTCCGGGGAATCTCTCGCCGCAGGTTGGCGAGCGACCGTTCAGCGACCAAGTGTTCGGATTCGCGTTTTGCGTCGCGACGTTTCTGGCGTTGGGACGCGTGGACGATTGTCTCGTCTCCACGCGAGGCGTGCCGTTCATGATTTCGTCGTGGGCGTCGCTCGCGGTGTTGGCGTTCGGGACGGTGGACGCGCCGCCGTTGCGGCTGTGGAACGTCGTCGTGGGCCAAATCGCGAGCGCGGCGATCGCGTTGGCGTGCGTGGGAGCGTTCGGGGCGGGGTCGCATCTCGCGCGCGCGTTGGCGTTGTCTCTGTCGTTGACGGTAATGATGCGTCTGGGGGCGATTCATCCGCCCGCGGGCGCCGTCGCCGTCGCGGCCGTCGACGGCGCGTACGTCGACGCTTTCGGGTTGTGGTACGTTGTTTTTCCGGCTTTCACCGGGTCGTTCTTCATCATGTTCATGTCCAGGGCGTGTCAATGGATGAAGAAGAGGTTTGAATTTGAATTTTCAGACGTCGCGCGCGCGTTCGCGCGTTCGTAGACGGTGTTGTTTATGTAATATAGCTTTCAAGTCGCGTCAGCATGCTTCGAGCGCGCGCGCGTTTCGTCGCCATCGCGCGGGCGACGTCCCGGGCACGCGCTCAAAAAACCGAGGCACGAATACCTCCCCGCGAGATTCACGCTCGGCTCTCGCGCGACGTTCGCGCTCCTCCACGGCTCGCTTGGCGCGTCGCGCGTCGTCCCATCGAGACTCCTCCATGGCTCGAAAGCACTCACGCCACACGACCTCCGTGTCTCGCGAGTCATCCAAACGCGTGTGCCGAACGATGTTCCCTCTGAACGCGGTCGGATCGGTGACGTCGTATCGCGCGATGACGTCGCCGATCGTCGAACGCGCGACGACGATTTTCCCGTCGTACCGGCCGTAAATGTCGCACTCGGCGACGCCGGCGGCGTTGAAAATTTGACCTCGAACCGAGCGTTTCGATCCGTAGGCGTACTCGGCGACGTACCCCGTGCGTTCACACGTGACACGCCACGTGTGTTTACGCTTCATTCTCGACGTCCACCGCGGGACGAATCGCCACTCAAACGTCGGCAAATCGTACTCGTACGCCTCGTCGTCGAGGTCGCGGAGGAGGATGCGCGCCGAGCCGACCAATTCCACCTCGATGTGCGCGCCGACGAGGTGTGGACGAGGCAACAGTTGTCCCTCCACGCGCACGTTCGTGCGCTCGTCCTCGGTGTAGTGCGCGGACACGGGCGGGTGATGCGAGACTTGTTCCCACACGGAGAAGAAACGCTCGCCTCCGGCGAAGACGACGCTGTGGGTCGCCGTCTCCCCCAACACGGGGTTTAACGGCTTACGCAGCGACACCGGCGGTTCGTTGTCGCTCAAAATCGCCAACACAATCGCCGCCATACGATCTCGCGGGCTCGCGCGCGCGTCCACGCGTCGCAACGCGTCAAAAAATCGAATCGTCCTCGACGGCGCGTCCTCGGAAATCGAAGACTTCTCATCCGTCACCGCTCTGAGCACGGAATTCCTCGCGCACCACCGTATTGGTGTGCCCAGAAACGACGTCAAATCCACACGTCGACCGCGCGCGATGATCGAAGCCATCGCCGCGAGCGCTCTCGCGTGCGCGCGCACTCTCGCCGCGTACGAACCGCCGCGACTCTCGAATTCCATCGCCGCGCCGACGCGCGTCAGCGTCTCGTGCGCGCCCGCATCCTCGCTCGCATCCTCGCCCGCGTCCTCGAATCGATCGAGACAATCGTAAAAACTCTCGTCGTCCGAGGAATCGTCGTCGACGCGCGTCGACGTCGACGCGCACGAGAAACACGCGCGAGTCACCATGTGACGTCGTCGGCGCGGAAAAGTTCACACGATTGGTCGATTCACTTCCCGCGTCATCCTCGCGCGCCGCCGCGCGCGCTCGCCGCCGCGCGCGCGAGACGCGCGATCTCAAGTATCGCGATCGTCGTCCTCGCGCGATCGTCGTCTCTCGCGCGCGCGACGCGATCGAGGAGGACGTCGACCGCGTCGTCGGGCGGCACTCTTCGTCATGAGGTACGGCGCGCGCGACGGTCGCGACGCGCCGCGCGAGAGACGACGACGAACGCGACGCGCGAGAGATGACGACGCTCGATGACTGACGACGTTCACCCGTCCCGCGCGACGGACGGCGCGCGCGACAGTCGAGACGACACGGATGCGAACGGCTCGTTCGAGATGACCGCGCCTCGTCCCGCCGACGCCGAGCGCGGACGCGACGACGACGACGATGGGATCGAGGACGGAGCCGATCTCGAGCCGGTGCGCGTGGATTTCGAATCGATGAACGAGCGCGAGCGTCGCGTGCAGCTGTGGAAGGATTGCTTTTGGGATCTCGAAGCGAAACTCGCGCGGTGGTTCGGGCTCGAGGACTCGAGGTACGAGTACGAGCTCGCGGTGGCGGAGGAGGAGCGCGAACGAGAGGCGGCGGCGCGCGAGGCGGCGGCGCGCGAGGAGGACGCGCGCGCGGTGGGCGCGGAGGACGGTGAGGCGACGCGCGCGTGAGCGCGAGAGACGACGGGCCGCGGGACGCGGGACGCGACGACTCCTCGCGCCCACCGCGCGCGCGGTGCCCGCGAATCGATTCAGCCATTTGTAATTGTAACGACGCGATGCCGCGCTCGGCTCGAGAGACGTCGACGCGGAGGAGGCGCCGACCGGCGCGAACCGCCGACGAAGACGCGCGCGCCGCCGAAGTCGCGCCCACGCCTTCGGGACGCGTCAGAAACGCGCGCGCCGCGCGTTGTCTCGAGACCTCGCCGGTGAGGATGCCGAGACGTGCGATCGCGCGCATGGCGCTCGCGGTGTTTCTCGTCGCGTGCGCGCTCGCGTCGCCCGCGCTCGCGCTCGAAAACTGTGGGGACAATGTGACGAGTTTTCGACGCTGGGCCGATCTGCGCGCGTTTCGTAATCCCCCGCTTCGAGGCGCGTTTTGCGTCACCCGTCTGTCGAAAGACGGCGTCGCTGGGTGTTCGAACGACGCCGTGACCTCGGCGCCGCTGCGACGATTGCGACCGGACGGGTCGGACGAGACGATCGCGCTCGCCGGCGAGAGGGTGTTACTGGCGACGCCGGCGGCGTGGCAAAATTTGATGCGAAAGGCGTTCGCGAGCGACGCGGCCGAGGCAAAGGCGCTGCGATCGAAGATTAAGGGCGTGTTCGTCGAGTCCGTGTCGGCGGATATCGAGGAGGAGAGAGGATGGGCGAAGGGGTACGCGCCGGGGCCCGCGCATCGCGTAAACGTCACCGGAGGCTTCGTGGGGGGCGTCGACGCGACGGGGATGGATTTGAGAGGCGTGCCGATGATGTTGTTGGATCGACCGAGCACGGTGTTGGCGAGAGCACGCGCGGCGGATAACGCCGAGATGGAGTCGAAGGGGGCGTCCGAGTCAAAATTGTGGCGCGTGCAGACGGATGAGCGCATGGCGGGTTTGGGGAAACAACCCACCATCAATCCTCCGAATTCGGTCACGTGTTTGAAAGCGGGGACGTGTCTGCCGATCGGAGGATACAGTGTCGTCGCCACGCTGCCGTCTCTGAGCGATCCGAGCGCGCATCGAGGTAAGAGCGTGATCATCCTGGCGGCTCGCATGGACGCCGCCGGCTTTTTCAGAGATGCCACGCCGGCGGTTAACTCCCGCATGACTGGTCTCGTCGCCCTGATGGCGGCCGCGACGTCCATGAAGAAGATGTACGCGCAGCTAACGCCCGAACAGATCAAGCATCCTGTGGCGTTCGTCGCGCTGAGCGGCGAGGATTTCGGCAAGCTCGGTTCGGATAGAATCATGCGCGAGCTGGTCAAGTCACCGGAACATTCCAAATTACCCGGTCTCGCCGGCCGAAAGATTCGAGCCATCATCGAACTCGGTCCGTTGGGATTCTCTGAATCGTTCGTGGGCGAGCGCACACCGACCATTTACGTCCACGGCGCGCACGAAGGAAACATGCTGCGTCGCATGCAGATGATTGCCAATACGTTTGATTTTGAAGAGACGGCGGAACTCGGCGCGCCGAAAATCATGGAGACGTCCGCGCCGACGTTTTCTATCCTTCAAGCCGACGATTTCGAATCCGCGTACCTGTCGGAAGATCCCGACGCGCCCATCGACGCGTTTGGCGGAACCTTCATGGACGCGGGCGCGTTGCGAGTCGTCAACGTCAAGCGCATGGAATCCGTCGTTCACGTCATCGCGCGTCTCGTTCGACAGATTGCGTTGACGAATCCGGACGCCGAGCCGCATTTAGACGTTCCAGCGTCCATCTCGGCGGTGAACAACCTCGCGGAGTGCCTCACGAATGACGATTTCGGATTGTCGGCGTGCGAGCTCGGGAACAAGTATCTCGCGGGCGACGCGACGAAAAGGTACGACGAGTACAGCGGCACGGCGCGACTCGGAGAATATAGCGACCCGACGACGCTTCCGACGCGGTATCCCGAAACCTTGATCGGTCTCGCCGCCGACGCGCAGTCGCACGCAGACAAGGGCACGTTGGCGCGCTTTGTGTGGAACTATCTCGCCGAGGCGACGTCGAGCACGATTTCTCCGGCCATGTGCGACGCGCGCGGCGCGTGCAGCAACGGCACCGCGTGCGTCGGCCACTCGTCGAAAAACGTGGGCGAATGTCACGCGACGACGACGAAATACGTCGTCGCGCTCTCCACACGTCTCAGTTTCGACCACAAGTCTCAAACGTGGTCCGTGCGCGACCCGAGCGACGCCATGGAGAAAAACGCGCCGCTCTGGACGGAGAGCAACTGGTCGCCGAGCATCGGCGCCGCGCTCGTTCAACCGGATTCGACCATCGCGTGGTTCAAGACGAAGAACGTCGTGCTCGCGTGCGCCGTGCTAGCCATGACGGTCTTCGCGTCGTTACAGTTGTGCGGTAAGAGCGGCGGCGCGCGAGACGGCGGCGGCGCAGAACGAGATCGTTTATTAGGCGGCGAGCGCCGCGTGGAGGGTTTCGGATTCGTTCGACGAGGCGAGACGTCGTCGGACGTTGAGCGCGCCGCGCCGCCGAAACCGCCGCCGACACCGGCGCCCGCACCGCCCACACCGGCGCCCGCGCCCACACCGACGCCCACACCGGCGCCCGCACCGGCGCCCACACCCAAAGCACCGCCGCCACCGCAACCGTCGAAACCATCCGACGCCCCGGGACCGAGACGCTGGAAACGATGACGAACGCGAGCGAACGACGGAACG
>Ga0181565_10004008_pt1 | contig 11271 bp, 9 predicted proteins | sample 101ome_16_FD_129661 | JGI IMG/M metagenome (GOLD analysis project Ga0181565, IMG submission 129661) | Coastal salt marsh microbial communities from the Groves Creek Marsh, Skidaway Island, Georgia - 101401AT metaG (megahit assembly) | ecosystem: Environmental > Aquatic > Marine > Intertidal zone...
GCCACTGAGTATTTCATCGCCTATGACGTATAAACCGATGTGCATATCTAGCTCCTAAAATAATTCACCCTGCAAAGGGCTTGATAGTTTACGCGACATACGTCGGGGCTGTTTTGACCGACTACCATGTTTGTTAAGAATTGACAGACTTTCCTGTCTGGCTTTTGATGTTTTTCTGCTATCACTCAGCTTGGCTTTTGCCTGGCGTGCGGCAACTTCATGATCAACTAACGGGGCAGGGTAGTCAGAGCCGATCTTAACCTTGAAACTGTCCTGCAACGTAGCTGACTTCTGCCAGGGTGTATGTATCCAGGTCTCACTGACATGGCGTAATTCAGGCAGCCATTTCCGAATAAAATGTCCATGCGGGTCTAGTTGCATGCTTTGTTTGACCGGGTTGTAAATACGCAGGGTGTTTATGCCGGTAGTACCGGATTGCATCTGTATCTGAGGGTAGTGAATGCCCGGCTCATAATCGACAAACTGCCTGGCCAGATGTAAAGCCGGTTCGCGCCAATGTAACCAAAGCTGATAACTGGCAACAGACATCAACATAGCCCGCATGCGAAAGTTTATCCAGCCGGTCTGATTAAGCATGCGCATACAGGCATCTACCAGCGGCCAACCGGTTTTGCCTTCTGACCAGGCAAGCAGGCGAGTTTGATCACAGTTAGTCTCTCTGAGATTGACTGTAGCCTGGTGTAAATTTTCAAATTCTATACGCGGTTCGCTCTCAAGTTTCTGAATAAAATGACAATGCCAATGAAGACGACTTTCAAAAGCGGATAAAGCTTTTTTCCATTGCGGATCAGTTGTGCTTTTAAACGTTTCTCGGGTTTTTTGGACAACTTCTCTCATCGACAAGCTTCCCCAGGCTAAATGGGGGCTTAATCTTGAACCTGCAGAAGCCGCCTTAGCCGGAGATGAAATCTCAAAGTTGTAGCGTTTGCCTCTGAATTTAAGAAAACTGTTCAAGGTCTTTTCAGCGATGTCTCTTCCACCGGGTTGCCGATCGGCACAATTGGCCATTATGATATCTTTTGCAGGGTATAACGGAATATCCATGCTTGAGATATCAACGGATTCAAGTGTTGGAACCGGATATTGACTGGCGGACATGAATGCTTCCCAATGTGCAGCCCAGTTATCCCGATTGCAGTGTCCTCGAATCACTCCTTGCTGACGGTATTCCAGCCACTCAACATTAAGAGCCTGAAGACATTGTTTGACACGCCGGTCCCGCTGGTAAGTCCAGTTGTTGCCGGTTTCCATGTGTGAGTTGATTTTGCAGATCGGGTATTGATGACAGAGTCGTTTCAGGACTTCTTCTGCAGGTCCAACTCTGATCACCAGTGGCTGTCCGATTGCGGTTAATGCATGGTTAAGGGATATCAGCGAATCTTTAACAAACTCCCAATGGCGGCTGGACATATCCGGTTGCCGCCAAAGATCGGGTTCGATGATATAAAGTGGAATAACCGGACCGCTTTGCGCTGCTGTGAAAAGCGCTTCATGGTCATCGACCCGCAAATCCCGTTTAAACCAGACTATCTGCATTAATCTCAGAATTTATTAAAAAACCATATATTAGGTGATTTGTGACGGCTTAATTTCTCAGATATTGCATGGATGTTGCGGCTTAATAATTCCCCTGATTTCTATAGGCCGCTAATCATTGAATTAACCGGCTGCACTGGGTATTTTGGGGTTTTAACAATTGATAGAAACAAACCATGAGTGAGCTGCAATACAACGTTCTTGATGAGCCTCTTAAACAATGCGGAATGAATCCGAAAACGGGCTATTTCAGAGATGGGTCCTGTCGGACTGATTCCACCGATGTCGGATCACATACACTCTGTGCAGTTGTTACAGACGAGTTCCTGCTTTACTCGAAAGCTCAGGGTAATGATCTGATAACACCGGTGCCGCAATATGATTTCCCCGGTTTGAAAGCTGGAGACCGCTGGTGTCTATGTGCTTCGCGATGGAAACAGGCTTTTTTAGAAGGTGCTGCACCGAAAGTCGTTTTACAGGCTACACACAAAAATGTCCTGCAAATTCTTGATCTTGACGACTTGCTGCCTTTTGCCGTGGATTTACCAAACCATAGTTAACCGCTGACTCAAAATTTTAAGCTCAAATATTAGTCAATTGCCGAGTTTTCAACCATTATTACTATAGATGTGATTGATAACCGGCCTGGACTGTGACTAAAACCTACAAAAGACTTTTTCTTTTTACCTTATTACTGATAACAGTCGTTCTGCTGTATTTTTATAAAACCCGTCCCCGGCCTGTGGAAGTGCAGGTTGCCGAGGTTGTTGCCGGTAATATTGAAGAAACAATTGCCAACACCCGGGCAGGCACTGTCAAAGCCTGTCGGCGTGCCCGCTTGGCACCGGCTATAGGCGGTCAGATAGATTCACTGCCTGTCAAAGAAGGGCAGCCGGTTAAACAGGGTGATGTTTTGCTGGCACTGTGGAGTGATGATTTGCAGGCACAGCTTAAGTTGGCTAACAGCGAAGCGGATGCCGCTAAAGACCATGCTGAAAGCATCTGTGTGCAGGCGCGAAATGCCCGCCGGGCGGCTGATCGTAAACAGGTTTTGCGTAAAACCCGGGTGGTCTCTGAAGAAGACCTTGAGAGGTCACTCGCACAGGCCGAATCCCAAGCTGCAGATTGTCAGGCGGCACGCACCTCGGCTCGTGTCAGTGTTGAAAGCGTTGGTGTGGTCATGGCGCAGTTGGAGAAAACCCGTTTAACAGCGCCTTTTGACGGTGTGATCGTCGAGGTAAACGGTGAATTGGGTGAGTACGTCACACCATCACCACCGGGTATTCCAACTTTGCCGGCAATCGATATGATTGACCGTTCCTGTTTTTATGTGGTTGCACCGATTGATGAAGTTGATGCAGCCAGAATCGCTGCAAACATGTCGGCAAGAATCTCCCTCGATGCTTATCGGGGCAAAGTATTTCCGGCGACAGTAAAACGTATTGCCGACTATGTTACCGATCGCGAAAAACAAGCCCGCACAGTCGATATTGAAGTGCATTTTACTCAGCCTGATGATATGCAAAAGATGTTACCCGGTTATAGTGCGGATGCTGAAGTCATCGTCAAAACCAAACAACAGACACTGTATGTGCCAACACAGGCTATTTTTGAGCAGGATCAGGTATTTGTACTGGATACGATGTTGAATACGCTGGCATTAAGACAGGTGAAAACCGGTATCGCCAATTGGCAGTTTACTGAAATTGTAGCCGGTCTGTATGAACATGAAAAAGTGGTGACAACACCGGATCGCACAGGAGTTGAAGATGGTGCTTACGCACGAATCGAAGCGCCCTGATCAGACCGTCAAGGATGGTTTGCTCCTTTCATTAAGGCATATCAAGCGCCGTTTTCAGGTTGGTGATGAATGGGTTAATGGTCTGGATGATGTGTGTCTGGATATCAATGCCGGAGATTATTTGTCTATCATGGGCCCGTCCGGTTCTGGAAAATCGACATTGTTAAATGTGCTGGGTCTTCTGGACAAAGCTGATGAAGGCGAATACCTGTTCAATCGAGAAGTTATCGGGGCTGCTTCCGAGTCCAGACTCGCACAGTTGCGCAGTGATAAAATCGGTTTTGTATTTCAGGCTTTTCATCTGATTCCGCGCTTAACTGCAGCTGAAAATATTGTCCTACCCCTTATGCTGGCCGGTGTTGGTCATCAGGAACGTAAAACCCGTCTGCAACAGGTGTTGAATGAATTTGATTTAAATTCAAGAGCACAGCACCGCCCTGATCAGTTATCCGGTGGTCAACGGCAGCGAGTTGCCATTGCCCGTGCTACGATCAGCCGTCCGACAGTTTTGCTGGCCGATGAGCCTACCGGCAATCTTGATTATCACTCCAGTCTGGATGTGATCAGTCTACTGGAATCGCTTAATCAACAGGGTATTACTTTGCTGGTTGTCACTCATGATAGAAAACTGGGAGAAAGAGCTGACAGAGTCATTCAGATGATTGACGGTAAAATCATTAGCTGAAATGAAACTTCACGATATCTTCGAGTTTTCATTACATGCCTTGCAGGGCTACTTATCCAGAACCCTGTTAACACTTCTGGCAATGAGCATCGGTGTTGCTTCAGTGGTGTTATTAACCTCACTGGGTGAAGGGGCCCGGCTTTATGTCAGTCAACAGTTTTCTTCTCTGGGCAGTAATCTTCTGATTGTCCTGCCCGGTAGAACCGAAACAACCGGAACTGCTCCACCGCTGCTCGGCGGCACCACTCGTGACCTGACGCTGGCTGATGCTCAGGCACTTTTGCAAAGTCGCCATATCAGCAAAGTCGCGCCGATTATCGTCGGTTCGGCACCGGTTTCATTTGCATCGCTGGAACGCGAAGTGACCATTCTCGGTAGTACCGCCAGTCTTTATGAAGTGCGTAATCTGAAAATGGCCCAGGGACGATTTTTACCGGCTATGGAGTGGCAACTCGCCAGTCAGGTGTGTGTGATCGGTGCGGGTCTTAAAAACGAATTGTTTGGCGCTAAACGTGCGTTAGGCCAATGGCTGCGGGTTAGTGCGGACCGTTGCCGTGTGATCGGTGTCCTGGCCCGCGAGGGCATGTCCATCGGTGTGGATATGAGCGATATATTGATTATGCCGGTAACTTCTGCGCGTCGTCTTTTTAATGCAACTTCATTGTTCAGAATTTTAGCTGAAGCAGAAAATAAATCTGTGATTGAAAAAGCCCGGCTTGAGATTGAGAACATTATTCGTGAGCGTCACGAAGGTGAAGCGGATGTAACGGTTTTAAGCCAGGATGCGCTACTCAAGACCTTTAATAAAATTCTTTCCACCTTGACCTATTCTCTGGGGGCTATTGCGGCAATCAGTTTGCTGGTCGCCGGCATCATGATTATGAATGTGATGCTGGTTGCGGTTTCTCAAAGGACTCGCGAAATCGGCTTATTAAAAGCTTTAGGAGCCGGTAATCATCAGATTATCTTGTTATTTGTTACTGAATCAGCGTTTTTATCGATCTCCGGGGCAGTATTGGGTTTGCTAGCCGGGTTAGGTATAAATATGTTTTTGCAAACTTTGTTTCCTGAGTTTCCTTTTGTCGCGCCTTCTTGGGCACTATGGTCAGCTTTGTCTCTGGCTATGTTAACCGGCATTGGTTTTGGCCTGGTACCGGCGGGCAGAGCGGCCAAGCTTGACCCGGTCACAGCGCTTTCAGGGCGTTAGCGATGAGCTTTTCTGATCTGATCAAATTTTCCTTTGCAGCGCTTTATGCGATGCCGTTGCGAAGTGCTTTATCGGCTCTGGGTATTGCTATCGGCATTGCGGCCGTGATTTTGTTAACGGCTATCGGCGAAGGTTTACATCGCTATATGATCAGCGAGTTCAGCCAGTTTGGTACCAATCTGCTGGCCATAACACCCGGTAAAACCAATACGCTGGGCTTTTCCGGGGCGCTGGTTAATACGGTGCGTCCGTTAACGCTGGAAGATGCCCGGGCAATTAAAAAACTGCCGCAGATTACGGAAGTGGTGCCTCTGGTACAGGGTAATGCGCAACTGGAAGCCGCAAACCGTCAGCGTCGAACCGTGGTTTATGGGGTCAGCGCGGGTGTTCCAGAAGTCTGGAAATTTAATCTTGCATCCGGGCATTTTTTACCGGCCGATGAGATTACCGCACCAAGAGCCTTTGTCGTATTAGGCAGTAAAATCAAACAGGAAATTTTTCCGGATAGTTCTGCTTTAGGTGAAATTATCCGTGTCGGTAGTTATCGTTTCAGGGTTGTCGGTGTGATGGAATCCAAAGGTCAGATGCTCGGATTTGATCTTGATGATGCGGTATATATTCCTACTTCACATGCCATGACGCTGTTCAATCAGGCCAGCCTGATGGAAATCGATGTGCTTTATCGACATGACGCGAATGTGCAAGCGACCCGCGATTCGATCGTAACACTAATTAAAACTCGTCATGGCAATGAGGATTTCAGTGTGGTCACGCAGGAACAGATGCTTGAGGTGTTAACCTCGGTGCTGGATATTTTAACCTTTGCAGTGGCTGCTTTAGGCAGTATTTCTTTACTGGTTGGAGGGGTAGGTATTTTAACAATAATGACTATTTCGGTTCAGGAAAGAACTTTTGAAATCGGTTTGTTAAGCGCATTAGGTGCCAGGCAATATCAGATTATGTGGTTATTTTTAGCAGAGGCGATCATGTTGGCCTCGATGGGGGGCGCTGCCGGTTTATTGTTGGGGTGGGGTAGCGCAATGTTGATCAATAGCCTGTTTGTTGATTTGCCCATTCATATTTCACTCACTTATGTCATATTAGCGGAGTCTCTGGCACTGATTATTGGTATGCTTAGTGGTGTTATTCCAGCAAGAGCAGCGGCGGTGATGAGTCCTTTAAAAGCGTTGAGAAGCGAATAATTTGAACATTCATGTCTATACCGGTGAAATTTATCTCTTTAAAAGCTGCACTTGTATTTTGCTTATCTCTGTTTGTTCTTTTATTTCTGTTTGCCTGTTCTTCAATGCCTGATACATCGCCAATTAAAACCCCGAGCACTTTTCGGCAAGCCGATGCAAATGCCAATCTGACTCAATATGCCCGGCAGATTATTGATGCTGATTCGAGTGATTCGGCTGTAGCGGTATTGAATGATGGTATGGATGCATTTCTGGCCAGAGCCTTGCTTATAGAGGCCGCTGAAAACAGTCTCGATCTGCAGTATTACATCTGGAAAAATGATATTACCGGTAAGATTATGATTTCCCTTTTACTGGAGGCGGCTGACCGGGGTGTCAGAATCAGACTGTTGCTTGATGATGTCAATATGAGCGGCAAAGATGCCGCACTGATAACATTGGATAGTCATCCGAACATTGAACTGCGTTTGTTTAATCCGTTTGAATATCGTTCCTCGCGTATATGGAATTTTTTAACCGACTTTAGTCGATTGAATCACCGTATGCATAACAAACTATTCATCGCAGATGGCCGGATAGCAATAATAGGTGGTCGTAATATCGGTGATGAATATTTTGCTGCCAGTGAACATGTCGAGTTCGCTGATCTTGATTTGCTGGTTGTAGGCAGAGCAGTCTCACAATCCGGACTTTCATTTGATGAGTACTGGAATGCCAAAGCGGCTGTGCCGGTCGCATCGATGATTGCAGATAGCCGGCGTTTATCGATGGAATCTGTCCGTTCTGATCTTGAGGCATTCCGAAAACAAGTCTCTTTATCCAATTATGCGCAAAACCTGAGTAAAAGCCATTTATACAAGGATGTACTGAACAATGAACTCAAATGGTTCAGCGGTCCTGCGCAGGTCATGGCTGATCGGGTCGATAAAATAAACGGATCGGTTAACGATAACGAATTGCTGGCGGCAAAGATAAAATCAGATATCAATAAAATCACTAAAAGCTTACTGATCATTTCACCTTATTTTGTGCCTAATGACACATTAATGTCACAGATAGAAGCTCTGGCAGAACGTGGCGTAAAGATAAAGGTATTAACCAATTCACTTGAGTCAACAGATGTCGGTATTGTGCATGCCGGTTATCAAAAATATCGTCGCGCTTTGCTCGAAATGGGTGTAGAAATTTTTGAACTAAAATCCATTCGTCAAAAAGACAAGCATAAATTTCATTTGAAAAAACCGCAGATACCGGGCTCATCCCGGTCTAGTCTGCACGCCAAAGTATATATTTTTGATGCACAAAAGTTGTTCACAGGATCATTAAATCTCGATCCTCGTTCAGTGTATATCAATACTGAAATTGGTTTGCTGATTGAAAATTCGCAGCTGGCTGAGACCTTTGAGGCAAAACTGATTGATGAAATCCATGAGGATGCCTATCAGGTGATTTTGGATGAGCAGGGCAATCTGGCCTGGATTGACTCATCGAATAATCAACACAAAGTTCTCAACAGCGAACCGGGGGCCGGGTTTTTCAGAAGCATTGGACTTTGGTTGTTATCGCTACTTCCTATAGAAGAGCAGCTCTAGTCATCACGCTAAGATAATAGGATTCAATGGGTTCTGATCTTTCGTTAGTTGGAAATCTCTTCATTAAAACGCAAGAAAAGTTATTAATTTTCAAATATTTAACATAGATTTAACAATTCTTTTCCGGCTTTCTGATAAGGTAAAGGTATCACCAACCTTGTAGAATATTTTCAATGTCAATTGCTAATGACTATAGCCCGGAAATAAATTTGATTGCAGAAGATCAACTGATTATCTGCGACATCAAACCTTCTGTGCATGTAGGTTTCTTACAGGCTGACCTTATTTATCAGTTTGCCAGAGAGCATTTTGACGATGATTTTGGTCTTATTCAAATTCGTAACGGTAATAATTCAGTTGACCCTGACCTATACTTCAGGTTGCAGAAAAACCTTCCCGGGCTAAGAGCCTGCGCAGTGATTGCCAACAGTCTAACCGTCAAAGAATTTTTTGCGGCTGAGCAATTATTCATCGATGAACTTGGCATTCAATGCAAAGTTTTCGGTAACTATCCCGAAGCCGAAATTTGGGTTAAAACAATTATTAATGATGATTCCGATTTACCAATAACAACCTACAGGGCTAACTGAGCCGACTTTCAAAAAAATCGACCACTGCGTCAGCCGTTAATGGTCGACTAAAGTAGTAACCCTGAATGACATCGCAGTTATGCTCGGTCAGAAAATCCAGTTGAGCTTTGGTTTCTACGCCCTCGGCAACAACGGTCAAATCCATTTCATGACCTAATGAAATTGTCGCTTTACTGATTGTTGAACTGACGTCATCGGTCAGCAGGTTTTCAATAAAGGATTTATCCAGTTTTAACGCTTGAATCGGTAGCATTTTCAAGTAGGAAAGAGATGAATAGCCTGTACCAAAATCATCAACGGTGAGTAAAAAACCCATTTCGCTGAGACAATCCAGACAACGGATGCAAAGTTCCGGATTTTGCATAGCGGTTGATTCGGTGATTTCAAACTCGATCAGCGAAGCGTCGATTTTGTAATGATCGACCAGGCGTTCGATATCGGCAATTAAATTCAGATTATCAAGCTGTTTAGCCGAGAGGTTTATAGCAATACGAATAATATGATCAGATTGTTTACGCCAGTCCAGGAGTTGTTGAAAAGCGGATTCGATAACCCAAAGGCCGATTGGGTAAATCAGTCCTCGCTCTTCAGCAATTGTGATCACTTTATCTCTGGAAACAATGCCTAGTTCATCATGATTCCAGCGAATAAGGGCTTCAACGGCAAAGTGTCTGTTATTTTTCAGATCAATTTTCGGTTGATAATAGAGTTCCAGAGAACCGTCGTTAGTCGCTTTGCGTAATTCTTCAACAATCAGATTGTTTTCTCTGACTATGTCATTAAGTCGACTGGTGTAAAACCCGTAATTGGAGCGACCCTGGTCTTTAATATGATACATCGCTGTATCGGCATTGATCAGCAATTCCTCAACGCTATTGCCATCCTGCGGATAGATAGCGATGCCAATACTAGGCGTAATAATAGTAGGTTTGTCGAGTTCATACGCCGGTTGGAGAACTTCCATTAACTGCTCAGCCATTAATGTTATATCGGATATATTTTTCAAATCGGATTTTACGACGACAAATTCATCGCCACCGATTCTGGCCAGGCAATCAGCCTTGAACAGATGGTTATTTTTAAGTCTGGAGGCGAGTTGATAAAGCAAGGTGTCGCCGGCTTCATGCCCCATGCTGTCATTGATTGATTTGAAGCGGTCAAGATCCAGTAGAAAAACAGCAAACTGATATTTGTGTGAATCGGCTTTCAGAATAAGTTCAGCGAGACGATTTTGAAGACTGCTGCGATTATAAAGCCCGGTCAAATCATCAAAATTTGACAGTCTGTGAATGGTTGCCTTGTCGGCTTTTTTTTCGGTGATGTCTTCTGCGTTAAACAGATAATGGGATATTTCTCCGTGCTCGTCTCTGAGGGGGGATGCTGTCAGAGAAACCAGGTATTTCTCTTTACTTTGTTTTTCTGACCAGATCTCACCACGCCATAATGACTTGTTGATTTGAAGATGATTCATCATAGCTTCAAATTCTTTACTGTTATCCAGTGAAAGTGTTTTTATGCTTTTGCCGATAACCTGGTAGGCCTGATAACCGCTGACATGACTGAAAGCATTATTGACGTACTCAATATGTCCTTGCTGATCGGTTATTACCAGCATGGTCGGGCTTTGATTGACAGCCTGTATCAGCTTTTCCAGTTGGCGGGTGCGGGATTTAATCGCTTTTTCGAGACGGTTGCGATAGTTGTTCCGGAGTTCTTCGGTTTTTTTTCTTTCGGTAATATCTTCACAAATGCCTTCGATAAGCAGTTGACCGGATTCATCAGTCTCCGCATATTCGGTTACATATAGGGTCCGGATATCACCATCTACATGGCGAAATCGCATCTCAAAACTACTGCTTATTTCACCGGCAAGCAGACGTTGGTTGGACTCAATGCCTTTAGGGATATCTTCTTCAAGCCAGTCTATGACGGTATACCAGGGGCGATCGAGCAGGGCTGACTTGGGGATGCCGAAGATTTTTTCAAAACCATTACTCAGATAGAGCAATTTGCCGGAGGTTGCATGCGGGATGTGACTGAAAATGACGAAGCGATCACCTAGACCATCCAAAAGACGCTGATTTCTGATTATGGAACTATTCAATTTGCCCAGCTTGAGTAGTAAAAATGGATTTTTATCATAGGCATTTATAGCGTATTACTCAAATCCTGAAAAAGTCGATATACTGATTTTACTTCGATAATTAAAATAACGTGACTTTAGTGATAAATAAATTTTTTTCTTTTATTTTTCTGATGGTTATTAGCACTTCTTTAGTGGCCGCTGAAACGGATTCATCGACTTTCGAAATGCTTGTCAGTGTTTCGGTTTTCCTGAGTCTGATTTTTCTCTATCTGCTGGTGCGCATGTGGCAAGGGCAGGGTGAAAAGAAAACCATTCTATTTATCCTGATTGTTCTGTTATTCGGCTTGATTGGCGCAACGCTGAAAAGCGTCAACGAATATACCGATAACTATCGGCAGGTTTATCAAGCCCAGCAACAACGCTTTAATTCTCTGGCGCTGGTAGATTTAATGCGCCAGACGGGGGAAGACTCATTGCGTATGGCAAGAAGTTATCTTGCCACCGGTGAAGAGCGATACCGGGAATTTTATTTCACCATCATAAAAATCCGC
>Ga0181565_10004016_pt1 | contig 11254 bp, 10 predicted proteins | sample 101ome_16_FD_129661 | JGI IMG/M metagenome (GOLD analysis project Ga0181565, IMG submission 129661) | Coastal salt marsh microbial communities from the Groves Creek Marsh, Skidaway Island, Georgia - 101401AT metaG (megahit assembly) | ecosystem: Environmental > Aquatic > Marine > Intertidal...
AGTCGCACACAAGCTTTTTGGTGATTTGGCGACCGAGCTCGGCTACTACCACTTCTGTCACACCTCTCTGGAAGGCATCCCAGTGGTGCTCAGTCGCACAGGCTGGAGCGGCGAGTTAGGCTACGAGATTATCTTGACGGACGCCAGCAAAGGTACTGCACTGTGGGACCTGTGCATGGAAGCGGGTGCCGAGTTTGATATTCAGGTCGCCTGCCCGTCGCTAGCGCGCAGCATGGAAGGCGCACTGCTTTCCTATTGCAGCGACATCACACTGAACGACAGTCCTTTTACGATCGGCATGGACAGACTGCTGGATATCGACAAGCCCTATGACTATATCGGCAAAGCCGCACTGCAGGCCATCGCCAAGACCGGTCCTGAACGCCGCCTGATCGGCGCTAATTTTGGCGGCGACCCTGTCTTTCCTAATCAGCATTTCATGGACGTCAAATCAGGTGATGACGTGGTCGGCCACGTGACACGCTATTGCTGGTCACCGCGACTCGAGCACAATATCGCGTTACTTAATGTGCCTACCGATTTGGCCACGCCGGGTACCGCATTGTCGCTGGATGCTGGAGATGGCTGGCGCGATGCGGAGGTTGTGGATATTCCGTGGATCCCATCAGAAAAAGTCATTCCATCGTTCGACTAAAACAGCCGCTGAGCGATACAGGAATAATTGCTGAGCGCCCACGTGAACGGCTTCACGAGACCGACCGTATAGACCTCATATAACCGCAATGTCAGAGCGGAGGGGAAGCATGTCTAAACATCAGCTTGGCGGGGATTATCCTGAAGCGACTGAAAAGCTCGACCGAGGCGTGTTGGGCTTTTTTAGTCTGGCTGAACGCATCTTACTGGTCATTATCAGTTTACTGACCATGGTTGCGGTGGCGCTGGAACTCACAACGTTCTTCGATGCGGGACGCATACGGCTCGCTGACCTGTTGCTACTGTTCATCTACCTCGAGGTCATCGGGATGGCGTATGCCTATTACGCCACCCACAGTGTGCCCGTCACACTGCCTGTGCTGATCGCAATCACAGGTATTACCCGGTTGATTATTCTTCAAGGGAAAGAGGCTGAACCCAGCAAGCTGTTGTTTGAGGCGGGTGCCGTCTTATTGCTGGCGGTGTCGCTCGCCATTCTTAGCTGGGCGTCACAGCGCTCACCCTCGATCAATTCGAGCGATAACCCCGGCCACTGACTTGGCAAACTTAGGCATTACCTTTTAAGCCCATCACCGGCACAGCGCAATCATACTGCCTTGTTGCGCCTTCGTAGTGGTGCCCCCTCGTAGTGCTACTATCGCAGCATGACGCTGAACGCACTGTTGCCCGATCTGGCTGGCCCCGATCTCGCGATCGCTTGGGCGGCGATCGAGGCGCTACCGGGTAATGCAGATCCTCTGGAATTGGAGGACATCGCCAGCGCTGCGCCCCCCCGACGGCGCGAGTTTCTGGCCGGGCGACTCATCGCGCGCATGCTGTCTGACCAACTCAGTTTACCCCCTGCGCCCTTGCGCCGTGCAGACGATCGGTCTCCTGTGTGGCCCGCTGACCGAGTAGGAAGCCTCTCGCACTGCAATACGCTCTGCGCCGCCGCCATCGGCACATCTCATGCGATTCGTTCGGTGGGTATCGACATCGAGACGATTGGGCGCGTCGAGCCCAAGCTCTGGCCAACGCTCTTCACTGAGCGCGAGGCCGGATACTTCAGATCGCTTCCACCAGAGCGGGTGGCGCTCGAAACCACACTGTTTTTCAGCGCGAAGGAATCGTTTTATAAATGCCAGTACCCGCTTACCCAGTCGTGGGTAGGCTTTCAGGACGTGGAGGTCGCACGAACCGGTGAGCAGTTACTCGCGATCACGCCAACAAGCGGGACACCACAGCCTTGGCACGACGGCCCCATCCACACCGTCGAGATAACGGACGCCCATATCGTCACGGTCATGCTGCTAGGCAATTAGAGACCGCGCGGGCACTAGAACAAGCTGTGCTCGCCGCGCTCTGGTGGCCGGGCCTCACCCGAGGCCAATTTCGCGTAGAAATCTTGCAGCGTGTCGCTACCAAACTCGGGCGTCGCCTCAGCGTCGTAGCGCTTGGCCTCCGCATCCCAACACAGCATCGACTCGGTCGCGTAAAACTTGGCGATACGGAGAAATTCCATTCGGTCTCGCACCCTACGAGAGACCAAGCCCAGCGGGCTGATCAGCCAGCGGATCCAATCAAACATTTCCGGCGGCAACGAGGTCGAGCGAAATGGTTGCCCCAAGGTTTCGCAGAGCAAGCGGCCCTGGTCTTGAGGCGTTAGTGCCGGGCCCGGGCCGCCGATCGGCAGAATCACCGTGCCCTCGCGCGACTCCGCAGCGCGCGCCACAATAAATCGCGCTAGATCACGATCGGAAATAGGCTTACAAGCAGTGAGGTTGCCGCTACTGAATAGCAGGAAAGGCTTGCCCGCGCGAACCCGCTCAAACTGACCGACCAGGGAACGGAAAAACGCCGTCGCCCGCACAATCGTCGCGGGCACCGGGGATGACTTGAGCAGTGCCTCTAGCCGGAGTTTCTCTCGCTGGAATGCCAAGCGAGGCATCTGTACGCAAATCGCAGACAAGAGTACAAAATGTTGCACCCCCGCTCGCTCCGCATACGCAAGTAGGTGGCGATTGGCCTCGTACTCGACGAGCGTGGCGTCAGCAGGTGCGCCACTTCGGCTGGCAAGACAGGAAATCACCACGTCGGTGTTTGGCAACGGGACCGTCCAATCTTCATCAGACGAGATGTCCGCTTCCAGGATAGTGACTGCATCAGACAACCTACCTGGCTGTTCATTGGAGTGCGTACCCGAGAGAACATCGGACCACTCCCGACCCGGCCGCACCAGTGCAACAACCTCGTGGCCTGCAGAGACCAACTCGCGCAGGACCGCTTGTCCGATATATCCCGTTGCCCCTGCCAGCAGAACGCGCATGCTTCACTCTGACCGTTACCCTGCCCCACACTAGGTGGGACAGCGCGTACCGTCAATGTGCGCACTGGCAAGCAGTCACGTTTCGAGGCTTGATTTCGCTAGAGTGCTGGAGCCGGCATCACGACGCAAAGCTCAGCATCTGGCATCAGCAGTCCCTTGATCTTGGAGTGGAAACCCTGTGAACACACCACGCGCCAAAAACCCTATCGGTACTCGCTTGGATGAGGCTGATCATTCGCGCGTGATCGAAATGGCATGGGAGGACCGAACGCCCTTTGAGGCGATCGAGCATCTTTATGGCATGAGCGAGACCGACGTTATTCGACTGATGCGCGGTGCCTTGAAACCCAGGGCATTCAAGAACTGGCGGCAGCGTGTCTCGGGCCGCGGAACCAAGCACAGCGCCCTTCGCGACCCCTCGGTTTCCCGGGGTTACTGCGCGACCCAATACAAACAGCGCTCCAAGTAGAGACCGCTCATGGAAACACTTGCCCTATATACGGTCGCAGCCACCCTGGGCGCCATGCTGTTCTTTGCTGCAGGCGTGGCGCCCACAGTTTTCCAAGCGCTCCCGAAAGAACACGCAGGCACCTTCCTGAGGCGGCTTTTTCCCCGCTACTGCCTTGCTCTCATTATTGGATCGGGGCTGGCTGGCATTCTCTACCTACAATCTCAACTCTGGGCGGGGGGGATTTGCCTGATCATCACGCTGTCGACGCTGTGGGTGCGGCAGTATCTGGTGCCGCGCATCAATGCCCTGAGAGATGCTGAACTTACGGGAAATGAGGCCGCGGGTAATCACTTCGCGCGGTTACACAAACTGTCCGTGATCATCAATATGTTTCAGTTGGCGGCACTGCTAGGCATTCTCCTGCTGACCTGACGCAACCTCGCAATCCGTTGCCTTGAGTGCTGTAAGATAAACTGGCTCGCGGGAGCACAACGCTTTCAGAGCGGGGTGGGCTAAAGCTGTTCACAAAGGTTGCGGAGAAATTCTCGAGCTATGGTCATCGCGGTACTCGGATCGGGGGATGCAACAATCATCACACCTGAAACGCCATTACCGGCGCCAATTCGATTGGCCGGGGCGCATTGTAAGCTTCTGCCCGTTGCGGACGCGGTGTTTCCCGCCACGGAACAGGACCGAGCCATTTGCGAACGCACCTACTACCTCGCCGGGATCGCTGCGGCCGCACAAGGCGCCCAAGGCATTTACATCAACACAGTGGCCGACTACGGCCTCAAGCGCCTGCAAGAAGCGGTGGCCGCTCCTGTGGTGGGCGCTGGTTCCGGCGCGATTAAACTAGCGCTCCAAGATGCTGAATCGTTCAGTATCGTCACCGTGTGGCCACCGGCGATGGGCTTTATTTATGAACATATGCTGTCGGAATCAGGCCTGACACGCTATTGCAATGACATTACGCATCTCTCACAGGACGACATCATGGCAACGGCGGACGGCATCCCGAGTGCTATGGCCGAGGTCCAAGCCTGCGGTGTGACAACGCTGAACACCGTTATCAACGCTATCGACACATTGCATTCCCGTTTCCCTGGCGGCGCCGTCATGCTGGGCTGTACCTGTATGTATCCGATGGCGCCACTGCTGTCGGCTCGTGGCGTTGAAGTCGTCGAACCGATGTCTGCTGGTTATCGCCATATCGTCCAATCACTCCGCCCTCAATAGTGAGAGGCTCGCTGTAAGTTGAACCCAGAATTACTGTGGGTCTTCATCCCCACTATTGCAGCCATCTCGTTGACCCCCGGAATGTGCATGACATTGGCATTCACTCTGGGTTTGTCACAGGGGTACCGGCAGACCCTTTGGATGATGTGGGGGGAACTGGCCGGTGTGGCGACGGTGGTGTCGACCTGCGTGCTGCTGCTCGCTTGGATTCAGTCGCTATCAGACCTCTACTTCACCCTGCTGGCCCTCGCAGGGGGAAGTTATCTCTTATGGATTGCCTATCGGCTGTGGACGCAACCCGCGCAGTTTGACCGGGGAGAAGCGCAGTCTCGCCTGACCCCCTGGGCGCTGCTGACATTGGGTTACGTCACCGCAGTCATGAATCCGAAGGGCTGGGGATTCATGATCGCCCTACTCCCGGGCTTTATGTCCGTCGATTATTCAACGCCGCAGCAATTGGCGGCCTTTTTAGGCGTCATGCTGCCATCTGAGTTTCTGTCGATGACGTTGTATGCCACGGGCGGAAGCGGTCTCAGGCGGTTTCTCACCACGGACCAGCACCTCGCCAATCTGAACAAGGTCGCCGCGGCTTTGATGGTGCTGGTGGCGCTATTGATGCTCGTCAACCTCTGAGCACCCGTCGTGCGCTGATTCAGACGCCGGGCGCCCAGCTCGCATGGAACCCAAACGGCACCCGCTGGGGCAAGGTGACGCAGGCAACAGGCCCCGCCGCGACATCCGTGGCATCAAAGATCAGGCACCGAGATGACCAATCGTTTGTATCGGTGACCAGCGTCACAACGTAGCCGTCGTCCTCGGCGTCATCGCGCGTCGCGCCGGTCTTGGGCGCATACACCGCCTCACTGCCAAACACTCCCTGACCGTAATCCCACTGCTGGCGGCAACCGGTTTCATTGTCGTACTTCACCAGACCCGTGAAGCGCAGCGTGTGTCCACCCTCCTCCAGCAGCGGAATGCGCTGGTGATAGGCAAAGCGGCTTTTGAGGCCGGCATAGAGTGGATTGGTCTTGTTGAACTCGGTGTTGAGATCATCAATGTCGCCCTCACGCACCTCTCCGGTTCGCAAGTTGAAGCGCCAGCGATAGTTATTCGCTTCAAGGCGCATGTAGGCCAGCATATGTGAGAGCTCGCCCTCCTCGTTGGTCGCAGAGGGCATGGGATTAATCGAGCGGCAACCGTCCATGACCACCCAGTCGCCCTCCTCCCAGCAGTTGCTCACATGCAGGATGTAGCAGGGCTCGCAGTCGAACCAGCGAATGTCCTCGCCTCGCCCGTGCCGCGGAATCAGTCCGAAGCGAGTTGGGATATCGCGATGGAAGGTCAGCACTCGCATCCGGTGCCGTTCCAGCACCTTGGGGTCATGGAAGAACGGCAGATCGTGCAGGATGGTGTAGTTAGCCGTGAAGCCGATGTCATGGGGCAAACGGGGTCCCGGCAGGTCGATGGCGACTTCGTGCAATAACTTGCCGAAGGGGTCGGCCACGCCGTAGGTCATGTAGGGTGGCTCGTCGCCGTAGTCAAAGAACAGCAGCTCTCCCGTCGCCCAATCCACCTTGGAGTGCGCCGACAAACGGCGATGGCTGCGACCTTCCAGCTCGAAGTAGCCCTCAGTCTCAAGCGTCTGTGGGTTCAAGCGATACGGGTGGCCAGCGTTGTACCAGAGCGTCATCAAGCCGCCGGCGTAATAAAATAGATCCGTGTTCGACGTGTCCTTGATACCAAAAGGTGAGGCGTCGAAATCAAAGGGGCCCATCACGCCGTTAGACGTTGATCGGCCTACCTGCTGCTCTTGAGCCAGCGCTACCGTCTCGACGTAGCGGTTGCGATACGAGGCCTCACCCTCACAAAACGAGACCGCGTGCACCATGCCGTCACCATCGAAAGGGTGATAGCGGTTCTCTGGCTGATGAATCGGGTTGGGGCCGTTGCGGAAGTATGTACCGAGCAGGTCTCTCGGTATTTCAACCTCAACTTGCAGGCCGGACTCGCTCAGCTCGAGCGTAGTCGGTGCGTAGATACCATGCAGGTAGGGATTATCGAGGGTGTAGATCCAGGGCTGGGTGTGCTCAAACTCGGTCACCCCGCCAATACAGCCATCCGTCACGGGGTACGCGGGCAGGTGCAGGGCTTGGTTCATCTTCGCCTCCCTCAACTGGGGTATGGGCTTTTGGGACGCCAGACTAGCAGGGAAAATCCTTCGCTCGCAACGCGGTGAGGGTCGTGCCCTCTCACGCCTACGGTACTTGCCAGCCCACCCGCCCGCGCCTAGGATCAAATGCTCAATCAGGAGAACCGCGATGCATGCGCCCATCTATATCCTCGGCGGCAGCCAGACCGACTTTGCGCGCAACTGGGCGCGGGAAAATCTGGAAATCTTTGATCTGTTTGCCGAAGCCTTGCGGGAGGCGGTGCAGCATGCAGGTATTGAGCCCGCACAGATTGAAGTGGGCCACGTCGGCAACTTCGTGGGCGATCTGTTTACGCGGCAGGGTTTGATCGGCGGTTTTTTTGGTCAGGTTTACCACGAGCTTGGCCATTTACCCACGTCACGTCATGAAGCGGCCTGCGCCTCGGGCTCGATGGCCATTCTGGCTGCCATGCGCGACATTGAAGCGGGCCATTACGATGTCGCCTGTGTGGTTGGCCTAGAGCTCATGCGCAACGTGGACGGCCGAACCGGCGCTGAATATTTGGGAGCCGCCGCGTGGCAGGGGCACGAGGCGACTACTTGCGATTTCCCGTGGCCGTTTCTATTTGACCGTATTACCCAGGAATACGACCAGCGCTACGGTATCGACGACGCGCCGCTGACCCGCATCGCCGAAATCAATTTTGGTAACGCCAAGCTCAACCCGCGGGCACAAACACGAGAATGGGCCTTCGCCGAGGGCAGTTTTGGTGACGACCCTTCGCTCAACCCTTCGGTTGAAGGGCGCGTGAGGAAACTCGACTGCGGACAGATCACCGACGGTGCCGCCTGCGTGATTTTGGCCAGCGAACGCTTTGCCAAGTCGCACTGCGAGGCGCGCGGACAACATCTCGCAGACCTGCCCAAGATCAAGGGCTGGGGGCACCGGTCCGCGCCCATTTTGTTGGAGACCAAACTGGCGGCCTCGAAAGATCATGCAGTGGTATTTCCCCATGCGGCGCAGGCGCTGGCCGACGCGCGCGCGCGAGCGGGGATGGCAGACATTACTGACCTCGATGGTCTCGAGACCCACGACTGTTTCACCATCACCGAATACATGGCGATTGATCACTGCGGACTGACCGCCCCGGGCGAAAGTTGGAAGGCTATTGAAGAAGGCCGCATCACGCGCGACGGGGACTTTCCGATCAACCCGAGCGGTGGCTTGATTGGCTTGGGTCACCCCGTTGGCGCAACGGGTGTGCGCATGGTGCTAGATTGCGCGCGACAAGTGACCGGCCAGGCCGGTGATTACCAGATCGCCAATGCCGAGAACATGATCACCTTCAATGTGGGCGGCAGTACCACGACCTGTGCAAGCTTCGTGGTAGGCGTGGGTTCGTGAGAGATGTTTTTATCTATGACGCCATCCGCACTGCGCGTACCCGGGCCAAATCCAATGGTGGACTCCACGCTCTAACACCACCGGAGCTCCTCAAACCGCTATACCAGGCACTGGCACAGCGCAATCAGCTGGACCCCGCACTCGTGCCGGAGGTCATTATGGGCTGCGTCACCCAACATGGTGAACAGGCAGGCAATATCGCCAAAACCTCTGCGCTGTTTGCCGGTTGGCCCGAGTCCGTATCGGGTTTAACGGTGCATCGTTTTTGCTCATCCAGCGTAGACGCCATTGCACTGGCGGGACTCAAGGTGGCGACGGGGCAAGCTCAGGCCATCGTTGCAGGCGGCATCGAGATGATGTCGCGCGTGCCGATGCTATCTGACGAAGCGCGAGTCTTCAGCGACCCCGAATATGCCGTCCGCCATCAGATGTTATTGATGGGCAGCGGCGCCGACCTGATCGCCACTCGTATTGGTGCCAGTCGGGAAGATTGTGACGCGGTGGCGCTGCAGAGCCAACAACGCGCCGCGCAGGCACAGCAGGAGGGACGGTTCCGGTCGATCATTCCGATTGAGACACCTGAGGGCGTTATCAGCGAGGACGAATGTATCCGCGCGGATATGACCGCGGAGCGACTGGCGAAACTGCCACCGGCGTTTGCAGAGCTCGGTGCGGCCGGCGCCGATCAGGTGCAGTTAGCGAAGTTTCCGGAGCTCGGCGCAATTGAACACGTCCATGCCATGGTCAACTCTCCCGCGATGTGCGACGCCGGCGGGCTGGTGCTATTAGGTGATTTAGCACTCGGACAATCTCTGGGAATCAGCCCGAGGGCCCGGCTCATCACCAGTACAACCGCTTCGGGCGAGCCGCTTGAAGTAGTCAGTGGTTGCGTCACGGTGACCGAGGCGCTGTTAGCAGATCAAGGCCTCAGCCCCAGGGACATCGACCTGTTTGAAGTCCACGAGGCCTTTGCCGCAACCGTGGTCAAAACCCGCCAGGTGCTCGGCATCGACGATTCGCGTCTTAACGTGAACGGTGGCGTGATCGCACTGGGCCATCCGATGGGCGCTACGGGCGCCATCATGACCGGCACCCTGATCGATGAACTCCATCGCCAACAGCTGAACAAAGGCGTCGTCGCCGCGAGTGGTGCTGCCGGCAGTGGCAGCGCACTGTTACTGGAGCGCTGTTAAGTCTTCTGTCCGAAGTGACTGAATCAGCGCACCAACTGCTGGCAGTAGTGCCCGGATCAGTGCCTCACCATCAACGCACCCAGATCGGTGAGCTCCAGACGCGTTCCTGCAGCGTGGTGTGCAAGTCAGCACGTGGCTCAACACCTGCGCGGATAGCGTCCCAGGTTGACCAGCGACAGGTCGGGTTCTCCAACGCGCGCACGTAGTAGAAGGCTCGGCTCGCAGGATCGTAATCGGGGTCCTGCCACACGGTCTTGAGCTCGGCGGCACCCACGCCCTCGGTGATACTGCAGTCGGAGATGTCGACCCGCGCGCCGTTATCGCCACAGCGGTGCGTATCGGGGTCGGGGGTGAGCCCGTCAGAACACGCCACGTCATAGACCTGCTCGTAGGTTTCGCCGTCCTTTTCCCAGCCTTTGACGATTTGGAGTCGCTGCAGCGCCGTGCCCCGAGGGTCAGCACTCGCCCACGCGATAAAACGAGGGGCTTCGTTCGTCTTACCAAGTTCACCCCCCATGGCGACGCCACCCGCGTAGGCCTCTTCGATCATGGTTTCGGATTCCAGAATGTCCGGGGCGTAGTCGTGGCCCGCAAAAAACCGCACGCGCATGCGTGGGCCAGAGGTGGCGAAGGTTTCCTTGCGGCGGAAAGCATCGTAAATCGCGTCGCGGGTATTTTCCTCAGCCCACACACCCGTCACACCGGAAGCGCTCCAACTCTCGAAACCACCGCCATAGGTGTAAGTGCGGCCATCAACCTCAGTCAGCGTATCGGGCGCCAAAAAACGCGCCATCAGGCCATAAATCATGTCCACCGGCACAGAGCCGCGGCGCTCGGGCAACCCATCCAGCAAGCCCGCCTTAGAGAAATAGGTTTCCTCATCATCACTGGTGCCCGCGACGTGGGTGTCACTCGCCGCGACAAAGCCGAACTGGTAGGGGTTCTTTACACCCTGTGCTTCCAGCGCCAGACCACTGCGCAAAGCCTCACGGACATAACTGCCCTTCTCCTCACTGTGCAAGCTGGTTCCCACACGGAACTTGTAGATCTCGAAGTCAGCCCATTCATCATTGGGCGACAAGAGCGGATGGGTATCCGACGTGCCCTTGACCTGTGTGATCTCGACAATCGGCTCGTTGCGCATACGCTGATCTGCATAGCCGTCATCCATCGGATCGCCCGCCCAATCCACGAGCTTGAACATTTGCCCATTGGAGCCGTTCGAGTTGTGGGGAATCGCCAGACTCTCAATGCCCTGGTCTCTCAGTGTATCCATCCAATCCCAGAGACCTTCCGGGTTTTGGGAGTTCAGCCGAGAAAACGGTACGGCAGGTAGTTTGTCGGCGCCGCGGAACACGACGTTGCGATGCAGGTTGCCCACATCGTCGGTGGACGAGGTGTACTCGTAGGCGACAAAGGTGGTGAAGTGGCCGGGATCATTGTATTGCTCAGCCGCATTGATAATGTCTGCCCAGGCGCGCCTGGTCACGCCAACCGCCATCTCTTCCGAAATCGCTCCAGAGCGAATGCCTGCCAGTGTGTCGGGGATAAACGTTGCGAAATTCCCCAACCGGGTCGTCAGGCTGAGCGAACCCATATTGTCCGGTGCATTCAGGTTATGGAGCGGCTTGGACACTTTGTACTGCGAGAACGGCGTAGTGGTATCTCCCGCTTCCAGGGCGAGGCCAAGAAACATGGCGTGATCGGTGACGGCATAAAAATCCAGGGGCGTGGCCATCTGAATCTGATAGCCCGCCGGGTGTTCAATCGCCTCACCCTGAGCAAACCGGTATGCGTCGTAGGGCGTGGCAGTCGTGCCGAAGTTGTAGGCGTCAAAGGA
>Ga0181565_10004033_pt1 | contig 11237 bp, 8 predicted proteins | sample 101ome_16_FD_129661 | JGI IMG/M metagenome (GOLD analysis project Ga0181565, IMG submission 129661) | Coastal salt marsh microbial communities from the Groves Creek Marsh, Skidaway Island, Georgia - 101401AT metaG (megahit assembly) | ecosystem: Environmental > Aquatic > Marine > Intertidal zone...
CAAGGAGGGCTTTTTGAGGAAGAGGATGCCCTCCGCTCCTATGATGCGGAACGCACGGATTACCGCATGCTTGCCAACGTGGACGAGGTGTACGCTGCGGTCGAGTCGATGACGGGCCGCTTCCCGCTCTCCTTTGATACAGAAACAACGTCCACCGATCCCATGATGGCATCGCTTGTGGGCATGTCATTTGCGGTCGAGGCCGATAAGGCCGTCTACATTCCGACCCCTCTGCCTGATGGCACGTCCACCGAACAGGTGCTGCGTCTCGTCGCTCCGCTTCTCGAAGCAGATGGTGAAAAAGTCGGACAAAACGTGAAATACGACTGGCTCGTCATGGCCCGGCATGGAATTCGGGTTGCGGGTCCCTTTTTCGACACCATGGTGGCGCATTACCTGATTGCGCCTGAAGAACCGCACGGGCTCGACGCCCTGGCTCGAAGGGAGCTGGGTTACCAGACCATCCCCATCTCCTCCTTGATCGGCAAGGGCAAGGAGGCCAAATCCATGAGGGAGGTTCCTCCGGTTGACGTGGCGCCGTATGCCTGTGAGGATGCGGATATCACGTTGCAGTTGTCGGCTGCCCTGCGCAGTCAACTTGAGGGTGCCGGGGTAAAGCAGCTGGCGCATGATCTGGAATTCCCGCTCGTACCGGTACTCTCGCGCATGGAATTGGCCGGGATCAAGCTGGATGAAGCAGCACTGAAAGAGCTGTCTGCCCAGACTGCAGAGGACCTGGTTGAACTGGAATCGCAGATATTCGAGAGGGCCGGGGAGGAATTCAATATTGGGTCCCCGGCACAGATCGGAACCATCCTGTTCGACAAGCTGGGTCTTCCCGTGATATCAAAGACGTCCACAGGAAAGCCATCGACCAAGGAGAGTGTGCTGACGGAATTGGCTGCAGAACATGATCTTCCTGGTTTGATCCTGGATTGGCGCGAATTGGCCAAGCTCAAGTCCACTTACATCGACGCGCTCGGAGAACTGGTTCATCCCGAGACCGGACGTATCCATACATCCTATTCGCAGACAACGGCGGCCACGGGCCGTCTCTCCAGTTCAAAGCCCAACCTGCAGAACATTCCCATACGGACGGCCCGTGGCCGCGAAATCCGGCGCGCGTTCATCGCCCCGCAAGACCATGTGCTGCTCTCAGCGGACTACGCACAGATCGAACTACGGATTCTGGCGTCCTTGGCGGGAGATGAGGCCATGAAACAAGCCTATATCGATGGCGAGGATATCCACACCCGTACGGCCGCCCGTGTCTTTGGCGTTAGACCGGAGGAGGTCACCCGCGAACAGCGCACCAAGGCCAAGGAGGTCAACTATGGCATTCCCTACGGAATTTCTGCCTTTGGTCTTGCGGCCAGGCTTAGATGCTCGCGTGGCGAGGCTCAGGAATTGATCGACACGTACAACCGGGGCTTCCCTGCTGTCGCGTCCTTCTTGGTGGAGCAGGTTGAAAAGGCTCGGGAACAGGGCTATGCAGAAACGCTGCTTGGCCGCCGAAGGTATCTGCCGGACATCAATGCCCGTAATCGTAATGTGCGCTCAGCGGCCGAGCGGGTTGCCGTAAATATGCCCATCCAGGGTACACAGGCCGACATGATCAAGCGCGCCATGATATCCGTTGACCGAAAGCTGAACGAGGGAGGGTACGGGACGCGCATGCTCTTGCAGGTTCACGATGAATTGGTTTTGGAGGTGCCTATGGATGAAGTGGAGGCCGTTCGAGCGATGGTCGTCAAGGAAATGTCCGAGGCACTGCCGTTACAGGTCCCCATAGAGGTCTCAACAGGGATAGGATCCAACTGGTTGGAGGCTCACTGATCATGCCCGAATCATCTACATCCACGCCGCTCTTGCCTGACGATTTTCCCGGATTCGAGTGGAAGGAGCGGGAGGGCGGTATCGACTGTTATGAATTGGTTGACAATGGCTTACGCGTATTGCTTTGCCCACAGGGTGAGGCGCGGGTGGCCACAGTGATGGTTACCTACCGCGTCGGTAGCCGCAATGAGCGCCAGGGAGAGACGGGTGCGACGCATTTCCTTGAGCACATGATGTTCAAGGGCACGGAGCGCTTCTCCAAAAAGAGCGGGCGCACCATTTTCAATGTCCTACAGTCGCGTGGGGCTCGTGTCAACGCAACGACATGGAATGATCGGACCAACTACTATGAGCTGCTGCCTGAGGCGCATATCGACCTCGCCCTTGAGATCGAAGCGGATCGCATGCGAAATCTAACGCTTGACCCGGAAGAAGTGGAATCCGAACGCACGGTCATCCTGAATGAGTTCGACCGCGGAGAGAATGAGCCCCTGCGAAAGCTGTACCACGCCTTGTGGTCCACTGCATTTGAAGCCCATACCTATCACCATCCGACGATCGGCTGGCGACAGGACATTGAAACCATCACGCCCGATGGGCTGCGAAGCTACTACGATCGGTTCTACTGGCCGCATAATGCCACGCTGTCCGTGATTGGCGGTTTTGATGCAGCGCAGGTCATGGCATTCATTTATCGACATTTCGGTGCCATTCCGAGCGGCACGGCCATTTCTGAACCTGCCCTGCAGGAGCCCCGTCAGCTCGGCGAACGTCGGACGACCATACGTATGAGAGGAGGCATGCCGGCCCTCATTATCGGGTTCAAAGCGCCTTGTGCGCTTGATCCGGCTATCATGCCGCTGCATTTGGTGTCGATGATCCTGAGCCATGGCCGAACCAGCCGATTGCATCGCAAGCTGGTCGACGGCGGTGCCTGTACGTCTGTTTCCGCCAGTGTATCCGCCTTCCGGGATCCCGGACTGTTCACCGTCATGGCCCTCCTGACGGCGGGGTCTGATCCGGATCAGGTGGAAAAAGACATTCTTGACGAACTCCACAGGCTGACGCAGCACCGTGTGGATGAAGATGAACTGAGCCGTGCCTTGGCCACACTGGAGGCAGAGACTCTCTACGCACGGGATGGCTCCTTTTCGATGGCATCGCAACTGAATGAAGCCATTGCGGCGGGAGACTGGAAGTTATTGCCGCGCTTCCTGGAATCGGCCATGACCGTAACGGCCGAGGCAATCCGCGATGTTGCCAGCCGCACGTTCGTTGCAGATCAAAAAACAACCGCGGTGTATGACCCCATCCAAGAGACGTCCGCCTGACCGATGACCGCTCAGGAGTTCTCGATGTCTTCTACGAGGCGCTCAATGTCTGGCAAATAGTCCTTCAGGGGGAACAGACCGGCATGTCCAGCCAGAATCTGACCCTCCGGCCCCACTACGAAAGTAACGGGCAGCGCATACACGCCGCCGAATCCTTCACCGAGCGCTGCTTTCGGGTCAAGTATCTGGGGATACTGCATCATGAAATCCTCGGCAAAGGGCCGCACGGCGTCGAACCCTTCTTCATCGAGCGAGACGCCCACGAATTGTAATGGACGATCTTTCCATTCCTCCTGTAAGGCTACGAACTCAGGTATTTCGACAATACAGGGACCGCACCACGTTGCCCAGAAGTTGACGATGGACACCTTGCCTTCGAAGTCCGTGTTGGTCAGACGGCCGCCATCCATACGCTCGTGGTCAATGACTGGTATGCTCTCGGGCGTTGGGACGCGCCCCAGCTCTGGCACGTCAGCGAACAGTTCGGTCTGAGCTGGCTCGTTGCATCCGGTCACAATGACTACGGCGACAAGCAGGGCGCGGAAACGAATCATCAAGGCTAGCATCGACTGAAGGAATGTGGGCGGACGAATTTACACGATCCCAGGGTGGATTCCGGTTCCCGACCCGGACCCTATACGGAGTGCGTGAGTAAGCCGCCGCGTTACGTATACCATCGTGTCTGGACCAACGACAAAAGCCATCGTCCATGAAGCCTTATCAGCTCTTCCCAGCCATCTTGCACCAGCCCGAGCATGCCGGGCAACCCACGCATGACGCGCCGACCGGCGCGGAAAACGTGACCTGGGATCTTACACAGCTCTACGCGGACAAGGATGCGCTTGCCGTTGACCTCGAGGGTGCTCTGCAGTCGGCCGATGCCTTTGCAGCGGCTTACCGCGGCAAAGTGGCGGGTATGGATGCGGGCCATCTGGCCAAGGCCATGCATTCGTTGGGAGATCTTCAGGACAGCATCGGCAAGGCATACACCTATGCGTATCTGGACTGGTCCACGGATACATCAGATCCGGCGAGGGGAGCACTGCTACAGCGCGTTCGGGAGGCATATACAGCCATTTCAACCAAACTCCTGTTTTTTGATCTGGAGTGGACCCGCGTCCCGGACGAACAGGCTGCATCGTGTCTGGCCGATGAGCGCCTGGCTTTTTGCCGGCACCATCTGGAGGTAGCCAGGCTTCAAAAGCCCTACCTGCTCACCGAGCCGGAAGAGAAGATCATGATTGAAAAGTCGAATACGGGCCGCTCAGCCTGGAATCGACTCTTTGATGAATCCTTGTCCGACATGCGCTTTGAGGTTGGGGATGAATCCCTGACGCAACAGCAGGTGCTTGCTCGCCTGCATGACAGGGACCGGGCTGTCCGCCGGGATGCGGCTGCTGCCTTCACCAAGGGGCTGAAGGGTAATCTGCGTTCGTTGACGTTCATCTTCAATACCATTCTGGCTGACAAGGCGCTGGACGATCGCCTCAGAGGCTATCCTTCCTGGATCACATCCCGCAATATGTCCAACGAAGTGGCCGATGAGGATGTCGAAGCCTTGATCGAGGCGGTACAGGAAGGCTACGCCCACGTTCAGCGATTCTACAGCATCAAGAAGGGCTTGCTGGGTCTGGAGGAAATGACCGAATATGATCGGTATGCGCCCATCGGAGAAGCTGATCGGCACATCGACTGGGACACGGCTCGCGAAATGGTGCTCTCGTCCTACTCGGCCTTCCATCCAGAGATGGGCGCGATTACGGAGCGGTTCTTCAACGAAAACTGGATCGATGCAGCCCTGGGTCAGGCCAAGCGGGGTGGCGCCTTCAGCCACGGATGTGTCCCGTCGGCCCACCCGTACATCCTCATGAACTATACGGGTAAGATCCGTGATGTCCAGACCTTGGCCCACGAACTTGGTCACGGAGTACACCAGTTCCTGTCTCGGGAACAGGGGATTTTCCATGCAGACACGCCACTTACAACGGCTGAGACGGCTTCCGTTTTTGGGGAAATGCTCGTGTTCCAGCGGCTGATGGCGGCCGAGTCGGATCCTGAAAACCGGTTGGCCATGCTGATGGGTAAAATCGATGACACTATTGCAACCGTCTTTCGCCAGGTGTCCATGAATCGATTCGAAAACCGCATACATCACGAGCGGCGTACGGCCGGCGAGCTGTCTTCGGAAGCCCTCAGTGCGGCGTGGATGGACACACAGCGACCCATGTTCGGTGATTCCGTAACCCTGAGCGATCAGTATGCTGTTTGGTGGAGCTACATCCCGCACTTCCTCCACACGCCGGGGTATGTCTACGCCTATGCCTTCGGCGAACTGCTCGTGTTGGCACTCTACCAGAAATACCTGGAATCAGGCGATGGGTTTGCCGATCTGTATATGGATCTTCTGCGCAGTGGTGGCAAGGACTGGCCCCACACGCTGGTTGGCCGCTTGGGGGTCGATCTGCGGGATCCGGCGTTTTGGGCCGGAGGTGTGCAGGCCATCGGAGACATGGTTGATGAGGCCGAAAGACTGGCCGCCGACCTGCGCGGGTAGGCCGGGATGAGAACGGCCTACATGAAGGCCAACTGTCCCAGTATCCACGCGCATCCAAGGGCGGCATAGATCCCGAGGATGTACCCGGAAACGCCCATCAGGAGACCGACGGGTGCCATTGCCGGGTGATATACGCTGGCTACGACGGGCGCACTGGCTGCACCGCCAATATTCGCCATGCTCCCCGTGGCGACGAAAAACAAGGGAGCCTTGATGGCCTTGGCAACGATCATGAGTAGTGCGATGTGAACCGAAATCCATACCATACCAGCAGCCAGGTAGAGGGGCGCCTCGAGGACTGCCAACAGGTCGGCTCGGGCACCGATCGAGGTCAGCAAAAGGTATAATGCCAGAAATCCGACACGTGAGGCTCCGGCTGATTCCAGATTGACGCGGATAGGACTGAAGGAAAGTGCCAACCCCGCGGTTACGACCAGCAGGATAGCCCACGTTGCCGGAGAGACAATGGTTGGATTGCCAACGGCAGGAAGCCTATCCCCGATGGCAATCGCGACTACCGTGGCTACAAGCGTCAATCCCAGGATGTAGACCAGGTCGTTTATCTGAACCGGACGACGCGTCTGGTCAAGTTCCATGAGACGTGCATTGGCCTGCTCTATGGCGCTGTTGTCAGCCGCTACCCAAGAGTCGAATTTCTTCTGGAAAGCACTCAAGAAAATGAGGATGCCCATCCAGCCATATCCGACCACGGTATCGACAACAATGATGGGCCCGAGGATGGCATCAGGCGCTCCTACACTTTCCTTGATAGCAAGCATGTTGGCCGTTCCTCCAATCCAACTGCCTGAAAGCGTGGCGAAGCCCTGCCACGCATCCGCGGGCAGGAAGGGACCGAATATCAGGTAAGCGATCGGCCCCCCGATAACGATACCGGCTGTTCCTGCGACCATCATGATGATGGCTTTGCGCCCAAGTTTCAGGATGGAAGGCAGGTCCACCGTAATCATGAGCAGAAAAAGGGAAAACGGCAGTAGGTACCGTGACATCCACGAATAGACCTCCGAGGAGGCCGGGGTCACACCGCCAGTGGTCAGGAACATCGGGACGAAATAGGCCCAGATAACCGGTGGCAGGATGGTAAAGAACCTCTTCAGTGCTGGAATGGTGCTGAGCCAGAAAACAAGGGCCAGCACTCCCGCCAGAAGGGCAAACAGTTGATTCGGTTCGGTTACCACGATACGGTAGAGTCAGGTGGTGAAGGATTCGTCTGGCATGCCAATAACGGCTCCCTCAGGACAGATGGTGAAGGCGTTATCGCCCCAAGGCACGCATGCTTGTCAGCCCAGAATACGCAGGGATCGATCAAGGGTGCTCAGGCTCTGGGCACCGTCGGGCGTAATGACCATGTCGTCCTCGATGCGCACACCGCCCTCGCCATTAAGATAGATTCCCGGTTCGATCGTAAATGTCATGCCCGCCTCCAGCGTTTGTGGGTTACCGGCCCTGATGTAGGGCTCTTCATGTACCTCCAGGCCCAGCCCGTGACCCGTCCGATGGGTGAAGAAGGGCCCGAAACCTGCCTCGATAATGGCATCGCGAGCCGCCTTGTCGACCGAAGCGGCCGCAACACCAGGCGCAGCCGCTTCACGGGCCGCCTGGTTGGCGGCCTGAACGGCGTGATGAATGGCCCGGCAGCGGTCACTCGGCTCGCCCAGGGCAAAGGTGCGGGTCAGGTCGGAAAAGTATCCGCTGTTGTTGGCACCCCAATCAAAGAGGATCAGGTCGCCTTCCTTGGCCCGGTAGTCTGTAGGCACGGCATGGGGATTGGCCGAGTTGGCACCAAAGGCGATGATCGGCTGAAACGGCAGTTCGCCACCGGATCCCTCTGCCAGCAGGTTCGCAATGAGGCGCCCCGATATCTCACGCTCGCTGACACCGACCTTGACGTGCGGCAGAGTCGCTTCCAGAGCCGCTTCTGCCATCCGGACGGCCTCCTTCATGTGTGCCAGTTCCTCGGCATCCTTGCGCGAGCGAAGGCGGGCAACAACATCCTCGCATGATATCAATTCAACATGTGGCAGGGCAGCTTCGATGAAGCGCAGTTCCAGGACGCGCAGGCTGCGTGGCTCGATACCCACCCGAGCGCCTGCAGGCAACCCAAGGGCTGACAGGCTGTGACGGAATGCATCGCCCCAGGTGGTTACGTCTTCCGTGTAGGTCGTGGTATCCAGGTCGAATGAGGCATGTGACAGCTTCTGCGCCTCCAACTCAGGCACCGTGATGCAGGCAGCACCATTGGCGGACAGCCCGAATACGACGGGTCGCTCGCTGATATGGAAATGCAGATCGGTCAGATACGGAAGCGAGGGACCTGGGTTGAGTAGGACAGCGTCCAGATCATGCGAACGCATGGCTGATCGAAGGGCATCCTGTCGTTGAGCAACGGGAGAGGACATGAACACACATGGGTTGGTTGACGGAAAACAGGTCGATCCGAAAGCAATCTAGTCGTGAGGCGGAATGGCTTCAATGGCGCGAGCGAATTCGCGTGTGGCCGCTTCCGGGTCGTCATGACAGCTGATGGCTGTCATGACTGCTACACCGTGCGCGCCAGCTCTCAGGACATCCTGGCATCTTTTTGCGGTGATTCCTGCAATGCCAATGATGGGAATATCAATAGCGTTGGCCATTTCCAGTACGCCTTCGAGTCCTTTTGTTGCGCTGGGGTTGGCCTTCGAGCGGGTTGGGTACACCGGACCGAAACCGATATAATCCGCGCCGCCGAGCATGGCCGCCCGGGCCTGATCCAGGGATGGGGCCGTAATTCCGATGATGGCACCATCCCCCAAAATGGAGCGCGCATACGTGAGTGGCAGATCGTCCTGGCCAAGATGAACCCCGTCGGCACCGACGGCCAGTGCCACATCGACATGATCATCGATGAGCAAGGTTGTTCCGCGTGCGCGGCACACGGCAGCCACGTCATGTGCGTTGGCGACCAGGTCCCGGATTGACTCTGTTTTCTGGCGAAACTGGATGACGTCAGCGCCACCGCGGATGGCTGCTTCGGCCAGTTGGGCATGCGTATGACGCTGCTGGAAAGTATAGTCGGTCAGGACGTGCAGACGACCGATTCGGGTGTGCCCGGAGGTTCGGGGCATAGTTGCTTCGGAGCGTCGATGTTCAGTACGTTGGCGTGTCGTCCAAGTTAACCGATCACGTCGTAAAAAGTATGGCCACCAAACGCTCCTCCTCTCGTCGTCAGTTCTTGAAGACCACCGCAGCCGCTTCGGTGGGCGCCGCTACCTTGGGCTCAGCGCCGCGTGTTGTGGGTGCCAGATCCCATGGACTACCGCAACAAGCCGACGGGCCGCTTGTAATCAGCTCCCGTAATGGGATGAATGCGGTGGAAAGGGCCATGGAGGTCATCAAAAGTGGCGCCGACGCACTCGACGCAGTAGTGGCCGGCGTGAATCTGGTTGAGGAGGACTCCAACGACACGAGTGTGGGATATGGTGGTCTCCCAATGCTGACGGTGTTGTGCAGCTGGATGCCGCCGTCATCCACGGCCCGACCGGACGTGCCGGCTCGGTAGCCTGCATAGAAGGTATAAAGTATCCCTCGAAGGTGGCGAAGTTGGTACTTGAGCGCACGGATCATGTCAACCTGGTGGGAAAAGGCGCTCAGGAGTTTGCCATCATGCATGGCTTTCCTGTCGAGAATCTGCTGACCGAACGAGCGCGACTGGCCTGGGTTCGTTGGCGCGAGAATCTGTCTAACAGGGATGAGTATCTGCCCCCGCACGAGGCAGATGATCCCTCCATCGGGGCAGATTACGAACCTCAGCATCGCACGTGGGGCACCATCCACTGCTCTGCCATCGATCTGGCCGGCAACATCTCGTCGGTGACCACGACGTCCGGTCTGGCCTTCAAGATTCCGGGTCGGGTCGGGGATTCACCCATTATTGGCGCCGGGTTGTACTGCGACAACGAAGTGGGTGCTGCGGGGTCGACGGGGCGTGGAGAGGCCAATCTGGAGAACTGCGCTTCATTCCTGATTGTAGAGCGTATGCGGGCAGGGGATTCGCCCGAACAGGCCTGCCTGTACGCCTGTGAGCGGATTGCTGATCATACCCGCAAGGCCTACCTGCTCAACGACAGGGGCGAGCCGGACTTCAATGTTCAGTTCTACGCTCTGAACAAGGCTGGCGAAGTGGGGGGCGCGCAGATCCGGGGAGAAAACGGGCAGTTCGCCGCTTGTAACAGCGAGGGCTCTTTCCTGGTAGATCTGGCCTATCTCTACAAGTAGTCCCTTATGCCTGCGTAGTTGTCCGTTTGTTTCCTTCCGTCATGAATCGAATTCTCTTCCCGCTGCTTGCCTGTCTTTTTCTTGCTCCTGTCGCGTGGGGCCAGCAGCTGCCCTTTGCGATGGACGTCCCGACCGGTGTGGATGCCTACGACCCAGCCATTCCGACGCCCGACGAAGCCATCGGCCATACCATCGGAATGAAGCACACGGTCCCTCATGAAGTGGAGTGGTACTACCGCGCCGTGGCCGAGGCAAGCGATCGCGTAGAGCTGCGCGTCCAGGGGCAGACCTACGAAGGACGCAACCTGATCCACGCCATCGTCACGTCCCCCGCCAATCATGCCCGATTGGATGACATCCTTGCGGCGCAACAGCGCGTGGCGGACGATCCGGAAAGTGTTTCGGATGCGATGCTTGCCGATATGCCCGTCGTGCTCCATCAGGGTTACAGCGTGCACGGCAACGAGGCTTCGGGTACCGAGGCGGCTGTGCTCTATCTCTACCACCTGGCCGCTGGGCAGGGGGCTGACCTGGAGAATGCCCTCGAGAATGCCATCATTATCATCGACCCCATGTTCAACCCGGATGGGCGGGATCGCTTTACGGATTGGGTGAATCGCAATCGGGGCGGTGTTGCTATCGCAGACGGACAAGACCGGGAGCATAATGAGCCCTGGCCGGGTGGACGCACCAACCACTACTGGTTCGACTTGAACCGGGACTGGATGGTGGCGCAGCACCCAGAGAGCGTAGGCCGCATGGGTGTTTTCCACGAGTGGCGCCCGCATATCCTGACCGACCATCACGAGATGGGCGGCAACTCCACGTTCTTCTTCCAGCCGGGCATTCCGAGTCGCAACAATCCGAACACCCCGACGCTCAATACGGAGCTGACGGCGGAGATTGCCACCTACCATGCCGCCGGACTGGATGAGATTGGAGCAGCCTATTACTCCGAGGAGAGCTACGATGACTTTTTTCTTGGCAAGGGATCGGCGTTTCCGGACGTTAATGGTGGGATCGGAATTCTGTTCGAGCAGGGTTCTTCCCGTGCGCTCGTCTCAGAGGTTAACGATGGGTTGCTGCATTACGCCTACACGGTGCGCAATCAGTTCCTGACTTCCCTGACGACGTTGAAGGCCGGTGTGTCCTTGCGCACGAAGCTCCTGCGGTACCAGCGGGACTTCTACCGGGATGCCCTGGCCGAGGCCCGTCGCGCGGACAACACCGGCTGGATCCTTTCC
>Ga0181565_10004037_pt1 | contig 11230 bp, 20 predicted proteins | sample 101ome_16_FD_129661 | JGI IMG/M metagenome (GOLD analysis project Ga0181565, IMG submission 129661) | Coastal salt marsh microbial communities from the Groves Creek Marsh, Skidaway Island, Georgia - 101401AT metaG (megahit assembly) | ecosystem: Environmental > Aquatic > Marine > Intertidal...
AATATATGTGAACACAATCGTCGGCGGAGAGAATGTGTCCATTGTAAGAGTGAGGGTGTGAAGGCATTCTGTGAACATGGGAAACGTCGTCGTTTCTGTGTGACGTGTAACGGCTCCTCTGTGTGCCCACATGGACGTCACCGTTCATACTGCATGGATTGTCCGATTTCAGATTTTGGCTACGCGAAACTCTGTAAAATTTGCAAAATTACTCGCGTCGAATCACACAAGGGAGTCTACACTTGTAGAGGATGTAGAGTGTTAGACATGGAACGTATTGAACATAAGTTTGGAGACATGATCATCGGGCATGTGGGACATCCACCCAACTCTAAAGATAAGAGCATCGTGAAGACCGACATCTGCGGGGATTTAGACCGACGACGTCCAGATCTCCTTTGGGTTGTCCCCGGAAAACTCGCGGTGGTCGTAGAGATTGATGAAGATTCACATGTGGGTAGAGAGACCTCATGTGAAGTTCGAAAGATCAGTGAACAAAACCTAGCCATCGGGGGAATGGAAGAGGTCCAATATTGCCCAATCGTCACGATCCGAGTCAACCCCGATAAGTGTGACGTCTCCGACGCCTCCCTCGAGGATCGCGCTATGTATGTGGGTGAACTCGTGAAGAAGTTGATTCACAATGACTATGATGTGGAGACCAAGATTATCTTTTGCTATTACCACACAAAGAGTCAGAAACATATCAATGAACACAAGAGACACTGGAACTGTGAGGTTTTCCCGGTAGATAGACTCACCGAGCTCGCCGAGATGGTAGAGGTGGTCGAGGCGGTGGAGAACCTAGTATCTATGAGCGTGTGTGTGGGATGTTTTAATTGATATTAAAGACTTTAAGTGAATCTTTAATTAAGGATGATTCAGAGTACTATAGATTCCTTTTATTTGCCGATTAAAAAGAATACTGAAGTGGGTAGTATTTATTCTATTCAAAGTCCATCTGGTAAATATTATGTCGGACAAACTACGCGTGATCCAAATCTTCGATTTCGAGAACATCTACGCGATTCGTCGAATTGTAAAGTACTAAAGGACGCTATTTCCCATCATGGTAAAAATAATATGAAATTAAAAATTCTAGAAAAGGTTGAAGTTGAGTCTTTAGATGAGAGAGAAGTGTATTGGATTTCAAAACTTAACTCATTAGCACCTAATGGTTATAATCAAACTTCTGGTGGAGAATCAAGAAAACAATTAAGTGAAACAGCCAGGAATAATATGAAATCCGGAAAACGTGCTGCATTCATGAAAAGAACTGGTCGTGAAGGTGGTCATATTCATGAATATGAATGTGAATCTGGTAAGCGTTTTAGAGCGGACGTTGGGGGTGTGTATATAGGAATTTTTAAAACATATGAAGATGCTACAGATGCACTGAACCAATATTTCGAAAATCCTGTTGAGCCCAAAAAGGTATATGGCCTTGGACGTATAAAAAAACGCATGACAACACGTGGTATAACACGATACGCCGTGACTATATGTTTCAATAATAAAAGATACAATATGACATTCTCAACCGAACAAGATGCTCAAAATGAGTTAGATCGATTTAATGAAGATCGAAATAATTGGTGTTTTAAGCCAACAGAAAGAAGTATCGGTTTTTAGACATGGTAAATTTGAAGCGAAGTATCGACACAAATATTTAGGAACTTTTAAAACTGAACAAGAAGCTCGGGCTGCTATTGATAATTACCTCAAATCCTTATCCGCCGTGTAATACGTCTTCCCCTTAGTTACAAAACTATGCACTCTCGCGTATCCCCACGCCTGTGGAGAGGCTCCCGGACGATGCCCGGTTCTCCACGCGGCGAGACCCCTATTGTAGACCGTTTTGAGTGTTTTCAAAGGCACGCCAGTAGCCTTAGCAATTTCAGGGAGAGATTTGGCTCCCGGATACATCTTTCTAAACTTTTGCGTGTAGGAAGAGGTCTTTGTCTTCTGTCCCTTGTCCGTCTTGAAATCTTTGTAGTCTCTCCGGAGCATCTTCTTGTAACGGGTCTCGACCTGACCCAAGGTGGTGAGCCCCCTGAAATATTTGAGAGGTGCGTAAATCTTGCCCTCAGATTTACGCAGTTCCCCAACCTTCTTGGTAATCTGAGCATCGCTCAGAGGCATCTTACCCTTTACTTAGAAAATCTTACCACTACATATGATAGTAATAAAACATATGAAACGAAAACAACATCATTTAACGTCCAGGTATAACCCATATCGAAATCACCAACAATGTATTTTGTCATTAAAAGAGCTATGAGTGGTATCACATATTCCTTTCTAAAATTTGAACGGTTCTGAACATTTGTTAGGATATAAGATACTGACATAGTAAGCGCTGTAGAACTGACAAATTTGTTCATCTTACTTTGGCTTGAGATATTTTATCGCCACCTCTATGCTCGGGTAGATGCACTTCCCAAATTTGACGCGCCCTGTTCGAGGGTTGTAATATCCAGCGTGACCGTTGAACATTGCCCTGTGAACTTCCATCATATAAAAAATACGAGATAATAATAATCAGTGGGGATGGGTCTGTCGATTATTATGGGAAATATGTTTTCAGGTAAAACTTCTGAACTCATTCGGCGACTTAAGCGCCTGAAGGTCATCGGAAAGAAGATTCTCGTCATCAACTCGGCGAAGGATACGAGATCTCCCGACGAAGTCTTGAAGACGCACGATAACGTCAAGTTCAAATGCCTCAAGGTGTATGATCTTTTCGACGTCGTAAACAAGAGGGAATTTGAGGAGGCTGACATCGTGGCCATAGACGAGGCTCAGTTTTTCCCACAGTTGAAGAAGTTTGTCGAATGCATTCTTTCTGTGAACAAGTCTGTCATCATGGCAGGCCTAGACGCTGATTCATTTCAATGTAAGTTTGGAGAACTTATTGACTGTATACCCCTCGCGTGTGAAGTGACTAAGCTTTCCGCGCTCTGCATGCGTTGCAACAATGGAACTCCAGGTCCATTCACGAAGCGCACTGTGGAAGACAGAACCCTCGAACTCATAGGTGGGAGTGACATGTATATAGCGGTGTGTCGAGATCATCTCACCTGTTGACGTCCAGAATGAGAACCACCCTCTTCCCCTCTCCAGTCTTCACAAGTTCGTGATACCTCGAGTGGTCAAATATGAATTCCTCTCCCTCCTCGTGCATGTGTGAGCCATTCTCCGTGTAGAGGGTGCATTCACCACCAGTTTGTATGGTGATGTGATATCTCAGGAGACGATTTGATTCTGCTCGGTGTGGATACAACCTCATGGGTCCTTCACTCACGGCGAACGCGGCGACTTTGGTGTTTATACATGGAATCTGCCGCACAAGACTGTTCAACATTGGAAAGTTATCAATCTTGTAAAAGTAGTAGTCGTCATTCTTTTCAAACCACGGACTGATATCGTGGTAGTAGGTCTTCTTCAGAGAAGGGTGGATGGTTTCAAACTCCTTCTTGATTTTGTCAAAGTGGAACTTGATCAACATGAGGCCCGGGTAGTTCTTGACGGAACACTCCGAGTTGAAATGGATCAAGTCTCTGAATGTGTTCTTGATTCCACATAGTGGCCTCATAGGGTTTTGAAAGTATAGGGTGTCTATGGGAAGTTTGAAAAAGTCATAGACGACCATCAAGGTGGGCACCAACAGGAGAGTCTTCCACATTATTTTCTCAGTAGATAATAAAATGCCTGGTTATACCGAACCCCTTGAGCCCGAGCCTACTGAGGAGGTCAAGAACGTCAACGTTCGTTTCTCGATTCCCGCCATCCCCAAGCTCACCGTTGTTCAGATGGTCCTCGTTGCCATCATCATCGGCTACGCGTGGTCTTCCCGCAAGATGAACGGTGTCGTGGTTTCCAGCCTCGCCATCGCCATCGCCCTCCTCCACATGTACGATCACCTCTACCGTGTCAAGCGTGGTGATGAGCACCTCTTCTTCCTCCCCAAGAAGGAGAAGTATGGGTGCAAATCCTGCAAGATGTAAATTTTTTTAAAAGCGTATTATAAGTATGCGCGTCAAGATTACTCGTAGCCCTAATCCCAAAAAGAAATTTAGGGCCACGTTAGAAGACGGCAGGACTGTTGACTTTGGTGCACGTGGATATTCCGACTACACCAAACACAAGAATCCTTCACGTATGCGTTCCTACGTGCTTCGACACGGGGGACAGATTCCTAAAAGCACGATAGCTGAGAGAAGTCCCAAAAAGATTCAAAACAGAATGCTTGCGGTTACCCTCAGTGACAAAGAAGATTGGAAAATGAGCGGTATCAACAGTGCTGGTTTTTGGTCACGTTGGTATCTCTGGAGTTTTCCATCTTTCCGGGAAGTTGAAAAGTTCATGTCTAAGAAGTTTGGTCTAGTGTTTACTTCTCCTTCATTATGAGGTCGGTGAGCTCTGTAGGACCGAGCTCCAACATTTCTTTGAGGTCTGTGCAGGGATCTTTGTTTTCTTCGACGGCGACTTCAACTCTTCTAAATGGAATACATTTACCGTCATCGTCTAAACTCCTCATCGAGCAAGAATTCGACTTACTTTTGTCCATGTTCCGGTATAACACCTTCATCTCATCAGTGGGCTCGAGATATTCTTCAACGTAGTCTTTCCAATCTTTCATACCCTTGAAAGTTAGGATGCTCTCATTCCCCTCCCTATTGTAATACTTCAACTTCTCCTTCACAGAAGTTTTGTACTCTTCAGAAGCAAACTTCGTATGTAAGGCACAGACTGACGGTGCTTTTTCTTGTAACTTCCCAAATATATCAATCATCTTGTTTCTCACGACAAGGTCATCACTCGTAATTTCAGATTCTGTTGGAAGTTCCATTCCCAGTAATCTCATCTCATTTGACAAGTCTAAATACTTTCTCGCATTTTTCAAGTCAATAACTTTTTCGAGGTGTGGACTCGTCCCTGGAATGACCCCAGTGGCAAAGGCCCCACTCGCCGAAGAAGACATACAGCAGCAACACAGTAGAAGAATTGCCGCCATTTATAGTACTTTAGATTTTATTCCTCAAACCTTTCCTGACCATCGCCGTCTTCAGCTCAGCTAGTAACTTAGCCCTGGCGTTAGTGATGGCCGGTCTCGTGGGAGGAGGTGGAGGGGGTGGTGGGGGAGGCCCACACCTCGAACGAACCACCGGTGCCGGGGGTGGAGCCGGGGTGGGAAGCACGACCGTTTTACAGATTTTGATCACTCTTTGTGCGTTCTTGACACTGTTCTCAAAGTTCATGCTAATCTTCGACCGAAGTTCTTTGGCTGAGAGCTTTACACGTTTACCCTTGACGGTTTTCGTCACGCGAAGACCCAACTTCTTCGCCTTATTTTTTAAATCACGATACTGCATATACTATCAATACAGAATTAAATCCATGAAAGTCACCAAGTCACCGGATTTGATAAGTTGTATGTAGTTCATTTCTTCGCCATTTAAACTTAGTACATCCACAGTCGACTCATCGTATACTTTACTTAAAGTCACATCATTCTTGTCGAGGCATATCAAAATTTCAGTTAATGTATCGAAATCAAGTGCACTCACACCCATACGAAATCTAACTTTGTGCACCTGGAATGATCCATCATCAGACTGAATGAGGAAGTGTTTCTTAATGAAAATTTCATTATCATTTCTGGGTGCGATACCTATACGGTTTGCTAATTGCGTTATTTCCATCACACTGTTAAGGCCACCGACGAGTTTCTTTATGAAATCCCTCTTAATTTGGGGAAGAGACATCCTACCTTGTATAAAGATAAAAAACGTGTGTATACCAAATGAACGATATCATCGAGTTGAGAATGTTGATTCATCGAGTCTTACTTCCGAGAATCAGGAGTCTCGAAGGTGAGGTCAGTGCACTCAGGAAACATACATGGCCGTATGTTCAGGCAAGAAAAGAGACGACTCAATTGGATGATATGCAGACGAAAATCGAGTTTATGAGAAACTTAGACGACGAAACGATTCTTGACTTGATCAATAGAAAGTCAAAATTGAGCAGGATATCAGGATCTCAAGGGAGGGAGTATGACATAATAAAAACTCATATATAAGTATAATGGATGTCCTCACGTTACCGACGACGGTGCTCACGACCATGTGTGGTAGTGTCTCCGCCATGCTTCCCATGTCCCACCTACTTCCCACTTCTGACGCTCCACTCCAGGACGGTGAACTGGCCGGCTACGTTGTCACTGTGGTTTGCCTCATCATCTGTATGTATATGATCTTGAAGATGCCGTTCAAGACACCCCCGATGATGGCCGCGTGTTGCTGCTTCCTTTCATCATGCAGCTCGAGCACCTCTCGTATAGCTAAAGATGTGCAAAGACGAACGGCATCTAGTTCGGATTAAAAAAAGTTATCAGTTCTATACATATTCACCGTGAATGGATCAGTCTTACCTGTTACTGAGACTGCTTCATTTCCATATAATTCCTGGCATCCAATATCGTCCATACAGTCTCTAGAGTTGTGGCTCAATGGAATGGGATAAAGGTTTTCACCACCGGTCGTCGTGTAGTAATGGTACCTGTCCCGACGTCCCCTAACCTCCTTTCCATACAAGGGTAACGTCTCTCCCTCGTTGTTCGTCAAAATCCCCATCTGCTGCATGAATCCAGGTTTGTATTGCTTGATTGGAGGACCACGGAATTCTGGTTCCCTTCTCGGCATCATGACAGGAGGTCTAGGTGGAAGTGGTAAGGGTCTCTCGACGTAATCCTTTACGGTGACGACTCTTGGGTTGTACCACATGTAAGCCACGAGGATCGTCAGAGCAAACAGCACGATCCACATGATCTGTGTCTTTGTCTTGTTCTTCATATACAAGTACTGAGATTTAAATTAAAGAGGTTGATTGCTTCAATTAAAGATGCTCGTGTTGGCTATCGACATTGGATATCATAATATGGGTCTTGTTCTTGCCGAGTCCCTGACTGGTCCGTCGATAAAAGTTGAGTACATAAAGAAAGTTAGTCTTGAAGACTATAAGTACTTGAGGTCGAATGACATGGTTGATTTAGTTCCTCTATTCGTAGAAGATCATCAGGCAATTTTTGATTCAGCTGAGAAAATACTCATTGAAAGACAACCACCCGGAGGATTCACGAATATAGAAATACTTTTACATTACATGTTTCGTGATAAAGTTACACTCGTTCATCCCGTTAGCATGCACACTCATTTCGGTATCAAACATCTGAACTATGAAGAGAGAAAAGAGAGAACAACTTCGATTGCCGAAAGGTATACAAATTTTGAGATTCCCTACGAAAGGAAGCACGACATTGCCGATGCATTATGTATGATTCTTTACGACAACTTCAAGTGCACAACACACTTTTTCGACAGGTTCAAATACGTTCCTAAGATTTAACTCGTCGTATACAGGCAATGACCACAATAATTGCCAAGACGTATGGTCCTATAGTCTGTAAAAGTATGCTCAGTGATCGTATCAAAATTTCGACAATCGTGAACATGTCGACCGAGACATGTTCTACAGTCGTAGCGCCTTTTTCAACTATTCCCCCTATAGCCCCCGTAATTGAAAATGGTGCTCGTATGCATTTTAAGATTGCGTCACGAACTTCACACTTCGTTCGTAATACGTTCATCACGAATTCATGTTCTGCCATTCGTATGGCCATTCTCTCTCTGTTCATGTAATAGATCAGGACGATTCTGTAACGATAGTTGGTATATTGTTTGTATATCGTTTCGGAACATACTAAACTTACCAATATCGTAACGAGTCCTAGAAACTTCGCTCGTATCATTACCCATTCATCACTCACAGGCTTTATGTACCTTTAGAATGGGTACCATGAGTCTTTAACATCACGATTTTCAGAACCCTAGGTCACTACGTTCATGGGGCAAGGCCCTTCCAGCCCCTCTGTCGATTGCCACTATCCATTGCTCCAAATTCGGAAGCGCTGAAAAGTTATGAGCGTTTTTTGTTTTCCATACGATCCGGCACTACGATCCGAAATTTCGTATGTTATGAAATTTATATGTTCTCATGAGACCCCTCCCATAATTACGTTATCTGATTGGTTCATGAAATCAATCAACCAATGAAATGCTTAGTTTGATTTACGGCATGATTAGGGTTTAGTACGAAAACCTAAAGATTTACCCTAAACCTGAAGTTTGATATACGGCACAATTTTCACATTCTTTTTTCACCATCGTTTGATAAACGGCACAATTTTCACATTCTTTTTTTCACCGTATATAGTACAATGCCAACATCCCAGCAAATTCGAAACGCCAGGAATAGACTGCGGAAAACTCAGACTCGTAACCGAAGTAAGCCCGTGTTACCAAACAGGCAACTCATGAATCTCATCAAAGTGAACAAGCACATTCAAGCTATCAAAAGAAACCTGTTACGTGTCCAGGAGTTAGTCAAGAATTCGAAGAAGTGAGTTGATCCGTTTCGAAAGCCTACACATCTTCGCGTCGTGCTCCTCCCTCAAAGCGTCATAGTCTCTCTCGAGGTAAGATATTCTTCTGAGTAAAACTTCTTCTCTGAATGCACAACGATTACGTTCCATACATTTAGACAAGTAGTCAAGCTTTTCTCTATATACGTGACAGGTCTTTACGTAAGAATCATATAGATCATGTCTTCTATAATTGAGGTTATAAATCTCCGCTTGAATCTTGGTGTTCATGTTGACTTAGATCTTTTTACCTTTCAGGATTTTACTTAGGTCCTCAACAAACATGTTGAAGTGTCCGAGTCTATACTGGACGAGTGCCCAGAGTGCGAAGAACATAGTCTTCGTCATCTTGTTGACGTCGTTCTCCTCCATCTTATAGATGGGTCCCACCACCCGTCCCATGAAGGTTTCGTCTTTGTGTTTACCAGTGATGGCCATTTCCGCCTGAGTCAGAGCACACGTGTCATCATTCACAGACCAGTGGTAGAAGATGAAGGGAATGACCATGGAGTAAAACTCTAGGTTTCTCCTATCATTGAGGAAAGGAGTGACCAATATCCAGACGAGAAATACAAAGTGAATCGCGAATATTATATTCATCTATTATAAGATGAGCTCAGAAATTATTATGGAGGAAATGTGGAATGAATATCACGAAAACATCCTGCGTCAGTGGGGTGAGCAATCGGCTTGTTACCGGTATATGCACCACAAAGCGTTCTTGATGTTCAAGAGGATGAGTTTGAACTTTAACCTCCCCGTCATCGTGTTATCGACCATCACTGGCACCGCTAACTTTGCTCAAAGCACTTTACCAGAAGGGATACGCGGTTCCGCACCGGCTATCATCGGTGGTATGAATCTCGTTGCCGGTCTCATCGCGACCGTTATGCAGTTCTTAAAAATCAACGAACTAAAAGAGCAACACAGAACTGCGGCGTTGGGTCACGGAATCCTGTCCAGAAACATTCGATTACAGCTCTCACTGCCACGTGAGGAGCGTAAGAAGGAGGGATTAAAGTTTGTCGAGGAATGTAAAGCGACCTACGATGGCCTTCTCGAACAGTCCCCTCCGATACCCAAGCACATACTGGTTGAGTTCGAGAAAGAGTATCCCAATGAGGGTAAGTTTACAAAACCCGAAATTCTCTTTGTGAGGCCGATTCCTTTCTTGAAGCCTCCCAAGACGATAGAACCCATTCGAGCGATCACTGTGAACACACCTTTCGAAAGATTTGGTAAAATGATTGCACCCTCTGACGATGAGGAGGAGGAAGAGTTGGAAATGGAGGTTGAAGATTCTAAGTCTGAATCTGAAGAACAGTCAGACGTCGAGCAAGGTAAAGGAGCAGCATAAACATGACAAGATTCGTCACAACCGTGCATGCCACGTATGGTAAAATTTTCCTTTTTAAAGGTTCTACGATACGTTTATGTAGTGCGTCATTCTCAAGCACTAAATCTATGGCTTGATTAGTAAGATCATCGATGGACTCCTTCATTAAAGTTGTTGCACAAAAAAAATTGGAAAAAGTTTATACGATTCACACGAAGAAGATTGAACTGATTCGTAAATATATTAGGGAAGGGAAGAATGTGTTCATCTGTGGAGCCATCGGGGTGGGTAAATCCTTCATCCTGAAAGAGGTTCTAGAGGGTCTCAACTCTGTTGAGCTCTTACCCGAACACATGAAGACGAAGTGTCTGTTCCTCCCCTTCATACGACCTTCCACTAAACACGTATACATCGATGACTACGATCCCATATTCAAACCCATCGTGGAAAAGGTTTCTGATGGTGACAGGATTTCACGTGGATCCCTATTGATCACGACCACAAACATGTGCATGTATCCCAACTTTGAGACTGTGTTCATTCCCAAACATAAACCTGAGGCTCTCCTCACACTCGTGGACAAAGTGACTCCTCGAATTGAAGCAGCCGCGACCAGCTGTAACGGGAATATCAGAACCTTCTTCACATATTCCGATGGATATGACGCGACGGACGATTTCAAAACACCGAAAGAGTTCATCGCGGATGTTTTGTGTGACACGAACCCCATTCAAATTCACGACAGTATATCTGAACATGGTCACGTGTGGGACATTTTTCAGGAAAACTATGTCAACTCTAAAGGTGTCGACGTGGAGAGGATTACCAAATCCTTCTCTGACGCAGACTTTTACGATTCTCACATCTACACACACGGAACTTGGGGTCTCATGCCGTATTTTGTCTTGCACGCGTTGACAATACCCAAACACTCTCTCGGTGAGCCCTTGGATAGGGAAAAGATTCGACCCGGGAGTTGTTGGACAAAGTTGGGAAACTACAAGATGAGGAAGCAGAAGTTTGAGGAGATTAAGAAAAAGTCGAGATTGGGTCTTGGAGTGGAGGAATTGTGTCTCCTCAAGAAATATGCGGAAAAGGGGGACCTAAGTAAACTCATTGACTATGGAATTTCACCGCAAGACTTTGACGTCATCAACCATCTGGCAGTGGGAAATAGTTTAAAGTCTAGGGACGTAACAAAAGTAAAGAAGGCTCTGAAGAATGTCTACGAAGGAAGAAGAAGTTGAAGAATCTGAGTGTGTCAAAGTCATCGGAAACGAAATCCTCTTCTACGCGGATGTTGATCGTGAAAATGCTCTTGAGTTCGTTGAGGCGTTTAAGAAGTTGGAGATTGAACTTCTTAAAAGAAGTGCTGAACTCGTTGGATACAAACCGGTCATCAGGGTTCA
>Ga0181565_10004040_pt1 | contig 11225 bp, 8 predicted proteins | sample 101ome_16_FD_129661 | JGI IMG/M metagenome (GOLD analysis project Ga0181565, IMG submission 129661) | Coastal salt marsh microbial communities from the Groves Creek Marsh, Skidaway Island, Georgia - 101401AT metaG (megahit assembly) | ecosystem: Environmental > Aquatic > Marine > Intertidal zone...
ACCAAATTGCTGTAAAATACCACATGCCATTGCGCTTCTATTGCCGCTTTGGCAGTATAATAAAAACGGAGAATTTAAATTTTTAATTTCATCAATACGTTGTGGGATTTCATCTAATGGAATGTTCAAAGCACCATTAACGTGTCCATCCGCAAATTCCCAAGAAGAGCGTACATCTATAACTGTAGCTCCATCATTTACTAAATCTTTGATTGTCATTGCTTTGTTTGTTTATTTTACAAATTTCTACAGAAAATATCAGGATTTACGTAACATAAATCACACGTTTACTTCAGATATCGTGATTTATAAACTCCTATTCTAAACAAGAAAAATTGAAGAGATACTTTAATTACGCCTAATCCGTATATAGCACTGCGTTTAAAGTTAATGGAAGATGCTTCGGGAAAATACTTTGTGGGGCAGGTTATTTCCGCTATTTCATATCCTTTTGCAAATATTTGCGCTGAAATTTGATTATCGAATACAAAATCATCACTGAGTATTTCCCAATTTATAGTTTTTAAAACATCTGCCGAAAATGCACGATATCCTGTATGGTATTCTGATAAGTGCTGACCAAACAATAAATTTTGGAACCATGTTAAGAGGCGGTTTGCAATAAATTTGTATCTAGGCATACCTCCCTTTATAGCACCCATACCAAGTATTCTAGAGCCAAAAACTACAGGATAAACATTGTTTGCAATTATTGAGGCCATGCTTTCTATTAGTTTGGGAGTATATTGATAATCAGGATGAACCATTATGACAATATCTGCATTCAGTTTTAACGCTTCCTTGTAGCAACTTTTTTGATTTGCACCATAGCCTTTGTTAAAATGGTGATTAATAATGTGATTAATGCCAATCTCCTTTGCAACCTTTATTGTGCTATCACTACTCTTATCATCTACTAAAATCACATCATCAACTATCTCAAAGGGTATTTCATTATAAGTTTGAGCTAATGTTTGACTCGCGTTATATGCTGGGAGAACAACTACAATTTTTTTACCGGATAGCATTATTCAAAAATAAGTGAATTTACCCTAGTGTCTCTAGTTAGCGTTAAAATATCCAAGTAATTCTGAAAGTCTTAATGGATATTTACTTCAATACAATTTTGTGTATTAACTTTACACTTAATTTTATGAGTAAGCTAAAACTTTGTTTTCTTTCGATTTTAGTATCATTTATATCAATCAATTTAAATGCTCAAAAGCGCGTACAAAACTGCATTGATTTTGATGGTACCGATGATGTTGTTTACTCTAATTACGACACATCATTTGATTTTTCAGATCATTCATTTTCAATGGAGGCGTGGATTTATGCTTATGGATTTGGTACGGAAGCATACGATGGTACAGTAATGGCTTGGCACGATGAACCTTCAAATAAAGGTGCTGTTCTTTCTGTAGGTGGTACAGGCCAAATATATTTTGGTGTACATAATGATTCATCTGCGGAAATTACTTCAGGTATCAATAAATTGTCAAAAACAACGTGGACTCATATTGCAGCAACTTATGAAGATAGTATTTTAAGGGTTTATGTTAATGGAGTCAAAATCGATACACTGAAATCTGATGTGGCACCTGGGTTAGCATTAAATATACCTTTTACGGTTGGTGAACATTACACTTATGCACGTGGTTTTTGGGGAAAAATTGATGATGTTATGCTTTGGAAAAGAAAATTGACAGATTCAGAAATCTCTCAACGGGCTGCTGAGAGGTATTGCGGATATGATCCAAGCTTGAGAATTTATTTACCATTTAATGATGGGAAAGCAGGACAGATTAACACACTAAATAAAAAGGCAAAAGATTTGTCCGGATATGGGAATGATGGTACATTAAAAAGTTTCAATCTTACGGGTTCCTATTCAAACTGGCTAAGTAGCTTTGCTCTTATTCAACCCTCTATTGATTTTGTCGATACTGTAGTGACATGTGATAGATATCCCGCTCCATCAAGGTCTACTGTTTATACTCAAAGTGGAGTGTATTACGATACAGTTCTAACTGAACGTGGTTGCGATTCAGCCATCACCATATATTTGACAATCAAAAAATCTACTAGAGATACTTTAAATGTTCGTACATGCGGAGTTTATGTATCTCCTAGTGGAAATCAAACCTTCTCAATAAGCGGTATTTATGAGGATATTATTACAAATTCAATTGGTTGTGATTCAATAATTACAATTAACTTAAAAACTGGTCCAGATTCCACTTTCTTTAATGTTTCAAATTGTTTGAGTTACGTAATGCCAATATCAGGAAGAAATATAACAAGTAGTGGTATTTATGCAGATACTCTTTTAAATTCCGTAGGTTGTGATAGTCTTCTAATTTATGATGTAAGCATTTTGAGTGAGTCATATTTTGATTCAACTATAATTTACTGCAGAAATGCTACTATACCTACAAATGGAAAGTTAATTACTGAACCAGGTACTTATTTTGATACATTAGTAAATGCTGTGGGCTGTGATTCCATTCTGAGATATCACATGATTTCAGAGGAAACAATGAGTATCTTCAATGATTATGCATGTGGAAGTTATACTTCAGCTTCTGGTAAATATATCTGGACAGAGTCTGGAATTTGGTATGATACTTTAATTAATGCTGTGGGTTGCGATAGCGTTATAAAAGTAAACTTGGATTTAACCCCTAATTCTGAATCAGATTTATTTTGGACATATTGTGAATCAAAAAGAAGTCCGTCACGGAAATTTTTCATGGATACTACTGGGGTTTATTTTGATACCGTTATGAATATGGGCGGCTGCGATAGTTTTATCACTATTCATTACGAAAGACCTCAAATAAATACTAATATATACAACACCGTAAATCCCCAAAATTCGGTTATCGACAGTGTTTATGTAACTAGCGGATACGATTATTATCAATGGTACAATTGTAATGAGTCGATTTTACTTAAAGAAGGTAGTGAACATTGGTATAATTGGAATTTGGAAGATTCTAATTATATGGCAATAAAATGTATTATGGAGTTTCAGTCTTGTATCGACTCTACAGAGTGTTTAATTGATTTTGTTGATGCTATTTCTTCTGTTGTTGGGGCAAATACATTGAAAGTTTATCCAAATCCTTCAAAAGGTAATTTTTCTGTTGATTTAAATAATATAAATATTTTGGGGCAACCAACATTAAAAATATGGGCTGCTGATGGTAGATTAGTTAAGGAATATTCAACGATTTCTTCTAGAAAGGAATTGACATTTTACATCAAACAACCCGGGATTTACATCGTTGAATTAAATACAACCACAGGTAAATATTTAACCAAAATAATTCGTTTTTAATATCAAGTTATGAAGAGTTTTTTCATTGTTTTATTTAGTCTTCCATTATTTGTTTTTGGGCAAAGAATTGCAATGGTAGATATTAAAGGCCCAACAACGGTTTTTATTGAAAGAATGAAAAAAGAAAAAGGTTTTTTTGAAATAAACGGGGACAAAGGATTACCGTTATTAAGAGGAAAAATAAAAAATGATTCAGTTACTCTAATTTTACATGAGACGCCTCTTAATCATAGATTGTATAAGGTAGATGTGCGATTTGATGCTATTCGTAAATGGAAAAAAACAAAGAAGTTCTATCTTGCTAAAAAAGAGAAATTGATTGAGAAATACGGCCCGATAAAAACCGATAAATTCGAATTTATAAAGCCCTATTGTGATGGTGGAAGAAATGTATGGGAAGCATTTTCTAAAAACAAAGCCACGGTTATGGCAGATTGGGGGGAAATGCAGTATTTTCAAAATTTACATCTAAAATATTTCATTAATGACGACGGTCATATTTACTTAAGTTATACTCTTCGCGATGAGGAATTCAAATATCAGGAGGAAAAGGAATTGTCTAAAAATTCCATTTTTTAACCTGAAATTTATCATACTGATTACGCTTGCTGTTAAGATTAATGCTTGTATTACAGACGATGCAAAATCGAAATTTTATCGAGTGAGTAATCAATCATTTGTCCTAAATGATTCCCAAATATTCATTAAAGGTGCTAATTACTGGTACGGTGGCCATATTGCACAATCTGAAGAGGGCATAGCAAGGCTGCAATCGGAGCTTGACTTTTTGCGGTCTCAAGGTATTAATAATTTACGGGTTATGGCATGCTCTGAAGGAGATTCGAGTTATGGGTATCGCATTGGCAATTCATTTCAACAAAAACTTGGAAAATTTAACAACAATATATTAGGTCTTGATCGTTTGCTGATAGAGTTACAAAAAAGAAGAATGTCGGCGGTTTTAGTATTAGGAAATAATTGGGAATGGTCTGGTGGTTTTGGTCAATACCTTGCTTGGCACCAGGACAAACATGGTGAAAATATATTACCGAAAACAGCAAATTGGGATTGGGAAAATTATTGTAATTATATCTCTGAATTTTATTCTTGTAAGTATTGTATCAGTAATTATTGGAAATCAGTAGAAACCCTTGTGAGTCGCGTTAATTCTGTTGATGGAATACCATATTCAGAGCATCCTGCAATATTTTCATGGGAGCTCGCAAATGAACCAAGGCCGATGAGAATAAGTGCTTGGAAAGATTACAAAAATTGGATAAGTAAAACAAGCAGTTTAATTAAATCTCTAGATTCAAACCACTTAATTACAATTGGTACTGAAGGTAGTATTAGTACGTTCCAAAATTTAGAGGATTTTAAAGAAATACATTCCTTTGAAAATATAGACTATTCCACCGTACATATTTGGCCTAAAACGTGGCAGTGGTATGATGGGTCATCTGAGGCGAGTATTGCGGATACCACTTTAAATAAAACATTGAATTACATTAAGGAACACGCAAAGGTTTGCAATGAAATTAATAAGCCTCTAGTAATTGAAGAATTTGGTTTGCACAGAGATAGGAATGGATTTTCTTCAATTGAGTCAGTGAAAAATAGAAACATTTATTATCAAACTGTATTCAGCCAAATTGATCAATTAGAATTGGCAGGATTTAATTTTTGGGGAGCCGTTGCTCTACCCGAAAATGTTAGTGATTATGGCTTTATGAAAAAGGGGATGGCTTTCAGCGCAGATCCTCCACAAGAAGAACAAGGATTGTATGGGGTATATGAAAGTGATACAACGACTTGGAAAATCATTAAGGGATTTCATCCATGATTGTTCTTAATTCTTTAACTACGTTTCCATCAACAATTGATTGAGAACTACCTGCTATTTCAGGATATTCCAAAATGGAATTGGCAGTGGTATGTATGCCTTCAATTCCTTTTACTTTTAGTATATCTTCTACGTTATTTAAATTAATTCCTGCACCAGGAAGAATTTGAATCCTTTTTTTACTCGCGTCTAATAGATTTTCAATGATATTTATACCAGCTATTGCGGTTTCATGCTGCCCAGAGGTTAGTATACGTTCAAATCCTAAACTAATTAATGTCTCCAATGCGTCAAATGGTTCAGCAACAGAATCAAAGGCTCGATGGAAAGTTGCAGGACCATTCCATAAGTTTATTAACTCTTCGCAACGCAATGAATCAATTTTTTGATCATTAGTTAGAATCCCAAAAACAATTCCATCGACTTTATGTTTTTTGCATGCGAAAAGATCTGATTTCATTATTTCAAACTCGGAATTCGTGTAATTAAAATTTCCACCACGTGGTCGAATCATGGCATAAATTGGGATATTTAGTTGTTTACAAGCTTTAATTGACCCTAATGAAGGCGTACAACCGCCTGCATGCCAATCAGAGAATAATTCAATTCTATCTGCCCCATTCTCAAAAGCAATTTGGGCAGAGGTAAAACTATTACATCCAATCTCTAAAATCATTAGTCTAATATAGCTTTTGGAATTCGCTTTTCATGTTCGATTGTATTTGTGGTAACGGTGTAATCAAATCCAGGTTTTAAACCATAACCGCCATATTCACCTTTTTTATTTAAAGCAATGAATCCAATTTGTACTTTATCCGTAGGATTAGGTGTCATTTCAAGTAAGCGTTCGCAAGCCCTTTTACAAGATTCTGTAGGACTAAATCCTTGTCGCATGTATTCAACTACCAAGAAGCTACCACTAGTGCGTATTACTTCCTCTCCATTTCCTGTGGCAGTTGCTGCACCTACTTTATTATCAACATATAATCCGGCGCCGATAATCGGGGAGTCGCCTACTCGACCCCTAAGTTTGAATGCCATTCCACTAGTTGTACAAGCACCACTTAAATTTCCATTTTTATCTAACGCGATTATCCCAATAGTGTCGTGGTTAATATTTCCATTTTCTAATTTATTAGGCACAGGAATAATCTTATGCTTGTTCTGTTCGATATTAATTTGAGGTTCGTATTTAGATTTTTTCAACCAATTTGAATAGGCCTTATTGGCATGTTCGGATAATTTTTGGTCTTCTAGTGGAAACCCTGATTGTATTGCAAATTGTTGTGCTCCCTCTCCAACCATCAATACATGCGGTGTGTCTTCCATTACTCTTCGGGCAAGGCTAATAGGATGTTTAATTCTCTCTAAAAATGCAACTCCACCGCATCTGCCTTTTTCATCCATAATACAAGCGTCTAATGTTACTCTACCTTCCCGGTCGGGATAGGCGCCAAGTCCAACGCAACAGTTAGTTATATCCGATTCTATTGTGCGTGCACCGGCTTCCACAGCATTTAAGGCAGATTCACCGTTTTGAAGATGTTTCCAAGCCTCTTTATTGGCAGTCTGTCCTTGATTGTGCCAAGTACTCAAAACTACAGGAGTATCAATTTTTGTGGTTTCTGCTTCAACTATTTTTCCTAGATTTACGAATAACCCACCTGCAATAATTTTTAAAAGGTTTCTCCTCTTCATTTTCGGTAATTCCATCCTTGTTGTTTAAAATAAGTTTTATGGTGTTCTAATCTGGCTAAAAAATCATTATAATCTACATTAGTTCCCCAAAGTACTTCACTTAATGCTACCATCCTTGGAAGAGTCATATACTGCACATGACTAAAATTGGGTATATATTCAGTCCAGACATTTCCTTGTGCTCCTTGAATGAATTGTTTTTCATTTGAATTTAATTCAGTGGGTATAATTTTGAAGTTATAAACCTTTTCGATTGGCGTGTATCCACCAATTGCTAATGGTTCATTTTTTTGTGGGCCTTGGTAGTGATCAAAATAACAATGAGTGCCGGGAGTCATTACCACATTGTGCTTTTGCTTTGCAGCATCGATTCCTCCTTTCGTACCTCGCCAGCTCATGACCCAAGCATTTTCAGCCAATCCCCCTTCTAGTATTTCATCCCATCCAATCATTATTCTGTTGTGTACATGAATAAATGAATCGATCTTTTGAATGAAATAACTTTGGAGTTCATGAGAGTTTTTTAATTGATATTTAGTCTTTGTTTTGTTGCAAATTTTACAATTATTCCATCGAGTCTTTACCACCTCATCACCTCCTATGTGAATGAGTCGTGAGGGGAAAATATTCATAACTTCTTCGAGAATATCGAACATAAATTCAAATGTGTTTTCATTGATACAATATACATCATCGAACACACCCCAAGTTGTGGGAACAGGAAGGGTGTCTTTATTACAACTAAGAAATGGGTATGCCGCAATTGCTGCTCTGGCATGACCTGGCATCTCAATTTCGGGAATTACTTCTATATTTCTTATACGTGCATATTCTACAACTTTTCGTACGTCATTCTGAGTATAAAATCCACTAACAGGAATACCATCGCCCTTATATGGCTTGAAGTTTTTGCCTGTCATGGTTTCACTGCGTTTTGAACCGATTTGAGTTAATAAGGGATACTTTTTAATTTCTAATCGCCACCCTTGATCATCAGTTAAATGCCAGTGGAATTTATTATACTTATAACGAGCAAGCATATCGATGTAGGTTAAGATCGAGTCAGTAGGGAAGAAGTGTCTGCTCACATCTAGATGCATTCCTCGATAATAGAACTCAGGAGCATCATAAATATTGAGGTTAGATGATAACTCATAGTTTGGGTCAGAATGCTGCGTTTCTAGTAGTTGGATTAACGTTGATATTCCATAATAAAAACCTGAATAACTTGATGCTGAAATAACAATGTTATTTCCATTAGATTTAATATTATATGCTTCTGTAGGTAGGTACCCTAGAGAAAGGATGATTTTTATTTTTTTGCCATTTTTGGGCGGTATGTTCTTTTGTATTTCACTACTTAAAAAACTCCAGTATTTCTTGAATTCCGCCGTTTGAAATGAATTTTTACTTGGTGTTTTATAAAGTTCGATTGATCCAAAAAGAATTTTTTTTCCAGATACTTCGTGTATTCTTACTTTTGGGATGACCGATTGTCCCATCACAACCATTGATGTGACTGACAGTAACAATGATAATAGTGTCTTCATACTTAGTGCCAAGCGGCAAGGTACAAAACTTTAATAGAGCAATTCAAATTAATTAATAATTCGATTGAATGTCTCGCTCGGCCTCATTACTTGACTCGCTTTTGAATCATCAAAGAAATAATAGCCCCCTACATCTGCATTTTTACCTTGAACAGAAATTAATTCCTGTACAATTGATTCTTCATCTGTTGATAGCTTGTTGTAAATCTCAGTGAATTGAGCCTTTAAATCTGCATCTTCAGTTTGATTGCTCAATGCCTCGGCCCAATATAAACTTAAATAAAAGTGTGATCCTCTATTGTCAATTCCTCCGAGCCTACGTGTAGGACTCTTGTCAGTATCTAAGAACTTCGACGTAGCAGTATCTAATGTTTTAGCTAAAACTAATGCCTTTGGGTTGTTATTAACTTCAGATAGGTGCTCTAAGCTTACAGCTAATGCTAAGAATTCACCTAGGCTATCCCAACGCAAATAGTTCTCTTCTATCAATTGTTGAACGTGTTTTGGTGCTGATCCGCCAGCGCCTGTTTCAAATAATCCCCCGCCATTCATAAGAGGAACGATAGACAACATTTTTGCCGATGTGCCTACTTCAAGAATTGGGAATAAATCTGTTAAATAATCACGTAATACATTACCCGTAACAGATATTGTATCTAAGCCTTTTACAATTCTTTCTAAACTGTAGGTTGTAGCATCTACTGGAGGTTTAATCAAAATTTCAAGCCCTTTTATATCGTGTTCTTTTAAGTATGAATTAACTTTTTCAATTAATTCTCTATCATGCGCTCTGTTGCTATCCAACCAAAAAACTGCTGGTGTTTGGGTGGCTCTAGCACGTTTTACGGCCAATCCTACCCAATCTTTAATGGGTGCATCTTTAACCTGACACATTCTAAAGATATCGCCTTCTTCAACCTTTTGAGAAAGTAATACTTCATCACCGGATTTAACTTCAACAATTCCGGTCTCTGACATTTGAAAAGTCTTGTCATGTGATCCATATTCTTCTGCTTTTTGTGCCATAAGCCCAACGTTACTGACCGACCCCATGGTTGTCGGATTTAACGCTCCATTTTTCTTGCAAAAATCTATTGTTGCTTGATAAACTCCAGCATATGAACGGTCGGGAATTATGGCTTTTGTGTCCTGAGATTTACCGTCTTTATTCCACATTCTCCCTGAGTTTCTAATCATTGCTGGCATTGATGCGTCTATAATAACATCACTTGGAACGTGTAAGTTGGTGATTCCTTTATCAGAATTAACCATTGCTAAGTCAGGCCCATGTTCAATTGCCTTATGAAAGGCATTCATTATTTCATTGCGTAAATTTTCATCGAGGGTTTCAATCTTAGAAAAAATATCACCAAGTCCATTATTTGGGTTTATACCTAGACTTTTAAATTTCTCGGCATATTTTGTAAAAATGTCCTCGAAAAATACCTCAACTGCCGCTCCGAATAAAATAGGGTCACTAACCTTCATCATAGTGGCTTTCAAGTGAACTGAAAACAATACTCCTGAGGTCTTAGCATCTTTGATTTCTTTTTTCAAAAATGTCTTCAATGAAGAGATGCTCATTCTTGAAGCATCAATAATATCACCCTCTAATAGCGATAGTTCACCTTTAAGAAGTGTCTTATCACCATTGTTATTTGTAAACCAAATTTCTGCATTGCAAGGAGCCTTAATTGTAGTACTTTTTTCCGAGCCATAGAAGTCATTTGCTTCCATGCTCGAAACATGTGATTTACTATCTGCGGTCCAATCACCCATTGAATGTGGATGCTTCTTTGCATACTCTTTTACTGCCTTGGGTGCTCTGCGATCACTGTTCCCTTCACGTAATACTGGATTTACTGCAGAACCCTTAACCTTGTCGTATTTATTGCGAATTTCTTTTTCCTCTTTTGTTGTGGGGTTTGCAGGGTAAACGGGGATATTAAATCCTGCTTTTTGAAGTTCTGAAATTGCGGCATTTAATTGTGGAACGGATGCACTGATATTAGGAAGTTTAATAATATTTGCCTCCGGTGTTTTTGCAAGTTCTCCTAACTCCTTTAAATGATCACCGAATTGCTGGCTTGAATTTAGAAATTCTGGGAATTGAGAAAGTATTCTCGCCGCCAATGAAATATTTCGAGTTTCAACTTCAATTTCTGCTTTTGATAAAAATGATTGAACAATAGGAAGGAAACTGTATGTTGCCAAAGCAGGGGCCTCGTCTGTTTGGGTGTATATGATCTTCGAAATACTCATGAGTTGAATTTTTTACAAAGTTAGTGGATTAGGTTTATTGGGTGAAAAAAATATAGACTGTTTGTCTACAAACAATTATAACAAATAGATGTTGTTCAGATATTGTCTTTTCCACTTAATATCATCTGGTTTAAACGAGATTTGAGATTTTCAGATCATCCAATATTGGAGGAATTGAGTAATTCAACCAATCAGGTAGTATTACTTTACATACATGAGCCTTCTTTGTTCAATTCCACTCACTACAGTCCTCGACATGAACGTTTTATCTGGGAGTCAATACAAGACTTGAAAGCCCTGGCAAGGTCAAAAGGGTTTGATTTTTTTGCTGTTGAAAAAGAAGCAATTGTGGTTTTTGAAAAGTTAATTGAGCTACATGAAAATATAAATATTTGGAGCCTACAAGAGATTGGTTTAGACATAACATATTCGAGAGATCGCACCCTTAAACATTGGTTTAAAAGCAATAATATTAATTGGACAGAATTGCCATTTTCTGGTATTAGAAGAGGCCTACGATCACGAAAAG
>Ga0181565_10004041_pt1 | contig 11222 bp, 11 predicted proteins | sample 101ome_16_FD_129661 | JGI IMG/M metagenome (GOLD analysis project Ga0181565, IMG submission 129661) | Coastal salt marsh microbial communities from the Groves Creek Marsh, Skidaway Island, Georgia - 101401AT metaG (megahit assembly) | ecosystem: Environmental > Aquatic > Marine > Intertidal...
ATGGAAAAATCGTTGTTGCTTTAATTGATGAGCATGAAGCAATGTTAAAAAGAATTAGAAAAAAAGGTAAAGTGGTAGCACTTGAAAGTGCAAATAGAAACTACGAAACAAAGATTTTTGGTCCTGATAGAGTAAAAGTACAAGGTGTTTTAGTATCTTTATATAGAAACTTCTAGTAAAATAGTTTAAACAATTTCAATGAAAAAAGTAGCAACTAGATTTGCTCCATCCCCTACTGGTCCTTTGCATATTGGTGGAGTTAGAACTGCATTATTTAATTGGTTGTATTCTAAAAACCAAAAAGGTAATTTTTATCTTAGAGTAGAAGATACTGACAAAGAAAGATCTAAAGATGAATATAAAAATCAAATTATACAATCTTTAAAATGGATTGGTATTAATTATGATGGAGATGAATACATACAATCAAAAAAAATTGATGAACATATTAAAGTTGCAGATACTTTGCTTAAAAATGGGTACGCATATAAATGTTACTGCTCAACTGAAGAAATTGAAGAACAAAAAAAAAGAGCTACACAAAAAAAAATTCCCTATATATATGACAGAAAATGGAGAGATAAAACAGAAGCTGATGCTCCAAAAGATATCAAGCCTGTTATAAGATTTAAAAGTAAAATTGTAGGAACAACAGTTCTAAAAGATTTAGTTCAAGGAGATGTCGAAATTGAAAACAATACAATTGAAGATTTTGTTATCTTAAGAAATGACGGGACACCTACTTATAATTTATCTGCATCAGTAGATGATCATCAAATGAATATGACTCATATAATTAGAGGTGATGATCATAAGATTAATACCTTCAAACAAATTCAAATTTACGAAGCTATGAAATGGGATCTGCCATCGTTTGCACATATACCTTTAATACATACAATTGATGGAAAGAAACTATCAAAAAGAGATAAGGCATCTACTTTAGATGATTACTCAAAAATTGGCATAATCCCTGATGCATTAAGAAATTATTTACTAAGATTAGGATGGTCCTATAAAGATAAAGAAATATTTACTTTAGAGGAAAGTATTCAATATTTTAATCTTGAGGGGATAGGCAAATCCCCCTCAAAGCTGGATATAAGCCGAATTTTATCAATGAATGAACACTACATAAAAAATATCGATGAAGATGATTTGTTTGATCAACTTATAAAATATTGCAAACTATATAAGAGCGAAATTAAGGCTGATAAATCTGAAAAGATCAAAAAATCTTTAACATTTCTAAAAAATAAAGCCAAAACTCTTGAGGATATATATGATAATAGTCAATATATTTTAGATGATGAAATTAATTTTAATCAAGAAGATATTAAATTAATCGATGATAAAGCAAAAAAAATTATTTCTGCTTTTGTTTATCAATTTTCTAGTGTTGACAGATTAAACAAAGAGACATTAGAGCCAATAGTAAATGAAATCATTAAAGCAAATGATACAAACTTTAAAGGAGTCGGGCAGCCTTTGAGAATAGCACTAACAGGTTCAAAATTTGGACCTGGTATATATGATATAATTATTTCCCTTGGAAAAAAAGAAGTAATGAAAAGATTAGGCAATAAGAAAATTGCTTAGTACTAAAGATGCTTCATCAGAAGAAGAAGTTTTTGATTTAATTTTTGATAAAGTATCCTCACAATCTTTTATTTGCTTTTTCATTAATTCTGGATTTTTTAAAAAATAAATGACTGAATTATAAATTTCTTTAGCATTACATTCTTTTTGTATTAATTCTGGAATTATTTCTTTGTTATTTATGATATTAATTATGTTAGCAAATCTTGTTTTTACAAGAATTTTTAAAATTAAAAAATTAAAAAAATTCATTTTATAGATAATTATAGAGGGTACTTTTGCATTACAAATTTCAAGAGAAACTGTTCCAGATTTTGAAACTGCAAATATTGATTTATTTAATATTTGTTTTTTAATATTTTCATCTGAAATAACCTCAACATTGTTTAAGTTTAATTTTTTAATTTTATTCTTAATTAAATTCTTATTTCCATGAGTAGCATGGAAAACAAAAGAAAAATTATCAAATTTTTTGTTCATCATTAAAATAAAGTCAATTAATATGGGTAAAAGTAAATTTACTTCAGAGAGTCTACTGCCACAAAAAAGAGAAATTATTTTTTTATCATTTGGTATAATGTTAGATAAATCTATCTTACTTTGAGATTCTTTTTCAAGCAAAGGGTGACCGACGAAAGTGTTTGGAATTTTCTCTTTATCAAAATATTTTTTTTCAAATTCAAATAATAATAAAATATGATCTAAAAAATTTTTAAATTTTTTTACCCTACCTTCTCTCCATACCCAAACTTGAGGAGCAACATAATGAACTGTTTTAATCTTATTATTTATTTTCTTAACTTTTTGAGCTACCCTTAATGTAAAATCTGGACTATCTATACTAAACAAAATATCTGGGTTAAATTTTATAATCTCTTCTATTGTACGATTTATTTTTCTTCTAATTTTAAAAATATTCAACAAAACACTTGTAAAACCAATATATGTAATTTCTTTAAGATCAAAAATAGATTTAATTCCCAAAGAATTTAAATGTGTTCCACCTACACAGGAATACTTAATATTAGGATTATTTTTTTGTAGTTTTGATATGACTTTAGACGCTAGTTTGTCACCCGATGGTTCACCGGTTAATATAAAAATTTTATTCATTTTACTGAAATAAACATCCTATTTTTATTTGCAAATTGAACACATTTTTTTTTATCCAAAAAAACATGTTGGTTATTTTTTATTATAATACCTTTTAATCCTGCTGATTTGCTTTGTTTTAGAGTTTCTAAACCTATAGTTGGTAAATCAACTCTTAAATCTTGTTTCTTTTTTGCAATTTTTACTAGGACACCACAGTTTTTAAATTTTTTGTTTTTAATATTTTGAAGCATTTTTTTTGTACCACCTTTTTTTTCTATGGAAATAACTTTTTTATTTCTAACCACAACACCCTGACTAAAATTATATTGGCCTAAACTATTTAGTGTTTTAATTGCTATATTGATGTCTAATTGATCTTCTTTATTTGGTATGATCTTTGAATAATTACCTTTTTTTAATGACAATTCTGGATTAAATTTTAATGAATTTTCAGTCTTTATTTTATTTTGTACTAATATTTTAATAATTTCTTTAAGAATAGCTGCGTCACCAAGTTTTGAAGCTTTGATTATTCTTGGTATATAGTAAATTCCTTTAAAATCTAATTTTAGTTTTGAAAAATTAGGTTTATTTACTTTTCCAGCAAATAAAGCTTTTTTACAATTATTTTCTTTAAAAATATTAATTATTTTACCAATTTGACCTACAGATACTGAGTAAGATTTTTTATCTTTTTTAAATTTTTTATTTTTGGATAAATCAATTATCAGATAATTAATTCTCTTTTTTTTTACATTTTTTAAAATTTCTTCAGGAAATTTAGTATCACCAAAAATTAATCCTATCATCTTAAGAAAAAGGTGTGCAAATAGATCTTTTTTTATCCTTAGTTATAAAATCAATTACATTTTTTACTAATGGATTATTTTGATATGAGCCATTTAATTTACTAATGTTCTCTCTAATATTTTTTGTAGCAAAAATCTCTTTATAAGCTTCGCTTAAACCTAAGATATCTTTATTTTCAAATTTTGCCCTTCTTAAACCAATTAAATTTAATCCTTGTAATGAATTTCTGTTTCCTGTTGATAAACCATAGGGAATTACATCGTGTAATACACCCGTCATGCCGCCAATCATTGCCATTGTTCCAATTCTTGTGAATTGTTGAACTGCAGAATTTCCACCAATTACAACATTGTCTTCAACAATGACATGACCGCCCAATGGAACATTATTTGCAATTATTACATTATTTCCTACCAGACAATCGTGCGCTATATGAGATGATATCATTAATAAACAGTTGTTTCCAATCACTGTTTTACCACCACCACCAACTGTACCTGGATTAATTGTTACATATTCTCTTATTTTATTATTGTCACCAATAATTAATTTTGTTTGCTCATCGTTATATTTAAGATCTTGTGGCTCATTGATTGAAACAAAAGGGTAAATTTTATTTCCTTTGCCAATTTTTGTGTGACCTGAAATATTTACATGAGATTGAATAATAGTATTTTCTCCGATTTCAACATTAGGACCAATTACAGTGTAAGGTCCTATTCGGACATTTTTATCTATTTTAGCTTTAGGGTTTATTATTGCTGTTTTATCTATCATTTATTGTCTTTTAAGAATTGTCTTAAACCTTTAGAGGGATAACCCATTACTTTACTATTATCTGGTATATCTTTAATTACACCACTTCCACCACCAACTTGAACATTATTACCAATTTTTAGATGACCTGATACACCAGCTTGTCCACCAATCATCACATTATTGCCAAGGGAAGAGCTACCTGCAAACCCAACTTGAGCTGCAACAATACAATTATCTCCAATTTTAACATTATGTGCAACGTGAATTTGATTATCTAAAAAAGTATTTTTACCAATAATTGTATTTGACATTGACCCTCTATCAATAGTTGTACACGCCCCAATTTCAGAATTTTCTCCTATATAAACAATGCCTATATGAGGGTATCTTAAATTTTTTTTTTTGTCTGGAAAAAAACCAAAACCTTTTTTTCCTATAACACAACTATCTAAGATTGACACATTATCTTCAAGAATAGAATTTCTAATTATAACATTAGAGCCTATAGAGCAATTAGAACCAATAATAACATTTTTTTCAATTATTGAGTTATGACCTATTGAGCAATTTTTTCCAATTTTTACATTATGACCAATCTGTACATTTTTACCATGATTAATTTTATTTTCTAAATCGATTTCAGTAATATCTTTAACTGTACTGTCAAAATTATCGTAAATAGCATCAGGATAAAATCTAGATGTGATTTTAGATGTAACTAATAAAACATTATCAACACATACAGCTTTACATTCATCTGGTAAAAAATTGGCTAAATGCTTGTAAGTAATACAATAAGTGGCTTTAGTTTTAGTTGCTAAATTAAGATATTTTTTAGAATGAAAAAAAGTTATGTCTCCAATTATTGCAGATTGAAGATCTTTTATATCGTTGACTTTATCAGTTTTTGTAAAATTTAAATTATTGATATTTAAATTAGACACTAAATCACTAACATGAAATGGACCATGATTTTTAAAGAAAGGATTAATCATTCAATGTTAATATCAAGAAATTTGATCCAGAATGTATCAATAAATATTACTAATTATTTTCTATCTACGATAGTGGCAGACCAAATTGCATCCGCCATTTTAACATTTTCAACAAATGCTTCACCTTTATATTTCCAAACACGCCCATGAGATCTTATGGCCTCAATCTTAAGTAATAACTCACAATCAGGTATAACGGGATTTCTAAATCTTGATTTTTCAATGCTCATTAAAAAAACTAATTTATTTTCATAGGTTTTTTTATCAATACCATGAGCGGTTAAAGCAGCGGCTGTTTGACCAAAAGCTTCAACAATTAGAACACCGGGCATAACAGGTTGTCCGGGAAAGTGACCATCCAAAAAAAAACTATCTTTTCTTACATTCACAACACCTATAGCTGAGGTTAGTTTTTTTATATCACGAAGTTCATGAATTAATAACATTGGGTCTCTATGAGGCAAGAGGTTTTCAATTTCTGATTTATTTAATAAAGACATAAAATAAGTTTATAATGATCCTAAAAATTCCCCTCACTCTATAGTATTAAATTTATTTGTACCAATCAAAATGACGTTCCTAAATTAAATCTAAAAGACTCAGTTTTATCTGTATCAGCCTTACTTATTGGTTGAGATAAACTAAAATTTAATGGACCAACTGGGGTTAACCAATCCACACCTAAACCTGCTGCACTTCTAATTTTACTTGAATCACTTATTGAAGAATTGTAATCAATGCCCCACACATTTCCAGCATCAAAAAAAACACTTAAATCAATATTTTGATTTTCTACAAAAAACTGAGGTAGTGTTGAATTTACGTTAATAGAACTCATATAATTACCACCTACATAATCATTTCCATCCTTAGGACCAATTTTTCCGGACTGGAAACCTCTCAACTTATTTGACGGAAGAAAATTTCTTTCTGTTAATTTTATATCATCACCAGAAATTGAATTTGATGTTTTAGCAAAGAAAGAAAATGAGGTAACATTGTTTTCATAAAGTTCTCTGTATAATCTATAATCATAAATATTTGATAACGTATTTGTTTCACTAATGAGTGGCAGCTCTATACTGTAAAAATTTCTAAAGCCATCAGTTGTTTTGAATTTCTGATTTCTTTTGTCATACGTAAAGTCAAAGTTTATTAAACTGTCCCAATAATCTCCTTCTTGTTTTTGTTGAAGTGCTGATGCAGAGGAGTCAGTTTCAATTTTTTGGTAATAATTCTTGTTCCCTATTCCTAAGTATAAATCATCATAAAACTCAAAGTTGGTACCATAAGAAAAACCTGTACGATTAGTCTTGTAACCAAAATCAGTTAATCTATCAATTTCAGTTGCCTCTATACCCGCATAAACAGATTTATCTGTATCTTTAAAATTTGGATTATTGACAAAAAATGTTCCTTTAATTGCTTCATTGCTCAATGACACATCAGTCTTAATAGACAAACCTTTCCCTAAATAGTTATTTTCTTTAACAAAAAAACCGATGGATTCACCTCCGGTACCCACACCAGCTGTAGCACCGATTTCACCAGTTGGTTTTTCTTCTACAGAGATATTAATTATCTTGTCATCAGTTGTATCATTCTCAATTATTTCCGTTTCTACCTTTTTAAAAAAATTTAATGATTTAATATTATTAACAGATTTATTTAATAAAATCTCATTGTAAAAATCACCCTCATCGATTTCTAATTGATTTCGTATTACATTTTCTCTAGTTATATTATTTCCCAAAACATTAATACGTTTAACAAATGTTTTTTCTGTTTCATTAATTACAAAGGTTAAGTCAAGATAATTTGATTCAAAATCTTCTATAATATCTATACCAATAGTTTCATAAGCTTCATCTAAAGCTATAATATCAATCTGTTCAGTGATTTTTTCAATTGCATTTATTGAATAAGGTTCATCTTTTAATTTTTGTAATGTATTTTTTAAGTTATCAAAATTATTTTCATTAAAATTTATTGGTAGTTCAATGTTTAAATCACGAAAAAAAATTTTTTCACCAGCATTGACATTGTATATTAATTCAAATTCATCATCGTTTATTAGTTTCGCAAATGACGATGAAATTAAAATATTGTAATAACCATTGTTTTTATAAAAATTTCTCAATAATTGTTTGTCAAAATTTACTAAATCTTCATTTAAAAATTTTTTACCTGAAATAAATTTCCAAAATTTATATTCTTCACTTAAAATAACACTTCTTAATTTGTTATCTTTAAAAATTTTTTCGCCAATAAATGTTATTTTTTTAATTTTAGCTTTTTTACCTAGTTCAATGTTAAAAATTAAATTAACAAGATTATTTCCGAGATTTTCTTTCTTTAATTCAACAGTTGAAAAAAAATAACCTCTTTTTTTAAGATTATTATTAATAATTGAAATATCTTGTTCAGCATAAATTTCAATAAAAGGTGATCTATCTTTTAAATTTACACCGTCAGTTAAAAACTGTCTCAATGAGTCAGATTTTACACCATTATAAATTATATTTTGTATAATAGGGTTTTCTACAACATTAATTAAAAGCAAATCTTCTTCTATTTTTATTGTTACATCTTTAAAAAAATTTGTTTCATATAAATTTTTCGTTATTAAATTTATATCACTATCTGTAACTTCTATATTTAGCAGAGGTGGTAAGAATGTTAATAATGTTTCATTTGTTATTCTTTCATTACCAGTTATTTTTATATTTTTTATTATCTCAGAATGTGAATTATATGCAGAGACAACTAAAACAGACACTGATAAAATTAATATTTTTAACAAGTTATTTAAATAAATAAAAATTTTCATTAGTTTGATTTGATTAAATTAATTTTAATATCATGATTTAAACTAATCACTTCGTTTATTTTTTTTGGATATATTCTTTTATATTTATTAAATCTTTTATGATTAATTTCACTAAGTGATAATCTTGAAATATCTTGAAAGTTAATTTTTTTTTGCAAATATTCATTAACAAAAAAATCATTAACTGAAACAATAACAGTTTCAAATAATGAATGTTTAGATGGTAAATTTTTTAAAATTTTAATAATTGGGAATTTTGCAGATAAAATTTTTCTTAAATTTAAGTTATTTAATTTTTTTAAATTAAGCATAGTTGCTGGAGTATATAATTGATTATTTGTAAAAATAGTATTAAAAATTGGTATTTTCATGGTTGTATTGTGTACAACTAATTTTGAGAGACCATTATTGTAAACAACTACAGCATGCACATATGAGTCTGGATGGGTCAAAATATCTATTTTATCGTATTCTAAATCAAATATGTTTTTAGCCTCCATAACCTCAAAACATTTATTCATCATTGTTGCTGAATCAACTGTAATTTTTTTTCCCATTTTCCATGTGGGGTGATTAAATATTAATGATCGTGGTATTTTTTTTTTTTTTTTAAAATTGTAATTTAGCAAGGGTCCGCCTGAGGCGGTAAGATAAATTTTTTTAATATTTTTAATATTTGTATTATTTATTTCTGACCAAATAGAAAAATGTTCTGAGTCTACAGGAATAAAATCTGTCTTATTCTTATTTAATTCTTTTTTTATAATTGGCCAGGCGCAAATAAGAGACTCTTTATTAGCTATCGCAATTTTTTTAGTAAATTTAATTATGTTAAAAGTTGGTTTTAATCCGTCAATACCAGAAATTGACGACATGACATAATCTAGTTTTTTATTTATGATTTTGTTAAGTTGTTCGAAATTATTTTTAATCTTAATTGTTTTATCTTTATTATAAATAAGTGATTTTTTATAACTTTCTTGATCACAAATAATTAAATTTCTAACATTAAAAATTTTTGCTTGTTTCAATAATTTTTTATAATTTTTATTCGCTGATAACAATATAACCTTAAAATTATTTTTATCGATTAAATCTAAAACTGTGTTACCGATTGAGCCTGTTGATCCTAATATTGCAATTCTATTTTTCATGATAGGAACAAATTCATAATGTAAGAACTTGGAATTGTAAAAATTATACCATCGATTCTATCAAGTAAACCTCCGTGACCAGGCAAAATTTTTCCAGTATTCTTAATATTTTTTAATCTTTTAAAATAAGAAATTATTAAATCTCCGATTTGATTAATGATACTAATTAAGATTATTATCATGATTAAATTTAAGTAATTTAAATTAAATTTAGTTAAAAATTGCTCATTATAATTAATATAAATAAATCCTATAATTAGTGAAAAAATTAAACTTCCAAAAACTCCTGAATAAGTTTTGTTGGGGCTAATTTTGGTTAATTTTGGCCCTTTAAAAACTTTACCAAAAACAAAACCACCAATGTCACTAAAAACAGAAATTAAAATCACTAACCAAAAAAATAAAAAATTACTATTCCTTAAAAGAAATGCTGAAATTATAGATAAAATTAAAAATAATATGCCCAAAAAATAAGAGGTTTTACTTACGCTTAAATTGCGCCATTCCAATATTGATAAATACAAAATTATAATTAAAAAAAGAGAAAATAAAAATGGTCCATTAATTATAAAAAAAATTGATAAACCCGATAAAAAAACTGATGTAATAATTCTTTTTAATAATTCATTATTCATTTAACATCACCAAATTTTCTTACAATTTTATTATAAGATTTGAGTATACGATTAAAATCTTTTGTCTTAAAATCAGGCCAGAGTTTTTTTTCAAAAAATATTTCTGTATAAGCCAACTGCCATAACATAAAGTTACTTAGTCTATTTGTATTTCCTGTTCTTATCAAAATCTCAGGATCAGGTATATTTTTAGTAAATAAATTTGATTGAAAATTTTTTTCTGTAATTTTTAAATTTTTATTTTTTATTTTTTTAATTGAATTTATAATTTCATTTTTCGATCCATAATTTAGAGCAATATTAATTTGTAGTTTAGTATTTAAAGATGTAATTTTTTCAGCATTTGATATTGCTTTTAACAAGTCTTTTTTTAATTTTTTTTTTTCACCAATAAATTTTAAGCGAATATTTTGTTTTTGGATTTTAGAGATTTTTTTTTTTAAAAAATTTTTTAATAAAGAAAAGAGGAAACTAATTTCTTTTTGCGGTCTTTTCCAATTTTCTGTTGAAAAAGTAAATAATGTTAAAAATCTAATATTTTTTTCTAAACAACATTTGACGACATTATCAACTGAATCAAGACCTTTTCTGTGTCCATAATTTCTATTATTCTTTTTTGCAATACCCCACCGACCATTGCCATCCATAATTATGGCAACATGTTTTACTGGTTTCATATTGTCATTATTTCTTTTTCTTTTAATGCAATTTTATCGTCAACAATCGAAATATGTTTATCTGTTATATTTTGAACATTTTTTTCATAAATTTTTTCTTGATCCTCGCCAATATCCTTAGATTTTAAAAGTTTTTTTAGTTCTTCATTTGCTTCTCTTCTAATATTTCTAATAGATACTTTGCATTTTTCTCCCATAGATTTAATTAATTTTTTTATTTCATTTCTTCGCTCCTGATTAAGTTCTGGCACAGGAAGTCTTATTAATTGACCATCAATTTGAGGATTTAAACCGAGCTCTGATTTTTTTATAGCAGAATCAACTAACGAAACATTATTCTGGTCCCATACTTGAATATTAATCATTCTAGGTTCAGGTGTTGTTATACTAGCAACTTGGTTTATAGGCATTTGTTGACCATATACATCTACTTTTACTAAATCCAACATTGCTGCGTTAGCTCGTCCTGTTCTTAATGAGGATAATTCTTTACCAAACACCTCTATGGTCTTATCCATTTTTAGACTGTATGATTTTTCATCAAACATTTATTCACCTATTTTAAATCTTACAAATTCCTTAATCTTTAAATCTGGTATAGCTAATTCTCTAAGAATATCTTGCACTTTTTTTTTAGGTTCCATAACCCATGATTGGGTTAATAAGGC
>Ga0181565_10004043_pt1 | contig 11220 bp, 11 predicted proteins | sample 101ome_16_FD_129661 | JGI IMG/M metagenome (GOLD analysis project Ga0181565, IMG submission 129661) | Coastal salt marsh microbial communities from the Groves Creek Marsh, Skidaway Island, Georgia - 101401AT metaG (megahit assembly) | ecosystem: Environmental > Aquatic > Marine > Intertidal...
CGGGGTGCTAAATTGAAAAATAATATTGCTACATTACATATAGTTATGTAGTTAAAGTTTGAGAGAGGATTAAATGATCGATACACCGCTGACACTTCCCTGCGGCGCAAAGATTTCAAACCGGTTATGCAAGGCAGCCATGACAGAGGGCCTCGCCAATCCAGCCGGCGAGCCTACTGATGCGCTCGAGCAACTGTATGGGATTTGGAGCGACGGCGGTGCGGGGTTGTTGCTATCGGGAAACGTTCAGGTCGATGGCGATCATCTGGAGCGGCCAGGCAACGTGATTGTCGCGGCTGAGCCCTCTGAGGGGATGAGGCGAGCGCTGGAGCGATGGGCTTCAGCGGGTACGCGGGCGGGAAATCATTTTTGGGCACAAATTAGCCACGCCGGCCGGCAATGCCAAAAAATTGTCAATCCCCGTCCCAAAGCACCTTCTGCCATCAAACTGGGCCTGCCGGGCGGTCAGTTCGGGGAACCCGAGCCGATGACGGAGGAGGATATCGAAGCCGTTATCACCGGGTTTGCGCGATGCGCCAAGGTTGTGATCAATGCGGGATTTACGGGGGTCCAGCTTCATGCCGCGCATGGTTACCTGCTGTCTCAGTTTCTGAGTCCGCGAAGCAATCAACGCCAGGATCACTGGGGTGGCCCACTTGAGAATAGAGCCCGACTGCTTCTCTCCTGTGTCGCGAGGGTGAGGGCGGTGGTGGGTCCTGCTGTTCCCATATCAGTCAAACTCAATAGCGCAGATTTTCAGCGAGGCGGTTTCGATTTTGACGAGAGTCTGCAGGTGGCGAAGTGGCTCGAGGAAGCCAGTGTCGATCTGATTGAAATATCCGGCGGGACCTATGAACAACCCCGACTGCTCAATCTGGATGGCATGGAGCCTGTCGCGGAGCAGTCTGTGGCCGCATCAACTCGAGCAAGAGAAGCCTATTTTGTGGATTTTGCCGAGGCCGTGCACAAACAAGTCTCCATCCCACTAATGGTAACTGGCGGGCTAAGGCGCCTCGATGCGATGAATTTAGCGCTGGAGAGCGGCGCGGCCGACATGATCGGCATCGGTCGGCCCATGTGTGTTGTGACCGACGCGCCAGCGCAGTTGCTGGCAGGTGTCAGCGAATTGCCGCGCTTCGAGGATACGCTCTCGCTGTTACCGGCTGCACTAAAATTTCTCAATGGCATCAAGACGGTACGCACGGTAGGGGCCTTTGCCACTCAATATTGGTTTTACGAGCAAATCGCGGCGCTTGGGCATCGAGGCACCACTCAGGTTGATATGGGGGTTTTCGCCGCCACCAAGGCACAGACCAAGGCTGCGAATGATTGGTTAGCGGAACGACGTGCTTTGACCGTGCAGAGCACTGGGAGGGCCCAATGAGTTATTGGCCTGTTCAACCGGGGTCTCATCGACGGCCCCCCATGAAGCGCTTGCGGCGCAATTGCGGTGTGGCGCTGTCAGCGTTGCTCCTCAGTTTATTGGCCTTTAAGGCTTTTGCGGTCGCTGAGGGCGCTGCCGAGACCCTGGCCCATGCTGCGTTGCTTCGAGATCGCGCCATGATGGGCAGCAACGCCATGCGGATTGTCACTGACTTGACGACTCAGGTAGGGCCGCGACTGGCGGGCAGTGAGGCGGAAGCGAGAGCTCGCGCATGGGCGCTGGCAATCTTGAACAAGAAGGGTTTCGCAAACGTGCGTAACGAACCTTTTGAGATGGACGCGTGGCAACGACACGATGAGGGGGGACAAATTCTGGCGCCGTATCCTCAGCCGCTGGCGGTCAGCGCGCTGGGAGGCTCTGTATCAACAGGGAAAGATGGCTTGAGTGCCGACGTCACGCTATTCGAAACGCTCGATGATCTGAAAGATGCACCGAAAGGCAGCCTAGAGGGGCGGATCGCATACGTGGGTCATGCCATGCAACGTACGCAAGATGGATCGTCTTACGGGTATTTCAATGATGCTCGCACTGCGGGCCCGAGTATCGCCGCGAGTAAGGGGGCGCTCGGTTACCTGATTCGATCCGTGGGCACAGACAGTCATCGGTTTCCTCACACGGGCTCCTTGCGCTATCGCGAGGACATGCCACGGATCCCGGCGCTGGCTTTATCCAATCCGGATGCAGATCAAATCGAGCGGATTGCTGCCGGCGGACAGTCGCTCAGCGTGAAGGTTTGGGTCGATAGCTCGGTGGTTCCCGCCGCACAATCGGGAAACGTGATCGCTGAAATCCCGGGCCGTGAAAAACCCGACGAGATAGTAGTAATCGGCGCACACCTCGACAGCTGGGACCTCGGCACCGGAGCGATTGACGATGGTGCCGGCGTGGGTATCACCATGGCAGCGTTGGAATTGATTAAAGAGGCGGGACTGGCACCTCGGCGAACGATTCGATTGGTATTGTGGGGCGCGGAAGAAGTGGGGCTTCTGGGTGCGCTGGCCTACCGAGACAAACACGAGGCGGCTGTTGCAAACCATATTATTGGCTCAGAAAGTGACTTCGGGGGTGGACGTATCTGGAAGATCACTGCCGACAGTCAAAGCAAAGCGGGCGACACGCTGTTTTCAGATATGGCGAGGCTTCTTGCGCCCATTGGTGTGGCAGCTGGAAGCGATGACGAGCCGGGCGGCGGCCCCGATCTGTATCCTCTAATTGCAGCGGGAATGCCAACGTTGCGGTTACACCAGGATGGCAGTGATTATTTTGATCTGCATCATACTGCCGACGACACAGTAGACAAGCTCGATTCAGCGGCTTTGGATCAAAACGTTGCCGCTTTCGCGGTTTTCGCCTGGCTTGCTGCCGACAGCGATGTGAGCTTTAGGGCTGAGAAGACCCCAGAGTAGGGGTTGCATGGAATGGATGCTTAAGTACCTGAGACCATCAAAAAGAAAGTGAAATGAGGTGCAACAGAGTGCGCAGAAAAGAACGAGAGATCTGGCTGAAAAAATTCGTGAGAGCTGGCCGCATGATGACTGCTGGTGTTTTTGCCTGCCTGTTGTTATCCGCCTGCGCTGACAAACCGATCTACGACGTCGATTACGACCAGAGCTTTCCTTTTTCTGGTTACAAAACCTACCGATGGTACGACGATGATCACGCGACGAGAGAGAGCCAGTATCGGCGCCGTAACAGCAGCGACCAACGCGTCAGAAACACCGCCAATCAGGAATTGATGCAGCGTGGTTATAAGGAGTCGCTCAGTGGGCGGGCCGATTTTTGGGTGAACTATCACGTTACCAAGCGACAGACGCAGAAAATTACCGGGCAGGAGCAGGGCATGCATGGCGGGGTTGGAGTGGGGACCTACGGCAAATCTGTGAGCGTGGGGTATTCCTCGGGCCCGTCGGTTAAAACCTATGAGGATGGCACCGCTGTGTTTGACGTCATTGATATCAACACCGGCAAGATTGTCTGGCGCGGTGTGGCCGAGGGACGGCTAAAAAACAACATGTCCAAGGCTGAGCGTGAGCAGCTCACTATTACCGTGATCCATGAGTTGCTGAAGCAGTTCCCGCCTCAGTAGATGTGGACGATCCGATATGCTCAGGCCCTATAACTGCAGATAGAGAAGTCTGCTGCACCATGACACGGCGTCCTCAAAACACGTTGGGTACCGGAGGGCAATATATTTCTCATCCGCTTTTTCCGGCTCTCAGTGGCTTTATGACTAATTTGCTCAAGCGAGAAGGTAATACATGACGGCATTACAAGGCATTAAAGTGTTGGATCTGACCAGTATGGTCTCCGGGCCCGTCGCGGCAATGATGCTCGCTGATCAGGGAGCCGACGTGATCAAGGTGGAGCCCACGACAGGAGAGCAAATGCGCCATGTGGGACCGACGGTTAACAAAGTCACGGCCGCGTTTTTCTCGTGTAACCGCGGTAAGCGCTCCATCGGAGTGGACCTGAAGACTGACGAAGGGAAGAAGGTGCTGTTTGATCTCGCAGCCGATGCCGACGTCTTGATCCAAAACTTCCGCCCCGGCGCCATTGATCGCATGGGATTTGGTGAGCCTGTCATGAGGGCACTCAATCCCAAGCTGATTTATGTATCGATCAGCGGATTTGGTGAAGACGGCCCCTATGCCCATAAGCGGGTCTACGACCCGGTTATTCAGGCGCTCTCGTGCGCAACGGATATTCAGGCAGATCGCACGACCGGCCGCCCCCAGATGTTTCGTATCATCATCGCCGATAAGGTAACGGCGATCACCGCGGCGCAGGCAATCAGTACAGCACTTTATGCTAGAGAAAAATCCGGCGAAGGCCAGCACATCCGGTTGTCAATGCTGGATGCGATGTTAAGCCTCTTTTGGCCCGAAGCCATGGCGGGTTTGACCTTCGCTGATAAGCCGTTCGATGTGCGCAAATATCAGGGTGCCATGGACCTGGTCTATGAAACGCAGGACCGATTCATCACTGCAGGCGCTATATCTGATAAGGAATGGCATGGCATGTGTCGCGCACTGAATCGCGAGGATCTCATTGATCATCCACACTTCAGCACCGCTCAGGCGCGTTTTACGCATAACTCTGAACGCAAGGAAATCACCGCAGAGGAGATCAAGAAGTGGTCTAGCGAAGCGATTCTCTCCCGATTCGATCAAGAGGGAGTGCCTTGCGCGCCCATTATTGATCGATCCGAACTGCTGGAACATGAGCAGGTGGTTGCCAACGGATCGGTTGATCGACTTTATTTTGATGACTTCGGAGAGGTGCGGCAGGCGCGACATCCGGCCCGATTTGACAAAACCCCCGCAGGCGTATCGCGGCCCGCGCCGCGGTTGGGTGAGCATGGGCGCGAGATTTTAGAGGCGCTTGGCTATGACGAGTCCGCCATTGAATCACTTATCAGCGCCGGCACGGTGTTGGAATAAAACGGAGAATCAGAGTTGGCTGATCAAAAAACGTGCTTGGTAATTGGCGCCGGCGCGGGCATCGGGGGAACGGTTGGCAAGAAATTCGCGGAGGAGGGCTACCACGCGGCGTTATGTCGGCGAAGCGACCACGACGGGCTCAACCGCATGATCGATGCCATGACTGGCGAGGGGTTATCAGCGAGCGGGCATCTCCTGAATGCCGTCGAGGAGGGTGCTCTGGAGGTGCTGATCGAAAAGGTTGAGCGTATTGGGCCAATCGATACGGTGCTTTATAACCTCGGAGCCCAGATCGGTAACCGATCTCTTGAAGACACCCCTCTCAAGACTTTTGAATTAGGGTGGCGCATGGCTTGCTTCGGCTTGTTTCGGGTCGCCAAAGTGCTGGTACCGCTGATGATCGAGCGCGGGCATGGCACGATACTGGTGACATCGGCGACCGCTGCCATGCGAGGCAATAGTGGCCAACATTCGCACGCCGCGGCGATGGCAGGTCGGCGCCTGCTGTGTCAGACCCTGAATGCGGAGTATGCGGCGCAGGGGGTGCATGTGGTGCATATCCTGATCGATGGCGCGGTGGATGCACCCGATACGCTGGGCAAGATGTTGGGTGCCGAGCGCTTTCAGGCGCTCAGGGAGGCGAAGGGCAAGGACAAGGATGGTCTGTTGCTGCCCGAGAAGATCGCGGAGACCTATTACCACCTATCTCAGCAGCACCGATCCGCCTGGACCCATGAGCTTGATCTACGTGCCTACTCCGACCTGGCTTGGTGGAATCATGCCGTCGACATTTAATGATCCGTATGCCGATCAGTTCCCGCAAGCAAGCGCGCTGATTGGCTTGCAGCCCCCAGCGCTTTCATGGCGTGGTGGATGCTATGTTGCTCCGCCGGTGGCGATCCAGATGCCGATAGGTGGCGCGTCAATTACAGGAGAAGTGCAGTGAGTCTGAAAGTCGAGCCATCCGGAGCGAGTTGTGGGGCAACCATCACGGGTGTAGCGCTCAACCAGCCGCTTTCAGGCGACCTGGTGGCAGAGATTCGGGCGCACTGGCTCGAGCACAAGGTGGTGGCATTTCCAGGCCAGCAACTATCACCGGCACAGTTGGTTGGGTTCAGTGAGCACTTTGGCGACATCGGTGAGGATCCGTTTTTCGGCCACATCGAGGAGCACCCGCAGGTTGCTGCAATCCAGCGTAATGCGAATGAAAAGACGTCTATATTCGCCGAGATTTTTCATAGCGACTGGAGTTTCATGCCGGTCCCGCCTGCTGCCACTGCGCTCTACGGTATTACTATCCCGCCGCTTGGTGGCGACACACTCTTTGCTGATCAGGTAGCCGCTTACGAACAGTTGCCAGACGAGCTAAGAACCAAGGTAGAAGGACTCACAGCGATTCATTCTGCGGCTCTGGGCTATGCGCCAGATGGTGCTTACGGCGAGTCCGATCAAGAGCAGGGCCGGAGCATGAAAATCCTACCCAGCGAGAAGGCTTTAGAAACCTATGAGCATCCGCTCGTCAGGAAGCATCGCGAAACCGGCAGGAAGGCTTTATTTTCCTCTGCGGCTTACATCAAGGGCTTCGTTGGCCTAGAGAAAGGCGAGAGCGACGCATTGCTAATGGAGCTATATCTACACCAGACCCAGACCCAGTTTATTTACCCCCATCGTTGGCAGGCAGGCATGCTGGTGATGTGGGATAACCGGGCGCTACTGCATGCCGCCACGGGTGGCTATGACGGTTACGATCGCCTTTTGCACCGTACAACTATCGCAGACACCCAATTTTAGGAGGAGTTCACCCTTGTCAGCCGATATCGAGTTTTTATTCGACTTTGCCAGCCCTAACGCTTATCTCTCCTACCATGTGCTCAGGGGCGTGGCCGAGCGCAACGGCGCAACGCTGACGCTCACGCCAGTGTTGTTAGGGGGCTTGTTCAAGATCACCAATAATCAGGCGCCTATGGTGGCTTTTGGCGAGGTGAAGGGAAAGCTCGACTACGACATGCTGGAGACCCAGCGGTTCATCGCAGCCCACCAACTCGATCGCTTTCAATTCAATCCACACTTCCCGATCAACACGATTATGTTGATGAGAGGCTTTATTGCGGCGCGAGAAATGGGTGTGATTGACCAGTATGTAGCGGTGAATCTGTCAGCCATGTGGGAGCAGGCGCTGAATATGGGCGATCCTGAGGTGGCCCTGGGTGTTTGGCAGTCAGCAGGCCTCGATGCAGTGGCGCTGAGTGAGGCGATTCAGACGCAACCAGTGAAAGACGCGTTGCTGCACAGTACGCAGCGCGCGGCGGAGCGCGGTGCTTTTGGTGTGCCGACTTTCTTCGTGGGTGACGAGATGTTCTTTGGTAAGGAACGCATCATCCAGATCGAACAGATGATCCAGCAAGCCGAATAGGCTGACGCCATACCGCCGTCCGAAGGGCTCCGCGTGCCTATGTTGCCCTATAGCCGACTCGCCTAGAGTACTTGGTGCAGCGCGTCGAGCATCGCGTTGGGCGCTTCTACCATGATGGTATGCCCCGCGCCCGGTAAGACTTCTACCAGTGGTGAGGGGATCGCCTCCTGCAGTGCACGAGTACCGCGCACAGGTGTCAGTCGGTCCTCGGCCCCAAGAATGAGCAGGGCGGGGCAGGCCACCTTAACCGCCTGCTCGATGCCTGCGGTGTATTCGTTACAGGCGCGCATATCATGAAACAACACGCCGGGACGCGATCTCTCGTAAAGTCTCAGAGTGTTACCGATCATCCAGATGCCTGAGTTGCGGTTGCCACCAAACTGATGGCGCTTGCTGAACCCCCATTGGGTCAGCATGTCAAAGGCAGCGTGATCATCCGCCTCAGCTGCATTGAGGATGGCATCCGATACGGGCATCGGCGACGTAGTGCCGACCATTGCAATGGCTCTGACACGATCTCCGTGAGAGGCAGCGCACTCCAATGCGATCAAGCTGCCAAGACTGTGGCCGACCACTGCGGCCTGATTAATGCCCAGTGTATCGAGAACTGAGATCACCCAGGCAGCCATTTCTTCAACCCTCGCAAGCGGGTTACCCGATGATCGGCCATGGCCGGGGAGGTCGATGGAAATCACGTTGTTGCCGTGCCGCGCAAAGTGCCTGCTGGCCAATGTCCAGACCGTGTGGTCCATGCCTGAACCATGAACGAAGACGATCGATGGTTTGTTGTGGTCTATGTCTCTGGAATTCGTGTAGCAGTAGACGGTTTCGTTGTTGACCTGAATGCGCATCAGCGATTGCCCCCTGCGACCTTACCTGCAGCGCGCAGGCCCTGCTTCAAGTCCGCTATCAGGTCCTTGGGGTCTTCTAAACCAATTGACAGGCGAATCGTGCCCTCGCCAATACCGCCCGCAGCGAGCGCCTTGGCGTCCATGCGATGGTGGGTAGTACTCGCTGGGTGAATGACCAGCGATTTGGCGTCGCCAATATTGGCGAGATGAGAGAACACACTGAGCGCATCCACAAATGCAATGCCCGCCTCTCGGCCCCCTGCGAGATCGAAGCTGAACACCGCGCCGCAGCCCTTGGGTAACAGTTCTTTGGCTAGTGCCTGATCTGGATGACCGTCGAGCTCGGGGTAACCCACCCGTGTAACCTGCTCCTGCTCTAGCAAGAAAGCGGTGATGGTGCGGGTGTTCTCAACATGTCGACCCATACGAACAGATAGCGTTTCGATGCCCTGCAGGATGTGGAAAGCTGAGGTGGGTGCCATGCAGGCCCCAAAATCGCGAAGTCCCTCTTTTCGCGCTCGCTGAATCATTGCCGCGGGACCAAATTCCTCAGTGAAAATCAGGTTATGAAAACCTTCATAAGGCTCTGAAAGTGTTGGGAATTTACCAGATCCTTCCCAGTCAAACTGGCCGCTATCGACGAGCAAGCCGCCGATCACGATGCCGTGTCCGCTCAGAAACTTGGTGGCCGAATGCTGAATAATATCGGCGCCCAATTCAAAAGGCTTGATCAGATAGGGCGTAGTCGTGGTGGAATCCACCATAAGGGGCAGTCCGGCCGCATGGGCGACCTCGGCGATGGCCGGAATATTCAGTACGTCGAGGCTGGGGTTACCGAGCGTCTCGCCGAATATCAGGCGCGTATTATCTCGAATCGCATTGGCAAACGCCTGCGGATCGCGCGGATCCACAAATGTGGTCTCGATGCCAAACCGGGGTAGGGTATACGCCAGAAGATTATGGCTGCCGCCATAGAGCGCTGCTGAGGCCACGATATGCGAGCCTGCGCCCATGAGCGTAATGATGGCCAGATGCAAGGCCGCTTGCCCGCTCGCGGTCGCAATGGCGCCCACGCCTCCCTCCAACGCTGCGATACGCTCCTCGAGGACGGCATTGGTGGGATTGCTGAGTCGGGAGTAGACGTGCCCGGCTCGCTCTATGTTGAAGAGTGAAGCGGCGTAATCAGAGTCGGGAAAGCAAAACGACGCCGATTGATATATTGGGGTTGCCCTTGCTCCCGTAGCGGGATCTGGCTGTGCGCCGGCATGGAGAGCCAATGTATCAAGCCCCGGGTAGTCAGGTGCTGCCATAGTTTTACTCCTTGCGCCAATTGGCGTCAGATGCTGAGGCCGCCCAGTTTGGTCTCGAGGTACTCCTCAATGCCCTCGCGCGCGCCTTCGCGTCCCATCCCACTCTCCTTCATGCCCCCGAAGGGGGCGGCGGCGCTGGTCGGATTAATATCGTTAATACCAATGATGCCAAATTCCAGTTGTTCAAAGGTCCGCAGCGCCCGCGCCAGATTTTGTGTGTACACGTATGCAGCCAATCCGTAACGGGTGTCGTTGGCCATGGTAATCACATCATCTTCATCATCGAAGGTGACTACAGCCGCTATAGGACCAAAGGTCTCTTCTCTGTAGATGAGCATGTCTGGTGTTACGTTACTGATCAGCGTAGCACTGTAAAAGCAGCCCTTGTCGAGCCCGTCAGCAGTGAGACGTGAACCTCCCGCGAGTAATGTGGCGCCTTTTGACACTGCGTCCTGCACCTGACGATCGACTTTTTGTATCGCACTCTCATTGATCAGTGGACCGATACTGCTCGAGGGATCCATGCCGTTTCCCGCCCGTAGCGCGTTGACCCGGGTTTGAAGGGTGCCGAGAAATGGCTCGAGGATGCGACGCTGTACGAAAATACGATTGGGACTAATGCAGGCTTGCCCTGTATTGAGAAACTTCACCAGAGATACGCCTTTCGCTGCATGTTCGGGATCTGCATCCTCATACACGATAAAAGGCGCGTGCCCCCCCAATTCCATAGAAACGCGCTTAAGCTGTGGTGCACACGCTTGGGCGAGTTGTTTGCCCACGGCGGTGGAACCTGTAAAGGTGAGCTTACGCACGAGCGGATGATTGCAAAATGTTTCGCCCACAGGTTTGGGGTCAAGCGCCGTAACCAGATTAGCAACGCCTGCGGGCACGCCGGCCCGCTCTAGAATCTTGAATACGGCCATCGCGCACAGCGGCGTGCTCTCTGCGGGTTTTAACACCACGGTACATCCAGCTGCCAAGGCTGGTCCCAGCTTTCGTGTGATCATCGAGATGGGGTAGTTCCAGGGCGTCACTGCCGCTACAACACCAACAGGCTGTTTCTGCACCAGAAAACGTTGGTCTGACCTCGCTGACGGGATGGTTTCCCCGTAAACCCGCTTGGCTTCCTCAGCGAACCAGAGCAGAAAGTCCGCTGCGTATTTGACCTCGTTCATGGCGGCCTTCAAGGGCTTGCCCTGTTCCCGGGTCATCAGCTTCGCCAGTTCTTCTTGTTCTTCCAGCATATGCTGATGGGCGCGATACAAAATAGCCGACCGGCCATACGCAGTCTCGGCTCGCCAACCTGGTAGTGCTGCATGAGCGGCCGCGATCGCCTGTTGCGCCTGCTCTGAGGATCCGTCTGCCACCTCGCCGATTTGCTCGCCGGTCGCCGGGTTGTAAACGGGAAAGGTGGGTCCATCAGTCAGCCATTCGCCGTTGATAAACATCAAAAGTGCTCCTGTACTCGTGGCTGGATCATCGCTTTAGTGGTGTCGGGTCGCTGTACTCAGCATCATACGAGGTAGATTGACGTCGAAATTGCCGGCACCACTAAAGCCCAAAGACAGCAGCCGGTGGATTCTCTTCCAGAAGCAACGTGCGAATGTCATTAGCCACGGTGTCCGCATGAAGAAACGACGTGCTGTAGATATTGCGGATTTGGCGATCTCGGTCGATCAGAAAAACTCTCAGAATGTGTGACATGGTGCCCCGATAATTGCCCGCGTCATCGTAATCTCGAATCACCCATTGCCCGTAGGCC
>Ga0181565_10004050_pt1 | contig 11210 bp, 10 predicted proteins | sample 101ome_16_FD_129661 | JGI IMG/M metagenome (GOLD analysis project Ga0181565, IMG submission 129661) | Coastal salt marsh microbial communities from the Groves Creek Marsh, Skidaway Island, Georgia - 101401AT metaG (megahit assembly) | ecosystem: Environmental > Aquatic > Marine > Intertidal...
CAATTGAGCTACAGCCCCATCTTGTGATATACTGCACTTCACCGTGCGCACAATGACACACCTACGTATCCACGGTTTCGTGTTAAACTTATGGGTCCAACTTTTTTTTTTGTGTGTGGGGGGGGCGCGAACCCCGATGACCACGACGGCGACACTCGCGCGCGCGCGATGGTGACGACGACGAGATCGATCTCGTCGTCACCATCGCGTGTTTCTGTCGTCGGGTGTTTCTGTCGTCGTCACCGTCGTCACGTCGTCGTGCGCACCGCCGCGTCATCGACCCTAACGCGGTACGTCGAGGACGCGCTCGATGAAGACGACTTGGACACCATCGCGTCCCATCTCGCGTCCGTGACGCTGAAGCGCGAAAAGGCGAGTTTGGCGACGAAACGGCGATCCGCCGCGGTGCCTCCGGCGAGCGCGTGCGCCAAGGTGTTTTCGAACCCGCGTCTGTTGCGGACGCTTCGGGAGATCACCGGGGAGGAGACGCTCGCGTTGGGGGATTACCCGATCGAGTTACGCGCGTGTGACGTGGGTTCGGCGATGGATTGGCACAAGGACGTCGTCATGTACGACCCGCCGCAGTGGGAGTGCGTGTTCACGGTGAGGAACGATTCCGATAGCGTCACGGAATGGATCGTGGACGAAGACGAAGACGAGACGCGCGCGGTGCGAACGCGCGCGGGATCGGTGTTCGTCGTTCGCGCCGGCGGCGCGACGCACCGCGTTTTACCGTCGACGCGCGGCGAACGCGTCGTCGTCAAGGTTTTGTACACGACGGAGACGCGCGTGAAAACGGAAGCGTTTGCCGAGATTTTAGACTCGGCGCCGTGGAGGCGGTGATTCCTTGTAAAATAATGTTGTTATTGATGCCTAAAAGAATGTTTGTACATTTTACCGCGCGACGATCGATCGATCTCCAGATCTCCAGATTGATTTTCACATCCTCCCTCACGCGACGTCGACGAGATGACGACGAATAAATTCTCCGATGGCGCCCGACCACCGCGCTCGAATCTCCTTGACGATGTCGTAGTCTTCTTTGCTCGACGCGACGACGAGCTCGGCGTGCGGGACGAGATCTTTAAGTATCATCGCGCTCGACACCGGGTGCGTGACGTCGCCGCAATCCCAAGCCAGGCACAGGAGCGGAATGTTGGCGAACGCGTCTCGCACGCGCTCGGGCTCCGGCAGGTTGGATTGCGCCGAGCCGATGAGCACCTCCACGGCGCACGAATCGTTCGGGTTCGCCAGCGACGGCGGCGGAGGAACCACCGGCTCTCTCGCGGCTTCGAACACGCGTCGAGGAGCGGTCGAATTCGCCTTGGCGTCCCCAGACTCGACTTTTTTCCGTAATTTTTTCCTTCTCGCCTCGCGCTCCTCGTAAAACGTCGGCGGCGTCACGACGACGACGGCTTTGGGTAAATCTCGTCCACCGCTCTCGTGCGCCAAAACCGTGGCCCAAATCGCCGTCGCCCCTCCCAAAGACGTTCCCGCGTACACGACGTCTCCACCATCCTCCTCTCGTATCCTTCGCGCCACCTCGATCATATCGCTCGCGCGCGCGTCCCATCGCGCCTCTCGCGCGCGCCGCACGTCGCTCGATTTCCCGTACCCACGCGCGCTGTATCTCGCCACCGCGCACGGTCCGAGATCTTCTCTCGTCCAAAAATTCCACAGTCCCTCCACCTCGTCGTTTTCAAGCCCACCGCGCATGCCGTGCGCCCAGACGACGAGCGGTCTCGCCGCGCGCGCTCGTTTGGGGCACGCCCTCGCGTCCGTCCCGAGATTGGTCGTGCACATCTCCAGCTCCCCCCCGTCCTCGCACGCCGGGACGACCTCGTGGAAGAAATCGAATCGTTGCGTTCGTTCGTGTCGCCGCCGCGTCGCGCGCGCCGGTCCGCGCACGCGTCCGTCCCACGTCGCCGTGCCGTCGCCCCTCGACGCGTCGCCCGAGTCCTCGTCGTCGTCGTCGTCCGCGTCGTCCTCACCGCGCTCGGCGCGTCTCAGCGCGTGTCTCGCCAGACACATCGCTCGAAACACCTCGTCCGCCGCCACGCGCGACGTCTTGGCGCTCGGGGCGACGGCGCGCGCGCCCAGACGCGCGCGTTGGAGCGCGCTCGTCGACGCGCTCGGGGCGAACGCGGCGAACGCGCTCGCGACCGCGTCGGCGGCGCCGTCGGCGTGCGCGCTCGACGGCGCCGCGAGCGGGCGAGGCGCGGGCGAGGCGTGCATCGCGACGACGCGCGCGAGTCGGCGCGTTTCCCGTCGTCGCGCGCGGAGGCGTCGGTGAGTGCGGGCGGGCGCGCGAGCCAAACCGACGCCGCGTGAACGACGGGGAACGCGGCGACGGCGACGGCGCGAGCGACGCGACGACGCGCGATCGCGGGACGCGCGCGAGAGATGTCTCGTGTCGATGGATGTCGCTCGTCGGCGTGTGACGCGCGAGGTGAGCGACCGCGCGTCGAACCGCGATGAGAGAAGAAGATGAGAAGACTTGGGCGCGGCGTCGAGCGCGCGGAAAAGTGGATGTTTACAAACGCGCAAACGCGGAGACGCCGCGACGACACGCGATGGCGGCGCACGCGCGGAACGCGCGTCGACGCGTGACGTTCGAGTTGGCGCGCGCGACGAGGGCGTGGGCGACGTTGGCGGCGCGGAAACTGAGCGCGGAGTGTCGACGATCGAAACGACGAGACGCCGGCGTCGACGACGACTTGGTGGCGCGCGTCTTCACGCCCCCGCGCGCGCTCGCGACGACGCCGCAATCACCGATGATGACGTCGGCCGCGGTCTCTCCACCGCGAGAACCGACGGATTCGATCGCCTTGACCACGCTCATGCCCTCGACGACTTGGCCGAAGACGGTGTGCTTGCCGTTGAGAAACGGCGTCGCCACCGTGCAGATGAAAAACTGCGACCCGTTCGTGTTCGGTCCGGCGTTCGCCATGGAGAGAATCCCCGGTCCCTCGTGTCCGAGCGTAAAGTTTTCGTCCGGGAACGTTCGTCCGTAGATGGATCGTCCGCCCGTGCCGTTGTCGGCGGTGAAGTCGCCCCCTTGACACATGAACGACGGAATCACGCGGTGAAACCTCGATCCCACGTATCCCTCGCCCTCGGGCTTCTCGCACAACTGCTTGAAATTTTCCGCCGTCTTGGGCGCGACGTCGGCGCGAAGCTCCATGACGATGCGACCGAGTTTGGTCGCGCCCGCGCCTCGGCCGAGCTGCATGTCAAAGTACACCTTGGGCGTGTCCTGCGTGGGGCGCGCGCGAAACCACGAGATCAAACGAACGCGTCAGTCGAACGTCGCGCGATCGCGATCGCGTTCACGAGCGTGCGCGCGACGACGACGCGACGCGACGCGACGACCGAGCGTCGAGCGCGGTCGTTCGCCACGGCCACGTCAGCGACACAAAATCAATCAATCATCACGCGCGGTCTCGTCGCGCGCACCGGTCTCGGTTCGCCCAACGGCGGCGCGTACGCCACCGGCGTCTTCGCGACGTTCGCGACGTCGTCCACGTTTAACGAGCTCGCGCCGGCGCCCATGACGAACACGGACGGGACACCGCAGAGTGTCGTCGTCAGTGATTCGCCGCGAATTCATGGCCCGACCCGCCGACGACCTCGTCGACGCGAAACGCGCGTTCGCGGCATCGCGGACCGATCTCGAGGCGTGTGAGAACGCCAACTGTAAGTGCGCGCGGTGTGAGTGCGGCAAGGCGTGCGCGTGCGACGTGCCGGACGGAAAGACGTGCGATCCGTGCGTCGCCTTTAAGAAGGAAAACTCGGAGCGCGCCGCGCGCGCGGCGACGTGATCGATGACGACGGTGGTGGTGGAGGTGAAACACGACGGAGAGACGCGCGCGTTCGAGTGCGCGGAGACGGAACGGTTCGAGACGTTCGTGGAGAGAGTGAGAGAGGCGTTTGGGACGGGTGCGACGAGCGCGTCTCGCGCGACGTTTTTGAGCTCGGGCGGCGTGCGCGTCGCCGGCGACGACGTCGCGTTTGATTTCGGCGCTCTGTTGAGGAATAAGAGTCGACACGGGAGGTTGAAGATGATGATGGTGGTGGCGGCTGCTGGAGTCGGGGAGAAGAGGTCCATAGCGGGCGGCGCGTCGAGAGGCGCGGAGGCGCTGCGCGCGGCGCGCGCGGAAAAAAACGCGAGAGAAGAGGCGAGACGAGAGGCGACGTCGGCGCGATCGAACGCGTCGTCGAACGATGCTCGAAAATCGGCGTGGGCGTCGACGGGGATCGTGGGCATGCGAGGCATGGGGGCGACGGAGATCGACGACGCGGTGTTTGAACTCGGCGAACGCGTCCGAGTCGTCGACGCCGCGGGGAACGCGTTGACGGGCGTGACCCCGGCGATCGAGCGATTGACCAATCTCACGCGATTGACGCTTCGAGATAACGCGCTGCGCGCCGACGGCGTGCCTTGGTCGAGTTTCGCGTCGCTGCGCGCGTTGACGTTTTTGGACTTGTCGGGAAACCGTATCGACTCCGTGCCCGCGGACGCGGCGCTCGCGGGCGCGTCGCTTCGCACGCTGTCTTTGGCGCGGTGCGGTTTGTCGAAACGTTTACCGGAAACGTTTTTCCGATCGTTACGAAAATTGCGCCACGTTTCGATCGCAGAGAACGCGCTGGAGGCGTTGCCGTCGTTCGACGAGAACGAAGAGCTCGAAATCGTCGACGCGAGTCGGAACAAGCACGTTCGTCGAATCCCCGACTCGTACGCAAAACTCGCGCGTTTACAAAGTCTCGACGTCTCGGGGAACTCCATCGACGCCGACGGCGTCCCCGTCGCGCTTCTTCGCGACGCGACGTCGTTGGCGGAGTTGTCGCTGCGCGACAACCCGCTCACGCTCGAGTCGCTCAGAACGCGCGACGGCTGGGACGCGTTCGACGCGCGACGCAAGAAGCGCGCGGACAAGGCGTTGGAGTCACGCGTGATGCTCGGACGAAACGTCTTCGACGAGGGCGCCGATGAAGACAGATTTATTAGACACTAGGTTCACGTTTAGTAGAGTTTGAAAAATGAAGACTCGAGTATTAGTTACAGCGTAAGGTGTGTGCTCTCATTTATCGCGCCTCGGCGGCGATGACTTCTTCTTCATCGTCGCCGAAGAACGCTTCGTCCTCCTCCGTCTCCTCCGTCTCGACTTGGGCGACGTTGTTACCGTTGATGGCGCCCATCTTTTCGGCGAGTCGCGCGCGCGTGTCCTTTTCGATGGCTTCCTTGATGTCCGCGTTTTCATTCATGAAGGCGATCGCCTTCTCGCGACCTTGGCCGAGCTTTTCGCCGTTGAAGTAGTACCACGCACCCTTGCGCTCGATGGCGCCGACTTGTTCGCCGGCGTCGAGCATGCACCCGTCTTGGGAGATGCCTCGGCCGAACAACATGTCGAACTCGGCAATCTTGTACGGCGGCGCCACCTTGTTCTTCGCCACCTTTACCTTACAGCGCACGCCGGTGTCGTCTTCGCCAGCCTTACCCTTGATGACTTCCTTGCGTCGAATGTCGAGACGCACGCTCGAGTAGTACTTGAGCGCGTTCCCGCCGGTGGTCACCTCCGGGCTCCCGTAGATGACGCCGACCTTGGAACGCAACTGGTTCAAGAAGATGATCGTCGTCCCAGCCTTGGCGGCGTTGACGTTAATCTTACGCAACGCCTGGGACATCAAACGCGCGTGCGCGCCGACTTGCACCATTCCGATCTCGCCTTCAATCTCGCTTCTCGGCACGAGCGCGGCGACCGAGTCGACGCAAATCAAATCAACCGCCGACGATCGCACGAGCGTGTCCACGACCTCGAGCGCCATCTCGCCCGTCTCCGGTTGGCACACGATGATGTCATCGATGTTCAACCCCAGTCGTTGGCTGTACTCCGGATCGAACGCGTGCTCGGCGTCGATCATCGCCACCGTGCCTCCGAGCTTTTGCATCTCCGCCATGGCGTGCAGCGCGAGCGTCGTCTTACCGGACGATTCCGGTCCGTACACCTCCACGATGCGCCCTCGCGGCAATCCACCGCCCAAAGCGATGTCGAGCGTCATCGATCCGGACGGAAACGTCGCCACCTTAGCCTTACCCGCCTCGCCCAAGCGCATGATGGCGCCGGCGCCGAAATTGCTGTCGATCTCATCCAAGACGCGCGCCAACGCCTTCTTCTTCGCCTCCGCCGCGCTCGCGTCGCCCTTCGCGTCGCCCTTGGCCGCAGCCGCGCGAACGACGCGCGAGTTGCTCTTCGACGCGTACGCGCGCGTCGCACCCGTCGCGCGAACCGTGCGCGCGCGCGACGCCGTCGTCGTCGTCATCTTCATCAGCGTGGATTGCATCGTCGTCGTCGTCGTCGTCGTCGACGTGGGGTCTCTCGCGCGCGCGAGGTTCGAGACGGTGCGCACACTCGAGGACGTGAACGCTCGAGCGATCGCTCGTCTCAGCATGCGTTCGCGAGTGCCGTCACGCGCGCGCGCACCGGTCGGTCTTTGAATTTAATTTTGGCGGGAAATCTCCTACTTCGAGGAGTTGGGACTCAAGAATGAGTCCCCTCGGTGGCGAAGGGGAGAAATTGCAGAGAAACGCCGCGAGCGCGCGCGGCGTCTTTTCGATTACAAACCTGATGGTTTTCGCTGGCGCGCGTGGAAAATAAAAGAATTAAAGAAATCACCAAACGAAGAAATCATCATCGAACGCGCGTCGTGTGCGCGTCACGTCGCTCACTCGGGGCGGTAGTAGGTGGTGTTGATGAAGGGCATCTTCGTCGCGACGGCGGGCGTCCGCTTGCCTCGCGTCTCAACCACCATCTCCGTGCCAGCCTTGGCGAACGCCTTGTCGACGTAGCCCATGGCGATGTTTTTCTGTAAGACCGGGGAGAAGCCGCCCGACGTGACCTCGCCGATTTGATTGCCGTCGGCGTCGAGGATGAGCGAGTGTTGACGCGCGGGAGCGCCCTTGCCCGTAAACGTGAGACCGATGCGTCTGCGCGGAATGGATTTCGGATCTTCGAGTTGTTTCTTGATGATGTCGCCGCCCGTGAAATCGCACAGTTCGCGACGCGCCTTGCCGATCGTCCACGTCAATCCAGCCTCGGGCGGGGTGATGTCCTCGTTGAGGTCGTTGCCGTACAGACACAAACCAGCCTCGAGACGGAGAGAATCTCTCGGTCCGAGCGCGGCGAAGCGCACCTCGTCGTACGACTCCAACTTTTCGGCGAGCGCCACGGCGTCGGAGTTCGGGACGGAAATTTCAAATCCATCCTCCCCGGTGTACCCCGTTCTCGTCACCCACACGTCGCCCCCGTTCACCTTCATGGACGTAAACATGCCAAAGTACAACTTGGACAGATCAAAGTCCGTCACGCGTTGCAACACCTCCATAGCCTTCGGTCCCTGGAACGCCAAGAGAGAGCGATCGGAGTGCACGATGAAATCGACATCCATCCCGTTCGCCTTGGCCTTGGCCAACGCCGCGTTGATGTGCGCCTGATCCTTCTCCGCGCAACCGGCGTTCAACACGACGTAATAATCGTTTTCGTTCACCTTGGTGATCACCGTATCATCGATGATACCACCGCGTTCATTCGTCATGACGCTCAGCGTCCCCGTACCATCCTTGAGCCCCTTCAAATCGGCGACGACGAGCGACTCTAAAAATTTCGTCGCGTCCGCGCCTCGAATAGACGACCCCAACATGTGCGACACGTCGAACAACGACGCGTTCGTCCGACAGTGCTGCGTCGCCTCCATGATGGAATCTTTATATTGAATCGGCAGCGCGTACCCCGCGAAATCAACCATCTTCCCTCCTCGCGCCACGTGCGTATCGTACAGGGGCGTGCGCTTCAGGTGACTGACGTCCGCGTACGTCCGCGTCGCCATCGGCGCCATCGTCGTCGGCGTCACCGTCGCCCGACGCATCACCATCATCGGCGTCGTCGTCGTCATCACACGTCGTCGCGCGTCGTCCACCGCGCGTCGCACCACTCGCGCGAACATGATGACCGATGTCGAGGCGAAATCTAATCGATCCGGGTCGTTACGTTATCCACAACGTAGACGCGCCGTTCGGTCGTCGTCGCACCGTCACGTCGTCGCACCGTCGCGTCGTCGTTCGATCGCGTTCTCTGCGGTCGGTCCTCGAGTCGAGTGACGTCGAGTGACGCGAATCGGTCGACACATTCATCGTTCCCATCGGCATCATCATCGTCGTCGTCACACAGGGGGCCTGCCGGGACGGAACGGGCGCGGACGGGGACGCGACGCGCGATTTTTGTTTTACAAGACGACGAATCGACGCGACGAGTCACGTCGATGTCGTCGATGAGAGATCGTGGACGCGAGCGTCGGCGGTGGTGAAGAGCTCGCGCGCGGACGGTCGCGACGCGGGCGTCGGCGACGCGCACGCGACGACGACGGCGCGGAGAAACGGCGAGACGTCGGCGCGCGCGTCGACGACGCCTCGGCGAATGGCGCGGTATTCCTCGCCCGAGGATGGGAGTGGAACGGCGGTGGCGAGCTCGTAGATGGAGACGCCGAGGGAGAAGACGTCGGCGCGATCGAGGGCGGAGAAATCATCGTTGAGGAGTTCGAGCGGGAGGTAGCGGGCGTCGCCCTCGTCGACGGCGGCGTCTCCGCGCGCGCGCGCGGCGATGGCGACGCATCGACCCCAATCCCCGAGTTTATGCGATCCGTCGCCGTGGATGAAGATGTTATCCGGTTTGACGTCCATGTGGGCGATTCCTCGATCGTGCGCGAACGTCAGGGCGGCGGCGACGTCGCGAAGACATCGCGCGAGGGCGCCCTCGTTCATGCGCGCGTCTCCGGCGACCAAGGACGCCGCGCATCCTCCATCGCACAATTCCATCTGTATGTACAGATGATCGTTTTCCCACCACGCCGAGTGGTACCGCACGACGTCCGCGCACGTCACGAGACTCGCGAGGACGTGCACCTCGCGCAACGCGTCGTTTTTTTCGCGCTCCGTCGTCAATTTCGTATCCGTGCGCTTCACCGCGTACCGCCGACCGTCCAATCGACCGACGACGCGGTGCACCTTGGAAAACCCACCGCGCGCGATGCATCCTAAATCTACGAAATCAGCGCGAAATCTCGACATCGTGGCCAACTGCGCCGCGCTCGTGCAGTTGAACGGACGCCCGTGCGCGCTCGTTTCGGGGGGTTGTTCGTCGGGCGGGAGAAAGACGTTTCGCGCGCACGGCGGCGACGTCGCCGCGCGAGGTAACCTGTGATGATGATGTCTGGACGAACGATGCATCATCGGTTCGCGATTTCTCGGCACGCGAAAATCACCCTGTGATTGCGACGGTTGGGACCACGGTTGACTCGCGCCGCACTCCTGCGTCCCGAGCGTCGGCGCGCCCTGCGACGGAATCTCCAACCCGAATCGCGGGCGTTTGTGTCTCGTCGGCGAGAGCGCGCACGGCGACCGCGCGCCTCGAAAATTCTCTTTATTCATCGCCCCGTCCTCCCCGTACGCACCGTACGCATCGAATTGCGCGTCCGCGGGGGTGATGAAATCCGGTCCACCGAATTCTTGACTGTTCAGCGACGCCGAGAGCGTCGACGGCGCCGTCGTCGTCGTCGTCGACGGGCCCGCGCGCGCGACGTTGATGTTGATTCTCGCGTCGTCCGCGTCGAAGGTGGACGCGCGATCGTGCGCGCCGGCGCGAAGGGCGAAGCCGTGACACTCGTCGTCGTCGGCGGCGGCGTCATCGGCGACGGCGCGATCGTCGTCGGCGGCGCGCGCGTCGTCGGCGTCGAGAACACCCGAGGATTTCATCTCATCGTCGTCGACGTGGAGCGCGCCGAGCGCGCGGGATAACCCGCTCGACGGCGTGCAGAGGACGCTTCGAGATTTTAATCGAAACATCTCGCGCGCGGTGGCGGTGGTTCGAGCGGGCGAGCGCCGCGAACGCGCGCGTCGGGATCTGACGCGTGGGAATTTTGAATTCGGCGCGCGACAGCCGGGCGATCGACATCGTCGCGAGAGCGCGGCGTGGACGCGCGCGCGCGCGTCCGAACGGGGACGAAAAGGATGCGGGAGACGCGGACGAGGAGTCGCGCGCGAGAGAGAGGGGAGACGACGACGATGACGCGCGAGAGAGAGGCGGGACGCGTCGGGCCGAGTGGGCGCTCGAACGGGAACGAACGTGTTCGCGCGCGCGACGACGCGACGCGCGCGACGACGCGACGCGCGGTGGGCGCGTGCGTCGCGTGCGTCGTCGCGTGCGTCGTCGGCGCGCGCGCGAGATGGGGGGCGGCGCGCGGGGGGGGTGGAGACGGCGTCGCGACGGTGTCCCCGGCGCTCTTGGCGACCAAGACGGTGACGGGGGGCGCGCTCGCGCGCGTCATTCGAGCGTACCCGCGCGCGGCGAATTCGAAACTGCTCAATCCACATCGACGCGTGTGGTTGGCGGTGTTGGGAGAGTGTTTCGACGTGACGCTTGGTGCGGAATATTACGTCGGCGACGAGGGCGATTACGCGTCGTGTTTCCCGGGCCGAGACGCCAGTCGAGCCTTCACCACGGGCGATTTCACGCCTCGCGGGTGCGTGGACGACGTCGAGGGATTGACCGGGGCGCAACTCGCCGGCGTGCGCTCGTGGGCGACGTTCATGCGGGATAAATACGAATACGTCGGCGTCGTCGCGGGGGGTCGATTTTACGACGCCGACGGGCGAGAGACGGAGACGCTCGCGCGCGTGAAACGAAAAATTGCCGCGCACGAGGCGAGCGACGCGCGTCGACGCGAGCGCGCGTTGATGTTTCCGGATTGTAGCAGTTCGTGGTCGGAGGCGGATGGTGGATTCGTGTGGTGCGACGCCGACTCGGACGGAGCGCCGAGGTTTCCTCGAAACGAAACCGTTCGCGAACGCGTCGACGCGGAGGACGACGACGCCGAGACCACCACCGTGAGTCGGTGCGCGTGTTATCCAGACGTCGGCGTGTCCAGCGCGCGCGCGTTGTATCCGGGGTGCGAGATGACGAGCGCGCGGTGTCGAACGTCCCCTCCAGGAGCGTGAGCCCCTCGTCGCGTTCGCCGCCGACTCGCCGCCGACCTCGAGCTCGAACCGCACTGCGAGGCGTCGACGCGCTCGACCTCGATCGCGCGCGCGGTCGGTGCATGCACACGAACGAATCGTTCGCGCGCGTCGGCGCGGTCGTCTCGCGCGCGCGTCCGTCGTC
>Ga0181565_10004051_pt1 | contig 11208 bp, 10 predicted proteins | sample 101ome_16_FD_129661 | JGI IMG/M metagenome (GOLD analysis project Ga0181565, IMG submission 129661) | Coastal salt marsh microbial communities from the Groves Creek Marsh, Skidaway Island, Georgia - 101401AT metaG (megahit assembly) | ecosystem: Environmental > Aquatic > Marine > Intertidal...
AGCGAACAGGGGTGCTGGCAGACAGGACGCGGTGGCCAGTCCACCCATGAGCCCGAGCAGGTCACGGCGCTGGTGATTAAGGCGTCTGGATGAAGTCATGTTCTCTCCCCTGCGAGCAGCATGATGCTGGTTGTGACTACTGAAAATAAACTACCGGAACCACGCTGGCAATTCATTCGAAACTGAAAATATCGGCTTCTTCCTGACCGGACATCACCAGTTTGTGGTGCTTCTCCCAGTTCTGCGCCCAGGGTCGTCCGTAGATGTCAGGGATCTGGTACTGGATGACATCGCCCGGTGAAACCGGTGTGGCAAAACCATCAATGTTGAAAATGGTGGGAATGCATTCGATGAACACGTAGGGATCGCTGTTGACCAGGTCGGCCTGTTTTTCCAGGTTGCGCACCACGCGTATGGGTTCGAGCAGGGCCTCGGGGTCATAGAAGATGGCTTCCTGGTTGATGCCGTAAAGCGTGCCGTTCTCGTCACGATTCGGGGTGTAAATCTCGATCGCCTGCAGCTTGCTGGAAAACTCCATGCCGCCATGCACTTTCCAGCCCTGGATATTCGAGGTCCAGGTAATCAGCACCTCGCCGTCCCAGAAACCGATGGTTTCACCGTACCAGCGCGGCACATCGGCTCCCAGGCGCGGCACTACGCCATCCATATTGAACGTGCGGCCAATATGAATATTGGTGATGAAGTTGTCGGCATCCCCCGCCAGGAACTGCACCAGGTTCGGTGTCACCAGTACCTGGTGCGGCTGGTTGGTGACGCCGTGATAATGCCAGCGTCGCATGAAGCCTTCGGGCCAGCAGAACTGGGCAGGCCACTGAGCCGCGTTGGTGTTGCCATGGTGATAAGCCTCCTGCACGAACCGGGTTTTGTACTCTTCGGTCAGCAGCGATAGCACCGTTGGGACCTGGCTCCAGAACAGCTCCGCCAGCCAGTTCTGGCCCCGTGGCCAGACGTAACGACCGTTCCAGTCGTCGGGCACGGTCGCATAGGTATGTCTGGTGGGCCCGCCCCGGGCAGTGGTTTCTGCCAGCAGGGCCTCGTAATGCGTCTGCGCACTGGCAAAGCCGTACGGGCTGACCATGGCCGCGCGCGGATAATCGCGGTCGCAGTAGCCCCAGGCCGCCGTCACCGGCGGATTGTCCCCGATCAGGCCGGTGGACCACTGCGCCTGAATGGCTTCGGAGGAGTTGCAGCGGAAGTAGCGCGGATCATCCCAGTATTCACGGTCGGCATAAAAATCCCCGGAGGTGAACAGGTCGACGGGCAGCGGTTCGATGCCTTCCGGCACGGCACCGTTTTGCGCTGATGCATACACCGAGCCCGTCCCGGCCCCGTCGCGGCCCACATCACCACCCCGGAACGGCCCTACCATCCAGTACTGTTGCGGATAATCATTAAAGGTCGCTGGCGGGTAATTTTCCAGGTCAGCGGCTGGTGTCTGCCGTTGCCCCGGAATAGCCGAATCCAAGGGCGCTCCCCGGCCCACACTGACAAAACCGATGTCGGCCGTTTGCTGCGCCCAACCGGCCGGAGCGGTCATCAGGACACAAGCGGCCAGGCACAACCCGGCATGAAATGCCCTGCATCTGGTTTCTGAACCCATCCCGTATTCCCCTCTCAGCCCGGTGAAATTGCGCTGTTGGCCAGCGTCTCGTGACTTTCGAGTATAAGGACAAGCGCGGGCCTATACCATCCATGGCCGATCTGTGGTTAGAATCGCAGTTCGCACAACACAAAGCCAATAACACTAGGGGATAGCCAGCTCATGAAAAAATTCGCGATAACACTACTGATATTTCTCGGCTATAGCTGTGCCGCCACAGCCCAGGACAGCGGCAGGCTGATCAATGCTGCAAAGGATGCACTGGGGGATGTCGATGCCGTGATGTTGTCCGGCTCGGCACAGAACGTGTCATTCCAGCAGTGCGGTGCCAATGCCACAGCCATGATCTGCCACGGCACCCACGACCCCATGCGGCCGATCATGGAGTACGAGCGCGTCATCGATCTAGAAGCACCGGCCATGCGCCATGCCGGCAACACTCGCAACATCGGTCCCGGCGGATCCACCACGGTGAGCTCCGGCACTTTCTTCCAGCAGGTCACTGCCGAGCAGGCCAGCCTGTCCTCGGCCTGGGGCGACTCCCTGGCCTACTACCTTACGCCGTGGGGTTTCCTGGATGGCGCGGAAAAACAGGGTGTCACCATCAATCGCCGTTCGCTGCATGGTGAAAGCTATACCGTGCTGAGCTGGAGCCCTGACGTGAAGGCTCCTTCCGGAGCCAGCTATGTCATCAATGGCTACGTCAATGACGACAACCTGATCGAGTACGTGGAAACCTGGCTGGGTGAAAACATCATGGGTGACATGCACATCATGGCCTCCTATCAGGGCTGGCGCGACTTCGGCGGCTTCATGGCCCCGACCCTGGTCGAGGAGCACCGCGGTGGCTGGCCGTTCTTCCAGGTCTCTGTGACCCACGCCCGCGCCAACATGAACAATGTCGCGGCACTGTTGCCGGCACCGGCCAGCAACGGTGGTGGCTTTGGCGGCGGTGGCGGTGGTCCGGTCAATGTCATCGTGGAAGACCTGGGTAACGACCTGTACCGGCTGTCCACTGGCGGTGGCGGCAGCTACGACTCCCTGGTTTACGAATTTGATGACCACATCATGATGTTCGAGGCCGGCGCCAACCATGCCGCTATTGCCGCCTACATCGAAGAGGCCAAGCGTCTCATGCCCGGCAAGCCCATTCGCTATGTCTTCAACACGCACCCCCATGCCGACCACACTGCCGGCCTGCCAGTGGTTGTGGCTGAAGGTGCAACCGTCATTACCCATAACAACAATGTCGAATTTTTCGAACGCGCCCTGAACACACCGCGCACCCTGCTGGACGATGCCCTGGCGCAGAACCCGCATCAGGTCTGGGTGGAAGGTGTCGGCACCAGAGCGGTGTACACCGATGGCGAACACCGGGTCGAGCTGTACCACATTTACCCGGCGCCGCATTCCAACGGCCTGATGGTGGCATTCTTCCCACAGGAGCGCGTGCTGTTCCAGGGTGACTTCTCCCTGCCTGCGCCGGGCCAGCCGGGCAACGACCACGTGCAGGCCCTGGTGCCAGCATTGATTGAGCTGGGCGTAACTGAGTTTGACCGTTACATCAACGTCCACTCCAGCGCCGAACCGCAGACCAAGGACGAGCTCTGGGCTGCCACCGGTCGGTAAGATATTTCGGATCCATCAGGGTAAAAGAAAGGCAGGTTAATCCCTGCCTTTTCTTTTGCGTGGAGATTAACCGGATTCAGGGATGGATCATTTGATGCCCGATCACACCCAGCTGGAATCCCAGTAAGACCCCGATAGCCGGCCACCAGTGATTTTCCAGTTTCGCCTGGGGCAATATCGGTAAAGGTGATGTAGAGCATGCCGCCCGAGGCAAAGAGCATGACTGCCGACACCGAATCCGGGTAGCTGGCCAGCCAGTAGTAACCGGCGATGCCGCAGACCGGACCGAGCATGGGCAAGGCGAGAAACAGGCTGATCATCCTGGTGTTGCTGATCGCCAGAGCGTTCTGGATTTCCCGTGAGTAATTGAAACCTTCAGGCAGGTTCTGCAAAGCCATGAGGCCTGCCAGCAGAAAAGCCGACGCCTGCCGAATGCCAGGGCCGCGCCCAGCGCCAGCGCATCCAGAATGAAGTCTGACAGCATCGCCACCAGCTGGGCCATGGAAGACCGGTAACGGCTCAGCAACCAGTCCAGTGCCATGAAGCGGATGCCGCCGGCCAGGAACCAGAATGAAATGGCGAACACACCCACATTGCGCGCCACTGCCGGCAACAGCACGCCGCCACCAAAGGCCATGACACTGTGGCGGAACTCGGTTTCCAGCCAGTCACTGCAAATGTCGGGGCAAAGGACAGGGCTGCCCTGACGGGCATGGCCAGGCCAGCCAGCATGGTGAGCAGGAGAATCTCGGTCAGTTCACTCATTGTTTCCGGACCAGATCATCAATTGAAGCCAACAGTTCGAGGACAGTTTACTTAATACCAACCCTACAAAGAGTGAGCGGCACACGCGTTGGTGAATTAAGTAAACTTTCCCCGATCTTTTAATCTTCCTTGTTGCGGTTGTCCGGCAACAGTTTCTTCTTCGGATCTTCCAGGCCACCAAAGGCGTTGAACAGGTCCTGGAAAAAGGCACTCAGCTCCAGGGTCATTAGGGCAAACTCCTGGTCGAATTTCTGCGCCGGTGTTTCGGCATCCATGCCATCGGACTCTTCTTTCATGTTCTCGAACTTCAGGCGCTTGATGCTCAGGTCTTCCATGATGTTGCAGCTCAGGTGGCCTTTCCACACCACGCCCAGGTGGCGGGCCTGCTTGCCGGCCTCCAGGTGAGCCTGGATTTCCTCGCCATCGAGTTCCTGGCCTTTCAGGCGCACCACGTTGCTGGCATCACGGGCACTGACCAGTTCGCAATCATCATTGATCTGGAAACCTTCGGCGGCATGACCTTCCTTGAGCCACCGTGTCATGACGGCGGAAGGTGCCGACTTCGGGTCCGGCAGCGCCACCGGGAAAGAGCCCAGCGTGTCACGCAGCAAGTTCAAAAACTCCTCCGCCTTGGGGGCACTAGGGGTATCCACCACCAGCAGATTGTCCCTACGTGAGATATAGGCATAGACCCGGGTGGAACGGGTAAAGGCGCGCGGCAGCAGGGAGGCATAGACATCATCCTGGATTTCCCGCTTTTCCTTGCGATAGACCTTACGCGCCTGGCGCTCCTGGATTTCGGCTACCTTCTCAGCCGTAGCTTCCCGCACGACGGCCGCCGGCAGCAGTTTGTCCTGGCGCTTGGCGCACAGCATAATGTAATCCCCGACCACATGGGACAGCGACTCATCACCGGTCTCGCCGTCTTCCCCTTCCGCAGGTTCCGGGGCGGCATCTCCCAGCGGGTTCACCCAGCCGAGTTTGCTCTTGTCGTAGCTGGCACAGGGGGTGAACAGGTTTTCGCCAAGCTGGGCTTCGAGCTCTTCCTGGGTCAGGTCAAAAGGCTGGGCGAGACAGTAGAGACGAAGATTTTTGAACCACATACAACAAATATCCTGGATGAAAGAGACACGAGCGAGGGGTGTTGATTATGCAGAAATTCGGTCACTTGTAAAAAGGCTTATCCGTATGGGTCCCGGCTCTATAAATTGCTTGTGAAGCATCAGGCTTTACCCTAATATCGCGCGCCATTTTCACCACCGGCTGGTAACCAAGGAAAAGAAAAACATGAAATTTCTGTTTGTGTCGTATGACGGTCTGATCGGCGACCTCGCCTGGAACGTGCTCAAGGAAGGCCACGAGGTCAAGTACGCCATCTCCAACCCGGCCGACCGCGAAGTCGGTGCCGGTTTCGTGCCCATGGTTGATGACTGGAAAGCCGAGGTGGACTGGGCGGACGTGATCATTTTCGATGACGTGCTCGGCATGGGCACCGAGGCCAAAAAACTGCGCGACGCCGGCAAGCTGGTCGTGGGCGGCACGCCCTATACCGACATGCTGGAAGACGACCGTTCCTTCGGCCAGGAAGAGCTGAAGAAACATGGTATCTCCATCATTCCCTACAAGCATTTTGAAAGCTTCGATGATGCCATCGCCTTCGTGCGTGAAAATAAGGGTCGTTATGTGATCAAGCCGTCCGGCGAGGCGCAGAACCTGAAAGGCCTGCTGTTCATCGGCGAGGAAGAAGACGGTTCGGACGTGCTGCAGGTGCTGGAAGACTACCAGCAGGCCTGGGCCGACAAGATTCCCAGCTTCCAGCTGCAGCGCCGTGTCGAAGGTGTGGAAGTGGCCGTGGGCGCCTTTTTCAACGGCAAGCAGTTTGCCTACCCCATCAACGTCAACTTCGAGCACAAGAAACTGTTTCCCGGCGACCTGGGTCCGTCCACCGGCGAGATGGGCACAGCCATGTTCTGGTCAGGCCCCAACCGCATCTTCAACCAGACCTTGAAAAAGCTGGAAGGCAAGCTCGCCGAGGAAGGCTATGTCGGCTATCTCGACCTGAACTGCATCGTCAGTGGCCAGCATATCTACCCGCTGGAGTTCACTGCCCGCTTCGGCTACCCGACCATCTTTATCCAGCAGGAAGGCATCATCACGCCCATCGGTGAATTCCTGCATGGCCTGGCAGCCGGTACCCGCAACACGTTCAAGACCCGTTCCGGTTTCCAGATTGGTGTGCGTATCGTGGTACCGCCGTTCCCCTTCTCCGACCCGGAAACCTTCCGCGTGAAATCCAAGGACACCATCATCCACTTCCGCAAGAGCAAGGAAGGTGTGCACTTCGAGGACGTGAAGCTGGTCAATGACGAATGGCTCATCACCGGCGAGTCCGGTGTCATCCTGGTCGTGGTTGGCATGGGCCAGACCATGAAGCAGGCCCAGAAGCAGGCCTACGCGCGCATCAAGAACCTGATCATCCCGCACATGTACTACCGCGTGGATATCGGCGACCGCTGGTTTGAGGACAGCGACAAACTCCACAACTGGGGCTACCTGAGAGAAGTATGATCCGCTTTGTCACTGACCAGGCCGAATGCGAGGCCCTGTGGGAGCAGTTCTCCCCGCGTGAGCGCGTGTGGGACGAATGGGAGCTGATGTATGCCTTCCATGATGAAGCCCGGTACCACCTCAACTTTATGGTGCACGACACGGATGACGTTATTGATGGCCTGATCCCGCTGGTTGAAGATACCAAGGACAGCAGCTACGAGCTGTTCGGTGGCTGCTATGCTGACAGCCGAATCCTCTGGATCAACATTGCCGATTTCCGGGAATGCATCGATGCCCTGCCCGACAATACCGCATTCTTTGACCTGCGCGGCACCTGGGTCGACAGCGTGTTGGCGCAGTACCCGGAATATGCCCCTAATTTTGTCGAAAAGGACAGCCAGTATTACCTGGTGCCTGCCGACATGGATTTCGACTTCAGCAACCACATGCTGAAAACCTTCTCCAAGGACAAGCGCAAAAACATCGAGCGCGACCTGCGCAAGATGGTGGAAGCCCGGCAGCCGGTACTGACCTGGGACGATGCCGACGAAACCGAGGCCTTCATTGCACTGAATGTGAAAAACTTTGGCGAGGAGTCCGACTACGCCATCGAGGAAGGAAAGCAGGAAGTCCGGCGCGTGGTGCGTGAACTGAAAGACCTGGGTTACCTGAAGACCCTGACCATTCGTATTGACGGTGTTATCCAGGGCGTGTCCCTGTCAGCGCTGTACAACAATCACTGGGTAGCGCTGTATTCGTCCAGCAACAACGACATCAACAACCTGGGTAAATACCTGACCATCGAAACCATTCAGGAAGGCTGCCGCCTGAAAGTGGATGAGATCAATTACATGACCGGCATGGCCTGGAAGGCAGCCTGGCATATGAACGAGAATCCCTGCCGCACCATGCGCAAACCGGCCAAACCAGAAGCGGATACGCCCGTCTGAAACCCAGTCACTAACCAACAGCGACTAATGGGTTGCAGTGATCAGTAATGCTCCGATTATGACTGGAACATACGGGAAGATAGTTTTCCGCATCCCGCATTCCAGCCATAACCATGACCATGTAAGATAACAGGATAAATAATAAAAAAAGCCGGTCAGCCTTCCCGACAATCTTTACGACAATCTTTCCAACTATCTTTCCGACTATCCAGGTCAGCTGACTTGATCATTTTGACACGGCCGGCATACACCGGCCGGATTCGCCAATAGCGCTTTTTTTCGCTTTTGTTGTTTAGAGTGTTCTGCAAGTTCAGCGTGATTCCGATGGCATGATTTCTGAAGATCCGGATTCCGGTTGCAGTAACTTCCCCTTTTTATTCCCTTGGATTGCCTTAGATTTCCTCTCTTACTTTCAGCCGTTCCTAGGTTGTCTTTATATTGACTGAAAGCTTCCCGCCTTTTGCCGTACCGCTTATCACGATGCAGCTGTTTACTTTGGCGCAACACAAAACCCAGGAAGGTGCAAAGTCGCTTTTGTGTTTTATGTTGGTGCGATTAACGCTTCTGGATCAGCATTTTTCTTAATGCCTTCAACCGCTTTTCAGCGACGCGCACATATTTTTTGCTTTTTTCAGTATGCTAGGACAGCTGTATTGAGAGTAATCCAGTCCCTGAAAACCATCAACACCCTTTTTTGCATTCCTTGGGGAAAACCGGAAAGGTGATGAAAACCGTATCTTGCGTTTTGACTTTGCCATGGCATAGGAGCCTAATAGAGGCACTGCCGTGACTTCTGCGGTGGCAACCACCACGGAGTGCAGCATGACAATTTCCTTTCGCCTTCCCGGTAAACCCGCTCTGTGTCTGTCAGCCTTACTGGCCGCACCTGGCGCCATGGCCGGCCCGCAATGGGTTCCTGTTGCCGAACTCCTGCTGGGCAGCATGGGCAATTCCGACGCCCACCAGATGGCCGAAGTGATGAATCGCTGTACCGCACTCAACATGACCCTATCCGGCCTGACCGCGACCGAATCCCCGGAAGTATCGAAGGGCTACGAGAACCAGGCCCTGCAACTGATCCAGAACGGTATCATGATCGAGATGAACTCGGAGATGCTGCGCACCGGCATCGAACCTGACCTGGATGCCCTGTCAGACAACGCCGTGAACGCGGTAAAAGGAATGCTGGGGGTTTACAACCAGTGGCTGGAAGACAATTACAACGAGGCCGGGTCGTACTTCAACAACGATTTCGAAATTGAAATGAAAGGCTGTGAACTAGCCACCAAGTTCGTCATGCAAATGGCGGCCCGCTAGTCTGACCCAGTTCCTGAAAAGCTAGCTGGCCTGCTTCATGAGTTTCAGGCCGCGCCTGTGCCATTGCGGTACGTCACGCCGCTTCCAGGTGGCAATCCGCGTTTTTCCCCGATATAAAATGCCCGGTAAGCCGTAACAGGGTCTCCTAGCACCTTGTATTGGTCAGGCATGGCCTGGGCAAACGGGGTGAGGCCACGACTGGGTAACCGGGTGTACTCGATTTCCCGCAGCACGTTGATGCAGGCATGATCACGCTCACGTTCGTGCCGTCACCTGAACTCCGTGTTCAGGGCATAGGCGAGCTGCACCAGCCAGCAAAAATTGTCGGCGGACTTTTCAACCCATTTCACGCAGGGAGGATTCATGTGCGTTGAACGGTACGGGGTTTCAAAGCCGCGCTTGTTCAGGACGGCACACAGGATCTGCGTACTTTTCAGGATCATCTTGCCCACGTGCTGATCGCAGTGATTCCGGGCACAGGTCTCAATGTCTTTGTCGAGGATAAAAATGTTTAAAATGTTGTTACGCCAGTGTACGGCACACGGATTTTACGCCATCCAGCAATTAGCAGAATTCGTGAAGCGATTCACACAGAATCGGCCTGAAAGCCGGAATAGCCCGATAAAAACAGAGGTTATGGCGCAGGTAAAAAGCCCAGCAGAGGCTTAAATGGACTGCCAGTCGTAGGTGCGATCGCCGATGGCAAAGAAGAATGGATTCAGAATATCTTCCTTCTTGTTGTAGCGGTAAATGTTGAAATCGGTGTCGGTGAGGATGCCGCCGGCAGCTTCCAGCACGGCCTGGGCAGCGGCCGTATCCCACTCCGAGGTCAATGCCAGGCGCGGGTAGATATCAGCAAGACCTTCGGCCACCAGGCAGATTTTCAGTGAGCTGCCCATGCTGACGAGTTTCATTTGCGGAAACTTCACCGCCGCACGTTCAAGCCAGTTCTCCAGTTCCTCACCCTTGTGGCTGCGACTGGCCACCACAGCAATGGTGTGCTGGTTGTCCTCGATCTTCGCCGTCTGGATACTTTCCCGCTTGCCGTCCTCTTCCTTGAACGCGCCTTCGGGGCTGCCGAGATAAACAATGCCCTTTACCGGCACATACACCACACCCAGAGCCGGACGGCCCTGGTCGATGAGGGCAATGTTGACCGTGAACTCGCCATTGCGACTGATGAATTCCTTCGTGCCATCGAGGGGGTCCACCAGCCAGTAGGTCTGCCAGGACTGGCGTTCCTGCCAGGACACCGCCCTGGACTCCTCGGACAGAATGGGCAAGGCCGGCGTCAGCTCACGCAGGGCATCGACAATGATGCGATGTGCCGCAAGGTCCGCTTCGGTCAGTGGCGAATCGTTTTCCTTGGTGGTGATATCGAGATCGCCGTCGCGATCATAGATGGTCAGGATGGCATTGCCGGCCTCGACACTGATGTCTTTCACGGCATTGAGGAGTGCCTGGTAGTTCATGACCTGTACCTGCTCGAGATGAATGTGAACTTGCGGCCGGGAACACGCGTAATCCTGACGCCGCTTCATTATAATGGAACTTCCACACCCCTTGCATGCCAACCCGCTGACAAATGATTGACTGGGATAACATCGACACCGTGCTGCTCGATATGGACGGCACCCTGCTGGACCTGAGCTTTGATAATTTTTTCTGGCTGGAATACCTGCCCGGCAAAGTCGCCGAGCACAAGGCCATGTCACTGGAGGATGCCCGGGCGTATCTGACAACGCTGTCTGAATCCACCTATGGCAGCCTCATGTGGTATTGCCTTGACCACTGGTCCGAGCAGCTCGACATGGATGTGGAAGCCCTGAAGAAGGAAGTTCGCCATCTCATTCGCATGCGTCCGCACTGTGCCGAATTCCTGTCCTGGCTGCGCGTCAGCAGAAAGCGCGTGATGCTGGTAACCAATGCCCACCCGAAAGCGCTGGCCATCAAGGTGGCGGCATCCGGTCTCGACCGCCACCTCCAGGAGATGGTGTCCTCACACGCATTTGACCTGGCCAAGGAAAACGACGGCTTCTGGGAACGCCTGGAAACACGTGAACAGATCGACCTGTCCCGTGCGCTGTTCATTGACGACAGCCTGCCGGTCCTGGAATGTGCCAGTCGCAGCGGCCTGGGCTGCGTGGTGCAGGTGCTGTACCCTGACCTGCGCGCACAACCCAGGGAACCTAGCCACTTCCTGGGCATTGTCCACCTCGATGAACTGATGCAGATGGCCTGAACATGGACGCTTCCGGAAAGCAGAAAGTTAGGATCGACAAGTGGCTGTGGGCGGCGCGCTTTTTTAAGACCCGTTCCATGGCCAAACAGGCCATCGATGGCGGCAAGGTGCATTGCAACGGCGCCCGCTGCAAA
>Ga0181565_10004052_pt1 | contig 11208 bp, 7 predicted proteins | sample 101ome_16_FD_129661 | JGI IMG/M metagenome (GOLD analysis project Ga0181565, IMG submission 129661) | Coastal salt marsh microbial communities from the Groves Creek Marsh, Skidaway Island, Georgia - 101401AT metaG (megahit assembly) | ecosystem: Environmental > Aquatic > Marine > Intertidal zone...
ATCACCAGTAAATAAAAACTTCTTTTTATATAAATAACAAACACTTCCTTTTGTGTGACCGGAGTAGGAATAACAATTAAGTCCTCCTTTAACATAATTTCATCGTCACCGTTGAAATACGTCTCCCAGTTATTAGTGTGAGCACAAACATCACCTTCATGGATCATTCTTTTTGAGTTAAATATTTTTTGAAATTCATTAGTGTCAGCAATTCCATCTTTATGTGTCAATAACTGCCATTTTAATCCGCTTAAATCTTTAAGGCTTGTCACCGTTTTATTATTAAATCGAGGAGAGTCAATGAGAATACCACCATGATTATTTATATAATATGGGGTACCGCCAAAAGATTTTTCGCTGTGATATCCGAAGTGGTAGACGTCATCCTCAATAATTTGAGGAAGGGATGTGAGCGTCTTATTACCACTTGCCTTACCAATCGATTGAGTAGGGCAGCTGAGAAGAGCATTTATTGCTTTTGTTTGGACTTGTTTATTTGCTTTTCCATTGTCGTATGCAATTGATTGTCCTTCATGATTTTTAAAAATCGTCGGTGCCATCCAATAACAAGTCCCACAGTTGATACATGTCGAGTCGACATAGAAATCGGAGTTAGGATTATTTTGTTTTCTTTTTAGTCGTTGATTGGCCATGAGGCTTATTGAATCCTACTTGGTAACAAGTTGTCATTACTCATGACAAAAATTTGCTCACCACTAATTTTAATAAAACCACCGTCAACCTGATAGATTCGATCATCACTAGTTTTATTATTAAATTCATTTTCTATTTGAATATTTCCGCTTGAAACTAGTGCGTCAATTAATAAGGGTGGTGCAATGACAGGGAACACCTTTTTTAATTTTTCTAGCTGTAGCTTTAATCCTTCCGCAATATTGTTGGGCCCATAGAGACTGCTATCAGTTAATAGCTTTCTTCTAAATTCACTATCGTTTGTCCAGCGACCTTTTTTCTGAATCAAGTCGAGCAAATCTTTTTCCTGTTCATTTAAGGACGTTTTATTTAGAAGTTCTTTTCGAGCATGATTGGTAACGTAGTTATTTTTCGATTTTGCTGACCTTGTGTAAAGGTAGGTGAGATAGCCTGGGTCATCAGTCGATTTTGTAATGCCTTTTGTTGCCTCTAATATGTAATCGAGCTCTTTGCCCGTCGATAGAAGTTCATGGAGTCCAGTGTAGGGGAGATGTGCCTCTGTTGCGGCTTTTAGCCTTGCCAAATCTCTTTCTGTATAGAAACCAGTTTCAGTTAGAAAATCAACGACTTGCTCCCACTCCTTTAATTCATCAATCTTTCCAGATGCTGGTATTAAATTTTTAAGGTTCGTGTATACTTCATCGGTGATGTACCTATTGAGAGTTAGGTGTTGAAACTCGTGTATCCATGTTAAATAAGAATAAGGTGGAGAAGGCATAGAGATGACCTTTCTTAAGGGAGAAAAATATCCACCACAGCCTGCAAATTTACAGGTTGGATCAATCTCAAGAGAATAACCCTCCTTAATAAAAAAATCTAATTGTTTCTTAAACTCATCCATCTTTGATGGAGGAATTCCCTTGAAAACTTTTTGTAGAACCAAATCATTATTAATTATTTCAGGTAAATTAATTCTAAAAGGCGAGGTATCGAAATCAAATTTTTTGATTTTTACCTCATTGGTGTAGACATCAATCATGGGGCTATTGTGATACCCGAAGTCGTAAGTGTTATGATAATGAAGCTTGTTAGAAAAAACACTATTTGCGCCGGTTCTCTCAAGAGGTATTCCGAGATCTGATGCCTTATTAATAACGGTAAGCTGATGATAAACAATATCTTCTGGCTTCGCCCCCCACTTAATTGGATTAGGCATTTTATAGCTAGCGGCATTTTTCACGTATTTTACTTCATCATCGGACATTAATAATTTAAAGCGTGGGTCTTTTAACAGCAGTTTTGCTCTATCCCTTCTTTGTTCAATACTTTTAATTTTTCTTATTTCAGAAACCTCAACTGCCCACTCAAGTGCAAGATCTTCATTAAGTGCCTGGGCCCGTTTAAAAGCTTGAACAACATCTGGTCCTAAGGCGCCGATTCCCTCTAGCGGAAGGAGTGCTGCTGATAGATAAAAATCTAATTGGTCGGATGAATATTTTGCTCTGATGTCGGCCAGGCGACGAGATTCACAAACTTCCCAATTTCCAGTTGCTTGAAAGCATCTTTGTGAGTGAGCAAGTGTTGTTGCGCTATCATCGTACACCATTTTTGCATAACCAAGATATGCTGACCCGCAGGCAGCGGATAAATACATTCCAGGAGGCCCCCCAAATGCTAGAGGAAGACATAATAAACCAAGGCCAGGTCCTGCTTTAACCGCCATTTTTTTTAAGTCCTGATCATCAAGCCTATTTTGGTAACAGAAATGTGCATCATGAAACTGTGGGAAAAGATTAAGTGCTGGCGTGGTAAACTCAGGGCGGTTTATTAGTTCGGTGTCGCTCATTTTGCAAATGTTTTCCATTGCCTCAGAAAGATTTTGCCTTGTCTTTTTTTTTCCATAGCTAATTGCCGCGTTGATTGAGTAAATATCTGACTGATTAATTTTTTGCAAAATTCCATCTTTCAAGAGGTCTAAGTTTTGCTCTTGAAATGCGCCAGTTTTAACTTCCTTATCAAAATCACTAATTAAAATAGGATTCATTGTTGCGATTCGAAACATCATGTTATCTAGGAATTCAATATTTCTCTCAAGTTCATGATACTCATCATAAAGTTTTTTTAACGACCCTGGGATTGTTGCCTTATTTAGCAAGGCGAGCTTTAAGGCGTCATACTTGCTGTCATTAAATTTCTGGTGCATGTTTCTACGCTCAACGAACATCTCGGTAAGAAGCTCTGCACTCGCTTTTAGGTTGTCATAATTTGGCTCTTGAAAACCGTGACAAAAATTTGTCGTTTCTAATTTTCCGTAGCGTTCTTTGCAGCCTTCAGGAAGGCTTGGAGTTCTTCTATCAAAGTGGCAGTTCGCTTTCATTATTCTAGAGAGTGCAACCTTTCTGACAATGGATGGGTAGTACGTGTAGGAGGAAGCGTAAAACTCTCTTTCGACTAAATCATCTTCGAGGGGAGAGTTGGCTAAGTAGTTATTACTGATTTCTGTTGCAGCTCCTCCAAGTTCATAAATTAGGTCGGTCTCAAATATTTCTAATCCCGTTCCATCAAGTTTGCTGCAGATTTGAGAGGTACTCATTAGGCGCTCACTAGGGTCCTGTCCAATCGGTGCCCAAATTCCCTCACACAAATGAGACCGGTAATTAAATTTCTTCTCAGGGTCTAACTGGGATAATAATAATCCTCTGGCCCTTGCTTCTGACTCATTTTGAGGGTCACAGAGTTTTGGATATTTTTCAATTAGCGATTGATCGTTTAAACACCAATTTAGGCAATTAATTAATTTTTCTCTCTCCTCAATAATTTGAGTGATATGCTTATTTCCATTCAGTAGATCTGGGTATGATTTAATTACTTCCACGCAACTCGAACTTTGGAAATCTTTATTTCCTGGTTGGTTGAGGTGATTATTATTTTGATATTCGTTATCACCCGATGAAGGGCCACCTCTAGCGTAGGAAACACTTGATAAAGGAATTGTTTTAAAACTAGCTGAACAACTTTCATTATTTTGTAGCTCTTCATGACATTTTAAATTGATGATAGACCAGATCTTATATTCATTTTGAAGGTCATTTGCTAGGCGATAGAGCTTCTCTGGTGTTATTTTGAACTGTTCAGACCTCCCATTATTTTCATAGTTCAATATTTCAATTAATTCGCTATTTGTTGGATCTAACGCTTTTTTTATTTCTTGAAAAAGTTTGTCATAATTTACGCTTCCGTATTGTTCTATTTCTTTTTTCTCAAATTCATACAAAGAGTGAATTAGATGAGATCTTACGTTTGGTGATAGTTGACGATAAAGATAGCGCTGCCTTGTTTTTACTGTGTCGCCTTGGCGTTGAGCAGCTTGCAAGTAACATGATTTTGATTCACCATCACAGCTTTCTAGTATTTTTAATGCCTTTTGATCTTGAGACTTTGTGGTCGCGACATCCGGTTCGATTGCGGTCGCTTGAAGGTTGAAGCTAGCTATTAATAATAATATTATTAGACTGATTTTCATTAAACTATTTATCGGTATTTACATGGCAAGAAGTTATGCATTAACTTGCCAAATTAAATTTATTTTGGTCCCCTATTAGATATTTGAAATTAAACAAGGAAGTTTAAATGTTTAAAAAGTTTTTATTGCTTTTGTGCTTATCATTTTTATATCAACAAACATTATTTTCCCATGAAAGACTTTCAGTTCTTCCTGAGGAATTTAAAGATGATAAGGTTGCTATTGTTGGTGTGAAATACAGCAATTATCATTTAGAAATGCTTAACTTTGCTTCAAAAGATTTCGACATTACAGGTGTTGATCTTAAGGCAGGTTATATTGATTTAGCCGTTAGTCAACAGCAGTTAGACTATCTAAAGTCTAACGATTACTCCGTTGTAATTAGAAGTGAAAAAAACCTCCTAATCGCTCCCGATTCCCAGTATAAAAACCCTCAAGAAATTGAAGACTTTCTAAAGGAAATGAATCAAACGTATCCGGAAATTTCTAAGCTCGTTAGCATTGGAAACTCTGTTGAGGGTCGAAATATTTGGGCGATTAAAATATCTGATAATCCAGATATTGATGAGGTAGAGCCAGTAGTTTTATATAATTCTATGCACCATGCTCGTGAGGTCATGACTCCTGAAATCGGTGTCGACATGGTTGAGTACTTGCTGACAAGATACGGCCGTGACGAGCAAGTAACGAAGTGGGTTGACGATAATGAGATTTGGGTTGTTCCAATGTTAAATGTTGATGGAAACAATCGTGTATGGTCAGGTGATTCAATGTGGAGAAAAAACACTCGCAATGGCCATGGGGTAGATATTAATCGAAATTATCCTCATGAATGGGGTGCTTGTAACGGTTCAAGTGGTTCAAAATGGTCACAAACTTACCGAGGCCCTAGTGCTGCTTCAGAACCGGAAACGAGAGCATTAATGGGGTTAGTGGCAAACATTAAACCAGTTTTTGATATCTCTTATCATTCGTATTCAGAACTAGTCCTTTACCCTTATGGATGCCAAGGACAGAGAACTGAAACTCATCAAATTATTTCAAAGATTGGGCGAAAAATTGGTGAAATTCTTGACTACCGTCCTGGAACTCCATGGGAAATTCTCTATGGCGTTGATGGTGGTGATGTTGACTGGATGTACGCGGCTCACCAAGTTCTCCCTTACGTGATCGAATTAAATAGCTCGAGAGAAGGCTTCCAGCCAAGATATGATGTGTGGAGAGATCGCACTGTTGAAAAGAATAGACCTGCATGGCAGTACCTATTAAATCGTCTTGAGGGAACAGGGGTGAGAGGAATTCTTAAAAACAGAGATGGTGAAGTTATGAATGATTACTCTGTTGAAGTGTTAAAAATTAACAAGGATTTAACCCAAACGAAGATTCAAGACTATAGAGGAAACCCAGACGGAAGTTTTCATATTATTTTGAACGAAGGTGAATATAAGTTAAATTTTAGATATGGTGCTCGTTCCATGATGACTGAGACAATTTCTTTAAATGATACGAGGGTTGAATTAAATCCAGTAATTGAGTAATTCCGACTAACAATACAAACATTGTAGGGGGAATCAGTTTTGATTCCCCCTTTTTTTTGACATCAATTAACTTTTTTGAAAGGATTTTGCTCTAATATATCAGGAGCGCTTTGATGAAATTTCTTAGTTTAATAATGATCCTTTTGGCACCTAAAATTTTTGCTAAGTCTTACGTCATTCCTAGCCCATTTTTGTCACCAAAAGTTGAGGCAAGGTTAAATAATGAGCAACCATGGGTGAGGTTAGCAGTTTCAGGCGAACACTTTTATGGGGCAAGAAAGCCAGAAAAACCCGTTATTGTTGAATTAAATAGACTCACGGCAATCGAGGATATTGAATTTTTAATTTCAACAGGGGTAAAGAATAATGGCCCATATGTTAATGTCTTGAATGCTTCGCTTGTTAAAGGTGAGAAGAAATATTCCTTTCCTGTCACTGCAACTAATTTTGTTAGTAGTTACGGCCAGGCGAGTATTGATATTTCATTTAAATTAAAAAGAGCATGTGAGGCTCTTGAATGTGATTTTGAAAAGGGTGAGCTGGTTTATTTGTACATCGACTATAAAGGGTTTAGAGAAATAGCACCAATTTATGAGTGGGATACCATGTATGGTGCGTACTACTTATTTCGCTACAAGTAGATATTATACTTAATTTCTCTAATTATTAGATTCACTAGATGATGTTGAGGCTCCATTGTTATTTGTAGCATCGGTTGAGTTGTTACTCTCTGTATTCGAGCTTGTATTATTACCATTGTTACCTGTTGCTGGTTGAACTTCAGTGCCATTTTCTTCTGGTTGATCACCACTATTATCTCCCTGCGGAACTTCAGGTATCGGCGAGACCGGTGGTTCAACTTCTGGGCTTGGTATTGTCTCCGGTTCAAATTCTCTTTCTTTGACTTCCTTTGAGTTGGACTCTAACAATGAAATAATTGCTTCTTTCTTTTTTTCTTTTACCAATTGTAATAAATCTTTTTTTACAATTCCTACTTCAGAAAGAACGTAAGTTTTATTTAAGAAACCAACTTCACCATGAATAGTTTGCGGAAAAAAATTATAGGAGATGCATGACTCGATATTAAACCGATCAATTAAGAAGACTCTGTTGTTCTTGTTGATAATATCAAGTTTGTTTTTTCCTTTATCAATGATTATTTCTTCGCTAGTAATAATATTTTCCTCGTCTGCATCTATCATTGATAGTTGGATAGACATTGGAATTTTATTAAAAATGTTTTCTTTAATTTTATTATCTTCGATATCAAAGTAGCACTCTCTTATAATCTTACTTTCCTCATTTTCGACAAGTTCGAATTCTTCAAGACGTTGAGCTTTTTCAATGTATTTAAAAATAATTTTTTGATTTTTATATCTCTCAAGCCGTTCAAGCTTTCCTGCTTGATCAAATTTTTCAACATAAACTGCTATTTCATTTTCAAATATGTTAACAGTGTTCAAGGTTAATTTTTCTTCTCCCGATACTTCATCTAGAGACTTAAATGCGGTCGCTACAAGTTTCTTGGTAACATCTTGGCCATCAATAATTTTAATGAATTCACGACGAGTTTCATTGAGACAATCAAATTTCATGACCTCTTTTGTTCTAGGGTTCACCATTTCAACATTTGTTGCCACTAAATCGTCTTGACACAAATTTGCATTGGCGGAAAATGCATAGAAGAGTGGTAAAATGAGATATTTCTTTTGAAGTCGATTAAACATAAAAGTATCCTAAATATGATAAATGTATCTGGTTATTAACTGCATTTTTGGTGCCAACGATTTTTGGCGTATAATAAGGTAATTAGAAAATAAAGTGTTTAAGTTTTAGACACTCTTTATAAAAACGAACATGCCCTTCTAATAAGGAAAAGTGAAATGAAAAAGATTGTTTGTCCTATTTTTATCATGATAAATGTGTTTTTTGGCGTCTGTTACGGTGGTCATTATCTCGTGCATTCAATTGAAGGAGCTGCATTTTGTGGGGACAAATTATTAAAGGCTAACGATAAAATTGATTTAGATTGCCAGATTAATACTCACGCCAGGTCAAATGTATTTCTAAAAGCAGAAGGGAACTTATTGGCTTTCGGAGAAAATGTAAAAGGTGTGATAAAGGGTGTTGATGATATCATGCTCAATTCAGGGATGCTAAGAGTTACGAATGGGGCGCCGCTGAAAGTTTTGACTCCACTAGGTTCTATTTACCTGAAGCAAGGAGTTTATTTAACAAAGTTAGGTACTTTTTTAAATGAGGTTGAGGTAATTACCTTTTCAGGAGAAGCGAAGTTTTCTTCAAGTGTAAAAGAAAATGATTTTGTTCATATTCTCCCTGGGCATTGGGGAGGAGTAGGTGGACGATTTGGAAGTAAGATCGGAAATTTATTGAAGCTAAATTCTGAGCAAACGAAGGTCTTTAAAATCATTTTAAATTAATTAAAAATCTATTCCATTGTGCTCTTTTAATTCTTCAACTGCCATTGTTCCGGCAATTAAATCATGAGGGAGGCGAGACTTTGAATCAAAAAGATACCAAATAAATGAAATCGGGAAAAATATTAAGGTAATTAACTTTCCGATAACCTCTCTTATGAGTATTCGTATGATACCAATTGGTTCTTGGGTATTGGTTCGATAAATACGGAAATGGAAAAGTTTTTTCCCGAAAGTGGTGCATTTTTGACGATATAAAACATAATAGTAGCTACACTTAACAACTAGGTAGGTCATCATAAATATTGTTATGTTCGCCTTGTCTAAATTGATGAATTGATTTTTATCGAAGGTTTCAATGATTTTCTCAGATACACTTAGAACGATAATCTGGATGAAGATAAAGGCGGTATTAATAATAATTCCATCAATCACCTCGGCAGCAAACCTCTTCATCAGGTCTTCTACCGGTCGGTTATCGGGACTCCTCACAATTCTAAATGTGTTAGTACCTTCTTCAATTTCAATAATTTCTGTTTTAAGTGCGCTATTTCCCACACACCTTTATCGGTGCAATTTTACTTTTGGTTAAGCTTAAATGTTTTTTGGCATAAATAGATTATGTAAAGAACTGGCAAACCCATTAGGGTTGTTGCCAAGAAAAAACCTGAATAATCAAGTACATCTACCATTCCACCCGAGTAACCTCCAATTATCTTTGGAATTAAGGTCATCAAAGATGAGAAAATGGCGTACTGTACAGCTGTAAATGATATATCTGTGAGACTACTTAAGAAAGCAACAAATGCAGCGCTCGCGAGACCTGCAGCTAAATTGTCAGCAGAAATAACTAAGTATAAAAAGGGAAGATTAGCACCTAGTTTCGCTTGAACCATGAAAAGAATATTCGTTGTAGAAGCTAAAATTGCACCCCACCAAAGCATACGATAAATCCCAAATCTGGTTGTTAAAGCACCTCCTAAGAATCCTCCAAGAAGCGACATTATTAAGCCAAGTGTTTTGACCACAGATGCAATTTGGGTTTTCGTAAATCCTAGATCTTGATAGAAAACATTTGAAATAACCCCAAGTACAATATCTGAAATTCTATAGAGTCCTATTAGTGACAATAGTAATAGGGCGAAGTGAAACCCATAGCGATCAAAAAAGTTTTTGACAGGCCCGATGTAACTTTCCTCAATCATTTCAGTATTTGCGATTTTCGTTTTTCCAATGATAAATCCAAACAAGATCGTCGAAATTATTGAAACCAATAATCTTAATGAGCCAGTGATAAAACTTGTTAGAGCTTTATTTGATACAATCGAATTTAATTTTTCTTGAACCGCTGAAATAGGTGTTGCCAGAAAGTAAAATACTGTGATGAAGACTGAAGCAACGAGAATAAATAATCCAAAAAATGTTAAATAATCTTTGGTTGAGTGTGAGTGATTTTTTTTCGACTCTATTTTTGGTTCTGGCCGGAGAAACCCGGTGATGATTCCAACTCCCATGAGTGAGGCCATTATTAAATAAGTGTTTCTCCATGCTTCGTATTGATATGCATCCTTTGTCGTTCCAAAGTAGGCAGCAATAAAAAGCGCCCCGGCTCCACTTGCGAGCATTCCAACTCGGTAACCTGCTATATAGGCAGCAGATAAGATTGCTTGCCACTCCGTTGGAGCAGACTCAATTCGATAGGCGTCAATAACAATATCTTGTGTCGCTGAAGAAAAGCCGAGCATCACCGTGGCAAGGGCCATTGACGTTAATGCACTTTCACCTGTCGCGGGGTCAACCATGGCCATCCAGGAAATGGCGATTATAATTAGCGTCTGAGAAAATAATAACCAACTTTTTCGACGCCCCAATGTGTTGGTTAAAAAGGGAAGCGGTAAGCGGTCGATAAGCGGGGCCCAAATAAATTTAAAACTGTATCCCAAAGCGGCCCAACTAAAGTAGGTAACGGCGGATCGTTCAACTCCTGCTTCTCTAAGCCATAAACTGAGGCTTGAAAATATCATTAGAATGGGAAGCCCTGCGGAAAATCCAAGTAGCAGCATGGTGATGGATCTTGAATCAGAAAAACTTTTAAATGTGGTTAACCAGTTGTTACCTTTTTCCATGAGAGTACCTTTTTATTTATTCTATAACTTTATAAGGATTGTTGGCGACGTCTATTAAATAAAGGACAGGGTTGTAGTTTGCTTTAACCGTTGGATCAATTGCTTTTGCTCCAGGATAAAAGCCACCTGGCCCCCATTGATATTTTGGTGATAATTCGAAGGTAAAGCAAAAAATATTGTGTTGGGCCCAGGCCCAGTCACATGTATCTCCGCTGGCAACGTATAGTTCACTTGCTTGCATGGCTTGATAGTTATTCCATCTGCTCATTTCTTGCGCCATTACTTCATAGGTTTTTTGATCTCGTTCATTTGGAAGCGGAGAGGTTGTGTTTCCCCAAGGGTATAAAATAAGTTCGGAAAAGCTATGAAAGCTGAGGAGAACTCTGATGGTTGGATTGCGTTCAATAAATTTTTTTATGGCTTGAGTTTCCGGTTCACTAAACGGAGATGCACCATGATAAATATCACTCGCAGGGCTATCTGAACTTCCAGGCCCTCCCCATCCATGGGAATAATTCCTATTTAAATCAACGCCATAAGCTCGCCCTCCGTTTGCACTTCGCATATTTTTGCGCCAAATTTTATAGGAGCGTCCTCTGATGTCCCACATCGCACCATCGGGATTAACCATTGGCATAAAGTAGATATCTCGATTTGAGATAAGGCTTGCTAGTTTTTTATTTTTAGAGTTGATAATCAACTGCTCGGCAATTCGAATGGGCACGTCAGTTGATAGATGCTCTCTGGCATGATGGGAGCCAGTGATTAAAATGCCGGGTTTTGGTGTTTTGTTTGATTGATCACTGATATGAAGGCCCCAAAGTTGGCGACCTTCGAAACTTTCTCCAAAGCTAATCATTTTAACGAACTGAGGATAGTTTCTTTGTAATTCTCTGAATTTTTCTTCCATCTCAGTATAGGTATAAAAC
>Ga0181565_10004054_pt1 | contig 11206 bp, 11 predicted proteins | sample 101ome_16_FD_129661 | JGI IMG/M metagenome (GOLD analysis project Ga0181565, IMG submission 129661) | Coastal salt marsh microbial communities from the Groves Creek Marsh, Skidaway Island, Georgia - 101401AT metaG (megahit assembly) | ecosystem: Environmental > Aquatic > Marine > Intertidal...
GAAACTCCGTTTGACATTGTGTTCAAAGGTGATGTCACAGACTCTGAAATAAAACTTTTAAAAAAAGCACTGCAACAATGGAGCAAGTCCAACAAGTTTCAAAAAAGAATTTTTAGAACATTTAGAAATGTGATCAAGTACGGAGATTGTTTCTTTGTGAGAGATCCTGAAACAAACAAATTACTTTATATTGATCCTGCCAAAGTAGACAGAATCATTGTCAACGAATCAGATGGCAAACAACCTGAACAATATGTGGTCAGAGACATAAATCCAAACCTACAGAGATTGAGTGCAACACAAATTACACCAAATCAAACTTATGGTGGCGGTGGCACAACAGGCGGTACGTTCAATCAAAATTATGCAGGTGCAGGACAAGGCACAACCATGACAAATTCTAATATGGGTGCAGGCACAGGTGGCAGATTCTACAGAACAATGAATCAATATTCTATCAATGCTGAACATGTGGTACACTTGAGTATGTCAGATGGTTTAGACAATCTGTTTCCGTTTGGACAGTCAATACTAGAACAGGTTTTCAAAGTTTACAAACAGAAAGAATTGTTAGAAGACGCAATCATTATCTACAGGGTACAGAGAGCACCTGAAAGAAGAGTGTTTTATATTGATGTGGGTAACATGCCAACACACTTGGCAATGCAGTTTGTTGAAAGAGTCAAAAACGAAATAAATCAAAGAAGAATTCCAAGCACATCAGGCGGTATGAACTATGTTGATGCCACTTATAATCCAATGAGTATCAACGAAGACTATTTCTTTCCACAGACAGCAGAAGGTAGAGGATCTAAAGTGGACACACTACCAGGTGGTACTAACCTAGGTGAAATTGACGACTTGAGATTTTTCACAAACAAACTGTTTAGAGGTTTGAGAATACCAAGTTCTTATCTGCCAACAGGTGCAGACGACGGTGCACAACAGTACAATGATGGCAGAGTAGGCACAGCATACATTCAGGAACTGAGATTTAACAAATACTGTGAAAGATTACAGAGAAACGTAAGTCCTGTATTTGACGAAGAATTTAAATTGTGGATTGCAAACAAAGGGTACTCAATTGACAACAGTCTATTTGAATTGAAACTGAATCCACCACAGAACTTTGCACAGTACAGACAGACAGAAATGGATCAACAGAGAGTTGGAACATTTGTACAAGTGGCAGAACTTCCTTACATGTCAAAAAGATTTGCACTAAAAAGATATCTTGGTTTGACTGAAGAAGAAATGACTGAGAATGCACAGCAATGGGCAGAAGAAAACAACATAAAACAAAAACAAGCCACTAAATCTAGTGAATTGAGACAGGGTGGAGTAACACAGGCAGGCATAGCAGGTGATCTTGACAATTTTGAAGATCCACAAGCACCTGACACTACTCAGCCTCCGGCACAACAACCAGGAGCAACACCAGGACAACCACCGGTACCAGGCACAACACCAACACCAGGCACAGGCAGAACATAAAATAAATAGAAGCAATGATACTAAAAGAATTTTTTACAGCAGGTGAACAGGGATTTGAACAGCAAAAAAACTACAATGCTGAACAAGACATTTCTGTGCTTGACAAAGAAGACACTAGAAAAACAAGATTGACTCTCAAAGACATCAACAAAATGAGATTGGCTTCTGAACAGCATGACGCTGAACAAAAAGAAGAAGCAATTTTTGTCCAAAAAATGTATGGACAACCTGCCACAGACGATAATTTAACATTATAACAATGAGCAACATAGCATTTGTTCTGGGCAACGGAACATCTCGTAAAGGTATAAAAATTGCTGATATGCAAAAACACGGACCTGTTTTTGCCTGCAATGCTGTATACAGGAAAGAAACACCCGACTACTTGATTGCTGTTGATCCCAAAATGATATTTGAAATTGGGGAATCTGATTATCCAGCAAAACATCAGGTATGGTCAAACTTCAATCATCAGTATGATAAAAAACCCAATATACTGAATCATATCAACTGGTTCAAACCCAGCCTGGGATGGAGTTCTGGACCAACTGCACTAAAAATGGCCGCAGACAAAGGATTTGACACAATATATATACTGGGTTTTGACTATCAAGGACTACCCAGAGACCACAAACACAAAAGATTTTCACTCAACAACCTGTTTGGAGACACCAGAAACTACAAAAGATCCATTGATGAAGCCACTTTCTACGGCAACTGGATGAACCAGACCAAAAAAGTTTTAAGGGACTATCCCAAAATACAATTCCGAAGAGTGATAGGAAAAAATGCTTTCAAGCCTCATGATCTAGAATTTGCCAAAAACTTTAAGCACGTAGATATTGAAGAATTTGTCAAGATATATAATTTACACATCGAAAAATCATAAAAATCCGTCTTTTAGCACCAATTTCTCGGCTTTTTTTGCCGTTTGACGTAAATACTTCACTTATAAGCAAACAAACCTTGCAAACCAAAAAGGAGCACGTGCAATGTCAAATAAATTTGAACAATTATTAGAATTGCTAATAAACGAAGAGAATGAAAAAGCGGAAGCGTTATTTCATGAAATCGTAGTAGAAAAGTCTAGAGACATCTACGAAGGATTAGCAGACGAGACTACAACTGAGGCTAAAGAAGAAGCCAAAGAAGAGTCTAAAGTAGAAGAAACTGAAGCGTCAAAAGACGAAGCAGTTAAAGAAGAGACCAAAGAAGAGTCTAAAGAGGAAGCAGTTAAAGAAACTGAAGAATCTAAGTCAGAAGAAGCAAACGAAGGTGAAGACGTAGAAGTAGCAATCGAAGACGAAAAAACTGACGAAGCAGAAACTAAAGAAGAAGAGTCAATCGAAGAAGTAGGTGGTGACGCAACTGACGAATTAGTCAAAGATATCGCCGCAGACGAAACAGGTGAAGCAGAAGGTGCCGCTGATGACATGGAAAAAGACATGGATGCAGACGGTGAAGAAGGCGACACTGAAGAGAGAGTGGCTGATTTAGAAGATGCTTTAGATGAACTTAAAGCAGAATTCGAAAAAATGATGGGTGGCAAAGACGACGAAGACCACGGTGATGAAGACAAAGAAGAGTCTGCAGAACCAGTTGTTGATGCTAACGCTGATTTATCAATGGAAGGCATGAAGAAAGAAGCAGTAAAAGAATATAAAATTCAAAAATCTGCTGACAATGCTGATCACAGCGATGCAAAGGCTTCGCCAATGACGCAAACAGGTGGTGCAGATATGAACACAGCAAGAGGTTCAAATATTGCAAAAGGTGGCGCTGACGAAAAAGGCAGACCAGCACCTACAGCGGAAAAAATGGCTGACTTTGAAAACACTGGCGGTAAGGACAAAGGTACTTCAATGAAAAAAGAAGTTAAACCAATGACTGCCGACGGTTCAGATAAATCAGGAAAATCTCCAATCGCCGGCAAGTAATTGCTGTTGATTTGAGACAACCATTTAGGAGAATCGGATGTCATCACTATATCTAAGAGAACATTTAACCTACGATCAGGCTAGAGTACAGGTTTTGCACGAAGGCAAAGACGGCAAGGATTTGTACATGAAAGGTATCTGTATTCAAGGTGGAATCAAGAACGCTAATCAAAGAGTATATCCTGTAAACGAAATACAAACGGCAGTAAAAACACTCAATGATCAAATCAGTTCTGGTTATTCAGTTCTTGGAGAAGTAGATCACCCCGATGATCTTAAAATAAATTTAGACCGTGTGTCTCACATGATTACTGAAATGTGGATGGACGGTCCAAATGGGTACGGTAAGATGAAAATTTTGCCTACTCCAATGGGCCAACTTGTCAGAACAATGTTGGAATCAGGTGTGAAACTTGGCGTATCGTCTAGAGGAAGTGGAAACATTTCAGAATATGGCGGTGGTCAAGTGTCAGACTTTGAAATCATCACTGTTGATGTTGTGGCTCAACCTTCGGCACCAGGTGCTTACCCAACGCCAATTTACGAACACTTGATGAACACAAGAGGTGGTAACAGAGCAATGGGCATGGCGGCTGAAGTTAGAAATGACAAAAAAGCACAACAGTATCTAAAAGATGCTATTAAAAACGTAATAAAAGGACTAAAATAATGATCGACGCAATATCAAAACTAGTTGAGTCAGGTGTTATTGGAGAAGAAACAAAAGTTTCAATCGAAGAAGCATGGAACTCAAAAGTTAAGGAAAACAGAGATCAAGTAACTGCTGAACTAAGAGAAGAATTTGCTAAAAGATACGAGCATGACAAAAACAACATGGTCGAAGCAATCGATAAAATGATGACTGAAAAGTTATCTGAAGAGATTAGCAAATTTGTAGAGGACAGAAAGTCACTTGCACAAGAAAAAATTGCTTACAAAGAAAACGTAGGCAAACACTCAGGCAAGTTAGAAGAATTTGTATTAAGCAAATTAACTAACGAGTTAAAAGAATTACACGCTGACAGAAAAGGTGTTCATGAAAACTTTAAAAAATTAGAAGAGTTCGTAGTAGGAGCACTTGCTAAGGAAATTAAAGAATTCCACGAAGACAAAAAAGGCGTTGTAGAAACAAAAGTCAAACTAGTGAAAGAAGCCAAAGCACAATTGGCAAAACTAAAAGAAACTTTCATTAAGAGATCTGCTAAAGTTGTAGAATCTGCAGTAACCAAAAAATTAGGTCAAGAAATTGATCAATTAAAAGAAGACATTGGTAATGCTAGAGAAATTAACTTTGGTAAGAAAATATTCGAAGCGTTTGCTTCAGAGTACCAAGCATCATACTTAAATGAGAAGTCGGAAACGGCTAAACTTATGAAAGTTGTTGACGAAACTACTTTGAAACTCAAAGACGCTGAGAAATCCATCGAAGAGAAGAAAGCGGTGATTGAATCTAAGGAACAGGAAATTTCCAGAGCCAAAGATTTGATGGAACGTAAGGAAACGATGGGTGAGTTGCTCAAACCATTGAGCAAAGAAAAAGCAGATGTTATGTCTCAACTGTTAGAATCAGTTCAAACAGGAAAACTAAAATCTGCATATGACAAGTATCTTCCTGCAGTTATGGATGACAAACCAGTTGCACAGGCTAAGAAAATTATTTCTGAGTCTTCAGGCGACAAAGCGGATGTCAGACAGACTAGAGGAGATGCTGATATAAACAGTATCCGTAAATTAGCGGGTATATAACAAACTGAAGGGGAAACAAATAATGTCTGAATTATTTGAATCAAAATGGGGCGAAACAAAAGCCGCATTAACTGAAGGTTTAGCAGGCAACAAGAAAAAGACAATGGACGTTGTGTTAGAAAACACAAAAAGATACTTGTCTGAACAAGCCACTGCAGGTGCTACATCTGCTGGTAACGTTGCTACGTTAAACAGGGTTATTCTTCCAGTAATCAGAAGGGTTATGCCAACTGTGATCGCGAATGAGATCGTAGGTGTACAACCAATGTCTGGTCCTGTAGGACAAATCCACACATTAAGAATCAGATATGCTGACACAGTAAGTGGTAACACAACTGCTGGTGAAGAAGCATTATCTCCATTCAAGATTGCGAAAGCATACTCTGGTAACACCAACAACACAACTCCTAAAGCGGCTTCAACAGCATCTTTAGAAGGTACTGCTGGTAAGAGATTATCTATCCAAATCTTGAAACAACCTGTTGAAGCGAAATCAAGAAAACTATCTGCAAGATGGACTTTTGAAGCCGCTCAAGATGCACAAGCACAACAAGGTATCGACGTAGAAGCAGAAATCATGGCGGCATTAGCTCAAGAGATTACTGCTGAAATCGACCAAGAAATCATTGGATCATTAAGAACATTAGCAGGTACTGCTTCTGAATCTTTTGACCAAAGTGCTGTGTCAGGTACTGCAACATTCGTGGGTGATGAACACGCGGCATTAGCAGTATTAATCAACAGAGTTGCAAACCAAATCGCAACTAGAACAAGAAGAGGCGCTGGAAACTACGCGGTAGTATCTCCAACTGCTTTAACTATTCTTCAATCTGCTACAACTTCAGCGTTCGCAAGATCAACTGAAGGTACGTTTGAGTCACCAACTAACACAAAATTTGTTGGTACATTAAACGCGGCAATGAGAGTATATGTTGATGCATACGCCGCTGATAACACATCAGTGCTTGTAGGTTACAAAGGTGCAAGTGAAGCAGACGCTCCAGCGTTCTACTGTCCTTACATTCCTTTAATGAGCTCAGGTGTTGTTCTAGATCCGGCTACTTTCGAACCAGTAGTAGGCTTCTTAACAAGATACGGTTATGTAGAGTTAACAAACACTGCATCATCTCTTGGTAACGCGGCTGACTACGTAGGTTTAGTAGGCGTGAACTCAACCAACTTAAAATTCAAGTAAGCGATTTACTTTTATTTCGAAAAAGGGGGCATTTATTGTCCCCTTTTTTTTGACTTTTTTTTCAGTATCAAGTAAAATAATAAATTATGGAATACTGTTTTCATCACATACCAAAAACAGCAGGATCATCTTTACAGTTGAGATTGGCTCACAGAGAACATGTGGGACAGTTGCCCAAAGGTTCCACTTTGGTGGTGTATCCGTTGTACGATGGCATGAGGTTTTATAGAGTAAGTGAAGATGCCGAATTTGACGCTAATAAACCCATCAAAGAAGCGTTCTTACGCACATACAAATACGGCAGTAGTGTTGGACAGTCTACTATTGTTTGTGGACACTATACAAACATCTCTCAACCCGGCACACACATTACATGGCTACGTGATCCATTGGCCAGAGATGTCAGTCATTTCAATTATGACTGCAAATATGGTCATGAATTGACCAAAGACTTTGCACAACATCTGTCAATGATGAGTGGAAACTTTATTGTGCTTTGGCTCTACGGAAAATACATTGGTAGACACGACAGTGTAAGCATGGAAGCACGTTACGAAACTGTGAGAAAAGTTCTACGAGAAAAATTTTTACGAGTATATGACTCAGACAAGTTTGAACAAAGTTGGGACGAAGTTGCAGACATGTTAAAAATTGAAAAAGATCCAAGATTAAGTTCCAACAGATCAGATAAAGATTACCAACAAGTGCAAAAACTTTCAGACCTTACTGAAGATTTCAAAACTTGGCACAGATCCTATAACCGCTACGATTATCTTCTTTACGAAGAATTCTGTAAGTAGTTAAAGAATTTTTTTCGCCATCATACGACACACAGACCAAAACTGACAGTAAAACTTTGATCAAACAGTTCTAAATAATTCTGCGATTTAAAAATAATCGCACAACAAGGAGGAGATCCAACTATGGAAATCTTTAACAAAATCAAATCTGCGGCAAAGTCAATGACTGAAGTTGGCGTCGGTTTGATCGCCCTCGCGATAGTTCTTGAAGTTCTTTTCAAAGGTCAGGCAATACCTTTCCTAGGAAACATGAACGTGATCGGGAACATATCCGGGATTGTAAAATCTTTTTCGGCTGATGGTCTAGTAGGACTTGTAGCAATGTATGTCCTATATGCTATCTACAAAAAAGGTTAGGTAATCTACAGGGCGATGTAACGTGCATCGCCCTTTTCAACGCACTTTAACTTTTACCAAATTCGAATAAATATTACTAGTTCAAACGTGCCTATCACAGCATTGATAGGACTTATGCGGAATACCACCGCGTACCCAGGAGAACTGGGATTGGACTCCTAAAGAGGAGAAAACAAATGGGAAGACCTATAAAAAAAACTAGAATGATGGCATCCTTTAACCCAGGCAATGACGCGACTATCGCTGTATCTAACTATAGAACTGGTGATTCAAACGTTGCTGGAACAGGATCATACATTGTATCACAAAGAGGATCAAAACAGTTTAAGGTACACTTAAACGATTCTTCTGAAACAACAATGACTCTAGTAACAGACGGTACTTTGTCAGTGAACAACACTTTCAACGTGCAAGTTATACTAGACGACTCAACTGTGGCTTACGTGGAGAAGTTTTACAACAACACTATTCACTATGTGACAGCAGGAGGTGCAACAGGTACAATACCTTACTCATTAGTTACAACAGAAGCAGATGACCAAGGTAAAGTTACTGACAAAGGTAACATCGACGTTAGAAAATTTAGCGCCGACGGTACTGCAGAGTAATCATTCAATTAAACGTGCTTTAATGGGGGGAGTTTTTACTTCCCCCATTTTTCTTATAAATATTACAAATGACAAAAATAGTAAGAACTTCAGGTGCATACACAATAGATCCGGGTAATGATGTTGTTACACTTAAAAACGGACTTTATTTCACACCAGTGGCTTTTGCAAGTTTACCTGCAAATCCAGCCAACGGAATGGTGGCATTTCTAACCACAGACGGTGCTGGTGCAACAAAAAACAAATTAGTTTACTACGAAACAACAAATAACAGATGGAGTTATGTGGTTGATGATTCAGCCGTTGCTACGTCATAATAACAAATGAGATTCAAAGATATCGAAATAAACATCAAAGCATCACCTGACAAAGACGATGAAGCACTTTTACAAAAACTGATAGGTGCCAAAGGTGCCTCAGTAACAACAGACACAGACGTACAAAATTCACAAAGCACCGGACCAGAAGAAAATCCAGGCAAGGTAGCGTCTGATGATCCCAACGATGCTCCAGCAGTGTATCCATTACAACAAGAAATTGAGATGAGAAAAGCAGAACTGGGCAAAGATTCAGAAACAATTGCAAACGTTACAAAAGATCAAGAAGACAAAGGACCAGAAGTTAAGGAAGAAGAGCCACTTGTACAGGCACCAGAAACCACAAGCGGTGACAAACCAGGATTACCTGCGTCTATGAAAAACAAACAGCCACAAAACGAGAGTGAATTTATTCAAACATTAAAAAAGTTATCTGGCCAAATTTAAGGAGCGTACATGGCATTTAGAAAACTAGTTGGTTCATACAAAGACTACAACTTGGCCACAACTGTTATAGAAGACGGTTATCTAGTGGTTGATGTTGATTCGGGTAGTTTAGCACTTGGTGACGGTGTTACTCCAGGTGGTGTTGCAATAAGCACAGGTGGTGGAGGCAGTTCCAGCAGTTTGGGAGATCTTTCAGCCACGGGTTCAACATTAACCGCACCCACAAGTGCTGATCTAACTTTACAGACTTCAGGCGCAGGTGCTGTTGTTGTAAACGATTCATTCAAAATAGGTTCAGGTTCAACAGTAACAACAATACTGGATGAAGATGACATGAGTTCAGATTCAGCCACTGCTTTGGCTACACAACAATCAATAAAAGCATATGTAGATGCTAATGCAGGAGGGGGCGGTGGTACAGGAGACCTTACAATCAGTGGATCAACTATCAGCACTCCAAGCAATGCTGATCTAACATTGACTTCTAGCAACGGTAATGTTGTTGTTGAAGGCATTAGGTTCTCAGGCACCACAATTCAAACAGAAGATTCCACAGCAGGCGTACAAATTGCAGGAAACTTGATACCTACTCAAGATGGAGTGTTCACTTTAGGTTCAAGCACACGAAGATGGCAAACTTTGTTTGTTGCGGCAAACACCATTGATCTTGGTGGAGCAACTATTAGTTCGGATGGAACAGGTTCAGTGACCATAGCGGCAGAAGGTGCTGTATTACCAACCGGAAGTAAAGTGTCTGCCAATCCAATAGCATTGCTAGGTGCCACTGCCGGCACTCAGGCACGACCCATACAAAACGTGCCTGTATATATAAGTGATGGAAGTACTACTCTCACAGACGCACAACTACTAGCCACTACTGCACCGTTGAATTTGGAGTTCAATGCCACTGTTGAAGATGTACCTGTTTACACAGACGCAGGACAGACCTTTACTTTAAGTGATGGTTCAGCACTTTCAGCCAATGCGGCAGGTATAACACTTTTTCAATTTTAGTTAAATACGTAAAGTTAAAAGGAAATGCATCCAGCGAATTTACGAAGGCTGGGCACAGAACTAAACTATGGCAGATAAAACACCCGTACGAGTCGTCTTTAATAACGACAATGTGGCCACAGGAATGGCCGAATTTCAATCCGGAGAAACCGTTGGCGTTACACACGGTGGTACAGGACTCAGTTCATTAGGCAGTTCATTACAGGTTCTACGAGTAAATGCGGCAGGAAACGCTCTTGAATTTGGCACACTAGAAGACTTGGGTGACATAGGTTCAATTGGTTCAACACTTACAGCACCTTCAAACGCAGATTTCACAATAACCACAGCAGGTACAGGAAACATTATTTTAAATGACCTCAGTATCATAGACAACACACTGACAACCAATAGATCTAATGATGATCTTAAAATTAATGCCAGTGGTTCGGGCACTGTTGTATTAGAAAATTTAAAAGTGGGTACCAGCGGTGCCACAGTAACAACTATTCTAGATGAAGATGCAATGGGCAGTAATAGTGCCACAGCACTTGCAACTCAACAATCAATTAAAGCATATGTAGACAATGAAGTAGGAAATGTTTCAACAACCAGTATTTCACAAGGTGACAGTAATGTAACTGTTGCAGACAGTGGCACAGGTAACATAACAATTGAAGTAGACGGCACTGATAGAATCACAACAGTGGCCGCAACCACAACAACTGCTACCGGACACAGTTTAGTGATTGGAGCCGCCAGCAACAGTGCAGGTGGACAGATAAAATTTTTAGAAGGCACTGACAACGGCACAAATGGTGTCACGGTACAAGGACCTTCAAGCACCGCTGATGTCACTGTGACTTTGCCAAGTTCAGCAGGCACTTTGGCTTTGACAAGCGATATCACTTTCACAGCAAGTTCAACAGATACACTTACTAACAAGACATTTGATGTTGAAGGCACAGGAAACAGTATCAGCAATATAGATGTTGCTGACCTAAAATCAGGAGTACTGGACACAGACTTGTCCAGTGTGTCTGGCTCAGATGACACACTAGCATCAGCAAAAGCAATAAAGTCTTACGTTGATTCACAAGTAACTGCACAAGACCTAGACTTCAGTGCAGATGATTCCACTGTGTTGTCAATTGATCTAGATTCAGAAGTTTTACATTTTGCAGGCGGCAACGGAATAAGCACATCAGTAAGCAACAACACAGTAACACACGCCATAGATACAGGAACAGTTGTTACTTTGTCAGATTCACAGACATTAACAAATAAAGTTCTAACAAATCCAACAATTAAC
>Ga0181565_10004055_pt1 | contig 11205 bp, 9 predicted proteins | sample 101ome_16_FD_129661 | JGI IMG/M metagenome (GOLD analysis project Ga0181565, IMG submission 129661) | Coastal salt marsh microbial communities from the Groves Creek Marsh, Skidaway Island, Georgia - 101401AT metaG (megahit assembly) | ecosystem: Environmental > Aquatic > Marine > Intertidal zone...
ATGCTAGGCAAATTATTTCAGATGAACGGCAAAACCCCAGGGCCCACTCAAGGGGTGTTCTAGCTGTAATCACTCCATGGAATTTTCCGCTGGCAATACCCTGTGGAATGGTAAGTTCGGCACTTGTTAGTGGTAATTCGGTGATCTTAAAGTCGGCTGAACAAACTCCTTTAATTGCACAAAAAATGGTGGATATATTTCAATTTGCTGGAGTACCAAAAGATTGCTTGATTCACCTTCCAGGAGAGGGAGAAACTGTGGGGGAAGCACTTATTTCTCACCCGCAAGTCGCAGGTGCCATTTTTACGGGGTCAAAAACTGTTGGCCTACATATTGCCCATACCGTTGGTAAACGAATTATTGAAAACCCCATTTATAAAACAAAGTATCCCGCTAAAGTGATCACTGAAATGGGCGGTAAAAATGCTATTATCGTCACAGCAAATGCTGAATTGGATGAGACTGTCAGTGGAATTATATATTCAGCGTTTGCTCATGCTGGGCAAAAATGTTCCGCGGCAAGCCGAGTAATTGTGCACGAAACAGTCATCGAGCGTTTGGCCGAGCGATTAGGCCCAGCAGTTAGAGATATTTCAATCGGAAAGGCTTGGGACCTATCGACTTATTTGAACACTGTGGTCACAAAAGAGGATAGAGACCGACTTCGAACACAAATCTCAGAAGCAGTGAATGAGGCGAAAAATTTTGGAGGTCGAGTTATCGCGAACCGGTCACAAGAAGAGCTTCCAGGCTACTGTATTGGCCCAGCAATTATCCAACTACCTTATGATCGTGCCTTTAATCGAGATAGCTATTCTCAAAAAGAGTTGTTCGGCCCAGTAGTGCACCTGATTCCTTTTAAAACACTAGACTCCGCTATTAAGGTTTTTAATTCAACAGAATACGCATTAACTGGAGGTATCTTCAGTCAATCTCAAGATGATATTGATTACTTATCTTCTCGAATGGAGTGTGGAAATCTTTATATTAATCGGCCAATCACTGGTGCGCGGGTTGGAATAGAGCCATTTGGTGGCTTTAAATTATCAGGAACTGGCCCTAAGGCGGGAAGTTTTCACTACCTTCCAGCTTTTAAAGTTACTCCATTAAGTTTTCCTATTGTAAATAAATTAACGACAGCCTCTTTGGAGGATGGCCTTCATGAGTCTTCAACCTTAAAGCTCGCAGATTTTTCGATGCTAAGTGTTGAAGATAGAATATTAAGAGTGGAGCGGGCCATTCAATTCGTGATCAATAACTTTGAATATCTGTATCAAGGTATTTATGGTGAAAATAAAGAGGTTCTTGTTAAATTAAAATCATGGGCCAATGGTGGTTTTAAAGAATTTTTAACCGGGACATTTAATAACGTAGAAATCCCTGGGCAACTGTCATTTAATGATTTTTCACTTTCAACCAAACAAGTTTTAATAATTAGTTATGAAAAAAGAGCCTATCTATCAAGCTTGACCCAATTTATTGCGGCCGTCGCTAATGGCAGCGGCGTGAGTATTGCCTGTCGAAACGAGGAGAGCTTTTTTTGGTGGACAAAACTTGTGGGACTCTTTTTTAAGGCCGGCATTTCCTCCAATAATATTCATGTACAGCAAATTTCAAAAACGGCATTAATTAATGCCGTCAGTGGAAAGCAGGTCAGCACAATAATTGTTGATGGTAAAATCGAAGTAGTTGCTGAGATCTTAGAGCGAGTCTATAATCATCAGTTTAATGAAAAGGAAATGATCAAAGTGATCACTCCACATGATGCTCCTGATATTGAAGATTTTCATCAACAAATGAACTTGTTTTCAAATTGTCGAAGTTTTGCTGTGAATACAATGAGACATGGGGCGCCTTTGGAGCTGGATCTATAATATAATTGAGGGGGAGAAATGAAAGTTGGAATAATTGGTGCAGGTAACATGGCCCAAGCTTTACTAATGCCCCTGAAAACTTTCTTTGATGATCAAAAAATTAATATCTACGTTTATACGCCATCAGGAACGAGGGCCAAGATACTAGCAACGCATTTTGATGGAAATGTCGCAGGTGAGCTCAAAGATTTAAATGATAGTGATCTGTTAATTCTTTGTCATAAGCCTCAGCAACTTCTTGAAGTTAGTGAAATGATCAGTGTTAATGAAAATTGTGGCGTTATATCGATGCTTGCTTCAATTGACGTTACTCAAATCGAAAAATCTTTTGGTGTAAAAAAAGTATTAAGGCTAATGCCAAATACGCCGGCCCAAGTGGGTCTCGGTGTTGTGACCTATTTTTATCGGGATCAATATAAAAATTATTTTTCCCATTTTATAAAAGCACTCAGTAATGATTCTCGGATGCATCAATTCTTGGATGAATCCCTCATTGATTTAACAACTCCTGAGTTAGGTTCTGGCCCTGGAATGGTGCTGGAGTTAATTAGAGTCTTTTCGGCTTCCTTAGTGCAAAAAGGGCTTGATGAAGCACAAGCGGTTGAGCTTGCATCAATGGTTTTTTATGGAAGTGGTAAACTGGCATTATCAAGTGATGAAAGTCCCACGGAGCTTCGAAATAAGGTCACAAGTAAAGGCGGAATCACTCATGAATGCCTTGAGGTCATGAAAGAGAAAAATATTGAAAATATTTTTCACCAGGCTTTTAAAGCAGGCCATAATAGAGCTATCGAGTTAAAAAAATAAAACAAGGTGTCGATAATGCTTCATCAAATAAAAGGCCTTCTTGAGGTTCTCCCCGAAAACATGAAAAATCAGCTATTCATTAGTTCTTGGTCGTTTTTAAACGTGCCAATGATATTTTGGGTTAGGCCAAAAGTATTATCTGTCGATGTTGAGCGGACAGAGGTTCTTATTCCACTTAGAAGAAGGACAAAAAATCACCTTAAAAGTATGTACTTTGGAGTACTGTGTACAGGAGCCGACGTTGCAGGAGGACTTCTGGCGACTCGATTAATTATGGAGAGTGGAAAAAAGGTTAGTCTTGCTTTCAAGGATTTTAAGGCGGACTATAAGAAGCTTGCTCTTGGGGATGTCGTCTTTCGTTGTGAAGATGGTAAAATGATTCAAGAGTTTTTAAATGAAGTACTACAAACAAATGAGCGCTTAAATAAGACCGTTCATGTGAATGCCTATTGTCCAGATATTAATCCTGATGAAGTGGTCGCCACATTTGAGCTGACACTGTCGCTTCGAAATAAAACCCCTATTGAGTGATTGTTTAAAACTATAATTTATTATCTTAAAAAAAATGACATCCCCTTAAAAATTTTGCCAAGCAAGATAATGGCATCTAGCATTTAAACATAAGAGCAATTTTAACATTCAGGGAAGAATGGAAAACTCAAAAGTAAATTTAATAAGAAGCGAATTGGATATGGCCGCGTCTTATATAGAGCGTCTGTTTCACGGGATTATTGATCTTTCTGATTTGGATTTTCATCCGGAGCTTAAAAAAGTCATAAAACCTTATTATCAAGAAATTTTTCACCTTTTAAATGAACAATTTTTTCAAAATATTTTGAATGATTCTTTTAGGGAGACAAGTTTTTCTGTTTCACTTTTTCGAGAGTGGGTTTTGGATGCTTTTAAAACGCTTGAGATGGTTTCGCGGTTAGGAATCAATACAGATCAATTAAATGTTTATATCGATATTATTAATTGTGGTTATCGTCTAGGAAGAGAGCTCCATCTTTTTTGTCTGCGAGAGACTGATCTCGTGGTGGAGCTTCCTAGAACGGTGATAACGAGTGAGTCTAGTTTTAATGAACCAGTGATTGATCAGGTTGATTTAACAGATAATTCAGATTTTGGAATTAGAAATTTCCTTCAAACGGATGACAGCTCTGCTGATGGTCGTGAATCACTAAAAGATGAAAACGAAGTTGAAGATGATTGGAATGAATTAACTTTACCTCTCTATCAGGTTAGAGAAGAGAACATTGCTTCCAGTGAATTTGGTGGAAGTATTTTAAGCTACTCCATGGGAGTATTAAAGAAATCAAAGGAGCTTATTAATAAAGGCCATGAGTGTGTTTTTGAGAAAAAATACTCAAACGCACTGGTCTTTTTTGAGCGCTCCAGACGACTTCATGAGAGCGCTGAAATATTGACGTTAATTGGCTGGGTCTATTCGTTACTTAATAATTTAGAGCGCGGAAAAAAGTTTTGTTTAAAAGCAATTGAGGTTGATCCGGATTACGGGCCTGCCTACAACGATATTGGTAGTTATTTGCTGCAAGAAGGTGATATAAGTGAAAGCATTAGGTGGTTTAACTTGGCCAAAAATGCACCAATTTATCACAATAAAGAGTACCCTTATATCAATATGGGCCGTGCGTTTTTAATGCAAAAAAAATATCAGCAAGCCCTAGATGAATTTAAGGTGGCCAAAAAGTTAGCTCCTCATCAAAAACAAATTACAGAGACGATTAAAAAAGTTGAATCTTTGCTGGCCCCTACTGAAAAGAAAACAGATGTATTTGATGACTTCTCTTTTTTGCAGAGGAGTAAAAGTAGGGCAGAGTTTGAACCTGAGTTTCAATAGGTGAATTATGCAGACCAATGAATTTGTTAAATATTTAAATAAATATTTAGATGTTTATCGTTATCAAGATTATGGCCCAAACGGACTCCAAGTTGAGGGTGTCTCTGAGGTAAAAAAAATTGCCTTTGCTGTTAGTGCGACGGTTGAAAGTATTGAGAAAAGCGTGGAGTGGGGAGCTGATGCCCTGGTGGTTCATCACGGTTTATTTTGGAAGTTCCACGGAGCAAGGGCGATAAAAGGCCCTCATGGCCAACGAATTAAATTACTCATTAAAAATGAGGTTAATCTTTTGGGATATCATTTGCCGCTTGATGGCCACCTTGAAAGTGGTAATGCTGCAGAAATTGCTAAAAAGATCGGTGCAAAAATAAAAGGTGGGTTCGGTGACCATGAAGGAATGCCAACAGGTGTGCATGTTGAATTTTCGCCCTCTATAAATGCAAATGATTTACAAAAAAAGCTAGAAAAGCTTCTCGGTCATTCAGTCATTCACGCGAAAGGACGGCCGCAAGATATCAAAACGATGGGAATCATCACAGGTGGTGCAAATTCTCAGTGGAAGGATGCATTTTACCAAGGTCTTGATGCTTACCTGACCGGAGAAATTTCGGAGCATGATTGGCATGATGCCAGAGAAGCGGGAATTCACTTTTTTGCTGGTGGGCATAACGCAACAGAACAATTTGGTGTACAATCATTAATGAAGAAAGTTCAAAGTGATCACGGACTTGAGTGCATTTATTTTCCATCCGAAAACCCTGCATAAAGTTGGTGAAATATTGGTGGTGTGAATTGAAATATACCTCTATTTTATTATTTATTTTATGTACGAATGAAATATTTGGTTCGGAGCGTCTTTTTGAACATGCGAAGAATCTTTTTGAACAACAAGATTACAATAGTGCTTCAAAACAGTTTGAGATTTTATCTTCTAGGTACCCTCAAGACCAGTTAATCCATATGAACGCTGGCATGGCCGCTTTTTATACTGGAGATTTTAAAACGGCCATGTTTCATTTTACCACAGTCGCTGAATCAAAGCGCTCGCTGTCTTCAATCGCACTATATTGGGTGAGTAAAATTTATGGGCGACTTGGAAAAAAGGTTGCGGCGACAACTTCTCTTGGAATTGCACTTCAACAAGATAATATCCCTCAAGGTTTTTATCAACAATTACTCGATTTAGTTGAAAAATTTGGTCCTTGGGAAAGTGAGTTTAAAAAGCGTGCTGATGATGAATATCAAAAAGAGCGTTGGCATCTTGCCCTTCAGTTTTATCGCTTGGCATGGGTTTTAAATCCAAATGATGAATATCAAGAAAAATTATATGATCTTTATTTAAAACTTGGTGATGAAGCACAAGCGCTAAGATTATTTAATATGATTAAAGATGATCAAATTAAATATCGGTTACGAAGCACATTAAAAACTTATCGCCAAAAGATCGATGATTCAAAATTTGAACAAAAAAAGAGATGGGAACCTAAATTGGTGGAGTTTGGTTTTAGAACCTCCTACATGTCAGATTCAAATCCAAATACAACGGTGAGAAACACAGATATTGAGTTTAATTCAGGGGAGCGTTTTGTCACCGAGCTTGACGTTGGTGTTAATTATTCAAGAAGGTATGATCAGATAAATCAAGTGAGGATTCAATTTTTTGGAGATCAGATTAACAACGATGTTGAGTCTAGGTTTACAGAGTTTAGAGTGTCACTTCCATTTCGAATATTAAGTAAAACGAGTGAAGCTGTTGTGACCCCAAGTTATTCTGATTCAACTTATGGGCACTTTAGTTATCAGCGCTTTTTTGCTCTGGATGCGGCATATACTAAATTTTTTAGAAGATATCGTGCCAGTTTTGGGTTGGCCTACCGAAAAGCTAATGCCTCCAGTCTTAAATTAAATCATCAAGATGGTGATATTTACGAGGCTGAGGTCGGTCTTGGACGAACAACTTCAAAAACCAACATGCGTGCTACTTTAAGTTACAGGATTGATAATATGGTTGATGCGCCAGCAGCGTCATGGAGCAATGACATGAAATCTTTAGAGTTAAATATTAGTCGAAAAATATTTGACTGGCCGATTATTCATGGGGCTTATCGTATTAGTGAAAAGCGCTTTGAGGTTGTCTCCGGCCTAGAGCGAAAGGATCTTTTACAGCGCTTTGATATTTCTCTTGAATTGCCATTATTTTCTTTTTTTAGTCTGAGGCCATTCTATCGATTTGAAGATAACCGCGCTGATGGCACTGTTGATAACGACTTTACGTATGAGCGCCACCTCATTGGCCTTGAGTTCTCTGGTAGGTATGAATGATGAAGATATTTTTGATATTGATGGCCTTTAGTACGTTCGTGATCAATGCGATGGCCAATGATGAAAGTTATAAACTAGTACCCTTTTTACTGAAGTCAGAAAATCCATTGGATTATAATCAACAAGTAATTGCGCAACGAAATCTTATTAGGGGGCGGCGTATTGTTGATCAGGAGCGAAAAATTAAGGGAAAGTTTGCTCGTTGGTTTACACAACGGCCTCATGCTTTTTATCAACGGGTTCTTCAAGCGGATGCGCCTGTGGTTGTGACACCTACTGAATTACCATCTGAAATTATTTTTTACGACCTTTTTCCGGAGCTTCGAAAAGTGGCCAGAATTGATTATTCGACGCGAAGACATAATGATCGTCAGCGCTTTATTGATTATGATAGGCACCAAACGATATTTGGTGAAACTGTTTATGAGGAGATTACTGGACGCTATCTCGATTCTGAGAATTAATTATTTTTCAGTTTGGTTAGGCAAAAGTTTCGACAATATTTTGCACTCGTTGATAATGTCCTTTGCTTGACGGTACCTAAAGAAATTGTATTCGTCAGGGGCTTTGTTGTTCCCTCAAATACTTCTAAGATGCCTCCATATTGTTGATTAATTCTCTGGACAACGTGAAGGGGAAGAACTCCGGCGCCTAAGCCTTCTCTGATAATACGACTCATCCCTTGAACATCCATCAGGTTTGCTCGGACGTTTGGGATAAATGGTTTTTTTAAATGATGCTTAAACCACATGGCAAGAACTGGTGCTCCTTCAACATAATCAACGTAATCGAGCTTGTCATAAGTCGAAATAACGTGAGGTGGATTTTTATTTCCAAATAAATGAATTTTATAATCAGTTGAAATACATAAAGCCAGTGTTTCATCCCAGACGGATGTCAATTCGATTTGAGAGTCTAGAGAGAAGCTGTCAACAAAAGCAAAATCCAGGTCGCCAGAAAGAAGAAGTCCGTTCATTTCACTCGCGTGTCCGTATTTGATGTGAAAAGTAATTTCAGAGTGAAGACGCCCAATTTCAGTCAAGATCGGTAAGATAAAATTGTTTCCAAATTCAAGCGGGAGTCCAATGCGAACTTCCCCGCGGTATGACTCAGACAAGCCGGTTACTTCTTTTAGCGATCTCTCTAATGCGAGAAGGTGGCGATGGCAGCTTTTGGCCAAAATATCAGCATCTCTAGTGGGAATGAGCTTGTGCTTGAGGCGGTCAAACAGATTTTTTCCTAATTGTTGCTCTAGGTTTTTAATATGTTGGCTAACGCCAGACTGGGTTAAACCCAACTCTTTGGCGGCAGAGGTCATACTTTTTTTGTGATATACGCGCTCAAAAACACGTAAGCTATTGATATTAATAGAGTCTATAAACATGATTTGGGGCCTTTTAGTATAAGTATAACTTATCGTTAGTTATTATAAACAATAATTTTCACTTATGTATTTATTTCACTATAACCCTCTCAACGAAAAAACTGATCAAATCATTGAGAGGAAAAGATGAAAAACCTAATTATTCTAATCGCACTTATTTTGTTAGTTGCTTTTACTGGAAATGCTAAAGCAGAAACGAGAAGACTTGTTGGTGAGTTGGTCAATGAAGGCGAAACCTTGGCCGTTTATACTGTCGAGGGGAGAGTTGTTGTTCATGCCGAGCAAAATGTTGATGATTGTTTTGCTGGTGAGTATGCAGTTCGAGTAGAGCCAAAAGGTAGTGCTCAGTTTAAGCTTATTGGAACAGTTTTATGTCGTGGGAAAGCTACGGCAATGTTTCGGTTTGACGAAAAAGATAATAAAAAAATGAACACAGAAAAAAGTAATAAAGAGATAGCGGCAAAAACAATATGTCCAATGATCTATGTACCGGTTTGTGGCCTTGTTAACAATGTTCCTCACACTTTTAGTAACTCTTGTGAGTTAACAAATGCCAAAGCAAAGAAATTGTTTCTTGGTTCTTGTGACCAAGCAATTGGCGCTGGGATCAAGGGACATCAGGACTTAACTTCTTTTCAAATTCAAATTCAATAAAAAGAATCTAGTGGCCAAGGATGTCACTTCATTCTTTAGCTGAGGGCCGATTATTTCGGCCCTTTTTTTTTCTAATATTTCATCTCACTAAGTTGTCACCGTTTAAATAGCTTTTTAAGCTTTGAGGATGAAAAAAATATTAGTATTTGCTTGCTTTTTTCTTTGGGGAAGGGCGTTTAGTTACTTTGATCAAAATTCAAAAGAAATCATCTTAAATGGCCGCTATAACTTTTCAAGCTCATGGGTGTCATCGATTTGGTCTGCCTGCAAGGCTAGAGGTGACGGGAAAATAAAGCTTCCTGGAGAGCATCTCGTTGTTGGAGTCAAAAATGAGGGGTTTTCCTCTGGTGAGTATCTAACAAATATTTTTGTGAACCGAGGACAAAATGGGGCGTTAAATATTGCTCCAGTGACTTTTATCATGAACGGTATTTTTGGTGGGCCGACAAGTGGACTAGTGAAGCAAATTGCTCGTCACGCGATGGCCAAAGGCCATCATGTCGTGGCGCTGGGTAATCCTTTAGGTAGTTGGGGACTTCGACAATTGCCAACCTACACTGTTGCTAACTTCATTCAAGAGTCTGAAGTCTATCTCGAGGCCATGAGAGAATCCTATGCTTGGTTAAAAAAGCATCATTTTACCAGTGGAGAGGTAAACCTTATTGGCGTGAGCTATGGTGCCTTTTTAGCTGCCGTGATCAAGTCAATGGATAGCAAATCAGAGGCGCCATTTATTAATGGAATGGTGACGTTACTGAGTGTGCCGATAAAAATGGGGATGGCCCTTAGAAATATGGATCACCTTTTATATCAGACTCGAAAATATGCTAAATTTCCGGATTGGTTTTTTGATTTTATGAGTGTGCCTTTTTGTGTTTTTCCTCCAAGAAATTATGTGGGAAAGCAAACAATAAAACTGGCCAAGGCCATATTTGGATACTCAGGGTTTCAACGATCATTGGCCGATCAAACCATTTTGTTAGACGAGCTTTATCAGTTAAATAAAGTTCCAGTTGATGAAAAAGTGCGGAAGGTTTGGCGGAAAAATTTTACCTTTAGTGATTATATAAATGATTATGCAACGGATTTAGGGGAGCTAATGGACTCCTCCTACGGTAACTTATTTTATTGGCTTAAAGACGTGTCTTTTAATGAATATCAAATTTTTTCCTCATTAGATGATCCCTTGAACGACGACTTGAAATATCCAGAACAAGAAAATATTTTCACAATTGAGTATGGTGGCCACTATGGGTTTCGTGGCTTTAAGTTTTATGATGATTTTCTTTTTTCTTTATTTTAAGTGAGATTAACCCTCTAATTGGGGAGTACTTGCTTACTTTTGTTCGTACTCAATTAAACGCTTCTTCCCGTTAACGTCACTATAGCGAGTAGATATTTGATCAAAAATATTCCCACTTTTGCGTCCAATCGAAGCCGTGCCTCTGGCGTATTTTTGAGTTTTCGATCCACCCTTGTTTTTCCCCATTAAGGCAGCCAATGGATTACCTTTTGCTTTTCTTCTTCCTGATGATCCAGCTGATCCTCTTCCTCCAGAAAAGCTAAGTTTTCCACTGTCGTTATCACTAAATCGAAGTTTTCGCGTGTTTCCGACGGCACTTGTTGAAGGAGGAGCGCCACCGCCGCCACCACCTTGAGCTGGCCCTGTGGAGGCACCGCCACCGCCACCGCCACCGCCGCCACCGGAGCCGGCGAGTTTTCCTCCGCTGGCAATTCTCGCGGCGCGAGGCCCTCGCACACTATCATTACCAATTTTCTTTTTAAAATCAGAGCTGGAAATATTGCTGGCCAAGTCTTGAGGCTTATCCTCTCCAGTGACGGCCGTATTTTCGTTCACATTTTCACCTTCTGCCAGCTCTCCCGTGGTGGTACCCCTCACCGTTGTCCCGGTATTAATTGTTGGGTTAACCATGTCAAGGCCAGTATTAAATCCTGCACTTCGACACTCTTCACTCTCAGGGTTTGTGGCACATGGGCCAACCTTCAAGTCGCCAAAAAAGTCAGGAGTCTCGACAGCTTCAGTCGCCTTATCAACATTATCAATGGCATTATCTAGCATATCCATATTTTTCCCCGCAAAGTGCGCCTGAGCACCTTTTGCTGCGGCCTCTGCAGCCGCTTGAACGGCCATTCCTTTTGCGATGGTGTGGGCATTGGCATTGGGAAGAATAAGCATGCTCCCCAATGCCTCAACACACGCGTATTGATTTTTTTGATTGAGTTGATAATGCTCCTGCATTTGTTTATCAGAATGAAGGTAGGGCAGGATGCAATTATTTTTA
>Ga0181565_10004056_pt1 | contig 11204 bp, 10 predicted proteins | sample 101ome_16_FD_129661 | JGI IMG/M metagenome (GOLD analysis project Ga0181565, IMG submission 129661) | Coastal salt marsh microbial communities from the Groves Creek Marsh, Skidaway Island, Georgia - 101401AT metaG (megahit assembly) | ecosystem: Environmental > Aquatic > Marine > Intertidal...
CAAAGCAAAGACTGCAGCCATTCCCAGAGGAAGAAAATATTTTTTGAAGGAAATGATTTTTTTGTTTTCCTCTGTTTCATCCGACTCAGGTGTGGCGAATTCTACTATTTGCTCTTCATTGTTAGCCGACAATCCTTCGTTCTCATCTTTGCGAATAAGATTGAACAGGTACTCCGCATCAGTCGCTTTGCCATCCTCTTTTTTTTCTCCGGAACGGGAGGAACGAATAGCATCGAGTATCTGTTTTTCCTTTTCTTTGGAAAGTGGTTCCTTTTCTGTCCATGTAGTCTCACCATCATACTCTTTGGGAGGAGTAATCATTGAAAGCCAGTGCTTGCGAATTTCCTCTTCGGTGATGTCTGTCTCTTCAGGTTCTTCTTTCATGAGAAATAAAAAATTTTAAAAATCTATTGGAACCGAAGCGAAGAATTTTCGCCAGAGACAAGAACCAATACAGGTAAAACTTCTTCCATCGACTTCCATGAGACATGGATCGGTCCAGGAAGTTTTCCGCTGTAGGATTTATTTTCATCTGCATATCCCAGTATCGAGAAAAGGAAAGGAATTCTTACATCTTTTTTAGAATTATTCATCGATCTAAAAGGAAGAGTTTACTCCCTTTTTAGTCATGCATCTTGAAAGTTTATCAAGAGATCTTCTGATCATTACTCCAATTACCTTGGTATTGAAACCCAACTTTTCGGCAATTTCTGCATGTTTCCATTCCTCAAGAAAAGATTTGCGAACGAGAAAGGAATCCCTTTCTGATAGGCTTTCTTCAAGACATCCGCGAAGATAGCCGAGGATATCGAATTTTTCATTGGCATCCATGCCTTTAACCTCAGGTATGAATTTCTCAGCTCTTGTTTGCCCATTATCTCCGACATGCTCATCAAGACTATCAACTTTTCCTCCACCACGCTTTTGAGAATTGCTTCTTGCAAACCAGTCCAAACCACGAAATTTGCTTAATGATCGAACGAAGCGAAAGAGTTCATCCAAAGAAGATAAATCGTTATAACAATCACAACGTAAAACCTCGAGTATTGAATCATTGGCGATCTCCTCGGCATCTTCTCCCGCAATCGACATACCAAGGAGTACGGACATAGATTGCTTTTTCATAATTGGATAAAGTTCTAGCCAAACCCTTTCGTCATTACTCCTTAGACGCCTAAGCAATTCATCCTCATTGGATTCCTGCTCAGACTCTGCTTTGTAACTATTGGACATTAAGTCACATTTCAAACATGATTATTTCCTGAGTCGAGGATAATCAAAAACTCAAAAAAATCAGTAACTACGCCCGTCTTTGTTTTCGTAAAAATTCAGGAAAGCTTTGTGAGCGACACGATATCCTCCGGGTGTAGGATAGTCTCCTGTAAAGTACCAGTCTCCTGAGTGATCCGGCAGTGCCTCATGAAGGTTTTCAATGCTTTGATAAACGACCTCTACTTCAGTGGTGCCATTGAGACAATCAGGCTTAACGAGTTGAGCAACCTTGGCTGAAATTTCTGAAGAAGTGAAATTTTCGTATACCCGTTTTACATGGTTTTCAAGCTTTGGCTGTGGATCCTTCAATGCCTCTCGGCACTTAATTGCTACCTCCGCAAGAAGTCCATCATAACCACGCTCTTTGATCAGTGCGACGGCAGCCTGAAAAGCAATGAATTTACCGAGTTCAGACATATCAATTCCATAACAGTCAGGATATCTAATCTGTGGAGCAGTCGATGCGATCAGCAATTTTGTAGGCTTGGAGCGTCCAAGGATTTGTAAAATGCTTCTTTTCAGGGTGGTTCCACGCACAATCGAATCATCAATACAGACAAGTGCATCCTCTCTGGCCCGGATCACTCCGTAGGTAATGTCATAAACATGAGAAACAAGTTGAGCACGCCCGGATTCCTGAGAAATAAATGTGCGAAGCTTAATGTCCTTGTTCGCAATCTTTTCACCCTTCGGCCAATTATCCATAACCAAGTCATCGATTAATTCATCCGTAAGCTCACCCGCTTTATTTGCATCAAGCAGTTTCTGTTTTACTTCTGCCCGACGTACCAACCTAAGCTGCTCCATGAAACCGTAGTAAGCACTCTCAGCTGTGTTAGGAACGTAACTGAATACACTTTTTGAAAAATCTTTGCCCACGACCTCCAACACCTGAGGGACCAGCAAGGCTCCAAGTGTTTTTCTCTCCGCATAGATATCGGGATCATTACCGCGGGAAAAATAAATTCGTTCAAAAGAACAAGATGTTCTTCTTGCCGGATCCTCTGCAAATCGCTCATTGATTACTTCCCCATTGGATCGAATTACCAGGATCGAACCGGGATCAATTTCAGAAACCTCATCCATTTTCTTTTCGAAAACAGTCATAAGGGGAGCTCTTTCAGATGCGACAGCTACAACTTCATCATCCTCAAAATAAAAGCCGGGCCTGATCCCAAGAGGATCTCTCATGGCAAAGGCATCGCCATTACCCGCGATACCCGCAAGAGCATAGCCTCCATCCCAATGAATGGATGCTTTTCGAAAAACTTCCGGTAAATCAATACGATCACCAATCCATTGGGCATGTTCCTGACCGGATACATCTTCACTCTCCACCTCTTTGGCCAATCGATCATTCATGGCATCAAGATGATAACCTGCTTCTTCCAGTATGGCTTGTGTATCAGTATCAAAGACCGGATGTTGACCCCGATCAACCAACTTGGAGTTTAATTCTTCAACATTGGTCAAATTGAAATTACCCGCGATCATGAGATTTTTGCCAGGCCAATTACTTTTCCTAAAATAGGGATGACAAGTAGTTGATCCATAGGCACCGGATGTTCCATATCGCAAGTGTCCAAGAAGTAACTCTCCTCCGTATTCAAAATGTTTCTTAATGGTTTCAGGAAACTCCGGAAAAGCCACGCCCTTCTTAATTAGTTTACTTAGGGTCTTGTTTTGCTGATCAAAAATTTTAGCAAGAGCTTTACTACTGGTACTGCGCTCACGAAACATAAAAGCCTCACCGGCTTCCACATTTAACTTCATCGAACCAATTCCTGCACCATCCTGGCCGCGGTTATGCTGTTTCTCCATTAAAAGAAACAATTGATTAAATCCCCAAAGGGGTGTGCCGTATTTTTCGGCGTAGTAATCGAGTGGTTTTTTTAATCGAATTAGTGCGATACCGCAGAAATGTCCGATTTCATCACTCATCTACTAACAATTGGAAGACTCCATATGTTGAGGAATGGCATTTTCCCAGACCGAATGTAATTCATCAACCTTTGCACAAAGGACTTCTTCTTTACCAAAATTCACTTTCAAAATTCCGGTTTCATCTGTCGTACCCAATGAATCAATCTGTACTCCAGCACTCTGGGCATTGGCTATTAACTCCTGGGAATCAGATGGCTTTACCGCAACAATCACCCGCCCCTGACTCTCACCAAACAGAGTAGCATCCAATCGCTCAGCCTCAGGAATGGAAAGCGAAACACCGAGTTTATTATCTCCAAACAACATTTCAGCTAGACAAACCATGAAACCACCCTCGGATAAATCGTGAGCTGCTTTAATCTTTCCGGATTCAATCTGAGAGATAAGTAACTCCTGCAACTTCATCTCGTTTTCTAAATTTATCTCAGGAACCGAACCTTCTTTTTTTCCATACTCAGTTTGCAGGTAATAACTTCCTCCCAACTCATAAGACCATCCACCTAGCAAAAGAAGCTCTAACCCAGCTTCCTGCACCTGACTTCTCGTTACCTGGTCCTGATGATCGATCAATCCAACCATCGAAACTACCGGAGTTGGATCAATCGAGCCATCTCCGTGTTCGTTATACAGGCTGACATTCCCTCCAACCACAGGCACATCGAAAAAGGTGCAGGCATCTGCAAGACCTTTAACGCATTCCTTGAGCATGAAGTACGCCTCCGGCTTGTTCGGGTTACCGAAGTTAAGATTATCGGTGACCGCCAAGGCTTTTGCTCCCGAACAAGCCAGGTTACGCATACATTCTACAAAGGCGATTTGCGCACCTTTGTAAGGATCGAGATGGCAGAATCGATTATTACAATCATTGGCAATGGCCAAGTATTTGTCGATTCCTGCAATACTCAATCTTACCACACCCGCATCGCTTCCGGGTTCAACCTTACAACCCGACATGACCATATGATCATATTGCTGCCAGACCCAACGCTTGGACGCAATGGTTGGATGACTCAGTAAATTTTTCAGTGAACTCTCAACTTGATTGGCGGAGATATCCAGGATCTGTGAAGGCGACCAATCCCTGGCAGCCACAACATGAAGAGGCTCAGAAGCTGGCTGATCATAAACGGGAGCCTCGTCAGTAAGAGATTTTGCAGGCAGGTCAGCAACCACAACTCCTTTGTGACGAACGACCATTCGATCTCCCTCTTTTACCTCTCCAATGTGAGCAGCATACAAATCCCATTTCTCAAAGACTTCCTCCAACTCTTTTTCTCGTCCCTTTTGTACGATAACCAACATTCTTTCCTGACTCTCAGAAAGCATGATTTCATACGAATTCATTCCCGTTTCTCTTTGGGGAACCAAATCTAAATCAATTTCTATACCGGCATCCCCTCTGGATGCGGTTTCACAGGTTGAACAGGTAAGACCCGCTGCCCCCATATCCTGAATTCCGACAACCAATCCCGGGATGGCCATCATTTCCAGGCAAGCTTCTAAAAGTAGCTTTTCCATAAAAGGATCTCCTTTTTGGACGGCAGGGCGATCCTCAGCACTCTCTTCAGTCAGCTCACGGGAGGCAAAGCTCGCACCACCCAAACCATCTCTCCCTGTGCCTGGGCCAACATAGTAGACGGGGTTCCCTACACCCGTGGCAGCTCCTTTCTGTATATCTTCGTGTCGAAGGATACCGGCACACAATGCATTAACCAATGGATTTCCCTCGTAACAATCATCGAAGTAAACATCACCGCCCATGTTGGGTATTCCCAGACAATTACCGTAATGAGAAATCCCGCTGACTACACCACGAAAAAGTCTTTTGACATGAGGATCCTTGAGGTTCCCAAATCGTAAGGAATTGGTAAGCAAAATTGGGCGAGCACCCATCGTGAAAATATCTCGCACTATCCCCCCCACTCCTGTGGCCGCCCCTTCGAAAGGTTCAATGGCACTAGGATGATTGTGGGATTCAATCTTAAAAGCTACACCCCATCCATCTCCAACATCGATAACTCCCGCATTTTCCTCACCCGCTTTAACAAGGACCTGACCAATCGCCTCCTTATCTTTCTTTTCGGTGGGGAATAGTCGAAGAAGCTTACGGGTATTTTTATAGGCACAGTGTTCGGACCACATTACGGAAAAGATACCCAATTCCGTAAGATTAGGTTCACGACCGAGTATCTCAAGAATTTGCTTATACTCTTCAGGAAGAATACCGTGCTGATCAATTAGATCCTGAGTTATTTCAACATTAAGGACAGGATCCGGATTAGGTGGTAGCGGTGTGGGGGAAGTCTGACTCATGAAACAGAAACCTCACATGGAAGAGATTGCATAAGTGGTTCAAAAAATGCCTTCAGAACAGGTAAACCGTCCAAGCAGGGATGGTGGGAGCCTACTGCTCTTTCCGGGTGAGGCATCATTCCGTAAACATTTCCCGTAGAATTACGAATACCGGCAATGTCATTCATAGACCCGTTAGGATTTCCATCATAACGAAATAAAATCTGATCATTTTCTTCCAAAACAGAAAGAACGGTTTCATCAGCCCGATAATTCCCTTCTCCATGCGCAATAGGTAAAGTAATTGATTCACCTAAAGTGCCCGGATTAAAACGCTCATTGGATTCCTCGATTACAAGTGACTGATTAAGGCATCGAAAATCCAAGCAGTCATTCCGGATCAAAGCCCCTGGAAGTAAACCGGACTCGCATAGAATCTGAAACCCATTGCAGATGCCAAGAACCTGACCTCCTTTTGCGGCAAATTCCTTTAAACCCTGCATAATCGGAGAAAAGCGGGCAATGGCACCACATCTTAAATAATCACCAAATGAAAAGCCTCCGGGTACGATCACTGCCTCAGTCTCAGCGGGCAATTGATCTTTGTGCCAAACTCTTTGAGCAGGAATGCCCAACACATCCTTAACTGCATGCTCCGAGTCCCAGTCACAATTGGAACCGGGGAACTGTAAAATGGAAACCCTCATGACTTAGCCTCCTCATCATCAAAAACTTCTTCCACTACCGGATTCGTGAGGATTCCTAAACCATCAATCTCGACGGTTACTTCATCTCCCGGGACTAAATACCTCTTCGGGTTCCTAGCCTCACCAACCCCGGAAGGGGTCCCTGTAAGAATGAGGGTTCCGGGCAGCAAGGTGGTGCTTCCACTAAGGAAAGAAATAAGGGTAGGCACATCGAAGATCATATCATCCGTTCCAGATTCCTGCATTTTTTCCTCATTGACGAAGGAACGGATAGTCAATTTGGAGGGGTCTGGGATTTCATCCGCTGTGGCTAAACAAGGGCCCACTGGGCAAAAAGTATCAAAAGTCTTACCTCTACAAAATTGCCCTCCGCCTTTTTCTTTTTGCCAATCGCGTGCACTTACATCATTGGCACAGACATAGCCCAGAACATAGGATAAGGCTTCCTCTGGCTTAACATTTTTGCAGGGACGGCCAATCACTACCCCGAGCTCAGCTTCATAATCAACCTTGTCGCTCCGTAGATAACGGGGAAGCACAATCGGATCGCCTGGGTTTTGGGCGGCAGTGGGTGCTTTCATGAAAACCATAGGGTATTTTGGTATTTCCAATCCCGTTTCCTCCGCGTGAGCCCGGTAATTCAAACCAATCGCATAAATACAACGAAAATCAATTGGCGTAAGAAATTGAAAGGGGGTAATCCGTTGGTCCGTTGCTTCAAACTCTCCGTCGCCCTTTTGTAAAATTAGAAAGGTATTACCTCCCTCATCAAAACGGCCGAACCCCATCTTGCCGGCTTGGTCAAGATATCGAAAAATCCTCACCCTTCTTCTATCTCGTAACGATAGTCCTCAATGACCGGATTACTCAGCAACCCGTCGCATAGCTTGTCCAGTTTCTCCCTTGATTCAGGACTGTCCGAACCGCCCATCATGAAGGTGATAGTTTTGCCCACGCGCACACCCTCCACCGATTCGTGGCCGAGACTTTTCATCGCATGCTCGACCGCCGCTCCTTGTGGATCCAAGACCGTATTCTTGGGTGATACAAAAACAGTTACCTTCACTGCTAACCTTGAAACGATTCATCCGCCTTTCTTTCAACCTTATTTTGCGCACGTTGGAAAAAACTTTGCGAATTACCTTCAATCCTGTGCCAAAGGATGAAAATTTGCATGTTCGTCGAGTAATCTTTCCGAACCAACATGTGTATAAATTTGAGTCGTCCCTATATCCGCATGACCAAGCATTTCCTGTACTGAACGAACATCTGCACCTCCCATGAGCAAATGAGTTGCAAAAGAATGCCTTAACCCATGTGGACTGACTTTTTTTTCAATCCCAGCCTTTTTTGCATACTTTTTGACAAGAACCCAAACCATTTTTCTGGAAATGGCTTTTCCCCGCATACTCAGAAAAAGTTCTCCCCCTGTTCCTTCCTTAGTCAAAAAGGGTCGTCCGCCATGCAAATAATTTCTAACCGCTTCGGTTGCATAGCGTCCCACCGGTACAACTCTTTCCTTGGCACCCTTTCCAAATACACGTGCAAACCCTTCATCCGGATCAAATGCATTTACGGGAATCATACAAATTTCGGAAACCCGCAAACCGCTTCCATACATCAATTCCAGCAAAGCCCTGTCCCTTTTACCTAGAGGGGAGCTTAGATCCGGAGCATCTAGTATTTTCTCGATCTCAGGAATGGTTAGACAATGAGGCAATGTTCGTCGTTTTTTGGGATTCCCCAAAAGCTCCGTATGGTTCTCTCCCAACTCACCCTCTGCCACAAAATAACGGATCATCATGCGAAGAGCAGAGAGTTTTCTTGCCAAGCTTGCCACCGCATATTGACAATCAGTCAGGGAAGAGATCCAGGCAGAATAATCATCAAGTTTGGCCTCCTTCCAATGAGAAACCTCTCGGTCATGTAAAAAAAGGGCACACTGAGTCAAATCAGTCTCATAGGAAGTAATTGTATTAGCGGAAAGCCCTTTCTCCAATTGCACCCAGGCAAGAAAACCATTGATCCATGCCTCAAAGGCTGGAGGTGCCACTAGGCGTACAGATTCATGAACCTCTTGCTCTATTTTGCCCATTCGACCGGCTTACAATTGGGGAGGTTCCACTGGTTTTATATTTCCGGCAAAAAGTTTCCTGTAAATTCGATTGATTGGCGTTTTTAGACGGCTCACCATAAACTTTTCCTTACGCAAAGCTCCATACCCATAACGATAACTTGCAGCCAACCGAGGGTATGAAAACAAAGCCTGACTTTCCAGCATCTGCTTAAGCCTTTCCAAATAAAGCATACCAACCTCCACATTGGTTTCCCATTCGAATGCCTGGCGATAATGAAGTTTGGTTACATCGCTCCAGGCAGCCTCAGTTAGTTGCATCATTCCTTTTGCAACAGAGGACTCAGCATTTGCATCCAAACTGCTCTCCGCATGACAAATTGCATACACAAAAGTTGGCTCCAATTGATGCTTAGGTGCTTCAGTTCTGATCTTTTTCCATACCAGCTCTTTGGAAATATAGTTCGCATCCTGATCAAAAAATCTACAACCACCCATCGATAGACAAAGCCCAAAGAGTAGGCATTGAAAAGTTATTTTAGCAAATATCTTACATCCAACCATCACCGATAAAAACTAATTGATAATTCTCACCTGAGGCAAGAGTCATTGCATACGGGCTAAGTCGAAGACGATGAGAAAAGAAAAGCTAAGATCAGGAAAAGTACAAATAGAACAGTCAAGCCCACCGGATAAATACCCAATCTCACCCTCCTTTTCATAATTTGATCATTTTTGGAACCCAGAGACCCGGAATAACCAAAGCCTCGAAGTGCGAAGGCTAGCGCGACCGCACAATTAATTTGTGCGCCCTTGGCAAATACACAGACCTTTTCAGTTAAACCAGCAACCAAAAGAGAATGAGCCTGAGTGTTTAGTCCATTCCAAAAAAACGACCCAAAATTTATAAAAATTCGACCTACTTTTCTATAGAGCCAATCGATATCAAGATTAACCGATGGCGTATCTTTGGGATATTTACCCCAAAGGTTCAGGAGGGTAAAAGTGAGAGCCGAAAAAAGCAGGATTTCCAACTGGGTAATCACATGGGTCCCATCGTAAGGGTGATAGCCCATAGCACCGTTCGGAAGAAGGCTGTATAGCCATTGGGGGTTGCAACCGAGGAATACACAAAGAACCGCAGAAACTGCCATGGCTATCAACATATGAGGAGGAGCTTCTTTGGGTCGTAGTCCCGAGTCTTTCGCAAAAAAAGCAAAGAAGGGAACTTTAATGCCAGCCTTATGAAAAACTCCAGCAGAGGCAAAAAGTAGGCATATCCAGACTAAGGTATGACCATGCCGAGCTGCTTCCGTGATAATAATCGACTTGCTGATAAAACCACTGAACAAAGGAAAGGCTGATATGGAGGCAGCTCCAATAATACAAAACCCGGTTGTGAATGGCATCGACTTATAAAGTCCCCCCAAATGCGAAGCGCGGACCTCTCCGGTTCTAAACATCACCGCTCCCATACTCATAAACAGAAGACCCTTATAGATCACATGAGTGAAGGCATGAGCAATGGCTCCATCAATTGCAAGTTTGCTGCCTATTCCAATAGCGACCACCATAAAACCAATTTGATTGATTTTGCTGTAGCAAAGCACACGCCTAAGGTCATTTTCGATTACAGCATAGAAAATCGGAAAGACAGCCATAACTGCTCCCACTGGAATCAGGATCTCAGCTCCCGGAAATAGCCTGACCAGCATACAAACCGCACATTTTGTGGTAAAAGCACAAAGCCAAACCGGGCCGGTATGAGTCGCTTCGGCATAACCGTCTTTCAGCCAAACATGTAAACCGGGAAACGCCGCCTTGATCCCAATGGCCAACAAGATGAATTGAGCACCTAGATCACCACTTTCCAAGGCATCCGTCAAAGAATTCAAAGCCAAGGCACTTGACCCCTCTCCGTGGTATCGAAGAAGAATGCCAAATAACAAAAGCAATCCCGAAGAGATATGAAAAAACAGATAGCGGAAACCGGAATCCTCAGCAGTTTTCGTCTTTCTCCCCCAAATCTGAAAAACGGATGTAATCGCCAATCCTTCCCACCATAAGAAAAGGGATAACATATCACCGGCAAAGGCAACACCCACTGCGGATGCAGCATAGAATAGGGCCATAGAGACCTGCCATGGATCCCTGACATGAAAAGAATAAATTCCGGCCACCAAAGCGGCGATATGGAAAAGGTACCCAAAAACCTTGGCTTGCTGGTCGACAGATGCGGCCACCATTTCGTACCCAAAAAGGTTGTAGGAAGATACACCCCCCAATTCCATTCCATAAAGATGAAACAAACCAAAAAGAGGAGCCATTACCAGGACAACCGAAGCAAATCTTCCTCGCAAAAAGATAGTTGCCAATCCTCCAAGAAGCAAAGCAGTGGCTGGGTGGGTTCCAAGTTCGTAGGTTGCTGCGAGGGTGCTCATACTTATTTTCGCTCCCAATAATCCTCTTCACGCATGAGGACTTTATTTCCATTCAATGAACGGATCATTTTAGATAAATAAACTACGGACATACCTACAATAAAACCAAAAACTCCATAAAATGCTGGTAGAGTCTCAAACGAATGCAATGGTTGCTCTTCATCAAAGGCGGCGTGTTTGTGCCAACCAAAACTGAAAATAAAATCGGCCAAAATTATCAATCCGCATAAGTAATAAAACCAGCGAATCAGTCTTTTCTTGTTGGCAGAATTATCCAGCCAACCCTGATTTTCAAGTTTCTTTTTGGAATTAGAATCTTTGCTCATGGTTAATAAATTAAGGCGTTACCCCTGCAAGTTTAAGTAAAGCATCTGACCAAAAGAAAAGAGCAAAGCATCCCAGTGCAGTGAAGGCCAAAGGCACGAGACAAGGCCAGGGTGCTTCCTTGATTGACTGCTCTTCTTCCTCGGTATC
>Ga0181565_10004061_pt1 | contig 11199 bp, 9 predicted proteins | sample 101ome_16_FD_129661 | JGI IMG/M metagenome (GOLD analysis project Ga0181565, IMG submission 129661) | Coastal salt marsh microbial communities from the Groves Creek Marsh, Skidaway Island, Georgia - 101401AT metaG (megahit assembly) | ecosystem: Environmental > Aquatic > Marine > Intertidal zone...
CGACCCCTGAAAGACGGTGTCATTGCCGATTTCCAGGTAACTGAGAAGATGTTGCAGCACTTCATCTTGAAAGTGCACGACACTCACTCGTCCTGGCTGCGCCCCAGCCCACGGGTTTTGATTTGTGTTCCCTGTTTATCAACCCAGGTCGAGCGGGAGGCTATCAGGCGTTCGGCAGAAGGTGCAGGAGCGCGGGACGTCCGGCTTATTGAGGAGCCGATGGCGGCTGCGATTGGTGCTGGAATGAAGGTGGAAGAAGCCGTTGGTTGCATGGTCGTCGATATCGGCGGTGGTACAACTGAAATAGCCCTTATATCGCTCAGTGGGGTTGTTTATCGGGACTCCATTCGCGTTGGGGGCGATCGTTTTGATGAGGCCATTGTGGCGCATGTGCGTCGCCGTTTTGGCTGTCTCATTGGCGATGCTACTGCCGAGAGAATCAAGCAGGAAGTGGGCTGTGTTTGGGTGGGCAGCGAGCAGAGAGAAATTGATGTTCGTGGTAGGCATCTGGCTGAGGGTGTGCCACGAACATTCACACTCAATAGCACTGATGTGATGACCGCACTTGAGGAGCCCGTCGATGCCATCATCCGTGCCGTGCGTATGGCACTGGAGCAGTCGCCACCTGAGCTAGCAGCAGATATTGCAGAGTCGGGTATTGTCCTCACGGGCGGTGGCGCCTTACTACGTGATCTGGACGCTCGAATTGCCGAAGAGACTGGCCTTCCAGTGCTGATCGCCGAGGATCCTCTGACCTGTGTTGTGAGAGGGGGTGGTATGGCGCTAGAGTTGATGGATAATTACTCATTGGATCTCATGTCAACTGAGTAAGTTTCCAGGTTCGATTTAGAACGAGGAACAGACCATCAGTAGCCTTTTCTCCAAGCCCCGTTTCCTCACGATCCGCCTTCTTGTGGTACTTGCGGTTGCCTGGGGTCTGATTGCCTTCCTTCGAGATGCTCCGGTCATGGGGCAGGTTGACGGTGTCGGTGCAGATCTGTCTGAGGTTTCCTTTTACACCATTGATATGCCCAAGCGGTTTATTCAGGCGGTATCCGAGTACCTGGAAAGTCGCGCGTCAATGCGGGAGCGGATTCAGGCGCTGGAAGACAGAAATTTGATATTGAGCGCACGTGCACAGCGTATGGAGGCACTTAGGGCCGAGAACATGCGGTACCGAGCCTTGCTGAACTCCCCGGTTGCAGAGGATGCCACCATGACGGTCGCTCGAATTGTTTCTGTATCGCCGGATGTGAATCGCCATTTACTCACACTTGACCGCGGGAGCAGTGATGGCGTCGATGTTGGCTATCCTGTTTTAAACGCCGAGGGCGTTATGGGTCAGATAGTGCAGGTCGGACAAACGGCAAGTCGAGCCCTATTGGTCACTGATGTGCAACACGCGATACCGGTCTTAAACAACAGAACGGGGCAGCGAGCTATAGCTGAGGGTGTGGGACGCTTGGACCAACTTGTGATTCGTAATCTTGCGAGCACGTCTGACGTGGATCCGGGTGATCTATGGGTCACATCCGGACTCGGCGAGCGGTTTCCCGCTGGTTATCCGGTTGGCATGACGCGCGAGACGACTACCTCCGGGGACGCGGCCTACTTGTCGGTGACCCTTCAAACCGCTGCTGCTCTGGATGTTGAGAGTCACGTGCTTATTCTCACATCGGCCGACGCGCCTTAGACTATTAGGGCCACGCCGTGCGAGATCAGAGTAATATCGGTTTTTCACTACTAACGTCTGTCATTCTGGCAGGTCTGTTATTCCAGGCAGCTAATGCCATCGATGTTCGTATACTCATGCCGCGATTGCTTGAACTCTGTGTGTGTTACTGGGTTTTGTCGTCACCCGCGCGCGTCGGCATTATTTTTGCTTTTACCGTAGGTGTATTGATTAGTTTGATCGAAGGCTCACATGTTGGAGCGGCATCCATTGGCCTATCGGTTGTGGCCTACGTATTGCTGAGCAACATTTACACCATTCGACAGCTCGACTGGATATCGCAAACAGCGGTTATATTTTTATTGCTAGGCATAAGTTTGGCGCTACAGCGCGTGGTGTTGGCGTCAGTGGGAGTCCCATCTGACGGGTTTAGTTATCTGATCGCCGTTGTTATATCAGCCTTACTTTGGCGGCCGTTCAACACAGTTGTCGATACGGCGCGATTCCGAATTGGGCAATTATTTTGAGGCTTCTTCTGGCTAGCGCGAGCCCAAGACGGCGGGAGCTTCTTCGTATGCTCGTCGCGGATTTCGAATGCCAGGCTGCTGATATTGACGAGGCACCCCTCTCCAACGAGCAGCCATCAGACTATGTCTGCCGAATGTCTGCTGACAAAGCTGCCAGGGTCTGGATTCCAGGCACGGTGGTACTTGGTGCGGATACAACAGTGGTATGCAAGGGTCGTGTGATGCAAAAACCCGATTCTTTTGCTGATGCCGAGGGAATGTTGCGCTCATTAAGTGGTCTAACGCATGACGTGATGACATCGGTGACACTCATGTCAGATGTGAGGGTAACAACTGAGCTAGTACATACTCGTGTGGAGTTTGCGGAGCTTTCATCCGCGCTGATTGCGCAATATTTGGCCACGGATGAACCGTGGGACAAAGCGGGCGCTTATGGCATCCAGGGCTTAGCCGGAAGCTTTGTTCGGCGGCTGGAAGGGAGCTATAGCGGGGTTGTAGGTTTGCCGCTGAGTGAGACCCGGTCCATGCTTGAGGCCGCTGGCATTGCGACGAGGCTCGGTGATCCGCATGTTTGAGCGCGCATACCGTGCATTAGGGAGCTTTTTGTGGCGCACCTCGATTGGACTTATTGTCCTGGTTGCCATTGTTGTCAGTCTTGCCACTGCGCTCGTTCCGCTCCTGCCTGCTGTAAATACGTCATTGGTTGCCGAGATTGAGGCTCGCACGGGTTTTGATGCGCAGGTCGCCGAGATCACAGCCGAGATGGAAGGCTTTCGACCGAAGCTAGCGCTTGAGGGCGTGAATATTCGGAACAAGACAACCTCGGCGAGTGTGTTTCGTGCGGGTCGTCTTCAGGTCACGCTTAACCCATGGCGCTCACTGTTGCAGCGACAACTGATACTCGCTGAGATGCGAGCAAGTAATGTCGCTATCCCTGCGAGATTAACCAATGCAGCCAACAGCATTGTCGTGCCAATAGATCCCAGTGTCTTTGCGACCGAGATTGAGCGGCTGGCGCTTGAAAATATGCAGGTGTCATTAGTGCGCGAGTTCTCCGGTGCCGAGCAAGCCTTGGATCTCGTGGTAGATCTGGATTTGCGGCGCGAGGGGAGTAACCGACGGCTACAGTTATTGGCCACCGGTGATGGCGGATTAACGGTCAATGTGGCCGGTGCCGGTATCGGTAATCCGCTTGATCTGTCGAGGTTTGCCGGTTCACTTCGTGGTCGTATGTCCTCCGATGATATTGGCTCGGTAGCAGAGTTTTTCGGCGCTGACATGTCCGGTACTAGCGATCTTCTGTTCTGGACGGAGGCTTCCAGCGGCCAGGCGAGTACCGTATTTGAGGTCAGCGGCGACGCTCTTTTCCCGGCCTCGGATGCCCGATTACCGACGATCGGCTTCTCGGTGGACGGTACGGCGACCTTGGATAGTGATGAGTTCTGGATCAACGTCGCGGCAGCAGGTCTGAGGCTCGAGGGAGGGCCTGTCCAGTTCAATAATATCAACGTGGGTTTGACCGCGACTGAATGGAAGCTTCTGGTCAACGATCTCGATTTGGCATCCAGCGCCCAACTTTTATTGGAGTCCGGTCTGATTCCGTCTATTGCAAAGCGTCCTCTTGAGGCGGCTTCGATATCGGGAACCATAAATGCCTTGAGCATTGCTGGCTCACTGAGCGATGAGTCTATTCAGCAAGTAGCTGTGGATTTTGACAACATTGCCGTTCGTGAAGACGCCCCTTTTCCAGGGGTTAGTGGCTTGTCGGGCTCACTGGTACTCGCGGGTACTAGTGGGCAGATGCAGGTTAAAAGCGACGATCTAACCCTTGCTATCCCCACTCAGTTTCCCGATCCCATGCCGTTGGGCGACGTTAATGCAGTCATCGATTTCGATTTCACCGATAACCACTTAGTCATTACAGACGGGCGAGCAGCTGCGCGAGCAAGCGACTTTAAGGCACTGGCATTGATCACCGGTAACATCCCGTTTTCACAAGCGTCGGGCCAGTCTCCTATGCTCAACGTTGTCCTTGGCTCTGATTTGGCCCCTGCATCGAGAGCACTCGCATTTACGCCAATGACTATTGACCAAGAAGCGTATCGATGGATGCAGACCTCACTCGGTAGTGGTGAAGCAAGCCAGGTTGGTTTTATCTTGAGAGGTGGTCTCCGCAAACGTGATTTCCCACTCAGATCTATTCAACTGTCGGCCGAAGCTAACCTGGATGCCGTTACCATGATCCCGGGACTGCCACGGGCAGAATCTTTAATGGGCCATGTCGCGATTGATAACGGTCTGGTGACATTCGATGTCGATTCGGCGCTCGTTGGTGGCCTCGACATTAGCGAAGGGTTAGTGCAAGTGGGCAAGCAGGGTGCCCTCCGGGTGCTGACTGCACAGGCGACCATCGACGGCACATTACCCACTGCGGTTCGGGAGGTTGCTGACATTCCTTATGTACCCGAGCGAGTTGGCAGAGAGTTGAGGGATCTTAAGGTCGATGGTCGAGCTCGAGGTTTTTTCGATCTTTCGATACCCATTAAGGGAGCAGCGAAGATTCCTACGATCACCACACGCGTTGAAGTCAGTGAGGCTACCATTTCCGTAGCTGACCTTCCGATAACGCTCAATCAGGTTAACGGGGATTTTTTGTACGAGTATCCCCGGGGTATTGCTGACGGCTCGCTCAACGCGCGCTTCGAAAACCAGAACGTCCTTCTCGATCTGGACCTCGACTCGGCGGATTTGGGGTTCACTCGGAAGGGGCTGTCTGTGTCTACTTCCGCACGCTTAGGTGGCTCTCATGTGAGCAGGCTGTTTGGGATCGGGATCCCCGATGATTTGCTCGAGGGGGACTCCGCGTTCGATATTGTGTTTCAGGCTGGAGAGGGTGCAGCGCTGAATATAACCTCCGAGCTAGAGGGCCTGGCGATCGGACTCCCCGCCCCATTGGATAAAACGCGCGAGCAACGTAAAAATTTGGAGCTAGATCTTAGGTTTGCCGATGTGCTGTCGATCGATGCCAGCTATTCAACTGATATTAATCTTTCAATTGCGCGAGACTCTGAAAATGCCTGGCGAGCCTTTGCATCGGTAGGGACGACTGGCGAGGAGCTTACACTCGGGGATGTCGATTCAGGTACAGCTGTTATTACAGGCCATGTTGAGGAGCTCGATTTGGGTGCCTGGGCAGAAACTCAAGCACTGTTTGGTGGCGGTGGTGATCTTCGACTTCCTGGCATCCTTTGGCGCGACTTTTCAGCAGACCGGCTTGCGCTAGGCGAAACGGATTTTGGCGCTTTTTCTTCCAGCGGGCAGTATCAGGCTGGCGTGACCTCTCTAGGTCTGGTCGGTGATTTCGTTAACGCACAGATTGATTTCGACGGGCCTGAAGAAACGCTGAATATTCATATTGACTCGTTGTCTATCGATGCATTGCCGAGCATGAATGCCTCTGCACTCGGTATTAATTCGGAAAGCGCATCTGGCGCTCCATGGCCCGCCATGCAAGTGGGTATCGATTCGCTCATTTTTAAAGGGCAAGATCTTGGCTCACTATCGTTCGATGCGACGATTTCCGCGTCTAATATCAACTTGTCTCAATTTAATGGGCGTTTGGACGGCGTGACGTTTGGACCGGAGAGTCAATTTAACTTCGCGAGAGGGGATGCTGCCAAAACACGCGCCTCGCTCGATTTGACGCTGGCAAACGCGGGTGAGGCTTTGACACTTCTTGATGCAAAGTCCGTAGTTGATTTCTCATCGGGTAGAGTCTCAGGTGATATCCAGTGGCCTGGAGGCCCAGCTGACTTTCAAGCGAACCAAGTGGTCGGGGACCTACAGCTTCAACTGACGTCGGGGTCGTTTTTGCCAGTGCCGTCACAGGCCACAGACCCACTTCGTTTCATCGGTGTGTTTAATTTGGCAGGCCTTGTTCAGCGGGCAAATGTGAATCAGTTGTTCGATCCGGGGCTGACATTTGACAGGGCAAGTGGTGATTTTTCGCTCCGCCAGGGTGACGTCGACATCAACGAGTTTGCCATTCGAAACGGTGGGGGAAAACTGACCTTAGGCGGTGCTTATGACATGGATACGGAAAGCATTGACGCTGAGCTCGTCGTAACGTTGCCCTTGGTCGATAACATTCCATGGGTCGCCGCCTTGGCTGGCGGCTTGCCGATTGCTGCAGGCGCTTATCTGGCGAGCAAGGTATTTGAGGATCAAATGAAAAGCCTGTCCAGCGGAGTTTACTCAGTGACTGGGCCTGTAAGCTCGCCTGAAGTGAAATTTGTCCGTGTGTTTGACGCCAAATTGTCAACAAACAGAGATTCGAGTGCGACTGAAGGTCAGACTTCGGTCGATGTGTCGGACAAGGAGCGTAAATAGCGGAACAACTTCCTTGCAGAAGCGGGTGCATGACCCCCGCGTTGCTCATCCTGTGCACTGCGAGTCAGTTGCCTGATAAGTTGTCGGTCACCGTGAGGCCAAATCGCGAGGACTTCCGCTAAGGCGTCGTCGCCTCTGACTATGAGCGCATCGCGTGCGCCCTCGATTATTCGCTCCTGTGCCTTGGCCTTCCGAGATGTTTCATGAAGGGCGTCAAGTGCGTCCGCTATGTGCTCCGCATCTGCGCTGCGCATGAGCTTACCGATGAACTGCATCTGGCGACGCTTACCACTGTGGTGCGAGATTCGCTGTGCGAGTTGCACTGCCTCGATCAATGCCTCGTTATCAAGGTTGAGCTTCTGCAGCTGCGATGCCGAGAGCTCGACTAGCTGCTCCCCTAGATTTTGAAGAGCATGCATTTGACGTTTACGCGCGCTTTTGCTCTCGACAAAGTTGTCATCATCGTCATAAAGAAAATCGTCAGACATGCTTGTTTAACCGTAAAAGTAGGCTGCCAGACCGAGAAATGCCAAGAACCCAACAACATCAGTGATAGTGGTGAGGACCACACCACCGGCGAGCGCAGGGTCTATGTCTAATCGGTCGAGGATTAGTGGGAGCGACGCACCCGCGATACCGGCAGTGATGAGGTTAATGACAATGGCAAAGGCAATGATAATCCCGAGAGTTATATCGCCAAACCAATACGATGCGATCACTGCGATGACCGCTGCCCATAACAGGCCGTTTATGATTGATACAAGGATTTCTCGTCGCACCAACCACATTTCTGTTCGATCATTAATCTGACCCATCGCCATCGCGCGAATAAGAACGGTCAGGCTTTGTGTGCCTGCGATACCACCCATGGATGCGACAATGGGCATCAGCACTGCAAGTGCCACGACTTTCTCGATGGTGTCCTGGAAAACGCCAATGACTGATGCCGCGAGAATGGCGGTCGCAAGATTGATGGCCAGCCAAACCGCACGCTGGGGCGCTGTGCTAAGAACAGGAGTGAATGCGTCTCCGTCACCCAGACCCGCCATCACAGCGAGGCTGTGATCGGCCTGCTCTCGGATGACGTCAACGACATCATCAATGGTGATCCTTCCAATCAACTTCCCATCCGGGTCGACGACGGGTGCTGAAATCCAGTCATTTCGCTCAAACCGTCGAGCTACCTCGTCGGCAGACGTCATCGCATCGAGGGGCTCGCGCTCGGTCTTCATCATCTCTCGAACTGAGGTATTAGGGTCTGACACGAGCAGTGTTCTGACGGGTAGCAGCCCGACGTACCTGTCATCGCGGTTAACCACGATCAGGCTATCTGTATTTTCGGGCAATCGCGTGTGACGACGCAGGTAACGGAGCACCACGTCCATGGTCAGATCGGCTCTGATCGTGAGTGTGTCCGTGCTCATCAAACCGCCAGCGACATCGTCTGGATAACTGAGCACCGTCTCGAATCGCTCGCGATCATCCGTGGTCAGCGAATCAAGAATCTTATCGGTATCGGCTTGAGGCAGCTCATGAAGAATGTCAGCGACGTCATCATCGTCCAGTTGAGCAATGAGTTCGGCAACGGCCTCAGGCCGCAGCTCGGCGAGGAAGTGATTTCGAATGTCATCGGGCAATTCGTTGAGAACATCGGCTTCCTGCTCATGATCGAGAAGGGTCCATAATTCGTCTCGGGTTGTCGGAGGCGATGAATTAATCAGGTGCGCGATGTCACCGGGCGACATGTCTGCCAATAGCGAGGCGATGTCGGAGGGGGTGCCTGAGCGCAGCGCATCAGTGACGCGAGTCACTGCAATGCTTGCTTGTGCGCTCATATCAACCATGATGTATCCCTCTCAATTGCGCGTGAAGCGTAACACCGCTTGCGGGTTTTGACCGTGCGAACAAATACCACGTGAAACCACCCTACGATAAGGGCATATCTCTATGAAGCACCGTCACGCCTGAGTATTGCTCGGCGAGGGCTTTTCCGACCCGCTCTGTCATGTAGACAGAGCGGTGTTTGCCACCTGTGCAACCGATAGCAATGCTTAGATAGGCTCGTTGGCTTGCCTTATACATCGGGACCCAGCGAAGTAGCATCTCGATAAGATCGTTCGCGACCTCATGTGTTTGCTTGTGGTTTTCAAGAAAGTCGATGACCGCGGGTGCTTGTCCTGTAGAGTCCCGCAATTCGGGTTCCCAGTGCGGGTTCGCTAACATCCGCATATCGAGGACGATGTCGGCGTCCACGGGCGCGCCTTTTTTGAATCCAAAGGATTGAACCTGAATCGACAGCGAGTTGGTCTCAGCTGCATCGACTCGCTCGCTTATAACCTCACGCTGTTGGTAGGGCGACATCTCGCTGGTATCAATAACGAGATCAGCGGCGGACACCAACGGTTCTAAAAGCTCCCTCTCAGTCGCAATGGCATCGTTCAGCGAGCTTCCATCTTTACTGAGTGGATGTTTCCGACGGGTCTCATTGAAGCGTTTACTCAAGGCCTGCGATGTCGCATCGAAGAAGATGAGTTGCAACTCCAAGCCATCGCGAAGTGTTTTCAGATAATCTCTGAAATCGGTAACCCCCGCGTACTCGGTCCTGATATCAATGCAGATCGCTAAACCTTTATGATTGGCTGACGACTGTTGCGAGAAATGCTCAATGAGGAAGCTAACGAGTGCGATGGGAAGGTTATCAACGCAGTAATAGCCAAGGTCTTCCAGCTGGTTTAGGGCTGAACTTTTACCCGATCCGGATGTTCCACTGACAACGAGAATCCGCATGATTTACATCTCTCTCGCTCGCGTTCAACAGGATGTGTGCGAGCACTGCCTATTAAAGTCAACCTCATAAAACCGAAAAAGGCCGGCATTTGCCGACCTCTTAAGTATATACCTATCGAGTAGATATGGCTTGACCCTCTACCTGTCTTAGTGAGTCCTATGCTTGCGTTTGTGATCGGTTACCTGCCGATCGAGCTTGTCGATGACCGAGTCGATGGCCGGATACATGTCAGATAATGTCTCGGAGGCGAAAAAATCGGCCCCGGCAAGGTGAAGGTTTGCTTCGGCTTTATGCTCGGCTCTGTCCACGACCAGGACAAACTCTATGTGATCGATCGTGTCGCAGTGCCGTTGCACTCGCCTCAGCTTTTTGGAGATATGCTCCCTTAGTCCGTCGGTTACTTCTACGTGATGTCCACTGATGGTTAATCGCATGGCCTAATCTCCTTCGTTTTCAATAATCAGATATACCGCTTTCTCTCGTTAGATGGTCCTATGTTCATTTGCTCTCGGTACTTAGCAACCGTACGTCGAGCGACGACGACGCCTTCGTCTGCCAATAAGTTGCAGAGTTTCGCGTCACTCCATGGTTTTTGAGGGTTTTCTGCAGCCACAATGCGTTTGATTAACGCCTTAATAGCTGTCGATGAGCACTCACCTCCCTCTGTGGTGGCCACGTGGCTTGAGAAGAAGTACTTCAACTCATAGATACCACGTGGCGTGTGCATGTACTTACGCGTTGTTGCGCGCGAGACGGTAGATTCATGCAGGCCAACTTCACCTGCAATGTCAGCAAGAATCAGGGGGCGCATCGCCTCTTCACCATGATCCAAAAACGCACGCTGATGCTGAACAATGGACGATGCCACTTTGAGCAGTGTCTCGTTGCGACTCATCAGGCTTTTAATAAACCACTTCGCTTCTTGCATGCTGGTTCGCGCGTAATCTCGATCGCTTGTCGATCCGGCACTCAGCAGATCTGCATAGTGATCATTAATCCGTAATTTGGGCGCGATATCTGGATTCAGCTCGACGCGCCATTTGCCCTCGATTCGTTTTACAAACACGTCGGGAACGATGTATTCGGTGGCCTCCGTTGCAACGGTTGATCCGGGTGTCGGGTTGAGTGTTCGGATCAGCGTCAGAGCACCCAAAATATCGTCGGGTGTGGTTCGCATCCGGCGCGCTAGGTTCTTGGGATCCGCAACCGGGATTTGTTCAATGTGGCGCAGAACCAACAAGCCCGCTGTATCTCGATGTGGCGTTTCGGCGGACATCTGCCGAAGTTGAATCAACAGACACTCCCGCAGGTCTGTGGCAAATACCCCGGTGGGCTCGAAGTGCTGAAGCCGATGTAAGACCGCCATCACTTCGTCAAGCTCCACGTCGTCAAGCGCCAGACCCGCATGAATCTGCTCCGGTGATTGGGTCAGTCTCCCCTCATTATCGACGGCATCGATAAAGGCTAAGGCTATAGCATGGTCGGTCTCAGAGAAGCGGGTAAGGTTCAGTTGCCAGAGTAGATGAGACTGAAGCGTTTCAGGCAATGAATCACGTTCGGCAAAAGCAAGATCGTCAGAGCCCGCGCCCGCACCAGATGAAGGGGGTGCAGCCGAGGGCATGACATCTTCCCACGCCGCATCAACCTGTAGTTCAGTTCCTGGAATCTCTTCGCTGACACTATCAGAAAAGTCGACGCTCTCTCTTACGCCATCATCGATGGGCTCGCTAACTAACTCTTCCTCATCCAATAGCGGATTACTTTCCAGTGTTTCAGAAATGGTTTGTTGAAGATCTAATGTGCTGAGTTGGAGGAGCTTGATA
>Ga0181565_10004064_pt1 | contig 11194 bp, 8 predicted proteins | sample 101ome_16_FD_129661 | JGI IMG/M metagenome (GOLD analysis project Ga0181565, IMG submission 129661) | Coastal salt marsh microbial communities from the Groves Creek Marsh, Skidaway Island, Georgia - 101401AT metaG (megahit assembly) | ecosystem: Environmental > Aquatic > Marine > Intertidal zone...
CGTGGCGGAGGTGTGCGTTCGGCTCGGCGACAGCGACGTCCGGGATGAGCGCTTCGTCCTGTGCGCGCATCACGTGCCGCACCGAGAATTGATGAACCGCGTCGCCCATGCCCTGGGCCGCCCTGGGCCGACGCGCCGCGTCCACCCTTGGATGGCCGGCCTCGCGTGGCGCCTCTTCGCCCTTGCCGAACGCCTCACGGGGCGCCGCTCCATGGCCACGAAAGAAAGCCTGGCCAGCGCCAGCGAAGACCACCTCTACGACGGGTCCAAAATCCTGCGCGCCTTTGCCAACCTCGGTCAGCCCTGGAGCTACACGCCCCTCGACGACGTCATTTCGAGGACGGCGCAGGCATACCGCCGGGAGTTCGGTTCTTGAGGTCGCCCGGCGAACCTGCACCGGCGTCCGCACCGGCACCCGACGCTTTGCTGTCGGCGCGGTTGCTCGCCACTTCCATGTCTTTCAGCACGTCGACCACGTCCCGAAGCACCCCTTTCATCGCTTCCGGGTGACCCCACCACCACGCGTGGCTCGCCTCAAACACGTCGGCACTCACGCCGGTGCGGTGCCACACGTCGTTGTACGCTTCGGCGAGTTTCACGCGTTCGTTGTCGTTTCGGAAGTAGCGTTGGCTGGAGGCCGCTTCCACCACCTGCACCTCAGCCAGAACCGCCACAAATTCCGCCCGCGACAAGATGCCTTCAGGTGGCGTGACACGGGCGTCAAGCCCCACAGGTTCGGGTGCGCACCCGGCACCCAAAAACAAGGCGAGCAGCAAGACGGTCGGGCCCAAGCCCCACCGATCACGCTTAGCGGCTGAACGACAGACGTTGGCCAACATGGTTTCCATGTGAAGTGGTGATTCGGCTGCCGTCCCAAACCTTCGTTCCGTTGACCCACGTTTCGTGAACGCGGCTTTTGAAGGTGTGGCCTTGGAAGGGGGACCACCCGCATTTGGACATGACGTTGTCTTCGCGGACCGTCCAAGGGTCGTTGGGTTGGACGAGCACGAGGTCGGCCTTCATTCCGGGGCGGATGAAGCCGCGGTCCGTCATGCGGAACAGCCGGGCTACGCGGTGCGCCATCAAGTCGACCACCTTCTCCACGGACAACAATCCGTCGTGAACGAGGTCGAGCATCGCCACAAGCGCGTGCTGCACGAGTGGCCCGCCTGAGGGCGCGTCGAAGTAGTTCCGGTTTTTTTCCTCCTTGGTGTGCGGGGCATGGTCTGTGGCGACCACGTCGATGCGTCCGTCCAAGATCGCCGCCCGAATCTGCTCGCGGTCCGCCACCGTTTTCACTGCGGGGTTCCACTTGATGTGCGTGCCCTTCGCTTCGTAATCGGCGTCGGAGAACCACAGGTGGTGGATGCAGGCTTCGGCCGTGATGCGCTTGTCCTCGAGCTCCTTGGTGTTGTCAAACAGGTCGAGTTCACGCGCCGTGCTGATGTGCAAAATGTGCAGTTGCGTGTTCAGCTTCGTGGCGAGTTCCACAGCCTTGGAAGAGCTGCGGTAGCACGCTTCAGCACTGCGGATGATGGGGTGTTGGGCGATGGGAACGTGGGCCCCAAACCGCGTCCGTGCCGCCTCTGCATTGGCGCGCACAGTGGCTTCGTCTTCGCAGTGGGTGGCCACCAGCGTCGGGGCCTCTTTGAAGATGCCCTCGAGCACCGCCGATTCGTCCACCAACATGTCTCCCGTTGAGGACCCCATGAAGACCTTGATCCCGCACACCCTCGTCGGATCCGTCTTGAGCACTTCGTCCAAATTGTGGTTGCTCGCCCCCATGAAGAAGCTGTAATTCACGGGACTCACCTCCGCGGCGCGGTCGTACTTGTCCTGCAAGAGCTGTTGGTTCAGGGCTTGAGGCACCGTGTTGGGCATCTCCATGAACGACGTGATGCCTCCGGCTGCGGCCGCAGCACTCTCCGTGGCGATCTCAGCCTTGTGGGTCAGGCCCGGCTCGCGAAAGTGCACCTGGTCGTCAATGCACCCAGGCATCAGCCAAAACCCCGTGCAATCCTTCACCTCTGCGGCCTGGACTTTGGCCCGCACTTCCGCGTCGGCGCTTTGCTCCGCCAACCTCGCGCCGACCGCCACAATGTTCTCACCTTCAATCAGGACGTCTTGCACCTTCACGGCGCCGTCGTTCACCACATGGGCGTTTTGGAACAGAATGGCTTGGGGCATTGGGGAGACTGGGGGTTGAAGGTTAGGATTTGTGGGGGAAGAAGATGCGTTGGGTGCGCATTTGAAGGACGCCGAGCAGGGCCTCCCGGAAGATGTTCATGCTCATTTTTGACGTGCCCAATTCGCGGTCCACGAAGGTGATGGGCACCTCCTTGACTTGGTAGCCGTTGCGCTTGGCGCGGAGCTTCATTTCGATTTGGAAAGCGTACCCCACAAACTGCACTGCGTCGAGCTGGATTTTTTCGAGCACTTCGCGGCGGTAGCAGACAAAGCCCGCCGTCGCGTCGCGCACGCCCAGCCCCAGCATGAGGTTGACGTACAGCGAGGCGCCGTAGCTCAAGATGAGCCGGTTGAGGGGCCAATTGGCGACTCCTCCTCCCTTGACGTAGCGCGAACCGACGGACATGCCGGCCCCGCCTTCGGCGCAGGGAACGCGCAACCGCACCAAGTCTTGGGGGTCGTGCGAAAAGTCGCAATCCATTTCGAACACAAAGTCGTATCCGCGCTCCAGCGCCCACTTGAATCCCGCGATGTAGGCGGTGCCCAGTCCCAGCTTGCCTTTTCGTTCCAGCAAGTGGATGCGGTCGGGATGTTGGGTTTGGCACTCTTTGACCAAGGAGGCGGTGCCGTCGGGGGAGCCGTCGTCCACCACGAGCACGTCGAAAGGAAACTCGAGCCCCATCACGGTGTCGAGCATGCGAACGACGTTCTCGCGCTCGTTGTACGTCGGGATGATGACCAAGCTGTCGTTCATGATTCCAAGGTACGGCGGTTCAGGTGGTCATGCGGAGCATGTTCAGCTCGTCTTGGGTCAGGTGGCGCCAGTGCCCGCGAGGCAAATCCTTCTTGGTCAACGGGCCGTAAACCACGCGGTCGACCTTGACCACTTTGTGCCCGAGGTGTTCCCACATTCGGCGCGCGATGCGGCTGCGGTTGCTGTGGATTTCCATGCCAATTTCGTGCGGGTCGTTCTTGACAAACTCCACCTCTTTGGCTTTCACGTAGCCCTGGTCCAACACGAATCCTGCCTTGAGTTTTTCCAAATCCTCTGGCGTGGCTTTCTTGGCCAAGGTGATGTGGTACAATTCCCGAAGCGCCACCTTGGGGTGGTTGAGGCGCTTGGTGAGCTCCCCGTCGTTGGTGAACAGGATCAACCCCGTGCTTTCTTTCTCGATGCGGTCGACGGGGAACACGCGCTCCTTGCATGCGTTCTTGATCAAGTCGCCGATGGAACGGCGTCCGCTCGGGTCGTGTTCGACGCCCAGGAAATTCTTGGGTTTGTTCACGAGCACGTAGCGCATGGTTTCAGGTCGAATCGTGTCGCCTTCGACCCGCACCAAATCTTTCGTGGGATCCACCTTGAATCCAAGTTCGGTCACCACCTTGTTGTTCACAGTGACGGCGCCTGCGCCAATCATCACGTCGGCCTCACGTCGTGAACAAATCCCGGCCTGCGCGATGTACCGGTTGAGGCGCATCGAGGCCGTGGAATCCGGCACGGGGGCGAACTTCAACTTGGGCTTTTCGGCCCCGAATCGGCCTCCTGTACGTCCTCCGGGACGGTTGCTCGGCCCGCCTTGCGGCCGGCCGGTGGGCTTGGAATCGGATTTGAAGCTCGGCTTGGCGCCGGGCTTGGAAGGGGACTTGGACTGGGACTTGGAGGCGGGGCGTCCTGCGCCGCGTCCGGGTGAAGGTTTCGCGCTGCTGCCTCCGCGGCGTCCAGCACTTCCCTTGCGGGCGCCTCCTCGGCGGCCTTGGTCAGGGTTGTTTTTCATGGTGGCGCAAAGGTACGTCGCACGTTCCCGGTTCTCGCACCGGGGCGAGGCGAGGGCGGGAGGCACGCGTCGAAGGCACCCTCGACGTGCCGAATCACCGTGACGGGGGTCAAATCAGGACGGACCAGAACGACATCAAAACGGCACGTTGCCGGGCCGGAATCGCACAAACGGAGGTAGGTGTGAGCGGCGTGGACGATTCGACGCTGCTGCGCCTGGGACGGCATCCAATGCCGCGAGTCGAGGTCAGTGCCGCACCCGGACCGGGCCTTCACCTCGTGGAACACGACGGCGTCCTCGAACCGTGAAATCACGTCGATTTCTGCCCGGCGCCATCGCCAGTTCCGCGCCAAAATCCGGTGCCCCAAGGACCTCAAAAATTGCACGGCACAGTCTTCCGCTTGTCGGCCTGTCCAGGTGCGGCTTTCCAAAACCATGCGACAACGTTCAGGCGACTTGCCTTCGGTTCGCCGGAAACTTCACGGCCGGGGGCCGCGTGTTGATCAGCGCAACACCAAGTCGGTCGTGCCAATCACGGTCGGGCCTTCCAGCACCTCGACGAGGTACGTGCCGGCACGCAACGCCTCCGCCTCGTCCGGGGAGGCGTAGAAAATGCAGGCGTCGAGCCGCTCGCGGGCGTAGTCCACGGTGCGCGTCGCGCTGAACTCGGTGCCCCCCTCCTCGTCCGGCAAGACGTTCCCCGCGTCGTCCGTGATTCGCAGGCGCAGGACCTTGTCCCCGACCGGGGCGATGCGGTTTTCGAGAATCGTAAAGCACACGCGGAGCATGTCGCTCCGGTCGGCCCGATCCGTGTCTCGCTGACGTCCCGAAGAAAGAACGCGCACGCCCGTGGGAAGGAGTTCGGCGACTTGGAGGGTTTGGCCTGCCTCCAGCATTTCCTCCATGTTTTCCTGGCGCTCCACAAGCTCGGCGTTCTCTTGCGACACCGCTTCCATTTCCTCCTTCATCGCGAGGTTCTCGTCGAGCAAGGCCAAATTCATTTGATTCAGCGAATCAATCGTGGCGATGTACCCCTTCATGATGCTTCGCAGCGTCTCGGCTTCTTTCTTGAGGCGCGCCACCTCCCAGTAGCCGTTCTTGACTTTGGTGAGAAGGCCGTCGATTCGCTCTTGCTGCGCGGCAAGTTCCGCGAGCATCATCGTGTTCTCCGTTTCAAGCGTGTCGTAGGAGAAGCGCATTTTCTCCAAATCGAGAATCAGCTGGTCTTTCTCCAGCGTGAGCTCCGCGTTGTCTCCCGTCAGCATGCGCACGGCGCCGTTGCGGTCGGACAATTGGTAGCCGAGGTACGCCACCGTGAGAAGGAGGGTGGCCACGACGACGAGCCATGTTTTTTGGGACATTTCAGGCATGGGGCGCAGGATGGGAAAAAGTCAAACCAATTCGAAAAGAGCACGCGTTGACACGCGCGAAATCCATGCCAAAGATGGCGTCTTTCAACACGTCAACACAGGGATTGGGGCGAAGTTCACCACCCCTGCGTTGTTGGAAACTCCAAGGAGAGCGCGAATCTCGGTCTTGCTTCACGTATCTTTTGAATCGGATGCAACGAACAAGGCGCATTCGACGACCTGAACCTGATTGTTCTGCAACCAAACCGAAACGCATGACTAAGAATTCGACTCTCTTTTCAGCCCTGGGCGCCTTGGCGCTGACGTTGGGCTTGCAACTCACGGCCGTGGCCCAGTGCGCGGACGGAGAAACCGAAGTGGTGGTGGAGATCCTCACCGACAACTACCCCAACGAAATCACCTGGACGCTTTCGGACGCCAACGGCGTGCTTTTGTCGGGGGGCCCTTACAGCTCCAACGGCACGACGTACACCGACACGGTGTGCATCGACAGTGCGGTGGAGTTCCCGTGCTTGCAATTTGTCATCAACGACAGCTACGGCGACGGCATTTGTTGTGGTTACGGCCAAGGTGCGTACACCCTGTACCTGGGCGGCGTGGCGGTGGCCACAGGCGGCAACTACGGGCAGCAAGACATCGTGCAGTTTGATTGCGCCCCCGGCGCCACGTGCAACGACGCGTTGGCGTTGACCGAGGCCGATTACGGGACGGTGACGCAGGCGACGGACAACTTTTGGTACACGTTCACTCCTCCTGCCAACGGCATGTACACGTTCAGCTCGTGCGGTGCGGCGTGCAACACGACGTTGTACGTCTACGATTACTGCAACATGGGCAACTTCGACGACACCAACGAAGGTTCAATCTACTACGACGACAACCAAGGCGGATGCGGTGAAGAGGCAACGATGACCATGCTCCTGGAGGGCAACACGCAGTATTGGATCCGATTTGCGTCCAACGACGGAAGCTGCGGAGGATTCGATTGGGCGTTCGAATACGCAGGCCCTCCCACGGGATGCACCGATTCCTCGGCGTGCAATTACAACCCTTACGCAGAAGTGGACGACGAGTCGTGCGTGTACGAGGGAGACCCCCTGTGCACTGGTCCGGATTTGGTGGTGCTTGCAAGCGCCATCACCAGCAGCCTGCAAACGGCCACGATGAACGTCAACCAAACCGACTGCTACATCGAAGAGGGCTGCCTCAATGGGTTTGGGTCTCGGCAGTTGATCCGCTTCACCACGCACATCAAGAACATCGGCGAGCTTGACTACTACATTGGCACCACGAGCCAAAACAACACCACCCAGCAATTTGAATGGGGAGCCTGCCACAACCACTGGCACTACAAGGGGTATGCCAAGTACGACCTCTTTACCATGGACGGCGGCCTCATTCCCATCGGGTTCAAGAACGGCTTTTGCGTGATGGACTTGGAATGCAGCGATGGCGGCTCGTTCACCTACGGGTGCGGCAACATGGGGATTTCCGCCGGGTGCGGCGACATCTATTCCAGTGGCCTCAGCTGCCAATGGATTGATGTGACGGACGTGGAGGACGGGCAGTACCGCTTGGTGGTGCGCGTCAACTGGGACTACGACCCAGACGCGTTGGGCCGCTACGAGACCAACACGGAAAACAACTGGGCTGTGGTGTGCATCGAGATCGACCGCAGCAGCGGCTTCGCGGTGAACATCATCACGGATTGTCCGACGTTCACGGACTGCAGCGGCACGCCCTTTGGAACGGCCTTGATTGATTGCAACGGCGAATGCGGCGGGGTGGCCATGGTGGGCGACCTCAACGACGACTTGCTGCAGGACCTCAACGACGCCCAGGCGTACGTGGAAGGCGTGCTTGGCGGCGACCTCACGCCTGCCCCGTGCAACGACATCAACGGCGACGGAAGCATCTCGCTCGCGGACGCGGCGTTCATGGCGGACTGCCAGTTTTGGAACGAGGCGCACACGCACCCGGACAGCTCTGGTGTGCACAGCCACTGCGAGTTTCCGGTGAACGACATCACCAATCCGTTTGACACCACGCACTTCACGATTGCAAGCGTCGACTGGGACAACCAGCACTTTGACGTGCACGTGAAAAACCCGGACGCCCGCATCTACGGTTACCAGTTGCAGTTTGACGGCGTCCAAATCAGCCAAACCGAAAGCCTCCTCGACCCCGCGGAGGGCTACACCGGCACGCCGTCCCACGCACCGGGAGGCAACCAGGTTGTGACGCTCGGCTACGACGGCATGACCGTCCCGAAGCACACGGAGTACGTGCCGCTGTTGCGCGTCCATTGGATTGGCAACGCCAACGGCATGGTCTGCATCGCCGGCGACCACGAGGTCATGAACGATTACCTCCAAAAAACGCTCCTGAACCTTGACAACCCCTGCCAAGAACAAACCACCCAGACGTGCCCAGGAGACATGGACGGCGACGGCGTGGTGACCGTGTCAGACATCCTTGACGTGCTGAGCGAATTCGGCTGCGTAGACGGCTGCGCAATGGACATCAACGGCGACGGGTCTGTCAACGTCACGGACGTGCTGGCGGTTCTTTCCGCGTTCGGCACGGCGTGCTAAGCGCCTGACGCGCCTCTGAATTTGGTCCTTCCGGGCCCAAACAAAAGCCCCCCGCTCCTGAGACAGGAACGAGGGGCTTTTTCGATTTGAAATCGTCACTTAATCAAGTCCAAGTTGATCAAAAGGATCATCACAGTGGCGTCCACAAGGAGGCCCCTGCGCGTGAGGCGATCCGATTGTTGTTGTTGCGAAAAGTCCAAGAAGTAGGTGCACCAACCCGACACAGAGTCCCCTTGAAACTGCCAAATCATGTCGCCTTGCAACGCAATGTCTTCCGGGAAGTCGTCTCGAGAGGGCAGGTCGTATCGGGGATCGCCGCCTTGCTGGAACCGATTGAACAGGATTTTGCGATAAGACGTGTTTCCAATCACGTTTGTCGCAGGATCTGCGGCATAGTACCAGACCGTAAAATCGGAGTCGTCTTGGGCTTCGTTGGCCGCATGTGGTTCACCAAATGCCTCAAGGACATGTGCTCGGTTTTGCAACCGACTCATGAATTCATGGTGACTTTGGTCTTCGGAAGTGTCCCCCACCAAAGGAAATGTTGCAGAGCATCCCGAGAGGAGCAGGACGACAGCAGACAAAAGAGCAACGAAACGAATCATGAATACGAAGAACGAAGGCCGAAGCAATGTCATGGGTCTGAGATGCGTGAAGATGTGTTGAAGTGGCCAAAATCAAGCTTTAAGCAGCCCGCGGTAGTGGGGCATGTTGGCGTACACCAGCGCCGCGTTGAGGGCGAAGATGACGCTCATGATGACGAGGTGGCTCGGCACCATGAACAAGCCCCACATGAGCATGCCGACGGCGTAAGGAAAGGCCATGAGGACCCCGAGCTGTTCACGCCCGGGCAAGACCATCACGACGCCTGCGATGAGTTTGGCGGTGCAGATGAACGGCAGGAGGAATTTGGTTTCCAGCACCGCAAACACAAAGGCCTGCGCCTCGGGTTCGGGGTAGCCGGTGGCCATGATTGAGGCGTCGCCCCAGTAGATGTTGTACAGGTGTTTGGCTCCGGAGCCCAAAAGAACAAGGGCGTAGAGGTACCGGAGCACGGCGTGGAGTCGTGCATTCATGTCGCCCAAGTTCCGCAATTTGAATTCATGTTTGACGAAACTTGGGCGACGGCGCGTCAGTCGCAAGCCTCGCCGAACACGGACAGCAGCATGAGCAAGTCGGAGGTCTCCACCAACCCGGACTCGTTCAAGTCGCCGAGGCACATGTCTCCTCCGAGGCTGTTGCCGTCACAATCCATCCCGAGAGCCGGGAACAAGCACGACCCGTCGTCGTCCTCTGCCCACGGTTCGAAATTGCAAGCCGCCTCGTAGGTGCATCCACCTTCGCCAGGGAACAAGCACGAACCGTCGTCTTCGGTCGCAAAGGCATTGAAGTTGATTGCCGCTTCTTGGGTGCACCCTGGGAATTCAAATTCGTCGCAAACGCCATCCCCGTCCTCGTCGTGAAGGCAAGCGCCTTCGCAATCCAACACGCCCGAGGGGAATGAACACGACCCGTCGTCCGCCGTTGCGTCGGGGTTGTAGTTGCAGGCTTGGGCGTAGGTGCACCCTGGGATTTCCGAGTCGTCACAAACCCCGTTGCCGTCGAGGTCCGCCGCACAGTCGCCGCCACACACGCCGAGCGCGTCAAGCTGGTTGCCTAGGCAGTCGCAATCGCCTTCGGGGACGTCGTCGCATCCGCACTCGTAGATCTCGCCCGGCCCGTTGCAGACGCCGCAGGCGTCAAGGGCGCCCACGCATTCGTCGACGTCGTCGCAGATGCCGTCGCCGTCTTCGTCCGCGGCACAGTCGCCGCCACACACACCAAGGGCGTCAAGCTGGTTGCCTTGGCAGTCGCAATCGCCTTCGGGGACGTCCGTACATCCGCATTCGTAAATCTCGCCCGGCCCGTCGCAAATGCCGCACGCATCGTACGTGCCTAGGCAGTCGTCAAATTCGTCGCAGATGCCGTCGTTGTCGATGTCGCTGTTGCAGTTTCCGTCGCAATCCAAGTAGTCGACTGCGGGGTATTCGCAGCTTCCGTCGTCGTAAGCGGCATTGACGTCGAAGTTGCAAGCATCCGAATCAGTGCATCCGGGGTCGTTGAAAATGCTGTCGTCAAATTCGTCGCAGATGCCGTCGTTGTCGATGTCGTTGACGCAGTTTCCGTCACAGTCATAATAATCGAAGGGGTATTCACAGCTGCCGTCGTCGTCAAAGGCGTCCGGGTTGTAATTGCAGGCATACCAATCTGTGCATCCGGAGATTGTGTATTCGCACGTTCCGTCGTCGATGGTCGCCGAAGGGTTGAAGTTGAAAGCTTGAGAATCGGTGCACCCGAGGATTTCGCTGTCGTCGCAAACGCCGTTTTGGTCCTCGTCAAAGGCACAGTTTCCGCCACACACGCCAAGGGCGTCAAGCTGGTTGCCTTGGCAGTCGCAATCGCCGGCAGGAATGTCAGAGCATCCACACTCGTAGATCTCGCCGGGGCCATTGCAGACGCCGCAGGCGTCAAGGGCGCCCACGCATTCGTCGACGTCGTCGCAGATGCCGTCGCTGTCCTCGTCGACGAGGCAGTTTCCGTTGCAATCCAAGCCAGACTGGGGGTACTGGCACGAACCGTCCTCCGTGGTGGCCTGGGCATCGTAGTTGCAGGCACCGGTGTCGGTGCAGCCTGAGACGCCAACTGGGAAGGCGCACACGCCGTCTGCGACGACGACACCGGCCCATTCAGCCGTCAAGGCGCCGCCACTGGCGTACCCGTTGTAGACCGTCACCGTCCAAACACCGGCTCCCGTAAGTCCTGCGGAACTGACGTCCACCGTGGCCGTGTAGTTGCCCAGGGCAGAGGTCGACCAGGTGGAGGGCCAGTTGCCCATGTTTTGGTACCCAAGGTCCATGAAGTAACCCCCCACTTGGAGGCAGTTTCCACTGGGGTCACAAATGGCCAGGAGCACGTCGCTGGCGTAGTAGCCCCCGTTGTTGGCGACAAACGTGACGTTGACGTCAAGCGTTTGCAGGCCGGTTTCGGAGACGGCCACGATTTCTTGCGAGCCGAATTGCCCCCCGGACAATTCCCCCGTCTCGAACGTCCAGGTGTTGTCGCACACTTCGATGCAGGAGAGGTAGTCGCACGACCCGTCGTCCTGAACGGAATTGCTGTTGAAGTTGCACGCAAAGGGGTCGGTGCAGCCGTAGTAGTCGTCGTTTCCGTACTGGCAGGACCCGTCGTTCACCGTGGCTTCGGGGTTGTAGTTGGTCGCCGACTCGTC
>Ga0181565_10004067_pt1 | contig 11187 bp, 10 predicted proteins | sample 101ome_16_FD_129661 | JGI IMG/M metagenome (GOLD analysis project Ga0181565, IMG submission 129661) | Coastal salt marsh microbial communities from the Groves Creek Marsh, Skidaway Island, Georgia - 101401AT metaG (megahit assembly) | ecosystem: Environmental > Aquatic > Marine > Intertidal...
AACTATGAGCCGACCCGAGCAGGTCGCGCCATCCAAGATTTCGTGGTCGACGAATTGAGCAATTGGTATGTACGTCTGTGCCGTCGCCGTTTTTGGAAAGGCGAATACTCTGAAGACAAGATCGCGGCCTATCAGACGCTGTACACTTGCTTGGAAACCGTAGCTCACCTCAGTGCACCTATCGCTCCGTTCTACTCGGATAACCTGTTCCGCGACCTCAATGGCGCTAAAGCAAAGGATGCGATGCACTCCGTTCATTTGGCCGATTGGCCTACAGCGCAAGAGTCGAGCATCGACAAGGAGTTGGAACTCCGCATGGCCTTGGCACAAACGACCTCATCGCTTGCTCTTTCTCTTCGCAAGAAGGAAAACATAAGGGTGCGTCAGCCGCTGCAGAAGATCATGGTCCCTGTGATGAACGATGACTTCGAGCGCCGTCTGCACGAAGTGGAGGGATTGATCCTCTCTGAGATCAATGTGAAGGAGATGCAGTACGTTAAGGACGAAGGCGTCTTCGTGAAGAGTATAAAGCCTAACTTCAAGGCACTTGGACCTAAGGTTGGAAAGGACATGAAGGTACTGGCTGGACAGGTGAACCAGTTTGGTCAAGAGGAGATCGCAACCATCGAACGAGAGGGTCAGATCGAACTCGACCTCAACGGAACGGCCTTTACACTCGTCAAAGAAGATGTGGAGATCAGTACAAAAGACATTCCTGGCTGGAGTGTGGCCAACGAAGGCAATGTGACCGTGGCTTTAGACATGACCATCTCTGAAGAACTTCGTTCGGAAGGAATCGCTCGTGAGCTGGTCAATCGCATCCAGAACATGCGTAAAGACAACGGTTTGGAGGTCACCGACCGCATTGTATTACACGTGGAAAACCAAGCAGACATCGCACGTGCTGTCGAATCCAATAAAAATTATATTTGTGACGAGACGCTGGCCTCGGAGCTTACGCTGGCAGAGGAGATCACAGATCATCGTGCACAAGAAATTGAAGTGGAGCAAGGTGTGTCCACCAAGATCTATTTAGAGAAAGCCTAAGAAAAGAAAACATGGCAGAAAAAGAGAAGACAAGATATTCAGACGCAGAGCTCAAGGAGTTCCGCGAAATCATAGAGGCAAAATTGGAAGGGGCTAAGAACGACTTGGATCTGCTGAACTCATCCATGTCCTTGAAGGACGACAACGGAACCGACGACACTTCGCCAACGTTCAAGTTGATCGAAGATGGATCCGACGTGCTTTCACGAGAGGAAACAGCTCAATTGGCTGCTCGCCAGGAGAAATTCATCAAGCACCTCAACGACGCTTTGATCCGCATTGAGAACAAGACCTATGGCATCTGTCGTGTAACAGGAAAGTTGATCTCTAAGGAGCGCCTTCGTATCGTTCCTCATGCTACGCTGAGCATCGAAGCGAAGAAGCAGCAAATGTAACCTCCTTCAAAACCATGGTGCTTTGAAGAAGGCCCTTCTTATCACATTAGCCGTTCTTATTGCCGACCAGGCACTGAAGATCTGGATCAAGACCAACATGTACTTGGGCCAAGAATTCGCCGTGCTCGGCAATTGGTTCATCATCCATTTCACAGAAAACAATGGGATGGCGTTCGGAATGGAATTCGGGGGCGATACTGGAAAGATCGCGCTATCCGTCTTCCGGATCATCGCGGTTTCACTGATCGGATTTTACCTCTTTCGTACAGCAGCGAAAGGAGCTCAGACCGGCTTGATCGTGGCTGGCTCGCTCATCTTTGCCGGAGCCATGGGGAATATCCTAGACTCGATGTTCTACGGAATCCTCTTCAACGACAGCTATCACCAGATCGCCACATTCATGCCTGAGCAAGGCGGCTACGCCCCTTTCCTTTTCGGTCGTGTGGTTGACATGTTGTACTTCCCTCTCATCGATGGTACCTTCCCCGATTGGCTTCCTTTCTGGGGTGGACAGGAATTCCTCTTCTTTCGACCGGTATTCAACATCGCCGACACGGCTATCACCACAGGGATCTCGATGATCATCGTATTCCAAAAGCGGTACTTCCCGAATGAAGAAGTTTCGCAACCTTCCGCTGAGTGATCATTCTTGCTGACCCTTGCGGATCGGTCTGTTCTTCTTGAAGTTTACAGCACCCCCCTCTAGGTGCATTCCGCAGCAGTAGTACGAATGCTCGTACCCTAGCTTCACCCAGCCATAATAGAACTCCGAATCCTTCTCGAACCTAACCGGAATAAACTCCTGCTTGGCAAAAGCCGCGGTGTCAGGTACGCTCTGAGTATGGTCTTGGAATAACAGGTTCACGGTAGAAGACCAGTCCATCCAATTGATATCCTCATTGATCGTCTCTTGGTCTTCACGGTCTTCCGGTATCATTCCAAATTGATAGCCACGTGCTTTAGCCTGGCACTCTCTCATCGCTCTGCTGAAGTACTCCCAACCAAAACCGCTACTCGTTACTCCCGACATACCTCGATGCCTGAAGTCAAAGTCTGCCTCGCCATTCCCGTCGATATCCACCTCAAACTTATAGGTCCAATGATCCGTGTTGTAGGCGTTATATGAAGTATCAATGGAGTCGCAGTTCTGTTCTGGCAACCCTTCGAAATAGACAATGCTATCTAGGGCGCTAGGGTCAATCGGTTGGTCATTGAATGGCTCATGCCTGCAGGATACGCCCCCAAGCACTACAGCAATGATCACTATGATGAAGAGCCTATTTGACCTCAAACTCATTGACTTTGGTATCCACTTCTTTCTCAGACTCCTCCTTTTCTTGGCGAGGAGCGATCAGCATCCCTATCCCCACTCGGATCGGAACCGGCTGGAATCGATAGCGCTCAAAATCCTCGCTCACTTCTTGTCCGGTGGAACTGATTCCTCCATCATACGTCGCCATGGACTCAAGCCTTCCTCGCTGCACGCCCCAGCGGAGATCGGGTCCCACCTCAAAGCGAAGTGGCCCCTTCAGTTTGAAGGTCAGCATCACCGGTGCAGATATGTAAAGCGCAACCCAAGTGTTCTTCCGATTGAGCGCATAGCTCTCCTGTCTCACGTCGGCGTAGTCATAATGATTCATCACGAACTGCGACACTGCCCCTAAGCCCACGAGGAGGTCCACTCGACGATCATAAAACGGCTCACCTCGATCAAAGAAGTAGTGCGCTCCTACTTCCACCTGCTCCATTCGATCGCGAGAAATAATGCTGCGAGGACGGGTGTAGCAGGCACTCCTATAGTTCCGAAAAGAGTACTGAATGTTGTAGCGCACCAAGCCGTTAGGGATGAACCCAACCCGTGACAGCCCTGCGGGAATTAGCGCTACATAGGGTCGTTCTCCATCGTGTGTGGGGCTCCACTGACCCAGATCGACCGTCCACTGACTCCGATATACTTCTTGGGCCTGGAGTCCTAGGGACAACATCATCAAGCACAGTATAGTCGTGAGCCGTTGCATTGTTCTAGTTGGCGACGAACACCATCTTCTTTGTGTCGGCCACCTGATCGCCAATGAGCAGGGAGTAGTAATAGGTGCCTACTTTGCCGTAACCGTGCGTGTAGACCATCTCGTTCATTCCCATTTGGATCGGATGCTTCAGTTGATCCACCACCCTTCCTTGTACATCCGTGATGCGAATCGTGGCTACATTTACTGCGGGCATTTCGTGCACTAAGAATGCTATCGCCGTGGCCTCGTCGAAAGGATTGGGTCGATTCTGAAGGAGCTGGATGCCCCGGTCTTGAGTGGGCTCATCTTCGACTCCAACGATGTCGATGAACTGCTCTCCTGAGAACAGGCTTTCGATCCCATCTTCATTGACCCTGCAAGTACTGATGAAGTGCATGAAGCCTGGGGTGACCTCGATGATCGTCTCCTGCTCTTCGGTATAGATCAGGGTATCAAAATCATTCGTCTCGGTGCGAATGGCAATGCGATACGGTGGTCCCGGGCACCAGTCGCCACCAATGTTGACGCGAACCTGCTTCCAGTTGATCTGCTCTACGACCAATCCAATATCCGAACACACATTCTGTGCGATCATCGTAGCCGCATTGGCATTGATCGCTGCATTGCGAGCGAGGTAGTTAAAATCAACGAAGAAACTATCGATCTGACCATCGTTGTCGGTGTCTACCCCCAGGATGTCCTCGCTGGTGTGCTGGCGATCCTCGTAGTTGGCTCCGTTCGAAGCGTCTCCGTGTTCATTGGCCGACGTGAATCGAATCGCCGCATAGCCTTGGGCGCGAAATGGAATGTGGTCACCGCCGCGACCTTGGCGGTCCTCGGCCGTCATCAAGGTAATCTGCTGGGGTACTTTGACGTGCTGCTTGAGCTCTTCCTCGTATTGCAGTTTGACATACCGAGCCAGCTGCTTGTTGCGCGAACTGAAAGTGCCCGATGAGAAGATTCTCACTTGAGTGCTATCGATATCATTCAGTCCCGGACATGAGGGCGCCGAGCTGGTCTCCCCGCAGATGATGCCGCCGATCACATCATTGTTGAGGACGGCTGCTACGGGAATGTTGTTCGCCTTCACGTAGTCCGCTATGGCATCCGCGCCATACAGTCCTTGCTCCTCTCCAATGGTCAACATGAATACGATCGTGCGATCATAGGTATACTTAGACATGACCCTTGCCAACTCTAAGACCAGCGCGCTTCCGCTGCCGTTGTCTTCCATCCCTTCGGCGAGGCAGTTGGTATCGCAAGGCGTATCACACCGACTATCCAAGTGCCCCTCGATGATCACGATGCCCGGCTTGCTGTTGCCCGGGTCGATCGTGTCTCTTCCCGGTAATACTGCCACAATATTTCGATGGAGGTCCAGTCCGCAGATCACTCGGTTGAACTGAAGATAGCTTGTGATCAGTCGGCCCTCATTTTGTGCGCTGAACTGCTGAAATTTCTGATGTGCCCATCGTCGCGCAGCTCCGATACCTCGAGTGTCGGAAACGGTATCCGAACCCGTGTTTCTGGTTTCAAACTCGCTCATCTTCTTGAGGTACTGATAGAGCGAATCTGCATTGATCCTATCCGTTAATTCGGCCGCAATTTCGTGCGGGTCATCAAACACGGTCGAAGCCTGATAGTCCAGCGGGTTATAATTACCCATAAGAACGGACTCGGCTTCCGGGTTGGTCAGGGCGATATTCGCCTGCGAATAGCCGATGTGGCCAATGAATACAAATGCGAAAAGGGTGTAGAGGTGTTTCATGGTCTGCAGATTGTTTCAGAAAAGTAAGGATTTGCAAACGGAAAATGTTCTGTGGTGTTTGGAATGTACATTCGCAGCCTTATGCCAAGCAACGAAAACAAAGCACTTCAGCGTTTCCTCTGGATCGGTCGAGGCGAGGGGGTTTCCTTTCTGATCCTGGTCTTCATCGCCATGCCCTTCAAGTACGCCTTGGACATGCCGCTGTTGGTCAAGTATTTTGGATGGGCACACGGCCTGCTGTTCATGGCCTATGTGGCACAGCTCGTCATCGTGGCGTTCAAGATGAAGTGGGATCTCCTGGAGGTCATCTTTGGCTTTGTCGCGGCGCTGCTGCCGTTTGGCCCGTTTGTGTATGAGCGGCGCTTGGCTAAACAAAATGCTACTGAAGAAGGAACTCTCTAAGGTCTCCCTGACGCTCGTCGAAGATCTCAAACTTGCTTGTGGTAGATCTACCCATGAGTAAACCACCATTCCCATCCGGTTCAAATCTGAGAGCGTTGAAATAACTGGCTAAGTGAATGGTGGCTCCATCCCTGAAATCAACATATGAATCATCGATCCAAAATCGAGTTGTATCCTGTCCATTGGTGTGCCATCCTCTGAGCTAAACCAAACTATCGGGTTGAAACTTAGCCCACGCCGTCGTTCCATTTTCACTGCCCTGAAGTTCATTCGGATAATCACTAAAAAATGATCGTGGGTCAGTTTCTTCTTCCCAGTCATTCTTCACGAGGTCGTGTTGGACATTGTCGGGGAAATTCGACTGCTTCTTATACTCTTCCAAACGCATCGCGTGAGAAGCGTACTGAACCTGGGCGGAAAGTGGACACGGGTTGATGGTCAGCCAATAGAGCTCTCTGGGCTCTTGTAAAACCTGAAATGACCTAGCGTCGATGTAGATCGCGCTATCCAGCCAGCTAAACTCGCCTTCCGAATCTCCCATTCCGCCCTGAAAGCGAGCCTCTCCATTCTCATCAATATCCAAGGTCGAAGAGAACGTCTTGCTCTCGATTTCCGCAGGATTGATATTCACCCACTCCCCCATGTATTCCGGGTGTTCGGCGATGCTTTCAGTTGTGATGTGGTAGTTTGTCTTTCTTGCAGGCGCCAAGAAACAATAGCGCCGCAGCTAATGCGTGTAATCCTCTAATCCTCATGGACGGAAGTTACGAAGATTTGTCGGACGCCCCTATTTGATGGAGAGCAAAAATTCCAGCTCCTCCGCCGTAGGGCACACCATCACCCAATTCTTAGAAAGGGGCTGGTCTCCGTAAGCGACCTTTCCTTAGGCAGACAATTGCACTTCCTCCTCCTCAAAATAGATGCGATAGGCCCGCTTCTCGACTGGTTCACCGGTGTTATCCAAACGCACGATCGTTGACTCCAACAAGAAGACATCTCCTTGGTCGTCGAAATAACGCGCATGCTTTTCGCGAGAGGAAGTTGTTTCTAATTCCAGCACCATCATCGCGGTGTCTTGACCGTTCCTTCGAAACGTAAACATTCCTGCTCTCCCCGGTTCACTAAACGCTTCTTCTACGGTCTCTAAGCTTGGGTCGTACTCGGCAATCTCTCGTAGGTCGTCTAGCGCTGCTTCCAGCGGCTGAAGCAAGAACTCTCGGTCCTTTGTGGGTAGGTTACGAATGATAGCATCGGGTTCGCTTGCCTTCATCTGATCCAACGAGGCCTCTTCATTACACCCCAACAGAGCGAAACCAAATACGAATAAGCTAACCGTTCCAATTGCCTTCATGTTATAGGTCTTTGACGAGTTCTGCGATCTGCACAGCGTTGGTCGCGGCACCTTTTCGAAGATTGTCAGCCACCACCCACATGTTCAATGCGTTCGGACGACTTGTATCACGACGAACCCGACCGACGAAAACATCGTCTTTTCCCTCCGCATACAATGGCATCGGATAGGTGTTGGTTTCGGGAAGGTCCTGAAGCGTGATGCCCGGCGTTTGAGCCAACATCTTTCTCACATCCCCTAACTCAAAGGGCTTCCTGGTCTCCACGTTCACCGCCTCGCTGTGCCCGCCTTTGACCGGAACACGCACCACGGTAGCTGTGACTTGGACGCTATCATCACCTAAGATCTTGCGCGTCTCATGCACCAACTTCATTTCTTCTGTGGTATACCCCTCCTCATCGAAATCACCTCCGTGCGGCAGGCAATTCATATCGATCGGATAAGGATAGACCATGGCAGGCTTCCCGCCGCGACGCTCACCGTCGAGTTGATCGAGTGCGGCCAATCCAGTGCCGGACACGCTCTGGTAAGTCGATACCACCAATCGCTCGATGCCATAGTTCTTGTGGATATCGCGAAGGGCCAGCACCATTTGGATCGTGCTGCAATTCGGGTTGGCGATGATCTTATCGTCCTTGGTAAGGAGGTGACCATTGATCTCGGGCACCACCAGCTTCTTGTCGGCATCCATTCGCCACGCGCTCGAATTGTCGATCACGGTTGTGCCCACCTGAGCGAACTTCGGCGCCCACTCCTTGCTCGTTGCTCCACCGGCTGAAAAGATGGCGATATCCGGCTTGAGGGAAACGGCTTGGCTCAGACCAATGACGTTGTAGGTCTGTCCTCCAAACGTCATCTCTTTTCCTACCGATCGCTCACTCGCCACCAAGTACAACTGGGTGATCGGAAAGCTTCGCTCCGCCAGTACTTTCAACATCACACCACCGACTAGGCCTGTAGCGCCAACAACTGCTATTCTCATGGTAAAATTTGCAAATGGATCAGGCGGCAAAAGTAGCACATTTACTCCCGTTAAACCTTTGTAGCTATGGCATTGAGGACTGTCACACCGCTGCTTTTCTGTCTTCCGTTCGTTGGCTTTGGTCAATTCGTAGACGACTTTGCAGATAGCAATTTGAATCACGACCCTGTCTGGGTCGGCACCTTGGATCGTCTCACTGTTTCGAATGGACGCTTATCCACCAATGGACCTGCCGAGAGCGATACGGCTTGGCTTTCGAGCGAATTCCAACCCGATGGATCAGACACCCTTTCGTGGCAGTGGTCCCTTGCCTTGGATTTCGACCCGAGTAACAACAATACCGTCCGCTTCTATCTAGCCGCATCTGACTCGAGCCTGGCCGAGACGGATGGCTACTACGTTCGTCTCGGAGAGAATGGAAGTGGCGATGTTTTGAGGTTGTACCACGAACACAACTCGGTTACCACCACCGTGCTTTCGGGCAGCGCTATATATGCAAATGCCCCTTCCTTGAAAGTGCAAATCATACGCTATCCAAGTGGTATTTGGATGTTGAAAAGCGGTCTTGAAGATGGGATGTTCCAACACCTGGACAGTGCGGTTTATAGCGAACCGGTGCAAGGGAATTACGCGGGCATCTGGTGCAAGTATACCTCGAGCAATAGCACACGATTTTCCTTTGGTCATGTCTATGTGGATTCCATTCCCAGCGACACTACACCGCCGAGGTTGACTTCTCTTCACGTCGCAAACTCCAGTCAGATCGATTTGTTCTTTAGCGAACCTCTCGACCCATCAAGCGCTAGTCAAGTGTCCCACTTCCCGCTAAGCGCAGCCCTAGATATCGATTCCATCGGTATCACAACAGACTCTATGGTTGTCTCATTGCTGCTCAGCGGTCCCTTACCGGTCGCTTCCTCGATCCACCTCTCCATCGAAGGCGTTACCGACCTAGCTGGAAACGCAATTGACACAAGCGTCAGCTTCACTTTCTACGACCCCATCGTTCCTTCCACGGGCGACCTCATCATCAACGAGATCTTTGCCGACCCGACTCCTTCCTTTGGCCTCCCCGATGCAGAGTTCATCGAGATCTACAATACCACTACTAGCTACTTGGACCTTTCCGACATCACCCTGAGTGATCCTGGCAAGCAAGGCTTGGTGTCACCTGTTCTACTCGGCCCTTATGCCTATGCAATCCTCTGTGACACCGCCTTCTTCACCGACTTCTCTTCGTACGGAACGGTGATCCCAGTGGTCAATTTTCCATCCCTTAACAATGGTGGTGATGACATCGTGCTGGCCCGCGACTCAAACCTTATCGATCAGGTGAACTATTCCAATGAATGGCACATACCCACCTCTTCGTCGGGCGGTGTTTCCTTGGAGCGCATTGACCCTTATCACCCATGCAGCCGGCAAGGCAACTGGTCATCGAGCGTCTCACCGCAAGGAGGAACCCCTGGTCAGCCAAACTCCATTCTCGATACGAACACCGCTCTTCCACGGCCAAGAGTTGAGGTAGCTGTGGCTTTAGACGACTCGACCTTGCTGGTTCGATTTAACGAGGCCTTGAACACAGATAGCGTCGAACTCACATACGCTCTGTTCGAAATGGCAGGCATAGATCTTACCCTGGAATACTTAAACGAGTACGAAATCAGGCTTTCCGCTACGCCGTCTTTCATTCCTGGTGAGCCTTATGAATTAAGCGTAGCCGGGTTGATCAGTTGCGCAGGGGTGCACATGACCGATACGACGTTGATCACCGGACTTCCGGTTTCTCCTGGGCGCTTCGATCTGGTGTTCACCGAAGTCTTTCCCCACCCGCTATCACAAGGGCCTGGGTTCCGAAATTAATACGTCGAGCTCCATAATCGTACGGATAGACTGATCCGCACGAAAGGCATTCAATTGGCCGACCAAACGGACGTGACTGAGTTGCCGGAGGCCTACCTTGTCCCGGGTGAATATGCCGTCATTGCAGAGGCTGAGGAAGTGTTTCATTCATCCGTACGTGTACTGCCGGTTAAAGGTCTGCACAAACTAAACAACGTTTCTGACCACCTTCGGTTACTGGACTTAGAGACCGTGATCGACGAGGTTAGCTACAAGGACCATTGGTATCGCGATCCTGTAAAAGAGAAGGGAGGGTGGGCGCTCGAGCGCATCGACCTGAACGCCCTCTGCTTGTCAGACAGTAATTGGAGCGCTTCTGTATCGGACGAACAAGGCACGCCAGGCTTGCCCAAAAGCATCGAGGGTTCCGGACTTTCCGCCATTCCTAGCTGGGCGGCGTATCACTTCATCGATAGCACAAAACTCGAAGCGCGGCTCGACCGAAAGGTGGATACTAGTTCCTTCGTTTTTGATGGTGTCCAGCACCTTCATTGTTTGATTCAAGAGGCGGTCCAACTCACTTCAGAAACGCCATGGCCGATGAGTGAGGCCATGCGATGGGTTTCGGAAGAAGTAAGTACTTGTGACGGATCAGGACCTCTGTATCTGGCGCTCGAGGTGTATGTTCCGAAGCCCTGTGACGTGGTCTTGAATGAGATTCTTTTCAATCCGAGGTCGGGAGGGTCGGACTTCGTTGAACTTCAAAACAGGTCGATGTTCGACATTCCCATGAAAGGCTGGTCATGGGTAGTTCCAGACGGTGTAGACGAGTTGTCAAACTACTTAATCACACCAACAGAGGTCGTGCTAGAGTCGAACTCCTTGCGTTGCTTTTCTGAAGATCCGGAATCCATTCCGCATGAATATCCTTTTGCCCAGCGAGAAGCTCTGTTCTACTCCGATCTACCTCCGCTTCCTGACGATGGAGGTTTGCTGTACTTGGCTAACCCCTTCGGAAAGATAGTCGACAGTGTCCGCTATTCGCCCGAGATGCACTTCGCCTTGATAGACGGCCCAGAGGGTGTTTCTCTGGAGCGCGTGGAAGGGCACCCAGAAGCACATTGGCACTCCGCTTCGAGTCTTGACAATTATGGAACCCCGGGCTATGCCAACTCACAGGGTCTTTTTAATCCTGAAGCTCAAGCATCGGTATCATTAAGCTCAGACCGAATCTCACCGGACAACGATGGATATGAAGACCTTGTCGCTGTGAATTTTCAAGATGTGAGTCCTGGAACTGTAGCCAACATCAAGGTAAACCACGCTAACGGTCAACTGATTAAACCCGTAGCGAACCAGTCCTTACTCTCTGCTTCATCTTCCTTCCTGTG